>Ga0207648_10003792_pt1 | contig 15798 bp, 15 predicted proteins | sample KBSMisM32_FD_184310 | JGI IMG/M metagenome (GOLD analysis project Ga0207648, IMG submission 184310) | Miscanthus rhizosphere microbial communities from Kellogg Biological Station, Michigan, USA - KBS Miscanthus M3-2 (SPAdes) (version 2) | ecosystem: Host-associated > Plants > Roots >...
GGCGACAAGCGCATCATCCTGGTGGATGGCGAATTCGCCGGCGCCATCAATCGGGTTCCAGCGCTTGGCGAGGCGCGTTCCAACATGCATGTGGGCGGAAAGCCCGAGGCCACCGAATTGACGGCGCGCGAAAAGGCAATTTGCGCGGCGATCGGCCCGGAACTTAAACAGCGCGGCTTGATTTTCACCGGCATCGACGTGATCGGCGACTATATGACCGAGATCAACGTTACCTCTCCGACCGGGATCCATGAGGTCCGCCGTTTTGGCGGTTCCGACATTGCGGCCCTGGTGTGGGACGCCATTGAGAGCAGGCGCTAGCATGATCACCGTTCGGCGCTCGGATGAGCGCGGCAGAACCAGAATCGACTGGCTGGATTCCCGCCACAGCTTTTCCTTCGGCGATTACTACGATCCCGCCAATGAAAGTTTCGGCGCCCTGCGGGTGATCAACGAAGATTGGATCAAGGGCGGGGCGGGATTTCAGCCCCATTCCCATCGCGATATGGAAATCGTCACTTACATCTTGGACGGCGCCATCGCGCACAAGGATTCCAGCGGCGGCGGCGGCACCATCCGGCCGGGCGAAATTCAACGCATGAGCGCCGGCACGGGCATTACGCATTCCGAGTTCAATGCCAGCGCCAATGAAACCTGCCATATGCTGCAAATCTGGATCATGCCGTCCAAGCGCGGCATCTCGCCCAGTTACGAGCAAAAAACCATCGCCCCGGACTGTGTGCGCAACCACTTTTTTCGCATTGCCGCGCCCGAACCGCGCGAGACCGAGGTGCGGCTGGTGCAGGATGCCGAGATCTGGGCGGCGAAACTGGACGCAGGCGTCGAAGCCATCCATCCTCTGGCGAAAGGCCGCAAGGCCTGGCTGCACCTTGCCAGGGGCGAAGTGAAGTTGAGCGGCGAGACGCTCAAGGCCGGCGATGCCGCCGCCATCACCGACCAAGAGCAGATCGCGGTGCGCTCGCTCGAACCCAGCGAAGTGCTGTTGTTTGATTTGGCGTAGGGGCGCTCGTCGCGTCCCCTTTCTTGTCCTCTCCCCTTGTGGGAGAGGACGCAAAATCTTGCACTTAGCGAAGCGAATGCGGAGCTAAGTGCTTAGATTTTGCTGGTGAGGGGTGTGTTCCGCCACTAACTCACCCCTCACCTGAAAAATCACTGGGTTGAGCGTCGCTATCGCTCCGCTAACCCAATGATTTTTCTTCCTCTACTGGGCGCGCTTGGCTGCGCGCCCGTCCTTCGGACCCCACAAGGGGAGAGGAAAAATAAGGAAATTGCGGGATGCTATTTCTTCGCCGCGGTCACTTGACCAGCCCGAACCGGCTCTTGTACCGCGCATCGATCCCCGACAGCGGGAAGTAGATGAACACGTCGGTGGTGCCGAACTGGCGGTCGATCACCGCGCCGTCGCCGATGCGGCAGCCGGCGCGCACATAGCCCTTGAGCATGGGCGGCAGGCTGCGAATGCCTTCGCGCTCGTCGATTGCCGCTTTGGGCATGCGGTTCATGTCCACATACAGCTCGGGCCGCGCCTTGACGCGCAGATGCTCGGGCATGGCGTGGACGTGATGCAGGTAGGACAGAGGCAACGCCATCTCGGTCACATCGACGCCGGGCAACGAGGCGCAGCCGAACATCAGGTCGATGTCGAAACGCGCGACATAGGCCATCAGCCCTTTCCACAAGAGCTGCATGGTGCCGGGGCGGGCGCGATAGCTTTTCAGGATGCAGGAACGGCCCAGCTCCAGATACTTGAAGTCCGGAGGCAGGCCTTTCAGCATCAGCGACAAGTCATACTCGCCGGCGGTGTAGAAGCCGCCGACCTTGTCGGCGTCCTTCTTGCGCGTCAGCCGGTAGGTGCCCACCACCAAGGGCTGGCCGTCCTGGTCATGGGCATCGCGGTCCACCACCAGCAAGTGGTCGCAGACATCGTCGAACTTATCGAAGTCGCGCTCCGCTTCGCGCATCTGGGGCGTTGGCGTCGCGCTCATCTCTTCATAGAAGACTTTGAAGCGCAGCCGTTGGGCCTGCTCGACTTCAAGCTCGGTCTCGGCCAAGCGAACTTCCAAGGCGCCGGACACGGCCAAAACGGGCCATTGCTCCAGGCGTCCCTCAAAAGGACCGGCTTCGTAAATATTGACCACAGCGGCTTCCTATTGGTCCCGACAAAGTCCCCACGACTCGCCGGGCCTATCAGGGCTTAAACCCCTTATGCGACAGTTTGACAATTTTAGCCTAGTGCACTGTCACAATCCAAGCGGTTGGTGAATTTTTGTGAAATTACGCCGGGTTAACACTTGGCCGGGGTTGCCGCCGGAACAGCAAAGCGAACAGGGTCAGGGCGGGAACTCCGATCAGGCCGCAGCCGACAAAAAACGCGGCATAGGCGTTCATCAGGCCAAATTGGCCGGCCATGGCCTCGACCGTGGCCCCCGAAAAGCCCTTTAGGATTTTGCCCGCCCAGGCATAGGTCGAGGACAAAAGCGCGTATTGCGTCGCGGTATAGCCCAGGCTGGTCAGGCTGGACATATAGGCGACCAGGGTCACCCCGGCCATGGCGATGGCGAAATTATCGACCCCCATGATGACGGCGAAGGTCACCGGGTCATGGGCGTAAGCCAGCACGGCGTACAGCGCGGTGCCGAACATTTGGCCCAGGCACCCCACCATCACCGCCCGCATCAATCCCAGCTTCAGCGACAGATATCCGCCCGCCGCCACACCCAGGAACACGCCCACCAGTCCGAAGCTGCCGCGGACCGCGCCCACCATGTCCTTGGTCAGCCCTAAGTCCACATACATGGGATTGTACATGGGGCCGCTGACGAAGTTGGGCAGTTGGAAAAGGCTGATCGCCAACAGCATCAAAATCGCGTTGGCGCCATGGGCCTTGAAGAAAGCAATAAAGGGGCCGGCGATGGCGTCGAAGATGCCGCGCACGCTGGAGAGCGGTGCCTCCGCCTGCTTGTCCTCCATCACCTTATCGGCTTGCGCCGGTTCGACCGCGCAGAGACAGGCAATAATGCCGATCACCATCAGCGCGCCATACACCATGTAAGACGCGTTCCAACCGATGCGCTGCGCGATCGGCAGGATGATGGCCTCGGTTCCCAGCAGGGCGGTGCGGAACCCAAAGGTGTAGGCGGAGGTGAGAAGCCCCAGATCGTCGCGGTCGGTTGCGCTTTCGATCCGCCAGGCGTCGACGGCGATATCCTGGGTCGAGGCGCTGAATGCCACCACCAGCGCCACCGCGCCCAGAATAGTGAGGCCGTGCCCGGTGCCCAAAAGCGCCATGGCGATCAAGCCAGAGCCGACGAACAACTGGGTGAGGAGAATCCAACCCCGCCGCCGCCCCAAAGCGCCCAATACCGGCACGCGGGTACGGTCCAGGAAAGGCGCCCAAAGGAATTTCAGCGAGTAGGCGATGCCGACCCAGGAAATAAAGCCGATGGCTGTGAGCGCGGTTTTTTCGTCGCGCAGCCAATAGCCCAGCGTATTGCCCACCATGTTGAAGGGAAGGCCTGAGGAAAATCCCAACGCCAGCATGGTGAGCACACGCGCGCTCAGATAATCGCGTACGTGATAGCGCCGGCGCGCCGAATCCCTCATGCGGCGACGATATGCGAAGGCTCCGTGCGGGGAAACAAGGCCTTGAACATTTCTTCCAGCTCCAGGGGATTCACCGGCTTGGTGAGAAACCCGTCCATGCCGGCCTCCAGACAGGCGTGTTTGCCCGCTTCCAGCACATCGGCGGTGAGGGCCACGATCCGCATACGGCGCCTGCCGCTGCCGGCCTCGTCGGCCCGGATGGCGCGCGCCGCCTCGATGCCGTCCATGCCCGGCATATGGATGTCGGTGAGCAGAAGGTCGAACTCGGCCTCGCCCGCCGCCTTGACGGCATCGGTGCCGGTTGTGACTTCCTTAATTCTATGACCGCGCCGGCGCAGCAGCTCGCGGATCAACAGCATGTTGATGGGATTGTCTTCGGCCAGAAGAATATCCAATCCGTCGCCGGCTTGGGTGTTGCTTGCGCCGCACGCCGTGGCGGGCGCCGCGCCCGCTTCCGTCCTGACCGCCGGTGCTTCGGCCGATCCGGCGCGGCATTGCAGGAGCTGAGTCACCAGGGACGATTGGCGTATCGGTTTTACCAGATAGCCTGCAAAGCCATCGGCACGAATATTTGCCAAGGCAGCGCGGGCATTGGGGGCGAGCAGGACCAGTGCGGGCGCGCCTTCCCTTGGCGGCGTCCCAAGCTCCGGGCGATTGCCTGTGCCCGCGTCCAGCAGAAAGACGTCGGCCTCTTGTGCGGTTTCCGCCGCCACGCCGCCCGATGCGGCGATCTGGAGCTGAAGCCCTTCCCGCAGAATCGCGTTGCGGCTGATTACGGCAACCCGCAGGCCGTGGAGCGGCGCACTGTCCATTGCCACCGTCGCCACCGCTAGGGGCAAGGTGAACCAGAAGCAGGAACCGCCGCCGGAGCGCGCGTCCACGCCGATCTCCCCGCCCATGCTCTCGACCAGGCGCTTGGAGATGGCCAAGCCCAATCCGGTGCCGCCGAATTTGCGCGCATGGCTGGAATCGGCCTGGACGAACTCATCGAAAATCGCCCGCCGCTTGGACAGATCGACTCCCACCCCGGTATCGCGCACCTCGATGCGCAAGCCGCCATCCACCAGCGAAGCTTCGACGCAAACCCCGCCCGCTTCCGTGAATTTGACGGCATTGCCCATCAGATTGTTGATGATCTGGCGCAGGCGGCCTTCGTCGGCGCGTATCCGGCGCGGCACCTGCGGCGCCACCACGGTGCAGATCTCAACGCCCTTATCGTAGGCGCGCTGACACAAAAGCTCGGCCGCGCCGGACAGGAGAAGGCGCAAGTCCACTTCGTCCTCGTCCAACTGCAGCATGCCGGCTTCGATCTTGGAGAAATCCAGCACGTCGCCGATCAAGGTGAGCAGCGCTTCGCCGGAACGGGTGATGGCTTCGGCATAAGTGCGCTGCTCGGGACGAAGCTCGGTTTCCAGCAACAGCCGGCCCATGCCCAGCACGCCATTCATCGGCGTACGGATTTCATGACTCATAGTGGCCAGGAAGCCGGATTTGGCGCGGCTGGCTTCCTCGGCCTTGTCGCGCGCTTCGGTGAGCGCGTCTTCCAGATTTTTGCGTTCTGTGATGTCGCGGCCCACGCTTTGAACTTCCACCAGCCTGCCGTGGGAATCGCGCACCGCGAAATCTTCCCAGGCGATCCAGCGATAGCCGATTGCGGTTTTCACATGCTGGTCGTAGCGCGTGCGGGTGGTCAGCGGCTCCAACAGCCCGCCGGCCTTGCTGGTTTTGGCGCGGCGCGGCGAACCGTTCTCGGGATGCGGCTCGGGCACAAAGGGATGGCCGATAGCGGTGGCCGGATCCAGTCCGAAAAGCTGGAAGAAAGCGTCATTGCCATAGGTCAGGCGATTGGCGGCATCGCGGCGGAAGATGGCGTCGCCTTGCGCATCGACCAGGCCCTTGTAGCGCGCCTCGCTCTGGTTCAGCCGCGCATTGATGGCGGCGGCATTGGCAAGCGATGCTTCCAGCCGGCCGGCGACGCTTTGAAGCTGGACCGCTTGGCGCGACAACATCTCGCCGCGGCCGCGCGCGCTGTGCAGCGACTGGAGCAGGAAGGCCAGGGTTAAAATCAGCAGCAACCCGAAACAGACCGGCGGAACCAAAGTCAGCCGGCCGGTCAGCAGGATTTCGGCCAGCCCCACCATCAGCAGGGTGCCCGCCATGCCGCCCAGGAGGACGCGAAGGAACACGAAAAAACGAGCCTTTTGCTGGACTTCGAAGGCCGAAGTCTGCCCCAGGCGCCTTTCACAAACCTTTAAGCTTCCCGTTAGGCCTGCCGGATCGGCTACCGGCAGGGCGCCGGACTATAAAGCCGTGTTGTATCAACGGCTTAACTCTGCACTCGGACGCTGTCACAAAAGCTTTGCAAGACTGTGATGTTCGTTGCTTGGACCCGGTGTGAATTGCCCCGGTTTCATGCCTTTCAGCATTCGCCGGGGCCGTCTTTGACAGATATCAGCTTGCAGGAAAATCCACAGACCCTGGCCGATCTTTCCGTCCGCGTTGAATCGGCCCGCCGGGCCGGCGCGGGCGACTCCCGCTTTCGTCTCGCCGCGCTACTGGCGGCGCTCTCGGTGCTGGCGATTTTCGCCGGCGTGATCGGTTCCTTGATCATTGGCGCCATGCCCGCCTTCAAGGCGTTCGGCTTTGGCTTTCCGGTTACCGAGGCCTGGAGTCCCGCACGCGACCGCTTTGGCGCGCTCGCGCCCATCTATGGCACGTTGGTCACCAGCGCAATCGCCATGATTATCGCCATGCCGGTCGGCGTCGGCATTGCGATCTTCCTCACCGATCTTTGCCCCCGGCCGCTGCGCCGTCCCATCGGCATCGCCATCGAACTTTTGGCGGGCATCCCATCCATCATCTACGGCATCTGGGGCCTGTTCGTGTTTGCGCCCTGGTTCCAACTTCATGTGCAGGAGCCGGTCATCGAAGCTTTGGACGGCGTGCCGCTGCTGGGCACGCTGTTCGGCGGCAATGCCTATGGCATCGGCACCTTCACCGCGGGCCTTATCCTTTCCATCATGATCCTGCCCTTTATTTCGGCGGTGACTCGCGACGTGTTGGAGACGGTGCCCAGCGTGTTGAAGGAAGCCTCGTACGGGCTGGGCGCCACCAGCTGGGAAGTGATGTGGAAAGTCTGCCTGCCCTATTGCTCCACCGGCGTGGTGGGCGGCGCCATGCTGGCCTTGGGCCGCGCTCTGGGCGAAACCATGGCGGTCACTTTTGTCATCGGCAATGCGCACAGGATAGCCCCCTCGCTCTTTGCGCCGGGAACCTCGATCTCGGCCACCATTGCCAATGAATTCACCGAAGCGACAACCGAGATTTACACCTCGTCGTTGATCGAATTGGGCCTGATTCTGTTCTTCATCACCTTCATCGTGCTGTCCTGCGCCCAGCTGATGCTGATGCGGCTGGAACGGGCCAAGGGGAAGTAGATGATCCTGAACCAGGCCCTCTATTTTCGCCGCCGCCTGGTAAATGCGGTTTTCATCACCCTGTCCATAGGCGCGGCGCTGTTCGGTCTGGTGTGGCTGGCCTTCATCCTGGGCGCGCTGCTCAAGGACGGCATTTCCGCCATGTCGATTTCGCTGTTCACGGAGATCACGCCGCCGCCGGGCAGCGCGGGCGGACTGCTGAATGCCATCTTCGGAAGCGTGGTGATGAGCCTGGGCGCGGTGCTGATCGGCACCCCGATCGGAATTTTTGCCGGCACTTATCTCGCCGAATATGCCCGCCACGGCAAGCTCGCCTTCGTAGTACGCTTCGTCAACGACATCTTGTTGTCCGGCCCCTCCATCGTCACTGGTCTGTTCATCTACGAATTGGTGGTGCGGCCGATGCACAGCTTTTCCGCCATCGCCGGCACCTTGGCCCTGGCGGTGATTGTGATCCCGGTGGTGGTGCGCACCACCGAGAATATGTTGTTGTTGGTGCCCAATGGCCTGCGCGAAGCCGCCAGCGCCTTGGGCGCGCCGCAAAACCATGTCATTCGCGCGGTCACCTGGAAGGCCGCGCGCGCCGGCATGATTACCGGAGTACTTTTGGCCGTGGCCCGCATCTCGGGCGAAACCGCGCCGTTGCTCTTTACAGCCCTGGGCAACAATTCCATGTCCATGGATATCACCAAGCCGATGGCCTCGCTGCCGACGGTGATCTTCCAATTTGCGATATCGCCTTTCCCGGACTGGCACACGCTGGCCTGGGGCGGCGCCTTACTCATCACCGCCACGGTGCTGGTGCTCTCCATCGCCGCCCGCATTCTAGAAAACCAGAAACGGACCTGATCCATGGATACCGCCATCCACATGACTCCGGAGCATCGTGCGTCGTCCGCGCGCGCCGACAAGGTCAAGGTCGATATCAAGGATCTCAGCTTTTATTACGGCGCTTCCAAAGCGCTCAAAAATATCACCTTGCCCCTGATCGAGCGGAAAGTGACGGCTTTCATTGGCCCGTCGGGATGCGGCAAGTCCACCCTGTTGCGCGCCATCAACCGCATCTTCGAGCTTTATCCCAACCAGCGGGCCGAAGGCGAAATCCTGATGGACGGCGACAACCTGCTCAAGGTCAAGGACCTCAACCTGCTGCGCGCTCGCATCGGCATGGTTTTCCAGAAGCCCACACCCTTTCCCATGTCGATCTATGACAATGTCGCCTTCGGCATCAAACTGTATGAGCGCATGCCCAAGTCCGAAATGGACGGCCGGGTGGAAAGCGCCCTCACGCGCGCCGCGCTCTGGGGCGAGGTCAAGGACAAGCTCAACGCCTCGGGCCTGTCCCTCTCAGGCGGCCAGCAGCAGCGGCTCTGCATTGCCCGCAGTGTGGCGACCAAGCCTGAAGTGATTTTGCTGGACGAGCCTTGCTCGGCGCTGGACCCGATTTCGACCGCCAAGATCGAGGAGCTGATAGAGGAATTGGCGGCCGATTACACCATCGTGATCGTCACCCACAATATGCAGCAGGCCAGCCGCGCCAGCGACTACACCGCCTTCATGTATCTTGGTGAGTTGATCGAATACGGCGCCACAGAGAAGATTTTCACCGCGCCGGATAATAAGAGAACGGAGCAGTACATAACGGGCAGATTTGGTTAGCGCTGCTTCTGTCCTCTCCCCTTGTGGGAGAGGACGCAAAATCTTGCACTTAGCGAAGCGTATGCGGAGCTAAGTGCTTAGATTTTGCTAGGTGAGGGGAGCGTAATCGGCCACTCACCCCTCACCTGAAAAATCACTGGGTTGAGCGTCGCTAGCGCTCCGCTAACCCAATGATTGTTCTTCCTCTCCCACAAGGGGAGAGGAAGAGGGATTACACGTAATCAGCCGCCGCGGTCTCATCCCGCACCGGCGTTCCCACCGTCGCGCGCAGGATCACCGTCAACAGCCAGCTCACCGCCAGGTTCACCAGCAACGCGCTGACCGCGGCATAACAAGGAACGGTCAGCCCGAAGATATGCAGCGGATAGGTCGAGCTCTTGAATTCCAAGGTCCACACCATCCAAGTGCCCAGTCCGACGCCCGCTGCCCAGCCGGCCAGAAGTGCGCGCGGGTCCAGCCGCACATACAGGCCCAGCAGCACCGCCGGCACGGTCTGGCAGATCCAGATGCCGCCCAGCAGCTGCAGTTGAATGGCATAGGCGGTCTGCATTTCCAGGACAAAGAACAGCGCCCCCAGCTTGGCGGCAAAGGCGATGATCTTGGCCATGCGCGCTTCGGCTTGGGGTGAGCAATTGGGATTGATGAAATCCTTGTAGACATTGCGGGTGAAAAGATTGCCGCAAGCGATCGCCATGATCGAAGCCGGCATCAGCGCGCCGATGGCGATGGCGGCAAAGGCCACGCCCGCGAACCAGTGGGGGAACATATGCAGGAACAGCGCCGGTACCGCGAAATTGTTGCCGAAGCTTTTGAAGCCCGCTTCATATTCGGGCATGCCCTTCACGCCCGCCGCCAAGGCCATATAGCCAAGCAGCGCGATCAGGGCCAAGGCCACCGAATAAGCCGGCAGCACAATGGCGTTGCGGCGGATCACATGCCGGCTGGAGGACGACAGCAGTCCCGTCACCGAATGGGGATAGAGGAACAGCGCCAACAGCGAGCCCAGCGCCAAGGTGGCATAGGCGAAGCCTGCGCCCAGGCTTCCCTCCGGCGCCGGCGGCAGCAAGAGCTGCGACGGCGGCACGGCCTCGAACACTTTGCCATAGCCGCCCAACTGGGCCGGAATGATGATGATGGCGGCGAGCACGGTGATGTAGACCAAGATATCCTTCACCACCGCGATCAGAGCGGTGCCGCGCAAGCCGCTGGTATAGGTGAAGGCCGCCAGCACAGTGAACGCCGCCAACAGCGGCACCGAGACATTGCCCAGCAGCGGCACATGCACCGCCCAATCCAATCCTAAGGCCGCGATCACCACCTGCATGCCCACCAGTTGCAAGGCGATGTAGGGCAATACGGCGACCATGCCGGTCACCGCGATGGCCAGCGCCAACCCGCGATGGCCAAAGCGTCCGCGCACGAAATCCGCGGCGGTGATGTAGCCGTGGCGGTGCGCCACAGACCAGAGCTTTGGGAAAGCCATGAACAGCAGGGGATACATCAAGGCGGCATAAGGCACCGCGAAGAAGCCGCCGGCGCCGGCGCCGAACATCAGGGCGGGCACGGCGATGAAGGTGTAGGCGGTATAGAGATCGCCGCCCAACAGGAACCAGGTGATCAAGGTGCCGAAGCTGCGGCCGCCCAACCCCCATTCATGCAGCTGGGACAAATCGCCGGCGCGCCAGCGCGACCCGAACAGGCCCAACAGCGCCACGAACACAAACAGCGCCAGGAATACAGCGACGGTAACGCTCATTTGCCGCGCCCTTCCTGATAGAAATAAACCGGCGCGATGCAGGCCGCGGTCAGGAAGATGCCGAAAATCTGGTACCAGTAGAAAAATGGAATGCCGAACAGCGTCGGCTCGATGCGGTTGTAGAACGGCACCCAGACCCAGGCGGCATAGGGAATCAGCAAGATGAGATACACCGGATGGAATTTCCGGGGTGGCTTGTCTTCGTACATGTGGTCCCCCTCACGCGGACGCTTGTTACATAGGAACGCCGCGCAGGACGCCAGTCCTACGCGGCGCTTTCATTCTGTTCTTCTATACTACTGTGCCGGCGGCGGCACGAAATCCTGGCCCTCCGGCGGCTTGCTGGGATCCTTGGGCACATAGCGCACCGTCTTCACCGGGCCCTCGCCCACCAGCATCAGGATAGCGGGACCGGTCTCCGCCTTTGCCCCATCCCAATGGATGGTGTTTGGGATGTCGGTGACATAGGTGCCGGCCGGCGCCGGATACATCTTGCTGGGATCGTAATGGGTGCTGGACGACACCCACCAGGTTCCCGAGATGACATAGGCGTAGCGGGGGGTGGTGTGGAAATGGGGCTGAGAATTGTGCCCCGGCTCCCACTTGATCAGCACGCCATAAATGCCCGGCTTGCTGGGATCGCCGAACAGCGTCGCGCTCTTGGACGCCTCGCCGCCTTTCCAGGGAATGTCCTTGCCGAACACCAGCGGAATATGGCCGGGGTCGGGCAGCGGATTGTTGGTCTTGGGCGGCCCTTGGGTAAGAAGCTGCTGTTGTGTCTCGGCTGAAGCCGGAATGGCCAGCAGCAAAGGCAGAGTCAGAACAGCAAGGTGGCGCATGCAAGCCTCCCTTTAGCGCGGCGGACCGCTGTCCTTGCCGTTTTCGTCCACGCCCTGGGTGATGTTGGGTCCAATGCCGGACAGGATCAGTACCGCGGGCTCCTTCTCGCCGGTGCGCGCGCCGTCCCAGTGAATGCCTTTGAGTTGATCGACCGCAACCGTGCCGGCATGGACCGGATAGGTCAGGCGCTCGTCATAAACGCTGCTGGACGAGGTCCACCAGGTGCCGGAAATGACATAGGCCCAGCGCACATTGTTGTGATAGTGCGGCTTGGAGAAATTGCCGGGATACCATTTGTACATGACCATATAGGGGCCGGGCTTGGCGGGATCGCCGAACAGGATGCACATCTCCTGCTTGCCGACGGCGCCGCTGCATTTGAAGTCCTTGGGCAAGGTCGCGGTGACGCGGCTGGGATCGGGAACGGGACCGATCGGATCATTGACGGTGACGCCGACCTTGGGATCTTTCTGGGCCAGGGCTGCAAAACCGGCGGCGCCCACGGCCAAGCCGACGCAAACGCCCAGACCAATCTTGGTGATGGAATGCATGTCTCTCTCCCTTGGATGTCTTGGAAGAGAGATTACGCAGGAATAATGATCAGCCGCAACGCGCAGACCGCGTTCGCAAACGCGAAAGCTTGCGCGTTTAAGCCGTCTTCTTGCCGGCGAAGACCAGGCCGACGCCCGCCAGCACGGCGGCTATGCCCGCGGCGGTGGGAATCCAGATTGTGTGGTCTTCCTGCGCATTGACTTGGAGCGGTCCAACCTTCACCACCGGCTTGGTTTCGGTCCAGGTGACGCGGCTCAGAAACAGGCCGGCGACGCCCAGTACAATCAAGAGCACACCCAGCATCGCAATCGGTTTCATGACACTCTCCTGTCTCCCCCTTTCAACGACAAGCAGAGCTTGGAAGTTCCAGGCAGTTCCGATGGCGGCGTGCGGCAATACTGAAGTCATTACTTAACTATAAGCAGGATCTGGCAGCCCAACAGAAAAAACCTTTGTAATTCAAAAGGTTATTACAGTCTCCACCTTGCCCTGACAAACGATCAGAATTTCCCCGAAAGCCCTCGCTCGCCCGGCGCCGCGCGAGACGCTAAGAAGGAACACGCGGTGGGATTTCGGCAGGGGCGGCGCAATTGCGCGGCTCCTCACATTTGGTGTGGGGCTGATTGACCAAAACGCAAGAGCGGGCCGCGACCGCGACGGCCGCCCTTCTTCTCCAACTTCTGTTCATCCTGCTGTTCGCCCATTTTCTTCTGGTGCCGACCAGGCAACAGGAACGGGCGCGGGAATTGGAGTTGTTTTTGCGTCCGCTGTTGCGGGCGCAACCGCAAGCGCCGCTTGCGCCTTCCGCGCCCTCGCGCCCTGCCTTCGTGCCCCCCCTCGTGGCACCGCCGCAAATTCCGCCTGCGAGCGCGCCCAGCGGCGTGACACCGGCGCCGCCTTCGGCGCTGGAAGCCTTCGGCCGCGCCTTGTTCGGCTGCACCCCGGAAGCGATGGGAAAAATGTCGCCGCAAGACCGCGCCAAATGTCCGCCTTTGGCGGAAGCGCCAAAGCCCGACCAGGATCTGCTGGCGCCGCCGCGGTCCCACGCCAAAGACGAAGCACTGTGGGCGGAAGAAAAAGCGGAGCGGGATTGGATGCCAAATTGCGTCGGCGCCGAGCAAGTGGCCAAGTGCATGATGCATCAAGCGATGGCGGAGCAGCAGCGGGCGCAAGAGGCGCGCGCAAGAATTTATGAAGAGCGGCAACGCCGCAACCGTGGGCCCGCGCCGCCGCTGCCGCAAATATTCGCGCCACGCGCGACGCCATGAGTTGCTAAAAAGCAGTTCTTGGCAAAGCTCGCGCCACCAGATGACCAAAGCGCTGTCGCAAATTGTCGCTTGCCAAAGCCGACGACACCGGTTGTCGAAATGACCGTGACGGAAATTACAACGTGCACTGATAGAATCTCAGGAGATTCGCCAGCGTCTGCGCATTACCGATAAGCCCCGATAAGCCCAGTTTTGACAAGCTAAGATCGATCGATTTGAAAATGCAGAAGATTCCGTTGGCGCTGGGGTTCGGCAACCTTTCCGGACATCGCTATGCCTCTCTCGCAGCCGAGGATGAGGCCGCCCTGTCGTCGCTGTTCGACGTGGTGCACAAATCGGCGACACTTCCTTTGCCTGCCGCCGAAGTGCTGTTCGTCTATGCCGGCCTCACAGAGGAGGGCAGCATTTCCTATGAGAAATTGGGGACACAGGCGGAGCTTGCGCAAATCACCCGCGCCTCCATCGTGGTTTTGGCGTCGCCCACACCCATCCTGGTCGCCAAAAAAGTTTTGCTCGCCAAGCGGCCGCTCAACGCCAATGTCGTGGTCACCCTGGAAAGAAAGGGGCGGGAGTTTGGAAAATTCTTTCGCGCTTTGTTCGAAATGATGCGCGACGGCGAGGACATGCTGTCGGCCTGGGTGACGATCTGTCCGCAGGGCCCCATCTCCCCGCCCAATCTTCCGCTGACCCTGATGGCCGCCGGTGCCGGCAGGCTGACCTTTCCGCGCAAATCCGATTGCGCGGCGAAGCGGGAAATCTTCACGCCAAGTGTATGATGCGGCGGTGGGATGCTATCTGGATCTTACTGCGGCCGGGCGGCTTTGAACGGAACCAGCTGTTTGCGGCTTTCGCACCAAAGCGATAGCCGCACGCCCTTCAGGCTATTCCAAAAGGTCAGTCTGCCCACAGAGTTCAATTCGGGATGATCCCGCAATGCGCTGGGCAGCCTGTAGTAGGGAATTCGGCTGTTAAGATGGTGGATATGGTGAATGCCGATATTCCCGCTAAACCAGCGCAGCAAAGCCGGCAGGTCGTAATAGGAGCTCCCCAGCAGGGCCGCATCATGATGCGACAAGGCTTGACCCCGCGCCCACGCCACGCCTTCGAATTGATGCTGCACGTAGAACAGCCACACCCCCATCGAGGCTGCCATCAGCATGATCGGCAAATGCACCTTCAGGAATGGCCCGACCCCTACCAGCCAGCACATCCCCGCTACCACGAGGACGATCGCGGCATTTGTTGCCATGGTGCTGATCCAGGGTCTCCAGCCATCACGCATCTGATGGAAGGGAAGCCGATGCTGCAGGAAAAACATATAGGTGGGGCCGATCACGAACATGACCGGCGGGCTGCGGTAGCAGCGATAGGCAATACGCCGCCACCACGACTTGGCCAGGTATTCCTCCACCGTAAGCAGTTCGATATCGCCAATGCCCCTGCGGTCTAGATTGCTTGATGTCGCGTGATGGATGGCATGATTGCGCTTCCAGTAATCGTAGGGCGTGAGGGTCAGGACCCCAAGTATACGGCCGACCCAGGTATTGGCGGCGCGATAGCGGAAGAAGGCGCCATGCCCGCAATCGTGCTGGATGATGAACAGGCGCACCATGAATCCGGCCGCCGGCACCGCCAGAAAAAGCGTCAGCCAGTATCCTACATCCAACGACAACCACATCATCAGCCAGAGAAGTAACAGCGGGATCAGGGTCACCGTCATCTCGAAAAGAGCGCGCCGCGTGCTGGGTTCGCAGTAATTCATCAATGAGCGTGATAAATCGGAGGGGCGAAGCATCGGGCCAATTTGTGAGGAAACGGGGATGCCTAACATTTAAGTACGGAAAACTCCATATGGTGTTGCTTGAGGCCTGGCGGCCGCCCCGGAACACGCAGTTCCGCCCAGGGATATTATCCTGGGTCTTCTTAACAGGGGCTTTGCGCCCAAAAAGGGGCTGTTCAGGCTGCCACCCTCACGCCAGGTGCGTGAGCCGCCGGTAGGACAGCGCCTCGGCGATGTGGGGCTTGGCGATCCCATCCGCGCCGGCCAGGTCCGCGATGGTGCGCGCCACTTTCAACACCCGGTGATAGGCGCGCGCCGAAAGCTTCATGCGCTCGGCGGCTTGGGTGAGAAGCTTGGACCCGGCTGTGTCGGGCGTGGCGATCATGTCCAGCAATTCGCCTTCGGCTTCCGCATTGGTTCGAATGGGGTGCCGCGCGAAACGTTTGCGCTGGATGGCTCGCGCCTGCGCCACCCGCCCGGCCACCTCGGCGCTTCCTTCCGCGGCCGGCGGCAGGGAAAGGTCGCTGGCGGAAACACCCGCCACTTCGACATGCAGGTCGATGCGGTCGAACAAGGGTCCCGAAATGCGCGATTGGTAATCGGCGGCGCATTTGGGGGCGCGGCCGCAGCCTTGCGCCGGATCGCTGAGATAACCGCAGCGGCAGGGATTCATCGCCGCCACCAATTGAAAGCGCGCCGGATAACGCACATGGGCATTGGCGCGCGCCACCACCGCCTCACCGGTCTCGATTGGCTGGCGCAGGCTGTCCAGCACGGCGCGCTGGAATTCCGGCAACTCGTCCAGGAACAACACGCCCAGATGCGCCAGTGATACCTCGCCCGGCTTCACCTTCAGCCCGCCGCCGATCAACGCGGCCATGG
>Ga0207648_10003794_pt1 | contig 15793 bp, 17 predicted proteins | sample KBSMisM32_FD_184310 | JGI IMG/M metagenome (GOLD analysis project Ga0207648, IMG submission 184310) | Miscanthus rhizosphere microbial communities from Kellogg Biological Station, Michigan, USA - KBS Miscanthus M3-2 (SPAdes) (version 2) | ecosystem: Host-associated > Plants > Roots >...
CCCTTGATGTTTCCTTCATTTAGATCCATGATTGCCTCCATCAAATGCATCTTAGCATTATCTAGCGAAGATCCAAAAGTCATATTGCCACCGGGCATCATCATTGTCTGATTGCTGACAGCAGACATATCTTGTGTATCGTTTACGGACAGTTCTTGACTGAAAATGACTTTTGATGTTACTGCTATCAGAATAGTAATTCCAATTGCTATCACCCATACGCTAATACTCATTTGGTTTGACATTGTGAAAAGTAGTAATTATGACCAAAACATATTATATAAAGAATATCTAAAGGTGTAACGGACCCTCACTGTACACGAAATGATTTTGCCGATATTCCCTCATCAGGACATTCTCTTGCTCTACTATTCAAAGATGTTTTGTTAGCAACAATAATCATATTTTTGATCTAAAGGAAATAAACCAAAGCTGTGAAAAATAATAAAATAAGCTGTAGAAAATCTGTCAATTGTCCGGTACGCTCATAAATACTAAATAAATGATACAATAGGAATGCATTGGACACCTTCATCTTATACTTCAGTGAGGCAAAGCTATTCCAAACTAATGAATGCAATTACTATGAGACCAATTGCAGAATCAATCTTTAGTGAGAAGGCGCTTGGTCGAGTGTTATGGACTGATATAACATCACATATTGATATTCCATCAAGTAATCGTTCGCATATGGATGGCTTTGTTGTAAAGCATAGCGATATTACCAGGATATCTCAGTACGGACCAATAAAACTTAGGATAATACCTAAGAGAAAAGCGAATAGAAAAAACCAAAAATTGCTTACGGGACGATCAACTAGGATTTCAACTGGTGAAGTTATGCCGCTATTAGGAGATACGGTTATTCCTTTAGAATATACACAGTTTGGTTCTAAAAATCATACAATTACTATACAAAGAGATTTTCCTAAAGGATCGTTTATATCGTATAAGGGGAGCGAGATAGCACGTAATGATTTGTTACTAAGTGCAGGACACGTGCTTAGAACGCAGGATTTAGCATTAGTTTCAATGCTTGGAATACGAAAGTTGAAAATTTTCAAAAAACCAACAGTTGCAATTATTCCTACTGGAAATGAACTTACAAATGAAATTAATGTCGCAAAGGGCGGAAAAATACTCAATACTAATAGTAGAGTCATATCTGACTTGATTGAGATATCAGGGGGTAAACCTCTAGATCTTGGAATTACACCTGATAATAATGACAAGATAAAAAATAAAATTAGAGTTGCACTATCTGAGAGCGATATCATCTTAACAACTGGAGGATCTTCTGTTGGAGTACGGGATCTTGTTGCTGAATCAATAAATGATATTGGAAAGCCAGGAATTCTGGTACACGGTATCAAACTTGATAGAGGAAGGGTAACTGGACTTGCCGCACTTCGAAGGAAACCAGTAATTGTTCTTCCCGGTCCCATACAAGGCGCCGCTAACGCCTTTATTGTTTTTGCGCAGCCACTCATAAGGGTTATGTTGGGTCTGAATCCTTTTCCTAAACCACTTATTTTAGCAAAGCTTACAGAGGACTGGAACGCCCGAAAGAAATTTCAGAACTTTACTAAAATAGTATATGTGAAGATCTCGCAATCTGTGTCAGGGGAACTTCACGCCAAGCCTATAACTGGAGAAACTACAGACATTACAGTTCTAACAAAGTCAAATGGTTTTATTATGGTGCCCGAGCGCTTGACTATATTAAAAATGGGACAAAAAGTAAAAATAAACATATTTCCCGGTCTATCTTTTTCGTCCGGTAATTCAATAGAGTTTTCATAAACTACAGAAAAACAACTCTTATCCTTAGATATACTATTTGAACAATCTTGTTGCTAGATTGATACCTGCGATAGCTACTATCATTCCTATGATAAAAATCAATTTTTCATGACTCAATTTGAACGCCCCTAACCTAGAACCTAAAAATCCTCCTAAAAGTACAACAAGGGCCAATGGTAAAATTAATGCAAAATCAACTTGTTTTGTAATTGAATGGGCAACAAGCCCACTAACAGAATTTGTAAGAATAAATAAACTTGCTGAAGCCGCAGCGTTCTTGGGATTTGCCAGACCCGTTAATATCAATATTGGTGACAACCAGATTCCCCCACCAATTCCAACTAGGCCTGAAACAGTCCCTAAAACAGCCCCTATTGGCAATGTAATTAGTGAAAGCCTAGATAGACTTAGGTTTAATTTTCGTATTTTCTCCTGTCTTGTTTTTATTTGGTTACCACTTAACAGTAGCATGGCAGAAGCTGCAAAAAGTGCAATTACGAATATTAATATGAGAATTTTTTCTGGTAGTACAGTAGATCCTCCAATAAAAGCAAATGGTACTGAGATAAGTAATGGGACTGATATACGAAGTGATAAGTGACCTGCTCTCAAATAATTAAAGAGAGCAATTGAAGCAACAACTATATTGAGAGCCAATGAAACTGGAGGAATGGTGAATAAATTTACCCCGACAAGGACTAGAATTGCAATATAGCTACTTCCTCCTGCAAATCCAACACTAGAATAGATAAAACTTATTGCAAAGAAAAGCGGAATGAGTATTAATAATAGAAATTCATTAATGACCATGTCCCTCCATCATTTTAAATGCGTGCTCTAGCCCTGGAAATAAGAAATCCAAAGTCTCTGATACTGCAGTTGCACTACCAGGAATATTGATTATCAGAGTTTTTCCCCTTACTCCTGCAATTCCTCTTGAGAGCATAGATAATGGAGTTCTTCTCTGACCGTATGCTCTGCTCCCCTCGACAATTCCCGTTATTTCCCTTTCTATAACGTTTCTTGTAGCCTCAGGCGTTACGTCTCTACGACCAAGTCCTGTTCCTCCAGTTGTCAATACCAAATCTAAACGGAGATCATCTGAATACTTGGTCAAGAGTTCCTCAATAGCAGAACTATCATCAGGCACTACTTTGTATTTTACCACTTCAATGCTTTTATTTTTAAGCACATCAACTATAAGTCTTCCAGATTTATCTGTCCGCTTTTTAGTTGCAACCGAATCGCTGACGACTATCACACCTGCTCTGATTTTATTACCCTCCTTTGTTGCAAATTGACCTATTCCTCCTGACTTTTCTAAAAGCCTGACAGACGAGATGAATAGTGATTCGTCGATCGGTTTTAGCATATCGTATATTGTCAAAGCACCAATACATGCACCGCTGAGAGCTTCCATTTCTACTCCGGTTTTCCATATGCTTTTGACTTTTACGTCGACCTCAATTGCTTGGGATTTTATCAATACTTGAACCTTAATGTTATCAAGAGGTATTGGATGACAGTATGGTATGAGATCGGATGTTTTCTTTGCTCCCAATGTGGCTGCTATCTTCGCTGCCTCTACAATATCCCCCTTTGGAGACTTTCCTTGTCGAATTAATACTGCTGTATTTGCGTCGATAGTCAATACTGCCTGTGCTCGTGCTGTTCTGCTGGAATCTGGCTTTATACCAACATCAAACATGCCCCTGCTCTTTTTATCGTTCATTTTTCTCTACCCAAGTAAAATCCCATCAACCCATTTCTGATTTTCATCAGATATTTCCTTTTTCCAAATGGGTACCCGAGTTTTCACATTATCTATGACATATTTGCATGCCTCAAAAGCGTCTTTCCTATGTTCTGAAGAGACTCCAATCATGATACTGGTCTCACCGACACTTATATTCCCTATCCTATGAATTGCAACTAATTTTTTTATTGCCCATTTTGTTTGTGCTTCATTTTCAATTTCATTCATTTTTTCTTCTGCCATCTTAATGTAAGCCTCATAATAGATCTCTGAAACGTTACCAGATCGTCCTTGATTACGAACATTGCCTATAAAGATTGAAATTGCACCTGCAGAATTATCCTCTAGCTCATGCATAATCTCTTGTAAACTTAAATGATTGTTGGTAATACTAATCAATAAATCAACCCCCGCTTACAGGTGGTAAAAGAGCTATCTCATCCCTGGATGTAATAATGATATTCCCAGTAGTAACCTTACAATTTACAGAAATTACAAATTTGTTATTAAAGGATTTAAGCAGTGGATACTTTTTTAGTATTTCATCGTGCAGGAGGCTTACTGTAGTACCTGTAGGTACGGTAATTGTTATTTCGCTTTCACCCACCCTCTCTCTCAAAATTGCAAACAATCTGACTTTTATCTTATCGTTATTTGGAATATCCGAATTCAATTTGAGCTTATCCACCAATGGTATGCATGAGGTTTAGTTTTGGCTTAAGAGCATTAATTCTTATCAGACTCGCTATCCCTTCCTGTTTCATAGTCATACTGTGTTTCAGGAATTGAGCTATTTCCTCGTCCGATGCTCCTCCGCGCAAATATCTTTTGATATCGTGGCCCGGACTTTCAAAAAGACATGTAAGAAATCTCCCATCAGAAGTCAATCTTATCCTATCGCACTGATTGCAGAATGGTTCTGTTACTGAGGGAATAAACCCTATGGCGCCGATTCCATCGGAAAAGGAATAAAGTTTAGCAGGTGTTGATATCTCTTGTTCTGAGATAGGTAAGATTTTTCCAATATTGGACTCTAATTTTCCCATCATTTCTTTTTTACTAAAAACAAGATCACTTCTCCATATCCCTGCCCCATCTAATGGCATAAATTCTATAAACCTAACTGTGATTCCAGTTCTTCTTGCAAAATTGGCAAAATCAATTACTTCATCATCATTCCAACCCCTGACAACAACGGTGTTTATCTTTACATCTAATCCAGCATCCTTTGCTCGTTGTATTGAATTTATAACTTTGTTCAATCCATTGACCCCCGTTATCATCTTAAATCTATCTTCTTTAAATGAATCTAAACTTATATTCACACTAGCAAGGCCACTGGATCTTAATTCTTCTACTATTTCTAAAAGTAGTAACCCATTTGTAGTTAACCCAATGCTCTTGATGTGACGTATCTTTGAAATTGACTTAATTAGGTCTTCTATCGAAGGTATAACCAATGGTTCGCCTCCAGTAATTCTTATTTTTTCAATCCCTAAATTAGCAAAAATAGATGAAAGCCGTGTTATCTCCTCGAAAGTGAGAACATCAGTAGTAGCAAACCACTTTGTATTGTCTTTCGGCATGCAATATCCACATCTCATATTACACCGGTCTGTGACAGAAATCCTTAGCTTTTTTGCAATCCTACCATAATTATCTACTAATTTGCTTTTCATGGACCGTATCACATACTTATATTCCTGCTTATGATAGATATTATTTTTTTCTCGCCTCTTCTAACTGTTCGAGGAAATGATTCTTCCAACCGTTTGGCAAGTCCTTAACTTTGATAGCACGTTGCATTGTCTGAAGATCATCTTTATTTATGGTGTATAAATTCACAATATCTTTTATAGTAACATTATTTTCATCCTTTTTGATAAGCTTGATTTCATCACCTTGTTCTATCTCTCCCTCCCTTATTACCTTGAAATAGATACCGGTAAGACCGCTTGCTAGAAATTTTTTAATAATATCCATTCTTCCAAATTTCACTCCAAGTTTATAACAAGGCATCCTAGGCTGAGTTGCCACGACTTTTGCTGTTCCAACCTGGAATTGATCTCCAACGTTGACCATTTCTTCGACCATTCCTTGTGTAGTAAAATTTTCGCCAAACATACCCCATGGCAACGACATATCATGAAGTTCCTTCTGCCAGTAACTATAGTGTTCTTCTGCATATGCATAGATGGCTTTATCGGCGCCACCATGAACTGTTAGATCAGCTTGCTTGTCCCCATCGAGATTGAGTTTCCGTAATCTCACACGACCACGAACTGGTTCCTTAAAGATCCCGGTAGTTACAAGTTCATTCTGAAATTTCACCTGACGCGGAAGACCGACGTTTAGTGACAATAGCTTCAAAGCACAATAGCTATCCAAGCATCTTAAATAAACCTTCAAAGCCGAGCCTGCGGTCCGATTATGCAAGATGCAGAATTCAAAACAAGACTTGATACCTTATGTGGCGTAGTGCTTACCATGTTGTGTTCTTAAGTCTCAGTTTGCCGTGAAACTGACCATTGTGATGAAGGTCAAACAAGAGGAAATCTTGCGCATAAGGGCAGATCATACTGACAAAGTGCGTAGTTTGGAAGCTGAGGATATTTCATGAATTATTTTGTCAAATGAATGAAAGATATTCTAACTACTCTGGGATTTCAGGCTCAACTAATTTTGCTAGATTATTCAATGATTGTTGCCAGCCGACATAGCATGCCTCAAGTGGAATAATAGGGGGCAACCCTTCTTGTACGATGGTAATTTCTGTTCCTAATGAAACCCTTTTCAAGGAAACAGTAACTTGAATTTCTCCAGACAAGTTTGGGTCATCAAAATTATCAGTGTATCGTAAGCGTTCGTTTTCAACCAGCTCACGATATTCTCCTCCAAATGACATGCTCTTTTGAGTGGTAAAGTTTGTAAATGACATTTTGTAGGTTCCTCCTACCTTTGCATCCAGATGATGAACGCTACAAGTATATCCATTTGGTGGTAACCATTTAGCCATAGCATCGCGGTCTAGAAAAGCACGATAAATGTTTTCTGGCTTGGCTGTAAAGACGCGATGTAAATGAACAGTGTTAGTAGACATATGATTCTTACTTCAATATACTATTAAAGTATTCTATGCTTATTGGAAATTCATAACCGGACATAAATGAGATATTGATGACCTTGATCTATAAAATATTTCCACCTTTTCAATTCCCAAATGAGATTTCCCTGTTTCTTTGTCTAAGTCCTTGATAGGGACTAGTTATATTTGTGTTTCTTCTCAATAAGCAATAGACAAATTAAACAAATTAATAAAATGTAAATTATAACTAATATTTGTAACAATCGGATGAACTTACCTCTTAGAATTTAAAGAAAAGTCTCGTTTGAATGCTCAAAGTATCACGACATGTTTGCAAACATCAATCCAGGAGGTAAAATCGCATAATGTCCTTTAAGTAGCATTCTTGCAAATACTAGTTCTGTTTATTAACACAATGAAAAGACCGAGAAGGTGGAGGAAAGTTTGGACGAACAAGAAACAAACGATCTCCTCCACCGGTCCACCGGTCGGCATTCCGAGATTTTTTGTTATGGAGATCTGACATGATTCTTGCCTAAATATGAGATTTGCTTATCTTACGAATACTGATCGTACGATAAGTCTCTTGAACACCTTAGATACAAAAGCAGATACAATCATCAGAAAATAGGTGGGGTTGATTTCAATGCAAATTAGACAAAAATAATCGAGCCCGACGGTACTTTTGTCTTATGATTAATTGTCTAAAATGGTATAAAACACTAAAACTTTATGGATTCATCTTTCTATTATTTGTTCACAGAAAAAACGATTTTTTTTTCCGCCGAATGAGGACCAATACTTCGACCCATATTAACAGCGGATATTCTATAATAGTAATCATGTCCAGGTTCAACTTCTTTGTCAAGATAAGAAGTTTCATCCGCGGGGCGCTTATAGGTAGGTGCTTGAGCAGTGATTATAAAGTTTGGTGCTAGTCCTCTGTAAATATAGTACTCATCAATATCAGTTTCCGGGTTCTTGTCCCATTTCAATTCTATTTGTCCATTTTTGCGAGTTACTTCCAATCCTGTAACCTGCGAGGGAGTCGGTATGGTGGTTCCTGGGAAAGCCCGAGCCAACTCAAGCACTTTCTGTGAACCGAAACCAAACGCGAATGATGTTATATATTAAAAATAACTATATTTTCTAAAGTAACGTTGTCCTTAAAGCTAGCAAAAGCTATTACTGCGATTATGAAGGTGAAAGCAATCCATAAGGATTCCGTCCTGTCTATATTAAGTGGGTCATCCTTCTTTGTATCCGCTATAAAGGTAATAAATCTACTCGCGATAACACCTGCCATAACAATCCATAAATAATTTAACCATGGTAAGTCCTTCATCATGATTCTCCACTTAAATGGAATTGCTATTTCATCAATATTCTTGATTTTGTTAATTGAATCAATGTAACCTATTTTTAGGCTATAGTTATACGTCTTATTCGATATTTCATCAAAATGTCTTGCATTGATAGGCATTTTGTATATGTCCTTAGTAAGTGATTTCCCAGTATTATTGATAAAATCACTGGTCGATATTACGGAATTCTCAGGTGGAACCAATTGAATGAATTTAATAGTGATTGTTTTTGTGTGGTAAATTGCTACTGTCATATTACTACCCATACTTTCAACAGTATATCTAACAGGAATACTCATAGGATTTGGATAATTGATATTAATGGACATACTACCGTTTTTCCACACTTCTGCGTTGTTTACATATGGAGATTGCTCCATATAGGTTGTAACTAACGACAAAGCGGGTATGAAAAAAGCGGTACCAACTGCAACAGCCAAGAAACCGGATGTTACTTCCTTTCCGAGTTTCTTATCAGGATACTGGTTCTTTCCACTGTGATAGTAAAACCATGCAAGCAAAAAAGAGACCGGCACCTAATATCAAAGGAATTGAGACTGTAAAGAGCGCACTCGGATGGGATATTAGAGATAGGAACATAATGAGAAGAGCGATGAAAAAAAATAACGCTACTAAAATCGGGATGATGTTTTTACGTTGTCCATTAAATTTCCCCATAAGTCCTTTGAACTCACTTTTAGGTGAATGAGACAACATTATTAATACAAACAGGTTCTATTTGTGCTTTATAGTAACTGATATGATTCAATTTACTTCAATGGGTAATGACAACATCTACGGATCAGATTTGTGAAAAGGTGTGACAACCTTTTTTCGCAAATTAAGTATATTTGAGAACTGTCGCTTCCAATGGAACATCAAAAGATTCACCTAAATTGCATTCCACTATGATACCACTGGTAGGTTCTTAGTATAAAGAAATCAGAATTTCTAAACCTTATCAATCTGAGAAAACAGGTCCACCAGCCGGATTTAACGTGCAGTTCGAAGAACAAAAACAGATCATTCCGCCCACGTAATGGCTTACGAGATTTTATGTGCCAAGATATAGGGATATTATTCTAATACAGATACGAAATTTGCTTATCCTAGGAATACTTATTGTACGATAAGTCAATTGCATTATAACAGGATATAATTAGCTGCGGACAGGTGGGAGGGTTGATTTGTTCGCGTAATAAAATATATGCGATCAAGCCCACCGGTTCTTCGTCTCTGTTTTCTTCTCCTATATGGTATAAAGCATTTGGATAACCAAACCAAGAGGGAGGGTATCACATTTATGATTCCAGAGAATTCCTCAAAGCTGGATTTATTATTTTATTTTTGATACAAATTTAAGTTTGTCGGCATCATCTTTGTCGGCATGATCTGTTATAAAATCAAACATTCAATATTTAACTGCCTCAGACCTACCATGCTCAATGGCATCTTATGCATCATTTCTTTGAATTGATTTCTGTCAATAATAACAAATGTAATAACGAATAAAAACGAGGAAACATGAATAATACTAGTGTCCGGAGCATTTATAGATAATTTTTCTACCCAATCAAAAGAATATTCTTTTTCGAGACCAACTTATCCCGAATCGCTTTTCAAATTTCTATATACAGTAACAACACATAACAACCTTGCTTGGGACTGTGCCACTGGAAACGGTCAGGCTGCTATAGGCCTTAGCAAATATTTTAAAAAAGTAATCGCAAGTGATGCTAGCAAAAATCAGATTCTACATGGATTTCAGAGAGAAAACATAGACTATAAGGTATTTTCAGCTGAGTATCCAGAATTAGATAGAGATTCTGTTGATATTGTAACTGTTGCTCAAGGATTACATTGGTTTAATCTTGATAATTTTTACAATAATGTAAAAAGGGTTGGAAAAAAGGGTGGAATCATTGCTGTTTGGAGTTATGATATGCATAAGATAAATCCACAAATAGACAAGGTTACTAGTAGGCTAGATATAGATGGCGAGATTCTTGGTAATTACTGGGATAAAGAAACAAAATACGTTAAGGAAAAATATAAAACAATCCCTTTTCCATTTACTGAGATTCCTGTTCCTCTATTTAAGACGACCTCATCTTGGAATTTGCGCCAATTATGGGAATACATGAAAACTTGGTCGTCGGTTAAAAAGTATTATTCTGAAAATCAGCGGGATCCATTAGATTTGGTGAAACCCGAAGTAAGAACTCTTTGGGGAGAAGATCATAATAAAAAAGAAATTACTTGGAATATTAACATGCGTGTAGGTATCATAAAATAACATGAATACATAATTCACAAATAGTTTCGACTTAAGCTGATATCACACACTGTCCATCACGTTCTAGCTTTTTGACCATGAATGTATTATGACTTGATCAATCTTTATAATGCATACCAAAATGAAAAAACAAACCGAGAAGGTGCGAGGGTAGTTTGGACGAACAGGAAACAAACGTTCCCTCCACCAGCCGGCTTTCGAGATCTGTCCTGAGATAGAGATTATATATGATCCTTACACAAATATGAGATTTGCTTATCCTACGAATACTTATTGTGTGATAAGTCTATTCTACATATGACTTGATTCTTAAAGAATGTCTACAAGTTGATACGATTTGACATTCTTTGTAATGATAACATCGATATTGGCTACATGGGAGGTGAGTAAAACAGTAAGATTAGAAATTATTGGAGAAGTGAACTGCGTTCTGAACACTCATTACGTTGCTATAAATAGTAATATCGAAGGACTATTCAGTTGTTTTTCCGTCAAATTCTACCTCATTATCCTCTGCTTCCTTTTTAGTAGCTCTTACTATTCCATCCTTGTGATGTGGTGGAGCGTAAAGTGTATACATTTTTAGATCTGCTTGGCCGTCAATATTGATGATATTATGCTTTGCTCCGGTTGGAATTACTATTGCGTCGCCGTCCTTGATTTCGGATTCATTACCATCAATGACACATTTTCCATGACCAGATTCAATACGAAAGAATTGATCATTTTCAGAATGAATTTCTTCTCCTATTTCCTCTCCAGGTGGCAGACTCATCAGAACAAGTTGAATATGTTTAGAGCTATACAATACTTTCCTAAAGTTTGTGTTATCTAGGGTATCTTTTTCGATCCCCGTTTTATATCCCTTCATCATTAATACTTATCTAGTTTTTGATATTTAAATTATGGGGATCAGATAAATCCACGACAGTTTACTGAATGAAGAACTATCTATTAGTCTTGAGTAGATATTTAGTCAAACATCATCTTGGGTATAAGTTGAATTGTTAACAAATTATTTGCGATTGTTGAAAACATGTTCAATGTTTATTAATTACTTGGGGTATTGCTTGATATTGTCTGATAACACGAGGTTTAATTCTGTGTTTAGGTATCATTAGTATATCTGTCATGATATTTTCGGTCATGTCTACCTATCTTTTATCTTCCATTTCCATTTCTTCTTTTCAAACAGCAAATGCCGAAATCATAATGATTGCTCGCCATGAAAAAGAAATGAATTCTACCTTAAACTCAAAAGTTGGTGATTCGGGGACAATTAAATTAAAAACAGATATTGTTCCAGACGCCGAATGTGGAGCATGGCCTAAAAGGGCCTGTCCGGATAATGGTGAAATGTTTTTTAAGCTATATTATGGTAAAACTCTCATCAATACAATTACCGGATCTCCAGACACTATTGATTTGCCAGTTAGTCCGGGGAACTACGGAATTTATTTTGATCGACCTGATACCTTAAAGCCCATTAGTGGACCTTGGACAGGCGATCCCGGTAAATGGATCTACAATGCGCCTGTGTCAACCTCATTTTGCGAAGGTAAGATATCGGTAGGCGAGACTGTTAAGTGCAACTTAGTGATTCACTATGCATGGATATATGATTAATCTGTCAAATTAGTTGTCCGATCTATTTACGATACTGAGAGAAAAATTATCGATTAATGGTAATTATAATTTTTGAGCTTTTAGTACAATATACTCTATCAATCCCTTTTTAGATACTGTCATCATCTTGACCAACGATTTAAAAAGGACCTTTTCAATATATGATGGATAGCATGTAGTAATTTTCTGCCTAAGCTCATTTCTGTTTTGAATATAATAATGAGCAAGTGGTTCATATACCTGTTTACCAATCATAGATATATTGATTATCTTGAATTTTTGCCTTATAATAGATGTCTTGACATAGTCTGATCCATAATGCTCTGATGACCAAGTCAAATTGAGAATCCCGAGCATAAAGAGTTTTTTCAAGACATTTTGTAATGAGACTGTGACGGGCATTGCTATTACCAGTAACCCCTTTGGTTGCAAGATTCTGTAACTCTCAGCAATAAACTTGTCGAAAGGTTTGAAATGTTGCGCAGATTCTAATGCAATGATCCTGTCAACAGTACCAGTAGCGAATGGTAAGCATAAAGAACTGCTATTAATGAAAGTAATTCGAGTTTGTGGATAACTGGCATCAGATACCCCTGAGCCTTCAATCTTACCTGCAGCACCTTTGAATCCATTAACGAGTTGCTGAGAATTAGTATTTACACAGACTATATCTTCGAGTCTATACTCCCTACTCCATTCTACTGCAGGTGCTCCGTAGCCGCTCCCAACATCAATCAAAGTTCTAGATGTGCCAAGTTCAGCAAGTTTTCCTACCAAGTCACATAAATTAGTTTGAGCGTCAACTGGATTGTTTGCATCTTCACTCCAATATCCAAAATTGAGCATGGAACCCCCTGTGGCAACTTGCATTATGGGTGATAAGGAATTATATAGTCTAATAACATCAATCTCGTTTCTTCTCAATGTCCACAGAATAGCGTCAACTGGTTTGACTCTTAGCAATCGATAAATTTATCCCTACAAGAGCCTTTAATTAATGCAATGTCTACAAGATATATTGGAAAGAGGAACATCTGACTTTGTTTGGTCGATAAGTAATTCTCAACTGGCAGATTTAAATTCAAAAATCAAGGATAATATATGATATCATGTATATTATAGATATATTCCGTTGGAACCAATTGTAATTTCTTCATTTATTTTCTATGGAGGGCATTTCCTGACATCAGAATTATCTTTGAAGATATCATTATTGAAGGTAACAAGGTTGTGTGCAGATACTATCTAACTGGCACACACAATGGTGATTTTGACGATCTTCAACCAACTGGAAGACAGTTCAAAAGTGAATGGCATGACCGAATTTTCTTTTCGAAATGAAAAAATCATAGAGCGTTGGAATCTGTAGATATGGATTCATTGAGAGAACAGCTTGCAACACACACCTAGGCTCGCTCCTATGTGATTATAAAATAATATTTTCACATGGATCGCCAACGCCATCATTATCTTCATCTTTTTGATCAGGATTTGCAGCATATCGACAGTTGTCTTTAAAGTCAGTTATTCCATCATTATCTTGATCGCCCATTTGACATGCATCACCATATTCGTCACCATTAGTATTTTTTTGATCTGGATTAGGTGTACTAGGACAGTTATCCTGTGAGTCCACAATCCCATCGTAATCTATATCAATAGGAATATTGGGAGGTGTCTTTGGAGAATAATCCTCAACAAAGAAACCTCTCCACTGACCCGGATCTGATAATAGTTCTTTAACGAAACCTTTCCCTTGTACAAAATGTTGCTCCCAATAGTATAACTTACCATACTGCACTCCAGGATACCAAGTAGCCTCCACTTCCTTATTTGGGAACCGATTATCCCATATGTTAAAGGTGTAACCGTTGTATGCCTTATCATAATAATATCCGTAGGCTACGACTTGATGATTAAGTCCGATATCTCCTATACTAGACGCACGTATTAGTCCCAGAACAACTGGCTTTTTTTGGTCAAGAATATGCACAGCTTTGGAAACTTCACTATCCGTTAATGGCCTTATCCCGGGCAAACAGCCTATGGTACATTTCCCAAGAATTGTACCTTTATTCTCGGTTGGTGCCATAGTCAAGTATACATATCTAGGTACCACGTCCAGATCACTTATGGAACCTGCCGGTGATGCACTAAGCGCTATACTTCCTAATGCTTTAAGGATTCCTGTAAAACTTATGTCTAGGCTATCATGTAATCGGTCCAAAATGTACATTGATAATGGATTATCATTCGAAGGGGTGCTAGTATAACCTGGAATCATTTTATGAGCATAGAAATAATCAAGCGCGGCAAAAGCCATTCCTCCACAACGTCCTTTGGTCGAGAATTTAAGATCTCCACTGTAAATGAAATCAGGGATATATTTATCCGGTATTACCTTATAATCATTAGTGTAAGAATTTGGAAATTTAAATCCGTGGTAGTATCCAAAATCAGTTCGTACTGTTCTTGAAGAATCTGAGCTCACGGTAGTAAATCTCGCTGAATTCATCTGCGCAATACCCGGATCATTACCAGCAAAAGTTTCATACTTCGGTAATGCAAGAGAATCAATCGTTTTCAAAGGATAAAAATTGTTGGGGATAAATGAGGTCTTTATTTCAATGGGGTTAGATAGAGCAAAGTTGTTAAATGCTAGACTAATGAAGATTATCATTACCGCAAAACTGGACAAAACGATTAGGGCATTTTTCAATATTTCAGTGTGGCCCCAGTAATATAAAAGACTTTAGAGTTCTGATATTTGTAACACACGCATATCTGAAAGTATGTTGCCATTCTTAAATTGGTTCACATTAACCTTTAAGAATGCCCATTACCCAAGCATTAGTTGATAAATTATGAATAGTGAAGTGAAATGGTTCTTTGCAAATCAAAACCTCATGACAATTAAAATCGCATTAAGTTTGTTAGTATTAGTGACTTCTTTGATTTTATTACTAAATTATAATAATTTTGCTTTTTCTCAATTAGGTAATGAAACCGCTCTGGCCCCAAACAGTGAAAATCTGATAACATCCGGCTCACCCGTTGCGAATCAGAGCGTTGGAGGATCACAAGCACCATCCGGTTTTGTTGCAAGTGGGAAAATAAATTCGGTCATGGCACTTCCAAACGGCAAATGGCTAGCTACTGGGAACTGGAGCATTATTTTGAATAATGGCAATATTACGGCTTTTGAAACTAAAATGACGTGGTACAATAGTAGCGGAACTAATGCACATACACACGAACTGATAAACCTTAGGCCCGCTGCGGGGAATATACAAACATTACCAATGAGTGGACCTGGCAATCAAATAATCATAAAGGGCGTTACGGATGTAGGGTCAAATAACAGAGTATCATGGTATGAAGTTCCCACAGTTATTACAATTAACGATCGCAAGATACTATCCATATCTTTAGATGACAACAAAACCAATCATCATTTTGGGGGTCAGCCACTATTGGGAATTGTTGATTCATTCGTACCATGTTCGGATTTGCCTGGACCTAACATGGAACTTTTGCCCTCATGTACTGTAAGCCCAGTGGGAGAACAGGGTTTTGCTTTAACAAATAATACGTTGGCATCTTCCGAAGGTTCGGCTTATGGTGGAGCTTTGCCAGAAGGTGGAATACCCGCTGGTGGATTACCGCCTGGTGGAATTCCATTAGGAGATGATCAAAGTGGTGGAGGAATACCGCCTGGTGGATTACCGCCTGGTGGAATTCCATTAGGAGATGAACATGAACAAAGTGGTGGAGGAATACCGCCTGGTGGATTACCGCCTACTGATGAACAAAGTAGTGGTGGAGGAATACCGCCTGGTGGATTACCGCCTACTGATGAACAA
>Ga0207648_10003796_pt1 | contig 15793 bp, 14 predicted proteins | sample KBSMisM32_FD_184310 | JGI IMG/M metagenome (GOLD analysis project Ga0207648, IMG submission 184310) | Miscanthus rhizosphere microbial communities from Kellogg Biological Station, Michigan, USA - KBS Miscanthus M3-2 (SPAdes) (version 2) | ecosystem: Host-associated > Plants > Roots >...
GTTCGGCAGCTCGGCGAATGGCAGCTTGGTCTCGTCTATGCGGCGACGACGGGCGCGATGGCGCGGCCGGGCTTTCGCAAATCGAGCTTGAATGCCGCGACCGCTTGCACCAGCTGCTGTGCCTGCACCTTCATGCTTTCCGATGCGGCCGCGCTCTGTTCGACCAGCGCGGCGTTCTGTTGCGTGGCTTGGTCCATCTGGCCGATCGCATGGCCTACTTGCGCCACGCCGGCGCTTTGCTCGGTGCTTGCCGCGCTGATCTCGCCCATGATGTCGGTCACGCGCCTGATCGACGTGACGACCTCGGTCATCGTCGACCCGGCCTGATCCACCAGGGCTGTGCCGTGCGCCACGCGCTCGACGCTGGCGCTGATCAGGCCCTTGATCTCCTTGGCGGCTTCGGCCGAACGGCCCGCGAGACTGCGCACTTCGGATGCCACGACCGCGAAGCCGCGGCCCTGCTCGCCGGCGCGGGCAGCCTCGACGGCGGCGTTCAACGCCAGGATGTTGGTCTGAAACGCGATGCCGTCGATCACGCTGATGATGTCCGCGATCTTCTTCGACGACTCGTTGATGCCCTTCATCGTGTCGACGACCTGCCCGACCACCTCGCCGCCCTGGACGGCCACGGTGCTTGCGCTCAGCGCGAGCTGGTTGGCTTGCCGGGCGTTGTCGGCGTTCTGCCTGACGGCGGCACCCAATTGCTCCATCGACGCGGCGGTCTCCTGCAGCGCGGCCGCCTGTTTTTCAGTTCGGCCCGACAGGTCCTGATTGCCCTGCGCGATCTGCACCGACGCGGTGGCCATGGTGTCGCTGCCTGCACGGACCTGAGCGACGATGCTTGCGAGGTTCTCGCACATCCCGGTCATCACGGCGATGACGCTGGATGCGTCTCCCGCGGCGACCGGGAAGCGCACCGTCAAGTCGCCTTGAGCCACCGCATGGGCGATCGCCGCGGCGTCGCCGGGCTCGCCACCGATGGCCGACCAGACCGCCTTGCGCGCCCACTGGCCGAATGCGAGCAGGGCGGCGGCCGAGAGCGCGAAGACGAGTACCAACAGCCAGCGCAGCTTGGCCTGCGTCGAATTCAGCAAGCCCATCGCTTCGTCGGCGAACGAGGTGGAGACCTTGACGGTCTCGTCCACACCGGCGCGATGCTCGCTGTAGGCGGTGTGGGCGGTGAGGAGGGCGGCCTGTGCCGCCGCGGTGTCTCCGGCCGCCAGCGCTGTGAGAACCGGTCTGGACGCGGCGATGAAGCGCAGGCCGGCGGCATGCTGCTTTCCGAGAAGCTGGGACTCCAGCCCATAGGGCGGGCTCTGCGTCCAGTAGCTGATCCGCTCGCCGTACTCCTTCTCCAGCCGCGCAGCTTCGGTTCTCGCGGTGGCCAGCGGCATCGAGCCTTCGATCGCCTGCGACAAGACGAGGCGCAACTCGATCAGGTAGAGCGGTGGCGGCAAGATGTCGGCGGTCACGTCCTTTGACACCAGCGCGCGTTGTGCCGACTGGCTCGTGCTGTGCGCGCTCCACAACGAGACGCTCGTCAGGATCGCTGAGGCCAGCAGGCTCGCCGCAATGAGCAGGCGCAGGATGTTTCGGACGGACTTCTTCATGGCGCAACCCTTCTTTTTTTTGTGTCATTGAGGTCCCGTTGAAGGAACCGTCAATGGGACGGTTGTCGGCCGTCCGGGTCGCAGCTTGAGCGAATGTGGGCATGCCGGCGGACAGCCGGCATCTCGCAGCGCCTGCCGCTGCGCCGCGAACGAGGGTCAGCGATCGGGGTGGACGCTGGTTGCCAGGCTCCGGCGAGCGCGGGCGAAAGATCTGCGATGCGTCGTTATCCCGGTGCCCGGGTGCTCCTTGTCCTTAGCCGCGCTTGGCCACCAGGGTCAGGATGTCGTAGCTCGCGACCAGCTCGTCGTGCTGGTTCGTCACCTCGACGTCCCAGGCGACGACGCCCTGGCCGACGCCGTTCGCGTCCTTCTTCTGGCGATCGGTCTTGCGCTTGCAGGTCAGGCGCGCGCGGATCGTGTCGCCGATGCCGACCGGCTTGACGAAGCGCAGCGTGTCAAGACCGTAGTTCGCGAGCACCGGGCCGGGCGCCGGCGAGACGAACAGCCCGGCCGCCGCGCTCAGCACGAAATAGCCGTGCGCGATGCGCTGGCCGAACGGGCTTTCCTTCGCGGCGATCTCGTCGAAGTGCATGTAGAAGTAGTCGCCCGAGATGCCGCCGAAGGCGACGATGTCGGCTTCGCCGACGGTGCGACGATGCGTCAGAAGCGAGTCGCCGACCTGCAGATCCTCGAACCAGCGCCGGAACGGATGGACCTCGGACTCGTTGACCTTCGCGCCGCGGATGTGCTCGCCGGTGACCGCCGCCAGCATCGTCGGCGAGCCTTGCAATGCGGCCCGCTGCAGGAAGTGCTTGACGGCGCGGATGCCGCCGAGCTCCTCGCCGCCGCCGGCGCGCCCCGGGCCGCCGTGCTTGAGCACCGGCAGCGGAGAGCCGTGGCCGGTCGACTCGGCCGCGGCCTCGCGGTCGAGCACCAGCAGGCGGCCGTGCAGTGCCGCTGCGGCCGGGATCACGCGCGCCGCGATCTTCGGGTCGCGCGTGACCAGTGTGCCGACCAGGCTGCCCTTGCCGCGCGCCGCGAGCGCGATCGCCTGGTCGATGCCGTCGTAGGGCATCAGGGTGCTGACCGGGCCGAAGGCCTCGACATCGTGGACCGCGTCATGCGTCAGCGGATCGCGGCTGAGCAGCAGGGTCGGCGCGAAGAACGCGCCTTCGGCGACGCCGTCGCCGACCGGCGCGAAGCCATCGCGCGCGCCGAACACCAGCTCGGCGCCCTGCATCAGGGTCGCGACCCGCTCGGCCACGTCGCTTTGCTGCGCCATTGATGCGAGCGCGCCCATGCGCACGGCGTCGTTCGACGGGTCGCCGACGACGGTCTTGGCCAGGCGCGCACGCAACTTCTCGGCGACCGCGTCGAGGTGCTTGCGCGGCACGATCGCGCGCCGGATCGCGGTGCACTTCTGGCCGGCCTTGACCGTCATCTCGCGCGCGACCTCCTTGACGAAGAGGTCGAACTCCTCGTCGTCGGGGCTCACGTCGTCGGCCAGGATCGCGCAGTTCAGCGAATCGGCCTCGGCGTTGAACGGAATCGCGTGGCGCACGATGTTCTTGTGGACCCGCAGCATGGCGGCGGTGTCGGCCGAGCCGGTGAAGGTGACGGCGTCGCGGCCGTCGAGCCGGTCGAGCAGGTCGCCGGTGCTGCCGATCACCAGCTGCAGCGCGCCCTTGGGCAGGATGCCGGATTGTTCGATCAGCCGCACCGCGGCTTCGGTCAGGTAGCTGGTCGCGGTCGCGGGCTTGCCGATGCAGGGCATGCCGGCGAGGAAGCTCGGTGCGAACTTCTCGAGCAGGCCCCAGACCGGGAAGTTGAACGCGTTGATGTGCACCGCGAGGCCGCCGCGCGGCACGAGGATGTGCGTACCGGCGAAGCCGCCCTTCTTGCCGAGCGGGAAGGCCGGGCCCTCATGCACCAGGTTGCCCGACGGCAGCTCGTTGGTGCCGACGCCGGCGTACGCGAACAAGGTGCCGCTGCCGCCTTCGATGTCGATCCAGCTGTCGGCGCGCGTCGCGCCGGTGTGGGCCGAGATCGCGTAGAGCTGTTCCTTGTGGTCGCCGAGATATTTCGCGAGCGCCTTCAGCATCGCCGCGCGTTGCTGGAAGTCCAGCGCCATCAGCGCGGGCAGGCCGACGTTGCGGGCGTACGCGACCGCTTCGCCGAAGTCGATGGCCTCGGCATGCGTGCTCGCGACCGGACGGCCGTTGATCGCGCTGTGCAGGGTCTGCGCGCCCTGCGTGCCGATCCAGCGGCCGGCGATGAAGCTTTGGAGGGTGGAGGTCATGGCGTGTTCCTCGTGAATTTGGAGATCGACGGAGACAGAGTCACCGCCAATGAGGAAGGAATCCCTCGGATCAGCGCTCGTCGAACGACAGCACCACGTGGGGCGTCAGCGGATGCGCCTGGCAGGTCAGCACGAAGCCGTTCGCGACCTCGTTCTTGTCGAGCGCGAAATTGCGCTCCATCCGCACCTGGCCTTCGACGAGCTTGGCGCGGCAGGTGCCGCACACGCCCGAGGTGCACGAGAACGGCACCTCGAGGCCGGCCGCCGACGCCGCGTCGAGGATGCTCGGCTGGTCCTTCGTGAACGATATCTCGCGCTTCAGGCCGTCGCGGATGATCGTCACCTTCGCCTGCTCGGCGTCGCCGGCCCGGGCCTCGTGGATCACGGCGTCGATCTGCTGCGCCTGCGGCGCGAGGCCGAAGCGCTCGATGTGGATGCGGTCTTCGGGCACGCCGGCCGCGAGCAGCGCGGCCTCGGCCTCGTCGTTCATCTGGAACGGGCCGCAGATGAACGCGTGGTCGATGCTCGCCGCCGGCACGACGCTGTTCAGGAACTCGCCGATCTTGTCGCGGTTCATCACGCCCATGTTCAGCGGCGCGTCGGTGTGCTCGTCGGAGAACACGTGGTGCAGCGTCAGCCGCGTCAGGTACTTGTTCTTCAGGTCCTCGAGCTCTTCCTTGAACATCGTCGACCTGAGCGCGCGGTTGCCGTAGATCAGCGTGAAGTCGCTGAGCGGCTCGCGCGCCAGCACGGTCTTCATCGTCGACAGGATCGGCGTCACGCCGCTGCCGCCGGCGATGCCGACGTGATGGCGGCGCGCGGCCGGCTCGATCGGCACGAAGAAGCGGCCCTGCGGCGCCATCACGTGGACGACATCGCCGGAGCGCAGGTGCTCGTTGATCCAGTTCGAGAACACGCCGCCGTTGACCTTGCGCACGCCGACGCGCAGCTCGCCGTCGTCGACGCCGGCGCAGATCGAATAGGAGCGGCGCAGGTCGATGCCGCCGATGTCCTTGCGCAAGGTCAGGTACTGGCCCTGCGTGAAGCTGAAGACCTCGCGCAGTTCGGCGGGCACGTCGAACGCGACGATGACGGCCTCGGTGGTGTCGGGCAGCACCTGCCGCACGCGCAAGGGATGGAAGATGACGCTCATGCGCGGCCTCGAATTCAGATGGGCTTGAAGTGCTCGAACGGCTCGCCGCAGGCGCGGCAGCGCCAGGTCGACTTGCAGGCGGTCGAGCCGAACGCGGCAAGGCGCTCGGTGTCATGGCTGGCGCAGCGCGGGCAGGCGAGCGCCGGCGTCTTCAGCGCGCGCGGGAAGAAGCGGATCGGCACTTCGGCGTCGCTCGCCGGACCGGGCGGCACGATGCCGTAGGCGAGCAGCTTGCGCTTGCCCTCGGCGCTGATCCAGTCGGTCGTCCAGGCCGGCGCACGCCGCAGGCTGACGCGAGCCGGGCCGAGGCCGGCGCCGTCGATCGCGCCCAGCACGTCGCTGGCGATCAGCTCGGTGGCCGGGCAGCCGGAGTAGGTCGGCGTCAGCACGATCTCGAGCACGTCGTCATGGTCGATCACGTCGCGCACGATGCCCAGGTCGCAGACCGAGACAGCCGGCACCTCGGGGTCGGGCACGTTCGCGAGCACCTGCCACGCGGCCGCTGCGCGCGAACTCCTTGTGGTGGCGATCGTGCTCACCACACGCCGCCCGGATAGGCACGCTGCAGGTGCTGCATCTCGGCCAGGATGTAGCCCATGTGCTCGCTGTGCACGCCCTGGGTGCCGGTGCTGCGAAACGCCGAATCGGCCGGGACCGCGAGCCCCGCTTCGTCGAACACCGCGCCGATCTCGGCCAGCCACGGCTCGCGCAGCTCGGTGCGCTGCGGGCCGAGGCCGGCCGCGTGCGCCGCGGCATCGACCGCATCGCTCTCGAACAGCTCGGGCGTGTAGCGCCACAGCGTGGCCAGCGCGGCCTCGGTGCGCCGACGCGATTCGGGCGTGCCGTCGGCCAGCCGCACGACCCAGTCGGCGGCGTGCTGCTGGTGGTAGCGCGCTTCCTTGACCGCCTTGCCGGCGATCGCCGCGAGCTCGGCGTCGCCCGAATCCTGCAGCCGCTCCCACAGCAGCCGGGACCAGGTCGCGAGGAACAGGTTGCGCAGCAGCGTGAACGCGAAGTCGCCGCGCGGCAGCTCGGCGATCGTCGCGTTGAAGTAGTCGCGCTCGTCACGCAGGAAGGCGAGCTGGTCCTCGTCGTGGCCCGCGCCTTCGAGCACGCCGGCGTGCGTCAGCAGCGCACGCGACTGGCCGATCAGATCGAGGGCGACATTGGCCAGCGCGATGTCTTCTTCGAGCACCGGCGCGTGCCCGCACCATTCGCCGAGGCGCTGCGCGTGGATCAGCGCGGTGTCGCCGATGCGCAGCAGGTACTGGACCTCGGGTTTGTGTTGGAGTTGGATCGATGCAGTCATTGCGCTCTTTCGTATCCCATCACATGTGGTCGACCGACTTCGGCAGCTCGTAGAAGGTCGGGTGCCGGTAGACCTTGTCTTCCATCGGGTCGAAGTACATGGCCTTGTCGACCGGGTCGCTCGCGACGATCTGGTCCGAGCGCACGACCCAGAGGCTGACGCCCTCCTGGCGCCGGGTGTAGACGTCCCGCGCCATCTGGATCGCGAGCTTCGCATCGGCGGCGTGCAGGCTGCCGCAGTGCTTGTGGTCCAGCCCGGCCTTGCTGCGGACGAAGACTTCCCACAGCGGCCATTCGTCGCGGAGGGCTGCGCCGTGGGCGCCCGATGCGGCAGGGTTCGGGTTCGTCTCGGTCGTCATGCGGCCTCCTTCAGGGCTTGCTTGCGGGCATGCGCGACGGCGGCGTCGCGGACCCAGGCGCCGTCGTCCCACGCGTCGACGCGGGCCTGCAGGCGTTCGCGATTGCATGGGCCGTCGCCGGCGAGCACGCGCTTGAATTCGCTCCAGTCGATCGGGCCGAAGTCGTAGGACTGGCGCTCGTCGTTCCACTTCAGATCGGGGTCGGGCAGGGTCACGCCCAGCACCTTGGCCTGCTCGGCGGTGGCGTCGATGAAGCGCTGGCGCAGCTCGTCGTTCGAGACCCGCTTGATGCCCCAGCGCATCGATTGCGCGCTGTTCGGCGACTGGTCGTCGGGCGGGCCGAACATCATGATCGACGGCCACCACCACCGGTTCACCGAATCCTGCACCATCGCCTTCTGCGCCGCGGTGCCTTTCGTCATCATCGTCAGCAGCGCTTCAAAGCCCTGGCGCTGATGAAAGCTCTCCTCGCGGCAGACGCGGATCATCGCGCGTGCATACGGCGCATACGAGCAGCGGCAGATCGGCACCTGGTTCATGATCGCCGCGCCGTCGACGAGCCAGCCGATCGTGCCCATGTCGGCCCAGCTCAGGGTCGGGTAGTTGAAGATCGAGCTGTACTTCGCGCGGCCGGTGTGCAGCGCCTCGATCAGCTGGTCGCGGCTCGTGCCCAGCGTCTCGGCGGCGGCGTAGAGGTAGAGCCCGTGGCCGCCTTCGTCCTGCACCTTCGCGAGCAGGATCGCCTTGCGCTTGAGCGTGGGCGCGCGGCTGATCCAGTTGCCTTCCGGCAGCATGCCGACGATCTCGGAGTGCGCGTGCTGGCTGATCTGGCGCACCAGCGTCTTGCGGTAGTGGTCGGGCATCCAGTCCTTCGCCTCGATGAAGTCGCCGGCGTCGATGCGTGCATCGAAGCGTTCCTGCAACTGCATCTCCTCGGCGGATCGGACGGCCTTGACGGCTTCGTCCTTGCCCATCGTGTCCATCGCCTGCGTGTACATCGTGTGACTCCTGTTCAGGTCGCGTGGCCGCTGGTCTCAGCGGCCGGGGGTTGTCATCGGGGTCGCTTGTCGACGACGCGCCTGGCCTTGCCGGTCAGCGTGCGTTCGATCGAATCGGGCGCGAGCACGCTGACGCTGGTCGTGATGCCCACCAGCGTCTTCACGCGCTGCTTGACCCAGCCGGCGATCTCTTGCTGCTGTTGTGAGTCCATGCCCCGCGCGCCGGGCTGCAGCTCGCAGTGCACCTCGACCTGGTCGAGCAGCCCGTCGCGGCTCACCAGCAGCTGATACTGGCCCGAGAGCTGGCCGTGCGCGAGCACGATCTCCTCGATCTGGGTCGGGAAGACGTTGACGCCGCGGATGATCAGCATGTCGTCGGTGCGGCCGACGATCTTGCCCATGCGGCGGAACGCGCGCGCGGTCGGCGGCAGCAGCCGGGTCAGGTCGCGGGTGCGGTAGCGGATGATCGGCAGCGCCTCCTTCGTCAGCGAGGTGAAGACGAGCTCGCCCTCGCTGCCCTCGGGCAATACTTGGCCAGTGTCGGGGTCGACGATCTCGGGGTAGAAATGGTCTTCCCAGATCACCGGGCCGTCCTTGGTCTCGATGCATTCGCTCGCGACGCCGGGGCCCATCACCTCGCTCAGGCCGTAGATGTCGACGGCGTCGATCCCGGCCTTCGATTCGATCTCGCGGCGCATTGCCTCGGTCCAGGGTTCGGCGCCGAAGATGCCGACCTTCAGCGAAGTCTCGCGCGGGTCCAGCCCCATGCGGGTGAACTGCTCGATGATCACCTGCATGTAGCTCGGCGTGACCATGATGATGCTGGGCTTGAAGTCCTGGATCAGCTGCACCTGCTTCTCGGTCTGCCCGCCCGACATCGGGATCACCGTGCAGCCCAGCCGCTCGGCGCCGTAATGCGCGCCCAGCCCGCCGGTGAACAGGCCGTAGCCGTACGAGATCTGGATGATGTCGCCGGCGCGCCCGCCGGCGGCGCGGATCGAGCGCGCGACCAGGTCGGCCCAGTTCGAGATGTCGTTGCGCGTATAGCCGACGACGGTCGGCTTGCCGGTCGTGCCCGACGAGGCATGCAGCCGCACGACCTGCTCGCGCGGCACCGCAAACAGCCCGAATGGGTAGTTCTCGCGCAGGTCCGTCTTCACGGTGAACGGGAACTTCGCCAGGTCGCTGAGCTGCTTCAGGTCGTCCGGGTGCACGCCGTGCGCGTCGAAGGTCGCGCGGTAGTGCGGCACGTTGGCGTAGACATGGCGCAGCGTCGACTTCAGCCGCGTCAGCTGCAGTGCGGCGATCTCGTCGCGGCTCGCGGTCTCGATCGCATCGAGCTCGCCGGGGGCGGGGTGCTTGACGGCCATGGGGCGTCTCCTGTGTCAGCCGGCGTCGCGCGCGGGCACGGCCGGCTTGCCCTTCATCGTGTACGAGCGGCCGCGGAACACCGCGACGCGCTCGCCGCGCTGGTTCGTGATCTCGGTGTCGTAGACGCCGGTGCGGCCGGCCTTCGAGACCTCGGTGCACCGCGCGGTCAGCACGTCGCCGAGGCGGCCCGGCGCGAGCAGCTCGATCGCGAAGCCCGACGCGACGGTCAGCTCGTTGTACGAATTGCAGGCGAACGCGAAGGTCGAATCGGCGAGCGTCGCGATCAGGCCGCCGTGGCACAGGTCGTGGCCATTGAGCATGTCGTCGCGCACCGTCATCGTCAGCGTGGCGCGGCCGGGCGTCACGTCGACGATCTGCATGCCGAGCAGCTTCGATGCGCGGTCGTTGCGGAACATGCCCTCGCGCACGAAGTCGGCGGTCTGCTGCGCCGTGATGGCAGTGTCAGCCATGGAAGCGCCCCCCGCTGAACTGCAGCCGCGACAGCAGCGGGGCGCGCCGGTAGCGCGCGTCGCCGTAATGCGCCTGCAGGTTCGCGAGCACGCCGGCGACGCGCGCCGCACCGAGCGCGTCGGCCCAGGCGAGCGGGCCGAGCGGGTACGCGGTGCCCAGGCGCATCGCGGTGTCGATGTCGGCGGCGACCACCGGCGCGGCCGGGCCGCTCCAGGTCATCACATCGGCGGCTTCGTTGGCGAGGCAGCAGACGGTGCGCATCAGCGCCAGGCCGGCGACATCGGCAAGCTCGATCAGCGCGATGTTCGCGGCCTGCAGCAGCGCCGCCAGCGCCGGCAGCTGCGCGGCCGCCGCGGGGCTCGCGGCCGCGCCCAGAAGAGGCGTGGTCGCGAAGTCGCGCGCCAGGTCGAGCACGATCAGCGCACCGCCGCCGCCGCGCTCGGCCGCGGTGCGGCCGTCGGTCAGGGCGATGCGGGTGCTGCCGAAGGCCAGCGTGTCGTCGGGCAGCCCGTCGTGCGGGACGAGGCCGATGCCGGCCGCCTCGAGACGCGCGACCAGCGGTGTCAGCAGCCCGGCATCCCGCGGCACGTCGATGCGGGCCGGGGCGGCCCCAGGCGCGACCGTCGCGACGACCGGCGCCGCCGCGTCCTTGCCGTAGTTGTAGAAGCCGCGTCCGCTCTTGCGGCCGAAGCGGCCACTGCGCACCAGCTCCTGCTGGACCAGGTGCGGCGCGTAGCGGGTGTCGAACGCGGTCGCCTGGAACACCGATTCGGTGACCGACAGGTTCACGTCCAGCCCGATCAGGTCCATCAGCTCGAACGGCCCCATCGCGAAGCCGCCGGCCTCGCGCATCAGCTTGTCGATCGCCGGCGCCGGCGCGAGGCGCTCGGCCAGCAGCCGCAGGCCTTCTGCGTAGTACGGCCGCGCGACCCGGTTGACGATGAAGCCGGGCGCGTTCGGCGCATCGACCGAGGTCTTGCCCCAGGCTCTCGACAGCGCGTGCATTGCCGCCACCAGCGCCGGGTCGGTCTCGATGCCGGGGATCACCTCGACCAGCTTCATCCGGGTCGCCGGGTTGAAGAAATGCCAGCCGATCAGCCGCTGCGGGTGCTGCAGGCCCTGCGCGACCGCGGTGATCGAGATCGACGAGGTGTTGGTCGCCAGCACCGCGTCGGGGCCGAGCGTCGCCTCGAGCTGGCGCAGCAGCGCCTGCTTCGCGTCCAGACGCTCGACGATCGCCTCGACCGCGATGCCGCAGCCGGCGAGCGCGTCGACCTGCTCGGCGACGCCGATGCGCGCCAGCACCGCGTCGCGCGCCGCGGCGTCGAGCTTGCCGCGCTGCACCGCGCCGGCCAGGTCGGCCGCGATGCGCTGCAGCGCCGCAGCGGCGGCACCGGGCTGCGCATCGAACAACCTGACCGGATGGCCCGATTGGGCCGCGAGCTGCGCGATGCCGGCGCCCATGCTGCCGGCGCCGATCACCGCCACGGCGGTCGAGGTGTTCAGGGAATAAGGCATGCGGGCTGTCGGCTGGTGGAGGGATTCGGACGCGGCCATGCGGCCATGCGGCAATGCGGGAAGGGCGGCAGCGCGCGCCGCAGCAGGCGGTCGAAACATATTCGACCGATCGGTCCGAAATAATACGTCGACCCGCGCCGCGGCGCAAGCGCGGCGCCGCAGGGATAACCCGCAGAGCCCGCGGTCACCGGTGTCGCCGACGCGGCCGCGCAGCCGGGGCCAACCTATGATCCGGTGGCCCGGCAGAGGAAGGATCGCGGATGGACAGCAGCGCCCTCAGAGACATCGCCCGTCAGGCCATGGTGCAGCGCGGCCTGCTGCCGGATTTCTCGACCGCGGCGCAGCACGAAGCCGCACGGCTGGCGCAGCCGCGGCCGCCGGGCCGGCCCGACGCGCTCGCCGACGCGCTGCGCGACCTTCGGGCGCTACCCTGGTGCTCGATCGACAACGACGATTCGCGCGATCTCGATCAGCTCACGGTCGCGCAACCCGAGGCCGGCGGCAGCGTGCGCGTGCTGGTCGCGATCGCCGATGTCGATGCGCTGGTCGGGATCGGCGGCGCGATCGACGTGCATGCGCGCACCAACACGACCTCGGTCTACACCGCGGCCGGCGTGTTCCCGATGTTGCCGCTGCGGCTGTCGAACGATCTCAGCTCGCTCAACGAGGCGCAGGACCGCGCCGCGGTCGTGATCGAGATCCGGGTCGGTGCCGACGGCACGCCCAGCGACGGCGATGTCTATCTCGCATGGGTCCACAACCATGCGCAGCTCGCCTACGACGGCATCGCCGCGTGGCTGAACGGCAGCGCGCCGGCACCGCCGAAGCTCGACGCCGTGCCCGGCCTGGCCGAACAGCTGCGCTTGCAGGACCGCGCCGGCGCCGCGCTGCAGGCCGCGCGTCGGCGTCGCGGCGCGCTCAGCCTGGCGACGAACGCGTCGCGCCCGGTTTTCACCGACGGCGTGCTGACCGACCTGCGCGCCGAAGTCGGCAACCGCGCGAAGGAGCTGATCGCGAGCTTCATGATCGCGGCCAACGGCGTCAGCGCCCGCCTGCTCGATGCCCGCGGCTTCCCGTCGCTGCGGCGCTTCCTCGGTGCGCCGCAGCGCTGGGAGCGCATCGTGCGGCTCGCCGCCGAGACCGGCGAGGCCTTGCCACCCGAGCCGAGCGCGATCGCGCTCGACGCGTTCCTGACGCGCCGCCGCGCCGCGGCGCCGGACGCTTTCGCCGAGCTGTCGCTCGCGGTGGTCAAGCTGCTCGGTTCCGGCGAATACATGCTGAGCCGGCCCGGGTCGGCGGCCGATGGGGCGAGCGGCCACTTCGGCCTGGCCGTCAACGACTACACCCATTCGACCGCGCCGAACCGCCGCTACCCCGACCTGATCACGCAGCGCCTGCTGAAGGCGGCGCTGGCCGGCGCGGCGCCGCCCTTGAGCGACGCCGAACTGAGCGCGCTCGCCCGGCACTGCACGATGCAGGAAGACAACGCGGCGAAGGTCGAGCGCCAGGTGCGCAAGTCGGCGGCGGCGCTGCTGCTCGCGCCGCGCATCGGCGAACGCTTCAACGGGCTGGTCACCGGCGCGTCGGGCAAGGCGACGTGGGTGCGGATCAACCACCCGGTCGCCGAAGGCCGCATCGTGGAGGGCGTCGACGGGCTCGATGTCGCCGACCGCGTGCGGGTCGAGCTGGTCGGCGTCGATGCCGCACGCGGCTTCATCGACTTCCGGCGCGTGCTCTGAGCGCCCCGGGGAAATGTCTTCGACATTCCCGCCCCCAGGGGTCAAGCAAAGTGGCAAGGCCACATGTGCTTGAGAGACGCCTGATCACCGCGCGGGCAGGCCGCGGTCCCACGGGGCGACGCCGTGGAACGCCGCGGCGAGGAAGTCCACCATGACGCGCACCTTGGCGCTGAGGTGGCGCCGGCTCGGGTAGATCGCCAACACGTCGGTGTCGTGCATCCGGTAGTGCGGCGTCATCAGCGGCACCAGCGTGCCGGCGCGCAGGTCGTCGCCGACCAGAAAGGTCGGCTGCCAGATGATGCCCATGCCGGCCAGCGCGGCGGCACGCGCGGTGTCGCCGTTGTTGGCGTGCATCACGCAGGGCACGCGCACGACTTGCTCGGCGCCGGCGGCATCGACGAAGGTCCATTCGTCGGCGCTTGCCGCATAGGTGTAGCCGATGCAGGCGTGCTGTGCGAGGTCGGCCGGGTGCTTCGGTCGCCCGTGCTTGCGCAGATAGGCGGGCGCGGCGCAGGCGACGTTGTGCGAGGTCGCGAGCTTGCGTGCGGCATGCGCCATCGAGCCGGCGCGCGAGATGCGCACGCCCATGTCGTAGCCTTCCTCGACGATGTCGACGACGCGGTCGATCAGTGCGATGTCGAGTTCGACCTCGGGGTAGACGCGCGCGAACTTCGGCCACAGCGGCGCGAGATGGCGGATGCCGAAGCTCACTGGCACGTTGATGCGCAGCCGCCCGCGCGGCGCCAGCGTCGACGCGGCGGCGACCGCCTCGGCCTCGGCGACGTCGTCGAGCACCGCCTTCGCGCGCTCGAACAGCGCTTCGCCGCTTTCGGTCAGCGAGAGCTTGCGCGAATGGCGGTTCAGCAGCCGCGTGCCGAGGTGCGATTCGAGTTCGGCGATGTAGCGCGTCACGTTGGCCGGCGAGGTGCCGAGCGCGTCGGCCGCGCGCGCGAATCCCTGCCGTGCGACAACGGCGACGAAGACCTCGAAAGCGCGCAGACGGTCGATTCGGAAGCCCCTGAAGCCGATTCGATTCACTAAAGCTGAATCGATTGTGCAGCCGGGCGGTCTGGATCACAACAAAGATGAATCCTACAGTCGGGCCATCCCTTCACCACCTCCAAGGAGCACAGCATGAACCGACTCAGCGGCAAGCGCGCCCTCATCACCGGCGGCACCAGCGGCATCGGCCTCGAGACGGCGCGCCAGTTTCTCGCCGAAGGCGCGCGCGTCGCGATCACCGGCAGCAGCGACGCATCGATCGCCGCGGCGCGCCGCGAGCTCGGCGACGGCGTGCTGATCCTGCGCAGCGATGCCGGCGCCGTGGCCGAACAAGCCGCGCTGGCGCAGGCGATCGGCGAAGCCTTCGGCGGCCTCGACGTGGTGTTCATCAATGCCGGCGTGGCCGAGTTGCGTCCGGTCGAGCAATGGGACGAAGCGGCCTTCGACCGCACGCTGTCGATCAACCTGAAGGGCCCGTATTTTCTGCTGCAGGCACTGCTGCCGTTGCTCGCGAACCCGAGCTCGGTCGTGCTCAACACCTCGGTGAACGCGCACATCGGCATGCCCACCTCGAGCGTCTACGCGGCCAGCAAGGCGGGTCTGATTTCGCTGGCGCGCACCCTGTCGGGCGAGCTGATCGCGCGCGGCATCCGCGTCAATGCGGTCAGCCCCGGCCCGATCTCGACGCCGCTGTACGGCAAGCTCGGCCTGAGCGCCGACGACCTGCAGAAGACGGCCGAGTCGATTCGCGCGCAGGTGCCGGCCGGCCGCTTCGGCACGCCGAGCGAGATCGCGAAGGCGGTGGTGTTCCTGGCCTCCGACGAGTCTGCGTTCACGGTCGGCAGCGAACTCGTGATCGACGGCGGCATGAGCACGCTCTGAGCTTGCTGGCGCCGCGGTGCCGGCGATGCGGTCGGCGCTTGACGCAGCGCAAGCGGCTCGGGCCGGCGCCCCGATACAGTGGTTTCACGCAATGCGCGGCCGATGCAGCGCCCGCGCCGAACTGGAGACACACCCATGCCCGCCAAACCGATCCGATGGACGCACGTGTTCGCCTTCGTGCTGCTGACCCTTGGCGCGACCGGCGCGCTGGTCGCGGCCGGCCTGCACGACGCCGAGTTGCAGGCCCGGAGCCAAGGGGCCGAGCGGCCCTGACGAGCGCGCGGCACCTGGCCTCGCCGCAGCGCAACAGCAAAGCGATCGCATTTGCGTGGCCGGCCGGACGGCGGTTCGCCGCGCCGCTGCGGCTTCAGGCGCTTCCTGGGTAGATCCGGCTTCGCCGGGCTCTCCGATCACCGCGGGGGACGGCCGGCTCGCCCGGCCTTGGGGCGCTCTGAAGTTCTCAGGCCGCGCTGACCGCCAGGGTCGACACGCTGCGCGGCTCGCCGTCGCCGAGCAGGCGCAGCAGCAGCTCCTGCACGGTTCTGATCTGGGTGCCGAACGGCAGCGCGCCGCGGCCGCGGAAGAACAGCCCGCGCTTGACGTCGCCGCGCAGCGCCGACGCAAGCTGCTGGTCGATGCAGAACTGCCCCCAGCCGACCTTGCCGTCGCGCAGGCCGCACTGCGCCAGGCAATCGAAGACCTTGGTGCAGCGCGACTTCGCGTGGGCGACCGCCTGCAGCTTCGGCTCCGCCTTCAGGTACGCGCGCAGCCACGGCGTCAGCACCGCGCGCGCCGGCAGCCCGGCGACGCTGGTGAACTCGACCATGTCGGCATCGCTCGCCTCTGCGAGCACGCGCTTGAATTCGGGGTGCGCGTCGGACTCGCAGGTGACTGCGAACGGCGTGCCGAGCTGCACGCCGCTGGCGCCCAGGTCTTGCACGCGGCGGATATCGGCGAGGCTGCGGATGCCGCCGGCGGCGATCACCGGCACGTGCTCGATGCCGGCGGCGCGCAGCACCGCCAGGGTCTCGGGCACCGCGCGCTCGAAGTCGAAGCGCGGGTCGTTGAGGTCTTCGACCTTGG
>Ga0207648_10003797_pt1 | contig 15789 bp, 19 predicted proteins | sample KBSMisM32_FD_184310 | JGI IMG/M metagenome (GOLD analysis project Ga0207648, IMG submission 184310) | Miscanthus rhizosphere microbial communities from Kellogg Biological Station, Michigan, USA - KBS Miscanthus M3-2 (SPAdes) (version 2) | ecosystem: Host-associated > Plants > Roots >...
ACGAACAAGATCGGTCTGACGTTCGACTACAGCATGGACGCCAACGGGCACCCCCAGAACATCTACTGCCGGAGCGACCACTACGAGTACGCGCGCTACGGCATCCCGATCGTGTTCTTCACGACCGGCGGCCATTCGGACTACCACCAGGTCACCGATGAGCCGCAGTACATCGACTACGACCGGATGGCGCACGTCGCCACCCTGGTGCACGACGCCGCCCTCCGGGTGGCCAACCTCGACCACCGCGTGGCCGTGGACAAGCCGAAGCCGGATCCGAAGGGCCGCTGCGTCCAGTAAGGCCGGACGGGCCCCCGGCAATCAGGAAATGGGCAGCCGACCCCGGCTGCCCATTTCTTCTTGCGGTGTATATTGGGGCATGCGTTTTCCTCCGCTTCTGCTCGCCTGCGCGCTGACCGCGTGCGTGAAGCCAGGCGTTCAAGGTCCGTCGGTGAGCACCGCCGGTACTCCGACGTCCGCCCCGAGCTCCGCCGCGCCGTCGACGTTCGTCCGGACGACGGCCGAGGTGCCCGCGATGCGGAATGTCGACGTACGCGAGGGGCTGACGCATCAGCAGGCGATGCGGACGCTGATGGATGCGCTTGGACAGCGCTACGTCGTCGACGTCGTGGATCAACGCGCCGGCTTCGTCATGACGACCTGGCAGGCGAGTGTGTCGCGTGACGGCGTCCCCGACCTGAAGTACCGCACGCGGTTCGTCCTGCGCTTCGTGGACGATTGGCACGTGCTTCAGGTGCATTCCGAAGCACGGTGGGCGCGCGGCGACGAGGCGGACATCGGATACGACTCGGCGCAGCTCGAGTCGCTCACCGCCGACCTGCGCGCCAAGATCGGCAAGAAGGCGTAAGCCGCTTCGCGCGTTCAGCCGTTACTCAGCGTCTCGCGCGCGCTCAGCGCTCGTTGAGCTTCTCGATCTGCCAGCGCTGTCCCTGCTTGCTCAGCTGAGCATGGCGCGGCAGTCTGCTCGTGCTGTACACGCCGCGTGTCGTGCGGTCGATGTACTCGACCTGCAGAATGAAATCGACGTCGGCGATGAGGTTGTTCTCACTCAGCCGTACCCGGCTCGGTGATGCGACGCTGAACCTGAGATTGTACTGCCCGCGCGCGGTATCCCAGGCGTTGAGATCGCGATCGGTCGCACTCGGGAACACGGCCTTCGCCGCGTCCTTGTTGCCACTCTGCAGCGCGCTCGCGTAACGGCGCACGGCGGAGACGACGGCGTTCGACAGCGTCTTGTTTGCATTCGCGATGCTGTCGCGGCGCAAGCTGTCCGCTCGCCGCACCGTGTCCACCATGCCGCCGATCAACTGTCCGCTGCTGTCGGTGCGCGCCAGCGCGATTTTGCTGAGACTGTCGGCGCGCCGCGTGCTGTCGCGTACGGCCGCGGCGTAGCGCGCCTCCTGCGCTTCACGCGCCTTACGCATAAGTGTGCTGCCAGCGATGGCGATGATGCCCAGCACACCGAGCACCCACGGCCACCGCCGCCGGCGCCCCGAGGCGGCGGCCCATGTCGAGACGGCGGCCGCCGTCCTTGGCGTCGTGCGCGGCGGCGTCGCCGCGGAGAGGACCACCGTGGGCGCGCTGCGCGGGGTCTCGACGCGTGGAATGACCGTCCCGTCTCCGCTGAGCCGTCGCGTGTGCGGACCGCTCAACGCTTCGCGCACTTCCGCCGCCGACGAGTAGCGATCGTCCGGCGTCCGCGCGAGCAGGCGTGAGATCACGCGGTCGACCGCGTCGGGGATGCCGGGATCGAGCGCCTGCGCGTGCGGCGGATTCTCCGACAGCCGCCGCTTGATCATCTGCTCGCGCGTCGGCGCATCGAACGCGGGCGCCGCCGTCAGCATCAGATGCATGATGCACCCGAGCGCGTACAGGTCGCTGCGCGCATCGATCGGATCGCCGAGCAATTGCTCGGGGCTCATGAACTCGGGCGTGCCGATCACGAGACCCGTTCGCGTGAGCGCTTCGCCCGCACCCTCCTGCATCGCCTTCGCGATGCCGAAGTCGACGACCTTCACGACTTCACGCCCGCTCCTGTTGCGCGAGACGAGGATGTTGTCGGGCTTGAGATCGCGATGCACGATGCCCAGCTCGTGCGCCGCACCGAGTCCGTCGGCGATCTGCCGAGCGAGGTCGATCGCACGCTCGAGCGCGAAGGGAGCCTCGCGCGCGAGCAACCGTGACAGCGGTTCGCCGTCGACGAACTCCATGACGAGGTAGACGAGACCGTCGCTCTCGCCGTAGTCGAACACCGCCGCGACGTTCGGATGAATGATGCGCGCCGCATTCGAGGCTTCGCGCGCGAACCGCGAGGCGGACTCCGCGTCGTTCACGAGCGCGGGGCTCATCACCTTGATCGCGCACTGGCGGTTCATCTTCACGTGCTCGCCGAGATACACGCGACCCATCCCGCCTTCGCCGATCCGCTTCAGGATGTGATAGCGGTCGGCGAGCACGCTGCCGACGAGCGAGTCCGAGCCCTTCGGGCGCAGCGCCGTCCCGTCGGCGGGACAGAAGCGCGCCGCCGTCTCGTACTCGGTGCCGCATTGCGGGCACACCTTGAGTACGGCCACCGGCTGGACATCCGTCGGCTGCTGCGCGAGAGTGCCAGAGCCGAGCTGGCTGCCATCCAGCGGCTGATCGGTTTCGGGGGGAGCGGCCACCGGCGCCACTTCCGTCTGGTCGGGCGACGGGGGCCGCCGGGGCGTGTCGGACGTGTCGGACGTCATCGCGTGTAGAGTATGGGCGACAAGCACCCCCGCGTAAACCCGAAAAAGCAAAAAAGAAGCGCCCCCGCGCCGGTATTCGTTCGGGCGCGGGGGCGCTTCGAGAAGTGCGATTCGGCTGCCTGTCTTCTAGTGGCGCTGATCGCGACGGTCGCGGCGCAGGTCGCGCACGTCCTGGCGCGTCTCGCGGCGATCTCCGGCCGCGTCGCGCTGGTCGCGCTTCAGCTCGCGCGAGTCCTTCCGGAGCTCGTGGCGGGCCGCCGCGGCCCCCGCGCTGTCACCGGCGGCATGCTCCTTCGCGATTACGTGGCGATCGTGCCGGATCTCCCGCTTGTCGCCGACGATCTCGCGGTGGTCGGCGCGGACGTCGCGGCGATCCGACCGCACTTCGTGGCGGTCCTGCCGGATGTCGGAGCGCGGATGTGCAGCCTGCGCCGAGGCAGTGGTGGCGGCGCCGAGGACGACGGCGGTGCCGAACAGGAGGGACTTGAGCGTGGACATGGTGAAACGCCTCCAAGGCATGGGAATGGGTCGCGTGAATCCGATTTCGACGCGGGGCCCTCGCGCCGTTCACGGTAGAAGACGCCTCGGCTCGAGCGACGTTAATGCGCGCGTCGCCGACGCCGATCCATGCGGTGGCGGTGGTGACTCAGATCACAAGATCGAAACAGCGACGAGTCAAATCGCCCCGCGCCGCGCGACGATGTCGCGCGTGAGCGTGAGCTGGAGCGAGCCTCCGTTGGGGAGGCATGCGTCGGTCGACTGGGTGGCCTTGGCGGCGGCGGTGCCTGCGGCCGCACCGGCTGCCGCACCGATCACGGTGCCCTTCGTGCCGCCGCCGAGGACACGACCGAGAATGGCGCCAGCGATCGCGCCGCCCACGACCTTGGTCTTGTCGCTCCCCGTCGAGACGCGCGACGTCTCCATCGTGCTGAGCGTCGCGACTTCACCGTCGGCGGGATACGACTCGCCGTTGACGTCGATCGCACGCACGCGGAAGTGGATGCGACTGTTCTCCGCCGGATTGGCGCGCTCCACCGAGGAGACCTCGAGCACGACGGTCGTACCGGCGCGGATGGTTGCGCCGTTCGTGCCGACGGTGGTGTTGTTGACCGTGGCGGTGAATTTGTCGCCCACGAGCGCGGTGAGCGTGCACGCGCGCTCGTTGATCGTCATGCCGATCCTGCTCCCGGTGCCGATCACTCCCGCCGCAGGCCCAGGACTCGGTGCCGGTGCTGGTGTCGGCTGCGTTGCCACGGGAGCGGGCGGCGTCGCGCGTGGCGTGCGTCGCACCGGCGCGGGTGGCGCCGAACGCTTCGGCGTCGGGCGCGGCGCGCGTGCGCGAGGTGGCTCGGGCTTCGGTGCAGGGGCAGCCTTTTCCGGCGCGGCGTTCGTCGTGCCGCCGACCGGCGCATCGTTGAACACCGTCTGCGGCGGAGCCTGGCGCTGCGCCAGTGCGATGTCTCGCGCGAACGCCGAGTCGGCCGCCGCGCTGGCGTCCGAGCTGGAATGGTCGCGACACGCCGCGAACAGCGCGAGGAGCGACAGCGCGGGCAACAATCGTCGGGCAGGCTGGATCATGGCATGAGCGGGTCGGAGCTGTCCCTGATTACACCCCAACGTAGGCCGTGTGCCTGTGCCGTCCCGGTCGCCTCATACCGCCTGCTCGACGAGCGCCCCGGGGAAGAGCTCCGTCTGCGGCAGCTCAGGCTCGAGGCGCGCGCGCACACGCGAGGCGATGACGTCGATCGCCCGGGGATCCGCGACGAGGTCGTAGTCACGAACGTCGAGGCTCAGGACGGGACACGCCCGGAAGCGAACGATCCACTGCTCGTAACGCGCGTGCAACGCGGCCCAGTACGACGTCGGTGTGTCGCGCTCCTTCGGACGTCCGCGCGCGCGGATGCGCTCGACGATCGTCTCGAGGGGCGCATGCAGATACACCATCAGCCGCGGTGGCCGCGCCGCGGGCGAGTGCAGCAGCTCGGCGTACAGCATCCGATACAGGCCCCACTCCAGCTCCGACATCAGCCCCTCGTCGAAGTGCCCGCGCGCGAAGATCTCGGCGTCCTCGTACCAGGTGCGATCCAGCACCCAGCTGCCCCCCGAGCCACGGATGCGGCGCATGCTCTCGAAGCGCGTGGCGAGGAAGTGAAGCTGAAGGTTGAGCGCCGTCTCGCGCATGGCGTCGACGCCGCCGGCGTAGAACTTCTCGAGCCAGGGGTTGTGCTCGTCCACGCTCTCCAGCGCGTGCTGCAGCCCGAATCGCGCCGCGAGTGCGCGCGTGAGCGTGCTCTTGCCCGAGCCGACCATCCCTGCCACGCCGATCAACATGGCCCAAAGCTACGACGCCGGAGGCGGCAGCGCCTCCGGCGTCGTAGTACGCGCGCAGCACGTTCAGGCGGCGTGCTTCACGTCACGATGGACGTCGAGCTGATGGTCAGGATGTCCGTGGCTACGTCGTAGCTCGTGTTATAGGTCGGCAGATTGGTCGCCGAACCGGAGGCCTGCGGCTGCCGCGTCACGCTGCCGTTCGAGTCGTAGCGCGCGCCGTGGTTCGGGCACTCGAACGACGTGTTGCTGTTGACGATGGAGATCATCGTCCCTTCGTGCGTGCACGTCGTCGACAGCGCGAGAAAGGTGTCCGGGCCCGTGCGCTTGACCGCGATGCGGCTGTCGATCGGCGCGAACGCGAGCTGACCGACGGTCGCGAGCTGCGGGACCGTGGAGACCTTGAACGTCAGCGGCGTCAGGAGAATCGGCGCCGTGGCGCCGCCAGCGCCGATCTGACCGTCACCACAACCAGCGACGACGGCTGCAGCACCCGCGACGGCGAGCGTGCTCCTGGTCAGAAACTCACGCCGACTGAGACAGTCCTGGCAGGACATCTGTGCGGGAGTGGAAGGTGGCGTTACGGCAGCGCGACGACCGCGTGCTGCCAGAGGGCGTTGTCCGTGTCTTCCTGATAGAGCTTGTCGACATCGACGACGACGTTGCTGCCGGCGAGCCTCACCGCGTAGCGATCCATGCTGCGCGTCGCGCGACCCTCGATGAACGTGCCGTCAGGGCGATACTTCGACTTGTGCTTCGGGCACTGGAAGCGGTTGTTGGGAGCATCCCAGCGCAGCGCCGTGTTCTGGTGCGGGCAGGAGAGCGCGAACGCCCAGACCGACTTGCCGCTTCGCGCCAGGATGACCTCGTTGTCCTTGTCGATCTGCACACCGTCGGTGGCAGGGACCGGATAGGTCTTCTCCTCACCCTTCGACGCGAGCGCCGAGATCCACCGCAGGGGCATCGCTTCGGCGCCGTTGGGCGCCAGCCCGATCGCCATGAGAGCCGCCGCGCTCGCGCGCAACGCGTCGACCAGAAACTCCCGTCGACTTCCAAGCGTGCATCCGGCGCACCCGTCTCCGGGGCTGCTCGGCTTCGAATCCGTCATCGTCTTGACTCCGTCTACGCGTAGTTCGTGAGTGCCACGCCAACCAGCGTCGTGGCGATCCACAGGGTCAGGCTGAGCACCGAGATGGTGCGAAGCCGGCCCCACAGCATTCCCTGGTCTCCCCCGTTCGCGAGCGCACGCTCGGTGCGCGTCATCACGAAGCCGTTCACGAGGAGGAGCCCGACGAATCCGAGCTTCACCCAGAACCACGGGGAAGCCAGGAACTCGTCCACATCCGAGAGGAAGAGCAACAGCCCGCTGACGAAGGAGAGAGCGAGGCCGACCAGCACGATCGCGTGCGTCCTGGCCAGCTCACCGAGCTGCCTGGTCCGGTCCTCGACATTGAGGCGCGAGGCACGGATCGTCGCCCGATCGGCCGTCAGCGCGGCTCCGCCGGCGATCAGCAGCGGGACGAGATGGAAGAACATCACCGCCGTCGCGACCGCCTTGGAGTCGGAGTACAGGCCGTTCCACGGTTCCACGAGTCGCGCCAGCGGACTCGAAGCTTCGGCGCGTGCGAGATGTTGAAGGAGCAGCATGGGAGGGTGACTAGTCGCGCCAGATCAGCATCATGCCCGAGCCAACGATCGCCACTCCCATCGAAGCGTAGGCGAGGTTCCGGTGCTGCTTTCGCTTCTCGAGGCTGTTCTCAGCCTCATTGGAGAGCTTGATTCCGGTGTAGGTGAACCCGGCGTCGGAGGCCAGCATGAGCACGGTGTGGATCCAGCGCCGGGTCCTGCCCTGCTGGACCGAACGATTGTCCCAAAGATTCCAGAGCCCGGTCACCGTGTTCACGGTGAAGACCGCGGCGAGCGCGGTGGCGCCGACCCGGTGGCCCGTCTTCGCCCACTCGGGAGCGCCGGAGCTCTTCTGAAAGAGCTGATTCCCCGCGATCGCCTGGAACGCGTACAGGGGAATGGTCGTGTAGGAGAGGTAGCGGTGGATGCGCAGCCGGCGCTCGTACCAATCGCTCACCTGAACCGACTTCCGGCGCTTTCTTGGCGCCGTGGTGTCGGGTTGGAGCTGGAGCGACGTCGGAAACACGAGCCGCGAGGGGATGCGCGCCGCGCTGATGTCGCTGACTGGCTGAATGAGCTGCACCGGAAGGGAGTCCTGGACGGGAACACTGTCCGGGAGGACCCGGGAGGTGTCAGCAGGTCCGGCGAGAGCGATCAGCAAGGCGACGACAGAAGCAGTCATGGCGATGGCGTGTTGGGGGAGTTCCGAGCGATCGAGGCGGGAGAATCAAACGGGTGAATTGTTGCCGAATCCAGTTTCTGACACCACGACCCCATTCGCCTCCTTCGAGCTCGACCTTCAGTCCGGGGACGACTCGACCATCGCTCAGGCCACCCGGCCGGACACAAGTGATGACGGGTTCAGCGAAACGGTTATTCCTCGAAGCAGTCGATACCTCTGCCATCCGCTGACACGCTTCGACGGGGCCACCCCCCGTTCCACGCTCTGAAAGCTCGATTCGCTCCTCGCGCTCGCCCGACTCCGATGAACTCAGACGCCCCGACTACGGTGGACGACTGGCAGACCCTCTCCAACGATCTGCTTCAGGGGCTCGTACACGCGCTCAACAACCGCCTGTCTGCGCTCGGCGCACTCATGGAGCTGGCGCGACTACGCGACGAGACGGTCGACCCGTTGAGCGAGCTCCCGACCGAGGTCGCGCAGCTGCAGGCACTGACCGGCCTCTTCGCGCTGCTTCCCGAGCGCCGAGCGGATGCCGAGGCGCTCGAGCTGTCGGCCGCGATTGACGACGCCGTGCGACTGCACGAGCACCACCTGAGACTGCGCGCCGAGCGCTGCGAGGTGCGCTACGAAGGCGCGCCGCCACCCGTCCGTGCGCCGCGCTGGGCGCTCGTCAGGACGCTCGTCATGCTCGTCCACGCGGCGAAGCGCTCCGGTGAGGCGGCGGGCGAACGAGGCGGAGCGCCGATGATCGTTCGCACCGACGAGTCGATGGTGAGCGTGTGCGTCAGCACCGGCGCGAGCCCATCGCGCGATCTCCTCGACGCCGGCGAGCGCGCGGGAGGGGAGTTCACTCGGGAGGATGACCTGCTGGTCTTCCGCCTTCCAACTCTGGCCGAACTTCGACGCCGCGAGCGGAGGGCGCGCGACGAGCGCGCCTGAGGGTGGGGGAAGCGACCAGCGCGCCTGAGGGTGCCGCGCTACGCCGATGCCCGCATCGGTGCGAGCTCGGATCGCAGGCGCCCCAGCGCTTTCGAGCGAATCTGCGACACGCGGGACTCGCTGATGCCGAGCACTTCGGCGATATCGGCCGACTTGAGCTCCTCGAAATAGTAGAGCGAGAGCACCGTCCGCTCCTGGTCGTTCAGGCGAAGGATCGCCTCACGGAGCTGTGCCACCTCGCTCTCGCGCGACAGGCGCTCGTCCGCCCCTTCCTCGTCGGTGCGCAGGAATTCGACGCGTGAGGGAGCCGTCGTACCGCCGCCATCGCCCGCGGACGATGTGAGCGAGAGATGCACCGAACCTTCGACCTCGGACTGCCAGCGCCAGAGTGTCTGGACGTCGGTGCCGAGCTGCTGCGCCAGCTCGGAGTCCTCAGGCATGCGGCCAAGCTGGCGCATGAGGTGCTCGCGGGCGCGCGAGATATCGCGCGCCTTTCGGCGGACCGAGCGCGGCACGTGGTCCTGCCGTCGCAGCTCGTCGAGGATCGAGCCGCGGATGCGCGGGACGGCGAAAGTGCTGAAGGCCAGGCCTCGGCGCGCGTCGAACGCCTTCACCGCCGTCATGAGGCCGATCGTGCCGGCGCTCACGAGCTCATCGAAGTCCGCTTCGACGGCGAGGCTCCGTGAGAGTTGCCGCGCGACGTGATGTACGAGGCTCAGATTCTCGCGCAGGATGGCATCGCGAGCAGCATCATCTCCCGATGCGGTCCTGGCCCACAGGGAAGCGGAATCCTCGATCGAACCCATTCAGCAGAGGGGGTGGCGGGGGGCGAGGCCGACCGAGGCAAAGGCGGGGGGAATCGCACGCTCGGTCGTGATCGCTTGCGGGCCCTGTAAGGGCAGGGCGGGGGCCACCGGAGCGGCGACGAGAACGGGGCCGAAGTCCCGGTGGACTTCGGCCCCGTGAGAGTGCATCAAGTCGTTGTGGTGTCGGCATTAACGCTGCCGATGCTCTACCAGTTCGCTGCGGTCCCGGCGCCCAGAGCGGCGCTCCAAGTACCCGGCAGAAAGTGCCGGTTGGGAAAATTTTGCCGAGCAGTTTCTGGCGTTCTGAGAAATTTCTGCAGGGCGAGAATCAGCCCGCGGCGCTGTCCCGGGCGGGGCCGTTCAGCTTGTTCCGGAGGGTCCGGACACTGATGCCCAGCAGCTCGGCGGCGCGGGTCCGATTTCCTCCGCTTACTTGAAGTGCGCGATCGATCAACCGCGCCTCTGCTTCTCCGACGTCCAGGGAGGTGAGGAGGAGGGAGTGCGGCGGGAGCTTGCCGGTGAGGCTCTCCACCTCCTGGAGCCCGGCGGTGGCGGCGACCCGACCGGAGCTGGGGCCCGTGCCTCGCGCGCTCAGGCCGAAGCGCTGGCGATCGAAGGCCGCAGGGTGGAGGATCGGGTCCGTCGACAGGATGACCGCCCGCTCGACCGCGTGCTGGAGCTCGCGCACGTTGCCCGGCCAGTCGTAGCGCTGGAGCATCTCCACCGTCTCGGGGGCGAGCCCGCGAATCTCCTTCTGCATCTCGCTCGCGGTGCGCAGCGCGAATCGGTGCGCGAGGAGCGGGATGTCGCCCGGACGGTCGCGGAGTGGAGGGAGGGAGATCGGCAGCACGCTCAACCGGAAGAACAGGTCCTGCCGGAAGTGCCCCTGCGCGGCGTAGGCGGCGAGGTTCCGATTCGTCGTGGCGATGATGCGGACGTCCACCTTGATCGGGCTCGATCCGCCGACCCGCTCGAACTCCTGCTCCTGGAGGACGCGCAGCAGCTTGGCCTGCAGGTCGAGGCGCATCTCGCTCACCTCGTCGAGCAGGAGCGTCCCCTGGTGCGCTCGCTCGAACGCGCCTTCCACGCGCCGGATCGCACCCGTGAACGCGCCCTTCTCGTGGCCGAAAAGGGCGCTCTCGACGAGGCCTTCGGGGAGAGCAGCGCAGTTCAACTTGATGAAGGGGCCGTCGCGACGGTCGCTCGCGTCGTGGATCGCGCGCGCGAACAGCTCCTTGCCCGTCCCCGATTCTCCCTCGAGGAGGACCGTGGCACGGGTCGGCGCCGCGGTCGAGACGGCCTGGAGCAGGCGCCGGATCTGGATGCTCTCACCGATGATCGCGCGCTCGTTGCGGAACTCCATGATCTCGCGGCGCAGCGCGTCGTTCTCGCGGCGCAGCCGCACGACCTCGAGCGCCTGGGCGACCGAGAGCTCGAGCTGCTCCGGTCGGACCGGCTTGGTGATGTAGTCGACCGCGCCGGCCTTGATCGCTGCCACGGCATGCTCGATCGTCGCGTGACCGGTGAGCATGATCAGCGGGACGTCGTAGCCCTCCTGCTGCAGGAGCTCGAGGAACTCGAGCCCCGTCAGCCCGGGCATGCGAAAGTCCGAGATGATCAGGTCGATGTTGCCCTTCGCGAGCGCCTGGAGCGCTTCGGGGACGTTGTGCGCACCCACGGCGGAATGGCCGGCGCGCTCGAGAGTATCCTCGAGGATGAGACCGATGGCGGGCTCATCGTCCACATACAGGATGGTGGCCATCTGCGGACCGGCGTGAGGCGTGCGACAACTGGGCGAGGCGAGGAATACAGTCGGGACGCTTCGATGTAAAGGTTGCTTCCGCGGCTGCGACAGAACGTCCCGCGGCGAGACGGCCTGGCGAGTCGTGCCGAGACTTGCCTGCGTCGAGCGCACGGGGTGCGCTCAAGTCACAGGCAGAGCGGCCGATACTCCAGGGAGGACGGCGATACTCCGATGAAGGAGAAACTCATGCATCCACGATCCGGACAGAGCGGGCGGGCGCGGCACGGCGAGAGGGACGACGCGATGCGGCCGGCGCGCGAGGGAGCACGCAACGATCGGATGCGTGAGATTCGTCGTCGCATCGCCGACGATGCGTATCGCTCTCCCGAGGTCGCGGAAGAGATCGCCCGCCGCATCCTGCTCAGTCGGGAGTTGTAGCGGAACACGTTCTGCCGGAGCGACGTTCTCCCTCGTGAGCGTCGCGTCGGCCGAGAGTCGGCCGCGCGTGCAACGACTTGCCGCCGAGCCATGCCGACCGACCCCGCGTCTACCACCACCTCGTCGTTCGTCGCGATCTCCGGCGCGACGGGACTGATCGGCAGTGCGCTCGCCGCTCGTCTTCGCGCGCGCAACGTGCGCGTGCGCCGGCTGGTGCGGACGGCGCAGCCGCAGTCTCCGGACGACATCGTGTGGGATCCGATGCGCGGCGTCCTTTCTCCGAGCGATCTCGAGGGAGCGGACGCCGTCGTCCATCTCGCGGGCGAGCCGCTCGCGCACCGCTGGACCGACGCGCGCAAGCGCGCGATCCGTGAGAGCCGAGTGCGCGGCACGGAGCTCGTGGCGCGCACCATCGCTGTCCTGGACCACCGGCCACGCGTGCTGCTCAGCGGCTCGGCGATCGGCATCTATGGCGACCGCGGCGACGAGCCGGTGGACGAGGAGAGCGCGTTGGGCAGCGGTTTCCTCGCCGGGGTGACGCGCGAATGGGAAGCGGCGTCGGTGGCCGCCGCCGATGCGGGAGTGCGCGTCGTGCTGCTGCGCACCGGGATCGTGCTGAGCCCGAACGGCGGTGCGCTGGAGCGGCTGCTGCTTCCCTTCAGGCTTGGTGTCGGCGGACCGATCGGCAGCGGCCGTCAGTGGATGAGCTGGATATCGCTCGAGGATCACGTGCGCGCGATGGAGCACGCGCTGGCGACGACCGGCATGCACGGCCCGGTGAATCTGGTGTCGCCAAACCCGGTGACGAACGCGGAGTTCGCGGCAACGCTCGGGCGCGTGCTCTCGCGGCCGGCGCTCGTGCCCGCGCCGGCGTTCGCGCTGGAGCTCGTGTACGGCGAGATGGCGCGCGCGACGATCCTCGCGGGACAGCGCGTGCTGCCGAAGATGCTCCTGCGCGCGGGATTCCACTTCGCGCATCCGACGCTGGAGCAGGCGCTGCGGTACGAGCTCGAGCCGCGATGAGAGTTCGCGGCACGGATCCGGTGCGCGCGGTGTAAACTTCATCAAGACCGCTCTTCACCTCGCCATGGGATCGATGCGTCGCTTCATCGCACTCGCCAGCCTGCTGTTGCTCTCGTTGTCGCACGCCGATGCGACGACGCAGGTGCACGCGCGTGCGACGGCGTCCGTAGCGAAGCCCACGCGGGAGATGATCGCCGCGGCGCCGAGCATCCGGCTCGCCGCTATCGTGGAGCGGGAGCTGTCGCCGCGGGGGCCGGCACGTCTGCTCGCGCCCTGGCACCCCGGGCGTTGGGAGTCGCGCTTCGCGCTCCCGGCTCCGATCGCGGCACGCGCCGCCGTGTTGCCTCAGCCGGCGTCGCTTCCGGTTGGACCGGCGCACCGGCTCACGTACGACGCGACGGCGCCTCCCCACCTCTCGTAGTCACAGCGGAGATCCCGCGTTCGACGCCTCGCGCGATCGAACGCTTCACGCGCCCGTCGCCGGCACTCCATGCCGCCGGCTCGACGAGGCACGCGTGCACCCTGACCGAGAGTGGGCGCGCTGCGCCCAGGAGCACCCATGTCCAACACCATGATTCCCGAGCCTCGTTCCTCACAGGACGAGGAGATGGACCGTCATCCCAGTATGGAGCCCTGGCTGCGCGTGTCGTTCATTGCGCTGCTCCCGCTGGTTCTCGCCTTCTACCTGGCTGAGGAGTGGCAGATCTACCTGTTCGTGGCCGGCGGCTTGCTCCTCGCAGCGGGCACCGTGATGCTCGTTCGCCAGGAGCGACGTAAGAGCGGTCGTCGCGACTAGCCTTCGCGAGGCAGCGCGAGCACCTTCGCGCTGCCTCGCTTCGCGAATCCCTTCACGAGGTCCGGATGGTTCAAGCGACCACCGAGTCGATCGGGGCGATACCCCACGAGCCGCATGCGTCGGCGGTGCTCTTCGCCGTGATCGCGCTGCTGCTCGCCACGAGCGCGCTGTTGAGTCACGCCTCGCAGCGGCTTCGGCTCCCGGTCGGTCTGGTCTTTCTCGCGATCGGGATCGTCGCGGGACGCGACGGGATCGGACACATCGTATTCAACGACTACGGCTTCGCGTTCCGCGCAGGATCGGCGGCACTCGCGCTCATCCTGTTCGACGGCGGCCTGAACACCCCCGTCGACACGGTGCGGCGCTCGCTCGCGCCGGCCGGTCTGCTCGCGACGGTGGGCGTGGTCGGCACGATGTTCATCGTCGCCGTCGTCGCGCATGCGCTGGGCCTTCCATGGGATGCGTCGTTCCTGCTCGGCGCGATCGTCTCGTCGACGGATGCGGCGGCGGTGTTTTCCGTGTTGCGCGGCAGCGGGATCCAGCTCAAGCATCGCGTCGGGGGCACACTCGAGGTGGAGTCGGGGATCAACGATCCCGTCGCGGTGATCCTCACGATGGCACTCACGAGCCGAGTGATGAAGGGCGACGTGCAGAGTCTGTGGCTGGTGGAGCTCGGGATGCTGCGCGAGATCGTGATCGGCGCCGTGTGCGGTGTCGCCATCGGTGCCGGCGCGCGGTGGATCATCAAGCGCGTCCGCCTTCCGGCGAGTGGACTCTATTCCGTGTTGACGCTGTCGACCGCGCTGCTCGCGTTCTCGCTGCCCACGCTGATCCACGGCAGCGGCTTTCTCGGCGTGTACGTCGCCGCGGTGACACTCGGATCGGGTCGTCTGCCCTATCGCACCGCCCTGGGGCGCATCCACGATTCGCTCGCCTGGCTCGGACAGGTGGCGATGTTCCTCATGCTCGGGCTGCTCGTTGATCCGTCGGAGCTGCTCGGCGCCGCGTGGATCGGCACGATCGTCGGACTCACGCTGGCGTTCGTGGCTCGTCCCGTGATGGTCGCGCTCTGCCTCATCCCGCTGCGCTTCCCGTGGAACGACATCCTCTACGTCGGCTGGGTCGGTCTGCGAGGCGCGGTGCCGATCATTCTCGCGATGTTCCCCGTGCTCGCGGGAGCGCCGGATGCACCGCGCATCTTCAACATCGTCTTCTTCATCGTCGTGCTGAACGCGATCCTGCCGGGAACGACCGTCTCCGCCGTGACGCGTTGGCTCAAGCTCGAATCCGCCGAGCCGCCGCCGCCGAACGCCGTGCTGTCGGTGGAGTCGTTCGATGAGCTCGACGGGCAGCTCCTCTCGTACTACATCGATGAAGCGTTGCCCGTTGCGGGGATGACGCTCGAGGAGCTCCCCTTCCCGGATGGCGCGGCAGTGACGATGATCGTGCGCGGTCAGCAGCTCATCGCGCCGAACGGCGCGACGCGGCTGGAGATCGGCGATCACGCGTACGTGCTGAGCCGACCGGATGCTGTCGTGATGCTGCAACTGCTGTTCGGACGGCCGGAGAGCACCTGAGCGCTCCAGGACGGTGTGAAACTACGGGACGTGTCTCTCCGTAGTGCTGTGTACAACGACGGCGTGCCGAGTCGCGCCAGGATAGAGCGAATCAATGGGTGCCATCATAGTGGAAGGGGTGCTTTTCGTCGCGCTGCTGGCGGCGGGTGGCGCCCTTCTTTATTGGGTGATCGTGTACTTCACACCAGCCGGCGTCCGAATCCGCCAGACGCAGAATCGCAAGCGCATCGAGCGCGCGGCCGACCTGGTATGCGCGGTCCATGGCCGTCAATCCGAAGACAAACTGGTACGCCTCGCGAGCGGAGAGCGGGTGTGCCCTGAATGCTACAAGGAGATCGTCAATGCCTAGCACGATGTCGGACCGTCTCGGCTCGATGCAATTCGAGCGGGGCACGGACGGTGGCACGAAGTTGAAGCGCATCATTATCGGTGTGGTGGTGCTCGTCGCCGCGCTGTTCCTGCTGCCGTCGACGTTCACGTACATCAATCCGGGCAACGTCGGCATCGTGATCCATCGTGCCGGCGGCGGCGTCGATCCGCATCCGCTCGACCCGGGCGTCCACATGCGCGTGCCGTTCGCGACGGGGATCGAGGAGTACCCGGTGTTCCTCAGGACCGTCGTGCTCACGAAGTCGAACATCGAAGGCTCGGGGACGAACGACGAGATCAACGTCAACAGCGTGGAGGGGCAGCCCGTCTCGCTCGACGTCTCGCTCTCGTTCGAGCTCGATCCGGCGCAGACGCCGAAGCTGTACTCAACGTTCCGCACGGACATCGATCAGATCACGCACGGTTTCGTGAAGCAGACGATTCGCCAGGCGTTGCAGGAGGTGTTCGGGACCGAGCCGGTGGCGGACATCATCGGCCCGAAGAAGGCGGAAGCCACTAACAGGGCGAGGGCGCTCATTGCGCAGCGTCTCCAGCCTTATGGCTTCGAGGTGAAGCAGTTCACGATCAACGAGCTCCGCGCTCCGCAGGCGGTGATGGACGCGATCAATCAGAAGAACGTGATGCAGCAGCAGGCACTCACGGCGCAGAACGAGCTGCAGAAGAACACCTTCCAGGCGCAGGGTGATT
>Ga0207648_10003798_pt1 | contig 15789 bp, 16 predicted proteins | sample KBSMisM32_FD_184310 | JGI IMG/M metagenome (GOLD analysis project Ga0207648, IMG submission 184310) | Miscanthus rhizosphere microbial communities from Kellogg Biological Station, Michigan, USA - KBS Miscanthus M3-2 (SPAdes) (version 2) | ecosystem: Host-associated > Plants > Roots >...
CCGCTCCACGAGCGGCCACTTCACGCTCCCGACGTCGGTGACCAGGGACCCGGCTGCCAGCGACCGCGCCACGACCTGCGGAATGGAAGTCGGCGGCACGGCGACGACCACCACCGGCGCTGTCCTGCCGTGCGGGGCGGGCACGCCCGCACCGAGTCCGGCGGCCGTACGCACGTTGTCCTGGGACCGGTCGCTGAGCCACACCTCGACCCCGACCCGGGCCAGCGCGAGCCCGATCGAGGTGCCGAGCAGCCCGGCGCCCACGACGTGGATCCGGTCGCCGTCCCAGTCACTCATTTCCCGGGGTCCCCGCGGGATCGGGAGCGGAGCGAGCGATCTCGTGAGGTGGTTCATCGGGGACCGACCGCACGCGGGTCAGGTCGCTGCGCAGCGTCGCGGCCCCGTGCAGGTACACGTGCGTCACGTCTGCCTTGGGCAGCTCCGACTCGACGTGGGCCAGCAGCCGCACGACCCGGGGCATCGAGGCCTCGATCTCCAGCTCCCGGGCGCACAGCAGCGGGATCTCACCGAACCCGAGCTGGCGGGCGGCGTACGCCGGGAACTCGGCGTGGAGGTCGCCGGTAGCGGTGAACACCACGCTGATGAAGTCGTCGACCTCGAGCCCGTTGGCGTCCATCACGGCCAGCACCAGCTCGGCCACCCGGTCGAGCATCTGCTCCCGGGTGTCCGCTTCCAGCTGGGTGGCTCCGCGCACCGCGCGCACCGACATCAGGACCCCTTCCCGTGACCCGCAACCCTAGCTGCGGCTAGAGCCGACCCGCGTCGAGCAGGATCCCCAGCTCGTCGCGGGTCAGCTCGCGCAACGTGCCCTGCCTCAGCCGGTCGAGCGCCACGGGGCCGATCCGGGTGCGGGTCAGTCGCTGCACCGGGTGGCCGACGTGGTCGAGCAGCCGGCGGACTATCCGGTTGCGGCCCTCGTGGATCACCACCTCGACGATGCTCCGCTCGCCCTGCGTCGAGATCACCCGGGCCCGGCGCACCTCCATCGGCCCGTCGTCAAGGGTCACGCCGTCGGCGAGCCGCCGGAGCGTGGCCGTGGTGACCACGCCGGTGACCTCCGCGACGTAGGTCTTCTCGACCTCGTACGACGGGTGCGCCAGCCGCTGCGCGAAGTCACCGTCGTTGGTCAGGATGATCAGCCCGTCGGTCTCGGTGTCGAGCCGTCCGACGTGGAACAGCCGCGCGGGTCGGTCGCCGACGTAGTCGGTCAGGGTCGGGCGGCCCTCGGGGTCGGACATCGTGGAGACCACGCCGCGCGGCTTGTTGAGCACCAGGTAGACGTTGGCGCTCACGGGCGGAAGGCGCTTGCCGCCGACCCGGATCACCGCGGTCCGCGGGTCGACCTTGGTGCCGAGCCTGGTGACCACCTCGCCGTCGACCTCGACCTCGCCGGCCAGCATCAGCTCCTCGCACTTGCGGCGGCTGGCGACCCCGGACTGCGCGAGCAGCTTCTGGAGCCGGACCAGACCGTCGTCGTCGGTCGGCAGGTCGGTCACGGCTCCTCAGTGACCGACTCCTCGAGGTCGCCCTCGAGATCAGCCATGTCCGGCAGGAAGGGCGCCAGGTCCGGCAGGTCGGCGAGGGAGGTGAGCCCGATCCGCTCCAGGAAGTAGCTCGAGGTGCGGTAGAGGTGTGCGCCGGTCTCGTGATCGGTGCCCGCCTCCTCGACCAGGCCGCGGGTGAGCAGGGTGCGCATCACGCCGTCGACGTTGACCCCGCGCACGGCCGAGACCCGGGCGCGGCTGACCGGCTGCTTGTAGGCGACGACGGCGAGCGTCTCCAGCGCCGCCTGGGTGAGCCTGGCCTGCTGTCCGTCGAGCACGAACTTCTCCACCACCGACGCGTAGGCGTCACGCGTGTAGAAGCGCCAGCCGCCGGCGACGTTGCGCAGCTCGAACCCGCGGCCCTGCTCGTCGTACTCCCCGGCCAGCGCGGTGAGCTCCTTGCTCACCTCGGTCACCGGGTAGCCGACCGCGGTGGCCAGCGTGACCTGGTCGAGCGGCTGGTCGGCGACCATCAGCACGGCCTCCAGGGCCGGCCGCAGCTCGGCGACGGGCACCGCGAGCACCTCGTCGGTCTGCTGCTCCGTGTACGCCTCAGTCATCGGTGGTCTCCTCCGCGACGGGCACCTCGTCGGGCACCGGTACGCCGTCGAACTCGTCGGTGATCTCGATCTCGCCCTCATCGGCGCCGGTCCAGCGGATGCTCAGCTCGCCGAGTGGACTCATCTGCTCGAACGCCACGACGCCCTCTCGGAACAGCTCCAGCAGCGACAGGAAGCGGGCCACCCGGGTCAGCATGTCGGGGGCGTCGCCGGCGAGGGCCCGGAAGGTCAGCGTGCCCTGGCGGCGCAGCCGCTCGACCACGATCACCGCCTGCTCCTTCACGCTGACGGTCGGCGCATGGATGTGGGCGAGGGAGAGCTCGAGCACCGGCTTCGGCTCCAGCGCCTTGGCCGCGAGGGCCGCGAACTCCTCCAGGCCGAGCCCGATCAGCACGTCGGGCAGCAGGTTTGCGAACCGCTCGTCGAGGCCGACCGCGCGCGGGTGGCGCCGCGCCTCGCTCCCGATCCGCCTCTCCAGCACCGACGCCACCTGCTTGAACGCGCGGTACTGGAGCAGCCGGGCGAAGAGCAGGTCGCGCGCCTCCAGCAGCGCGAGGTCCTCCTCGTCCTCGACGTCACCCTGCGGCAGCAGCCGCGCCGTCTTGAGGTCGAGGAGCGTGGAGGCGACCACGAGGAACGCCGTGGTCTGCTCGAGGTCCCACTGGTGGGCGGGATCGTCGTCGGCGCCGCGCTTGATGTGCGCGATGAACTCGTCGGTGACCGTCGACAGCGCCACCTCGGTGACATCGAGCTTGTGCTTCGCGATCAGGCTGAGCAGCAGGTCGAACGGGCCCTCGAAGTTGTCCAGGCGCAGCGAGAAGGCAGCATCGACGTGATCGGAGGCCTCGAGCGTGTTCATCGTGGGGTGACTCATCGGGGCGTCATCGCCCGATCAGGCGCTGGACCAGCTCGCTGTCGTCGCCGTTGGACTCCAGGTCGGCGAGCGCCATCGCCACCGCCTCCCGGACCAGCCGCCCGCGGTCGACGGCCACGCCGTGCAGGCTGCGCAGCGACAGCCTCGCGCGCTCGATCTCGAGCAGCTCGGCCGCGGTCACATAGACCGTCATCTTCTCGTCGTGCCGGACCCGTCCGCTGGGCCGCCGACCGCGCCCGTCGTGCCGTTCGGACTCGCGCTCCTGCTGCTCCTGCTGGGCGTCCGACGTCCGGTCCTGCGAGTACTCAACGGGGCGGAAGAGGTCCTCGGCCGTCGGCAGGCTCACTCGTCGCGCCACCGGGCCAACACTTCCTTGGCGAGCTGACGGTAGGCGATCGCGCCGCCCGAGCTCGACGCGTAGCTGGTGATCGGCTCCCCCGCGACCGTGGAGTCCGAGAACTTCACGGTGCGGCGGATCACGGTGTGGAAGACGGTGTCGCCCCAGGCCTCGACCAGCCGGGCCATCACCTCGCGGCCGTGGAGGGTGCGCCCGTCGTACATGGTGCCGAGCACACCGTCGATCTCGAGGTCGGGGTTGAGCCGCTCGCAGACCTTGTCGATCGTGGTCTTGAGCAGCGCCACGCCGCGCAGCGCGAAGTACTCGCACTCGAGCGGCACGATCACGCCGTCGGAGGCGGTCAGCGCGTTGACGGTGAGCAGCCCCAGTGAGGGCTGGCAGTCGATCAGGATCACGTCGTACTTCGCCAGCGCCGGCCGGAGCACCCGCTGGAGCGTCTGCTCCCGCGCCACCTCGTGCACGAGCTGGACCTCGGCGGCGGAGAGGTCGATGTTGGACGGCAGCAGGTCCATGTTCCCGATCCCGCTCGGCACGACGACGTCGTCGAGGGTGACGTCGCGCTCCATCAGCAGGTTGTAGACGCTGAGGTCCATCGTGTGCGGGTTCATGCCCAGCCCGACCGACAGCGACCCTTGTGGGTCGAAGTCGACGAGGAGCACCTTTCGGCCGTACTCCGCGAGCGCGGCACCGAGGTTGATCGTGGTCGTGGTCTTGCCGACGCCGCCCTTCTGGTTGCACATCGAGACCACGCGGGCCGGGCCGTGGTGGGCCACCGGCTCGGGCTCCGGGATGTCGATCATCGGCCGGCCGGTGGGGCCGATCGGGCGCTCCACGGCGGCCACGGCCGCCGGGGCGGGCACCGGACGACGTCCGGGTTCCTCTTGGGACCGATGGTCGCGCTGGGCCACAGGGACCGGACCTGAATCCTCGACGAGCTCCTCGTTGCCGGGGTACCCAGCACTCATAGAACGGCCTCCTGGACGTCTGCCACGGGATTCTGTCGCTCTCGATGTCGACAGATACATTTGTCGCGGCGACCCGCGCGACTCTATGCACCGGGAGACCCGATCTCAACGGCACCGCGCAGGCGAAGTGGAGGCACGACGAATCTGGGGATTGCGTGTGTGCTCCTCAGGCGGCGAGTCCACAGGCAAGGTCCCCGATGTGGACGAACCTGTGCACGTCGCAGCGTTGCGATCGAGCTAGTCGAGCGCCCTGGGGTGCGCCGCGGCGTACACCTCGCGCAGGCTGTCGACGGTCACGAGGGTGTAGATCTGGGTGGTCGTCACCGACGCATGGCCGAGCAGCTCCTGCACCACCCGGACGTCGGCCCCGCCCTCCAGCAGGTGGGTCGCGAACGAGTGCCGCAGCGTGTGCGGTGACACCTCCGCGGCCACCCCGGCCCGGTCGGCGGCACGGACGATCACGGTCCAGGCGCTCTGCCGCGAGAGCCGCCCGCCTCGAGCGTTGAGGAACAGCGCTCCGCCGGCGTTGCTGCCGGTGCCGGCCGCGACCAGGTCCGCGCGAGCACCGGTGACGTAAGACGAGACCGCGTCGCGGGCGTAGCTGCCGACCGGCACGATCCGCTCCTTGCTCCCCTTGCCGCGCAGCAGCGCCGTGCCGTCATCGAGGTCGATGTCGTCGACGTCGAGGCCCACCGCCTCAGAGATCCGGGCGCCGGTGCCGTACAGCACCTCCAGCAGGGCTCGGTCGCGCTGTGCCAGCGCAGTGCCGGCCGCTCCCGCCGCGTCGAGGATCGCCTCGACGTCGCCCAGCGCCAGCGCCTTGGGCAGCCGCTTGGCCGGCGACGGTGGCCGCACACCGGCGGACGGGTCGTGGCTGGCCAGCCCGTCACGGACCGCGAACCTGTGGAACCCCCGCACCGCGACAACGGTGCGTCCCGCCGACGAGGCGCTGAGCGGCGGGTGGTCGGCGTCGCCCTCGCGCAGGGCCATCAGGAACTCGGTGACGGTGGCCTCTGTGACGTCGCCGAGATCGGTGACGTCGTGGGCGAGCAGGAACCCGACGTAGCGCCGCAGGTCGCGCCGGTACGACGAGAGCGTGTTGTCGGCCAGCCCGCGTTCGACGACGAGGTGGTCGAGGTACGTGCGCAGGTCTCGCGCCAGGCCGGTGGTCGAGCTTGTGGAGTTCATGTCGAGCCTGTCGAGACGTTCATGTCGAGCCTGTCGAGACGACCAAGGTCAGGCCAGTGCCTCCTCCAGCGCGACCGCGTCCATTCCGTGGGCCTCGCCGACTGGGCCGTTGGTCACCTTGCCGGCGTGCGTGTTGAGCCCCAGCGACAGGGAGTGGTCGTCGCGGCAGGCCTGCTGCCAGCCCTTGCGCGCCAGCGCCACCGTGTAGGGCAGCGTCGCGTTCGTGAGCGCGTAGGTCGAGGTGTTGGGGACGGCTCCGGGCATGTTGGCGACGCAGTAGAAGACCGAGTCGTGCACCATGTACGTCGGGTCGGCGTGCGTCGTGGCGTGGGTGTCCTCGAAGCAGCCGCCCTGGTCGACCGCGATGTCCACGAGCACCGAGCCCGGCTTCATCCGGGACACCAGCTCGTTGCTCACCAGCGTGGGCGCCTTCGCCCCGGGAATGAGCACGGCACCGATGACCAGGTCGGCCTCGGTCACCTGCTGCTCGATGGTCAGCCGCGAGGAAGCCAGGCCGTGCACCCGGTTGTTGTAGCGCCAGAACGACATCCGCAGCTTGTCGAGGTCGGTGTCGAGGAGGGTCACGTCGGCGCCCATGCCGAGCGCGATGTTGGCGGCGTTCTGGCCGGAGACGCCGGCACCGATGATCACCACCTTGGCGTTGGCGACGCCGCCGACGCCGCCCATCAGCACCCCGCGACCGCCTTCGGCCTTCATCATCGAGTGCGCGCCCACCTGGGGCGCGAGGCAGCCGGCCACCTCGGACATCGGGTAGAGCAGCGGCAGCCCGCCCGAGGGCAGCTGCACGGTCTCGTAGGCGATGCCGGTGACCTTGCGCTTGGTCAGCTCCTCGGTCAGCGGCCGGTCGGCTGCCAGGTGGAGGTAGGTGAAGAGTAGCAGCCCCTCCCGCATCCGGTGGTACTCCTCGGCGACCGGCTCCTTGACCTTGAGCACCATCTCGGCGTCGGCCCAGACGTCGTCCGCCTGGTCGAGGATCTTGGCCCCGGCCGCGACGTACTCCTCGTCGGGGATGGAGGACCCCACACCGGCGTCCTTCTGGACCACCACCTCGTGCCCGTCGGACACCAGTTCGTGGACGCCGACGGGCGTCATGGCCACCCGGTACTCGTGGTTCTTGACTTCCTTCGGAACGCCGACCTTCACCAGAATCCTCCTTGCGCACCGTCCCGACCTCGTCGTCGGGGGGCTCCTCGCCGTGACCCTACTCGCTCGGCGCGGCGCCCTCGCGCCGGGTGATGACGTCGTAGGCGAGCACGGCGGTGACCAGCGGAGCGTCGCGCACCCGGCCCGCCAGCACCGCCGCAAGGAGGTCCGTCATCGGCACCCGGTCGACGCTCATCTCGGCCTCCTCGTGCTCCGGCTCGAAGCCGCCCCGGTCGGTGTCGTGCAGCCCGCGGGCCAGGTAGATCACGTGGGTCTCCGTGCTGATCCCCGGCGACGGCAGCACCGTCACCAGGTGACGCCAGCTGTCGGCCACCAGCGCGGTCTCCTCACGGAGCTCACGCCGGGCCGCGACCACCGGGTCCTCCCCCGGTACGTCGAGGAGCCCGGCCGGCAGCTCGACCAGCCGGGTCCGGACCGCGTGCCGGTACTGGCGCAGCACGACCACCTGCTCGTCGGCGTCGACGGCCAGGACCATCACCGCACCGGGCAGCTCGACGACGTAGCGGTCGAACTCCTGGTCCGGACGCTCCGGTGCCCTCAGGGTGTCGGCGCGCAGCGCCAGCACCCAGTCGCCGCGGTAGAGGTCCGTGGACCGGGCGACGGGCCACGCGACCGGCTCGTCGCGCAGGTCGTCCACGCCGGTGCCCCTCAGCTCTCGTCGTCGGCGGGCGGGCGGCGCAGCCCGGACTCGTCGATCGGGAACCGGAGCTCGCGCTGCCGGTTGATCGCAGCGCCGACCAGCCCCGCGAACAGCGGGTGCGGGCGGGTCGGGCGGGAGCGGAGCTCGGGGTGGGCCTGGGTGGCGACGTAGTACGGGTGCACGTCGACGGGGAGCTCGACGTACTCGACCAGGTTGCGGTCCGGCGACATGCCCGAGAACACCAGCCCGGCGTCGTGAAGCGTCTCGCGGTAGCTGTTGTTGACCTCGTAGCGGTGCCGGTGCCGCTCGTCGACCCGTTCGGCGCCGTAAGCCTGGCGGACCAAGGAGCCCTCGAGCAGGTCGGCCGGGTAGAGGCCGAGTCGCATCGTGCCGCCGAGGTCGCCAGCCCCCTCCACGTAAGCGTGCTGCTCGGCCATGGTGGCGATCACGGGCTCGGGGCAGTCGGGGTCGAACTCGGTGGACGCCGCCTTCTCCAGGCCTGCCACGCTCCGCGCGAACTCGATCACCATGCACTGGAGGCCAAGGCAGAGGCCCAGGGTCGGGATCCCGTGGGTGCGGGCGTAGGTGAGGGCGCCGACCTTGCCCTCGATGCCGCGGATGCCGAAACCGCCGGGCACGCAGACCGCGTCGACGTCGGCGAGCCGCTTGGCTGCCCCGTCGGGGGTCTCGCAGTCGTCGGAGGCGACCCACTCGACGTTGACCCTGGCGTCATGGGCGAAGCCGCCGGCCCGGAGCGCCTCGACCACGGAGAGGTAGGCGTCGGGCAGGTCGATGTACTTGCCGACGAGCGCGATCGTCACGTCCTCGCTCGGGTGGTGCACCCTTCGCAGAAGGTCGTCCCACAGCGTCCAGTCGACGTCGCGGAACGGCAGGTTGAGCCGGCGTACCACGTAGGCGTCGAGGCCCTCGCGGTGCAGCACCTTCGGGATGTCGTAGATCGACGGCGCGTCGGCCGCGGTCACCACGGCCTCCTCGTCGACGTCGCACATCAGCGAGATCTTCTTCTTGATCGAGCTCGGGATCTCGCGGTCGGCCCGGCACACGATGGCGTCGGGCTGGATGCCGATCGAGCGCAGCGCCGCGACCGAGTGCTGGGTCGGCTTGGTCTTCAGCTCGCCGGACGGGCCGATGTAGGGCACCAGCGAGACGTGCAGGAAGAAGCAGTTGTCCCGGCCGATGTCGTGGCGCACCTGGCGGGCGGCCTCGAGGAACGGCAGGGACTCGATGTCACCGACGGTGCCGCCGATCTCGGTGATCACGACGTCGATGTGGCTCTGCCCGTCGTTGGCCGACGTGGGCTGCGCCATCGCCCGGATCCGGTCCTTGATCTCGTTGGTGATGTGCGGGATCACCTGCACGGTGTCGCCGAGGTAGTCGCCCCGGCGCTCCTTGGCGATCACGGTCGAGTAGACCTGCCCGGTCGTGACGTTGGCGATCTGGTCGAGCTCGGTGTCGAGGAACCGCTCGTAGTGACCGACGTCGAGGTCGGTCTCCGCGCCGTCGTCGGTGACGAACACCTCGCCGTGCTGGAAGGGGTTCATGGTGCCCGGGTCGACGTTGAGGTACGGGTCGAGCTTCTGCATGGTGACCCGGAGCCCGCGCGACTTCAGCAGGTTGCCCAGGCTGGACGCGGTGAGGCCCTTGCCCAGGGAGGAGGCCACGCCTCCGGTGACGAAGACATGCTTGGTCGGCTGGCGGTCTACCAAGGAGGACTCCCGTGGGCCGAGGGCGAAATGCGAAGCGGCGATGTCTCCACGGGGTTCTAGCCTACCAACCGTCGGGGGGCTCGATCGCCGACACGGCGGCATTGGTGTCCGAACTCACCGTCATCCGGTCGTGTCGCCGGGCACCGGGCCGTCCGCCGCGTCGACGGCGCCGTACTGGCCGGTGCCGCTGTCGAGGTCCTGAGCGGCGGCCAGCAGGCTGACCACTGCGCCTGCTCCGGTGCCGGCGCTGTCCACCGTCGACAGGGACGCCGAGAGACCCACGTCGTCGCGGATCTTGCGGATCAGTCCGCCGTCGCGGGCGGCGTCGGCTGGTCCGGCGAGGACCACGCTGGACACCTCGTCGGTGAGCGCGTCGGTGACGACGGCGTGGATCTCGTCGATGCCGGCCTGGGTGCGGGACTTGTCACCCGGACCGGTGACGACCAGCACCACCCGGGCCCGGCCCGTCGGCGTGCCCACGGCCGAGACCAGCCCGGCGGTGCCGAAGCCCGAGACCAGGCTTGAGCTCGTGGTGTCGTAGCGCTGTCGAGCCTTGGACCTGGTGCCGATCGCGCGGCCCAGGAGCAGGCCGAAGCGCTGGTACGTCGACACGTCGTCCGGCATCTCCACGTCGTCGGCCTCGGGCTCCAGCTGGGTGCCGAGCTGGTCGACCAGCCCCTTGTTCGAGTTGTCGCCGAGCTTGTCGCCGACCCGGTAGCGCCCGACCAGCTTGCCCCCGGAGGTGCTGACCAGGTCCTGGAGGTTGGAGACCGTCGCGCGGTTGGCGCCGGGCATGCTCACCACTGCGACGGGCACGCCGCGTAGCCGGCCCGCGAGGACGGTGGGCGCGGTCGCCTTGGCGTAGCCGTCGGCAAACGCTCCGGAGGCACGGAGCCGGCGGATCTCACGGCGCTGCTCGGTCTGGATCTTCTTCCGGGCGGCCAGCTCCTTGACCAGGCTGTTGTCCACCTCGCCCTTGAGCGGGCCGCCGCCGAGCGCGATCCCGATGGCCAGCGCCAGGAAGACCGAGACCAGGGACACGATGTGGTAGCGGAACGTGATCACGTGAAGAGTCCCTCGATGTCGTCGAAGCGGGCCTGGATCCAGTCACCGACGTCGTGCCACCAGACGTTGCCGATCGGGGTGGTGGCCATCGCCAGCCACAGCGCGACGAGGGCCACGATGAGGATCACGAGGAGGTGCCAGCCGCGCACCCGGCCGGTGTAGAGCGCGGGCACGGCGGAGGCGTCGACCAGGTGCTGGCCGACCCGGAGCCGGGTCAGGAAGGTGCTGGCCTGGTCGGCCCGGCCGCGATCGAGGAACTCCTCGAATCCGGCGTCCCGGCCGACCGGAACGATCATCGAGGCGCCGGCCCCGTGGACCAGGAGCAGGGCCAGGTCGAACGTGTCGGCGTCGCTGGTGACCCGGGGCGCCCCGATCCCCCAGCGCTGCAGGCGGTCGGCGGCCGCCGTACGTTCCGAGCGGCGCTCGTGGACCACCAGCTCGCGTGCCTCCCGGAGCACCGACTCGGTCAGCGCGTCGTCGTCGTCGGACCCGACCAGGCCAGCGGAGACCAGCACCACGTCCGGCCGCAGCCGGTGGGCCAGCAGGACGTGCGCGCCACCGTCGACGCCCACCAGCACCGGCCGCTGCTCGTGGATGAACCGGCGCAGCTCCTTGAGCTCCTCGTCGTGCCGCGATCCGCGAGCGACGACCACCACCGGCCTTCCCTCGATCCGGGTCCGCAGGGTGGGCAGTCCCTCGCCGTTGAGGAGGAGGTCCTGCTCGCGACGCAGGAACTCCGAGCTGTTGTGGGCGAACGCCTCCAGCTGGCGGCCCAGGCCGATCCGGGCCGCGTCGCGCCGGCGCGTGACGTCGTCGGGACCGAGCACCCGGGCCTGGAGCAGCTCGCCGTCCTCGCCGTGGACGACGCCCTCGTGGATCCGGACCGTCGCGCCGTCCTCGACCATGCCGACGTCGTCGGGACTCGCCTCGAGCAGCAGCACGCCGGCGTCAGCGAGGAGCTGGGGACCGAGCGTCGGATAGCTGCCGGAGACGAACGGTGCGCTGTTCAGGACCGCGCCCACGCGGTGGTCCAGCAGCGCGCGGGCCGTGGTCGCGTCGAGGTCGGTTCGGTGCACCACGGCGATGTCGCCGGGTCCCAGCCGGGATGCCAGGGAACCGGTGCGGCGCTCCACCCGCGCCTTGCCCGAAAGCCCCGGCAACTCGGGTGCGCTGGCGCGTCGGGAGGGGAGCTTCATGGCGCCGCCCATGGTGCCATGGGGGTCCTTGACCGCCGTGGACCCGGGGGCCAGGTCGTGTCTCGCACGATCTAGTGGTGTCGCACCTCGCGGGCGGCGGCGAGGAGCTCCTCGGCGTGCGCCAGGGCAGTCTCGGACTCCTCCATGCCGGCCAGCATCCGGGAGAGCTCCCGCGCCCGGGCCTCGTCGTCGATCACCTGCAGGTGGGATGTGGTGACCAGCCCGTCGCTGGACTTGTGCACGACCACGTGCCCGTCGGCGAACGCCGCGACCTGGGGCAGGTGTGTGACCACGACCACCTGGGAGGTGCGCGCCAGCATCGCCAGCCGGCGACCTACCTCGACCGCGGCCTTGCCGCCGACGCCCGCGTCGACCTCGTCGAAGACGAACGTCGGCACCGGGCTGGTGCCGGCCAGCACCACCTCCAGCGCCAGCATCACCCGGGACAGCTCGCCGCCCGAGGCGCCCTTGGCCAGCGGCCGGGCGTCGGCGCCCACGTTCGCCGCCAGCAGCAGCTCCACCTCGTCGACGCCGTCGGCGCCGAAGCGCACCGCGCGCCCGCCGACCTCCAGCCCGTCGGGGTCGTCGTGGCAGGTCACGGAGACCGCCAGCCGGGCGTGAGGCATCGCCAGCAAGGAGAGCTCGGCGGTCACCTGGTCGCCGAGCCGCGTGGCGGCGTCGTGCCGTGCGGCCGAGATCGTCGCGGCGAGTTCGCCGAGCGTCGCGCGCAGGTCACCGCGCTCGGCCCGCAGGCGGGCGGTCCGGTCATCGGTGTCGTCGAGCTCGAACAGCCGCTGGGCGGAGGCCCGCGACCAGGCCAGCACCTCGTCGATGTCCTCGCCGTACTTGCGGGTGAGCGCGGTCAGTGCCGCCCGCCGCTCGGAGACCGTCGCCAGCCGGGTCGGGTCGGACTCCAGGCCCGAAGCGTAGGAGGCCACGTCGGCGGCGAGGTCGCTCAGCAGGTAGGACGCCTCGGCCAGCCGATCGGCGAGTTCGGCGACCTGCGGGTCGTGCTCGCGCACGCCCTCCAGGGACCGCCGCGCCACCGCCATCGCGCCCAGCGCGTCGGCGGCACCCTCGTCGGAGGACAACAGCTCGCGCGCCTGCTCCGCCGCCGTCCGCAGGGTGTCGGCGAACCCGAGCCGTTGCTCCTCCGCGGCCAGGTGCACGTCCTCGCCGGGCTGCGGGTCGACCGACTCGATCTCGGCCAGGCCGTGCCGGAGCAGGTCGGCCTCGCGGGCGCGCTCGCGGGCGCTGCGCACCACCTCGTCGAGCTCACGCTCCACGGACCGGAGCCGTAGGTAGGCATCCGCGTAGGCACGCGCCGGCGTTGCCACCGGCTCGCCCGCGAACCGGTCGAGTGCCTCGCGCTGAGCCTCCTGGCGAAGCAGCCGGTGCTGGTCGGACTGGCCGTGGACCGCGACCAGTGCATCGGTGAGCGTGCCCAGGCTGCCGGCGGGCACGGCGGCTCCCCCGGCGTAGGCGCGGGAGCGACCCTCGGCGGAGACCTGCCGCACGAACAGCACGGTGCCGTCGTCGTCCGGCTCGCCGCCGAGATCCTCGACCGCGGCCCGGAGCTCGTCGCCGGCCGTGAACCGGCCCTCCACGCGTGCGTTGCGGGCGCCGGTGCGGACCGCCCCCGCGTCCGAGCGGCCACCGAGCAGCAGCCCCAGAGCCGTGACCAGCATGGTCTTGCCGGCGCCGGTCTCGCCGGTGATCACACTGAGGCCGGGCCCGAGCTCGAGGACCGACTCATCGATGACGCCCAGCGAGCGGATCCGCAGCTCCTCGATCACGCCTGGCCGCCGTTGTCCTTGCGACGACGCTGAGCGGCGCCCCGCCAGCCCTCGACCGGGAGGCCGAACTTGGCCACCAGCCGGTCGGTGAACGGTGCCGAGTGGAGCCTGGCCAACCGCACCGGTCTCGCGCCCCGTCGGACCTCGATCCGGGCACCGGGCGGGAGCTCCACCATCCGTCGGCCGTCGCACCACAGCACGCCCGCGCTCGCGGTGTTGGCCTGCACCTCGACCGCGAGCACGCTGGTCGGGGCCACCACGAGGGGCCGCGCGAACAGCGCGTGCGCACTGATCGGCACCATCAGCAGTGCCTCCACGCCCGGCCACACGACCGGTCCCCCGGCAGAGAAGTTGTAGGCGGTGCTGCCGGTCGGTGTCGCACACACCACGCCGTCACAGCCCCACCTCGACAGTGGCCGCCCGTCGATCTCGACCACCACCTCGAGCATCCTCTCCCGGGCGGCCTTCTCGACGCTGGCCTCGTTGAGGGCCCAGGTGCTGGTGAGTTGTTGGCCGTCCTGGTAGACGGCGACATCGATCGTGAGCCGGTCCTCGGCGGTGTAGCGGCGGGTCACGATCGCGTCGATCGTGAAGTCCAGGTCGTCGGACTCCGACTCCGCGAGGAACCCGACATGGCCCAGGTTGACCCCGAGCAGCGGGGTGCCGTGTCCGTGGGTCGCCTCGGCCGCCCGCAGGATCGTGCCGTCGCCGCCGATCACGACCGCGAGCTCACAGTCGTCGGCGGCGGCGTCGCCGTCGACCCCGCCGATGACCTCGACCTCCGGCTCGGTCAGCCCAAGCTGGGCCGCCTCGTCGGCCAGGAGCCGGACGGCGATGTCGTGCCTGCGCAGCGCGTGGACCACCTCGCAGGCCACTTCACGCGCCTCCTCACGCCCCGTGTGGGCGAGCAGGAGGATGCGGCGCGGGGCGATCACGGCTTCACCTTCTCATCAGGACCGGACAGGTCCGGGGAGCGGGCCACGAGTGCCTCGACCGCTCCGGGGCCGAGTGCACGCTCTCCCTGCCGCAGCCAGACGAAGAACTCCACGTTGCCCGCCGGCCCCGGCAGCGAGCTCACCGTGCCGGCCACCGCACCCCAGCCACGTCGGTCGGCCGCCGCGACGACCTTCTCCACGGCCTCCACCCGCAGGGCCGGCTCCCGGACCACTCCCCCTCGGCCGAGCCGGTTCTTGCCGACCTCGAACTGCGGCTTCACCATCAGCGCCAGGTCGCCGTCGGGTGCGGTCACGGCGAGCAGGGCGTCGAGCACCAGCTCGAGGGAGATGAACGACAGGTCGCCCACGACCACGTCCACAAGACCGCCCACCAGCTCCGGCGTCACCTCCCGGACGTTGGTCCGGTCGTGGACGCGCACCCGGGGGTCCTGCCGCAGCGACCAGGCCAGCTGGCCGTAGCCGACGTCCACCGCCACCACCTCCGAGGCACCGGCCCGGAGCAGCACGTCGGTGAACCCGCCGGTCGAGGCGCCCGCGTCCAGGCACCGCCGACCCGAGACGCTCAGGCCCTGCTCCGCGAAGTCGGCCAGCGCCCCGGCCAGCTTGTGGCCGCCGCGCGAGACGTAGTCCGGACGGTCCGGGTCGTCGCGAACCACGATGTCCGCGTCGACGGTGACACCCGTGGCGGGCTTGTGGGCCGCGCCGCCGTCGACGGTCACACGGCCGGCGGCGATCAGCTCGGAGGCATGCTCGCGGGAACGCGCGGCGCCGCGCCTCACCAGCTCGGCGTCGAGCCGCAGCCGCCGTGGCGGCACGGGTCAGCCCTGGCCCGGCTCGCCGGCCGGAGCTTCGCCCGCGGCCGCCTCACCGGCCGCCTGGTCGAGCGCGCGGCGCAGCGAGTCGTGCGCGGACTCGAACACCGCGACGTGGTCGTGCACCGGCATGTCCTCTAGCCCCTCGAGCGAGGCCAGGACCGCGTCGACCGCGGGGTGGCCGGTGCCCTCCGCGAGGTGGCGCCCGGGTGCGGGAGTGGAGTCGGCGCGCTGGGCGCCCTCGTCCTCGTCCCACGTCTCGGCGGGGGTCACCTCGTCCGGCTCGTCCATGGCGCTCACGCTACCCGCGGCCCGCGTGGGGCACGCGCAGCCCAGCGGTGTCGGCCGGGTCGTCGTGCTCGTCGAGGTGCGCCCACGCGCTGCAGGCGACCACACGCCACCAGTCCCCGGGCTCGCCGTCCCCGTCGACCCGCAGGGCGCCTCCCTCGACGTGGGCGGTCCAGCCACCGGCCGACGCACGGGCGCCGTCCATCACGGGGACCTGGTGGGCCTCGCCCAGGCCCGCCAGGTCGGCGGCGAGGTACGTCGGCCGCAGCCGCGGCGTCGCCGACGCCAGCTCCTCGAGCCCGCTCACGCCGGTGAGCACCAGCAGGCTGTCCCAGCCCGCGTTGTGGGCGCCCTCGATGTCGGTGTCGAGCCGGTCGCCGACCACCAGCGGGCGGTCGCCGCCCACCCGCCGCAGGGTCTCCTCGAACAGCGGCGGCTCGGGCTTGCCCGCGACCACCGGCTCCCGGCCGGCAAAATCCGCGACCAGGCGCACCAGCGCTCCGTTGCCCGGACCCACGCCCGTGGCCGTCGGGATCGTCAGGTCCGTGTTGGACGCGACCCACGGCAAACCGTCGTGCACGAGGATCGCCCCGGCCACCACCTGGCGCCACGGC
>Ga0207648_10003799_pt1 | contig 15788 bp, 13 predicted proteins | sample KBSMisM32_FD_184310 | JGI IMG/M metagenome (GOLD analysis project Ga0207648, IMG submission 184310) | Miscanthus rhizosphere microbial communities from Kellogg Biological Station, Michigan, USA - KBS Miscanthus M3-2 (SPAdes) (version 2) | ecosystem: Host-associated > Plants > Roots >...
CCGCTCGACCGCCGCCGGATCGTTGACGTCGGCGACCTGCAGCAGCTCGATCCCCAGCTCGCGCGCGGCCTCGGCGACAGGCGGCGCCTGCGTGTGCCTGCCGCGACCGCGGGGACGGTCGGGGGGCGTGACCACGAGGGACGGTCGATGGGTCGACTCGGCGAGACGGCGCAGGACCCGCGCGGCGAACTCCGAGGTGCCGAGGTAGACGATCCTCACGCGGTGGTTTTCGGCTCGCGATGCCCGCCAGCGTCGCCGTGCTCCGCGTCCTCGTCGAAGGAGGGGCTGTAACTGCTCCCCTCGCGCAGCGCCCGCAGGGCCGCCTTGCGCTGCGGCCGTGGCGCGCGATCGAGGATCAGCACGCCGTCGAGGTGGTCCATCTCGTGCTGTAGCACGCGCGCCTCCAGTCCCGAGGCCTCGATGACCAGCGTCTCACCGTCGACGTCGGCGCCGCGAACGCGCGTGTGGAGAGACCGCTCGACGTCCATCGAGACGCGCGGCAAGCTGAGGCAGCCCTCCTCGGCGACGACCGCCTCCTCGGAGAGCCACTCGATCTCGGGGTTGACGAGAGCCGTGGGCTCACCGTCGTGGCCGGCCTGAAAGACGAGCAGGCGGCGCAGGATCCCAAGTTGCGTCGCCGCCAGCCCGACCCCCAGGCCGTCGCGCATGATGCCGATCATGCGCTCGGCCTCTCCACGTAGGCCGGGACCGAACTCGTGCACCGGCGAAGCCTTGCTCTTCAGCACGGGATCGCCGAACTTGACCACCTGCGCCAGGGCAGCGTCGCGCCTTTCGAGCAGCTCTGCCTCGAGTTCGGAACGCTCCTCGCTCTGGGTCTTCTCGGCCCCGTCGGACATCGGTTCGATTGTATGAACTGCTCGCTACTGCGGGTCGACATCGACGGCGATCGCGACGTCGCGGAACTGGCGTCCGCCGGCGAGGCCGTCAACCGCCTCGCGCACGGCGTCGACCGTCTCCTGGCGCTCAGCCGCCTTCAGCAGCAGGCGGCGCCGGTGGCGGTTGCGGACGCGGAACATCGGGGCCGGGCCGAGCAGCTCGGTGTCGACAGAGATCGAGGTCGATAGCGCAGCCGAGAGCTCGGCCGCCGCGCGCTCCAGGCTCAGCTCGTCCTCGGACTTGAGCACCACGCGCGTCAGGTGCGAGAACGGCGGATAGCGCAGGGCGCGTCGGCGTTCGATCTCTTCGGCGAGGAAGCCGGCCGCGTCATGCGTCGCGGCGTGGACGATGCTCGGCGCCGAAGGAGCCAGGGTCTGGACGACGACCTCGCCACCGGCCTCGCCCCGGCCGCTGCGGCCGGCGAGCTGCGCTACGAGCGCAAAGGTCCGCTCCCCGGCGCGAAAGTCGGGAAAGCGCAGGGTCGCGTCGGCGTCGAGGATCGCGCTGAGGGTCACCTCGGGGAAGTCATGGCCCTTGGCGACCATCTGCGTGCCGACCAGCACCCCGCTCTCCGCCTCGCCGAAGGCGGCAAGGATGCGCGCGTGGGCGCCGCGCCCGGCCGCCGTGTCGGCGTCGAGGCGGAAGACGGGCATCGGCGCCAGCCGCTCGGCAAGCAGCGCCTCGACCTGCTCGGTCCCGGCGCCGGAGCGCGAGAGCGTCGTCGACCCGCACTCGCCGCAGGCGCGCGGCAGCGGCTCGGCGTGGGCGCAGTGGTGGCAGACCACGCGGCCGGTGTCGCGGTGGACTATCAGGGAGACGTCGCAGTTCGGGCAACTCCAGTGATGGCCGCAGGCCCGGCAGGTGAGCCAGGGCGAGAAGCCGCGCCGGTTGATCATCACGATCGCCTTCGCGCCGGCGGCCCGAACATGCTCCAGCGCCGCCCAGGTCTCGCCGTGCAGGGGTCCCGAGCGTGGGTCGACGCCGCGCATGTCGAGCACCCTCACGGGAGGCATCGGCCTGGCGTCGACGCGACGCGGCAGGTCCAGCCGTGGCAGGCCGAGCCACGACTCGGGTCGGGGCGTCGCCGTACCGGCGAGCAGCACGGCGCCGCACTCGGCGGCGCGCCGCCGCGCGACGGTGCGGGCGTCGTAGCAGGGGTCGCCCTCCTGCTTGTAGGAGGGATCGTGCTCCTCGTCGATCACGACCAGGCCAAGGTCGCGCACGGGGGCGAAGACCGCCGAGCGGGGGCCGACGCAGACGCTGGCCTCGCCGCCGCGCAGGCGACGCCATTCGTCGTAGCGCTCGCCGTCGGACAGCCCCGAGTGGAGGACGGCGAAGCGTTCGCCGAGCCGCTCGCGAAAGCGGGCCACCGTCTGCGGCGTGAGGGCAATCTCGGGAACGAGGACGATCGCGCCGCGGCCGCGCTCGAGGGCGGCCTCGACGGCGGCGAGGTAGACCTCGGTCTTGCCCGAGCCGGTGACGCCGTGCAGGAGCATCTCGCGCGGGGCGTCGGCCGCGCCGTCGAGAGCGGCGACGACGCTGGCGGCGGCGGCGGCCTGCTCGGGCAGCAACGAGGGCATCGGCACGGCAGCGGGCAGAGCGCAACCGGGCCCGCCGCGCCGGACGAGGGAGCTGCGCGTCGCGATCAGGTCCCGCCGCTCGAGCCGGCGCAGGACGCCGCGGTCGGCGCCGACCGCGGCGGCAAGCTCGGAAGCCGACATCGATCCGGCCCGCAGAGCCTCAAGCACGGCTCGCTGCCTGACGCCGAGGCGCTCGCCCTCACCGAGCGCCGCCTCACCCGCCGCGGTTATCTCCGCCCGCAGCTCGAACTTCGAGCGAATGCGCTGCCCCGCGGCGCCGGTACCGGGTGGAAGCACGAGCTGGAGCCCGCGCGAGGGCGTCGAGCAGTACTCGCTCGCGATCCACAGCCCCAGCCGCACGAGCTCCGGCGGAACGCCGGACTCGAGCGCTTCGATCGGCTCGGCGAGGCGCTCGGGCGGCAGGTCGGAGCGCTCGGCGAGATCGACCACCACGCCGAGGATCCGGCGAGGCCCGAAGGGAACGCGGACGACGCTGCCCACGTCGAGATCGGCCATCTCCTCGGGCAGGCGGTAGTCGAATGGCCCCCGCAGCGCGCGGGCGGTCGTCAGCGGCTCGACCTTGGCGATCGACACCCGGTCACGGTATGGAGGTGGGCGGACGGCGCGGGTATCCTGCGCGGCGATGGCGCTCAACCTCAGCCCCGGCGAGCGGGTGATCTTCCAGGGTCACCCGTCCTGGCGGGCGATCGTCGGCTTCTACCTGAAGGGGATCCTGGTCGCGGCGCTCGCGGGCGTCGTCTTCAAGCTCTTCGGCGCTGACGCCGGCACGGTCTTCCTCGTCGTCCTCGCGATCGTCGCGGCCACCGTCCTCGTCGGCTTCTTCAAGCGCGTATCCACCACCTACACGATCACCGACCGGCGCCTCAACATCCGCCGCGGCATCGTCTCGCGCGAGGTCCAGGAGACCCGCCTGGAGCGCGTCCAGAACGTCAATTACCAGCAGTCGATCTACCAGCGCCTGATGCAGATCGGCGACGTTGACTTCGACACCGCGGCGGGCGACGACTACAACTTCGTCTTCGCGGGGGTCGCCAATCCGGACGACGTCGTACACCGGGTGGACCAGGCAACCGGTGTAAATGCGGCTGGCGATCGCGGACTCGGTCCCGAACGATAGATGGTCATATCGAAATGATTCGCGCCTAAGTCGCTGTTCGCCAGGCGAACAGCGAACGCATTCGCCCCGGATCGCCGGGGCGAATGCGTTCGCTCGCGCGAGATCAGGCTCTCGAGCCTCTCTAATCTAGCTTGAGATGTATGTCGCGCTTAACGACGTGGTTGTAAAGGTTAATTTGCTCGTTTTCGGACAGAGGAATCCGCCCGCCTCCTTTGAAAGCGCCTGTTCCGAAAGTGAAATTTCGCCGTTCGGGTTTGATACGGACGCTAATAACGGTCCCTTAGCCGTGGCTTTCAGACCAACCCCGTTGTAGCTGCAGTTTATAAAGCCTGAGCAGACGACATGCATTAAGAATGCGAAGGTCACACTTGCCGTTTCGTGGCCTTCCTTTAAAAGAGTGTATTTAGCAGGGCCGTTTTCTTCGCTCACGGTACAGTTCGTACTGCCCAGTGTGCAATTCGTCCAGACGGTGGTACCCGTCTTACTCAGTGGATTGCCTAACTCGTCTGTTTGAACCGTTCCTGTAAATAATATGTCACAAGTTAAGTGTCCGATTGAGGATGATACTAATGAAGTTCCTACTAAATGCGTGGATCCCACCCTGTTCGCTGCCGCGCAAGGGCTTTCATCGGCTTTGCATAGCGCGGTCGTTTCCGCCATCGCCGAACTCGTACCGCCAAACGCCATTGCCATCAATGCAGTAAGAGCGGCCAAGCCGCTCATCTTGATCGCTTTCATATTGCTCTCCTTCTCGGCGTCGTGCCGAAATAGCTCCATGTCCGGTATTCGGACCTATCTCGTTATAGACGAAGCCGCGGAGAACGGCCATGCTCAGCGCATATATGCTCGACGGTCAATAGAGGGAGACCGTGGGATAAACATTCTTCTGCAAATCTCTCCAATACAAGTTTGCGGGCGCGCGAAAACGCGCATTCGCGTGATGAACTCGAACGAGGGGGTGTAAGCGGCCCAATCGAGCGGTCGGCGTAATCGATCGATGCCCTTGAGCGAGAAGCGTGACTCTAAGTCTTGCTTCGGTGTCTCAGATGCATAAGCCCTTCGCTTCGCCTATTCGAATTCCGCTTCGACCGTCTTGTCGGCGTCGGTCAGCAGTTTGCAGGGCGTGGTCGTGCCCGTGCAGGTGCCGGCGCTGCCGCCTGAGACGGTCCAGCCTTTGAACGAGTAGCCGGTCGAGACGGCCGCGAGGAGTTCGGTTTCGCCGGTGGCGAAGAACGTCTCGGTCTCCGTCGTGCAGCCCGAGCCGCAGCTGATCGTTGGGGAGTACACGCTTTTCACGACCTTGCCGGTCACCTTGCCCTTGTAGGCGCCGGGGCCTTTCAGTTTGACGGTCAGCGTTTTGGTCGGGATCGGGCTGAATTTCACTTTCACCGAGCTCGCTTCGGAGATCGTGAAGATGCAGCTCGCCGAGCAGGCGCTGGCGTTGCCCGTGCCGCCTTCGAAGCCGACGAATTCGTAACCCTTGGCCGGGGTGGCTTTGACCGTCACCGCGGTGCCGGTTTTGACTCCCGCCGTGGATTTCGAGCAGCTTTCGTCGCAGCTGATGCCCATCGCGGCGACTTTGCCGTAGCCATAACCCGCCTTTTCGATTGTCAGTAACGGGGTGGCGACGAAGGTGACTTTGACCTCCCTAGCTTTGTCCATCAGCACTTTGCAGGTTAGGCCGACGTGTTCCAGGCAGCCGGACCAGGCCGAGAAGGCCCAATCCACCCCGGGGCTAGCGGTCAGCGTGACGGTTTTGCCTCCTTCGAATTCGGCTTTGCAGGTGGCGCCGCAGGCGATTCCGGCGGGGTTCGAAACCACGGTGCCTTTGCCGATCACTAAGGCTATGAGGATCGCTGCGAAGTCCACGTGGTCGAAGGTGGCGGTGATGTGCGCTCCGCCACTCCCGGTTCCGGGCGGTTCCACGTACGGCGCGCAGACCGTGAACGTTCCTACGCATCCTTCGAATTCGGCGTTTTTGACTTTCCAGCCTGAGAATCTGGACCCCGGTGCCGGGACGGCTTCGAGGAAGACCTGTTCCCAACCTTCTCCTTCGTCACTCATGGTTGTTTCGCAGACACCCGTTTGGGGGCCGGGCGAGGTGTATTCGCATTCGATTTCCGGGCTTCCCCTGTATTTGCCCCCTGGCGCGCCGATCACTTTGCCAGCGCCACTGCCGGTGATTAATACTTCTACCGGTTCGATGCCGGTTCCCGCATGCGCGGCCGGGGCGATCAGCAAGGCCCCAGCGGCGGTGAGCAAGATGATTAGGCGTCTCACTTGGCTCTCTCCTGTCCTTCGCACCCGCTGGAAGCCAGGCTTCCCCGTTGAAATCCCCGTTACCCAAACTCCGCGACGATCCGGCGCATGCGCAACATACCTCAAGCGTTCCTAAAAAGGAATACCTAATTTCAGAGTGCCCGAAGCTTCAGGCAGGCGCCGCTTCGAGCCCGGCAGCCGCCTTGAGAGCCTCGGCCCTATCCGTGCGCTCCCAGGTGAAGGCGTCGCCTTCGCGGCCGAAGTGGCCGTAGGCCGCCGTCTGGCGGAAGACCGGGCGGTGCAGGTCGAGGTAGCGGCGGAAGGCGCCGGGGCGGAGGTCGAACTCCGCTTCGACAAGTTGGGAGATCTTGGCATCGGGCAGCTTGCCGGTGTCGAAGGTCTCGACCATGAGGGAGATCGGGCGGGCGACGCCGATCGCGTAGGCGACCTGGACCTCGCAGCGCTCGGCGAGGCCGGCGGCGACGACGTTCTTGGCGACGTGGCGCGCGGCGTAGGCGGCCGAGCGGTCGACCTTGGATGGGTCCTTGCCCGAGAAGGCGCCGCCGCCGTGGCGGGCCATGCCGCCGTAGGTGTCGACGATGATCTTGCGGCCGGTGAGGCCGGCGTCGCCGACCGGACCGCCGATCACGAACTTGCCGGTCGGGTTGACGAGGAAGTGCTCGCGCAGCTCGGACTCGTCGAAGAGGCCCGCTGCCTCGGCGCCGAGGACCGGCAGGACGACGCTCTCCCAGAGGTCGGGCTTGATCTTCGTCTCCGAGTCGACGTCGGCCGAGTGCTGGGTCGAGATCAGCAGCTTCTCGACTTGCACCGGCTTGCCGTCGGCGTAGCGCACGGTGACCTGCGTCTTGCCGTCGGGCCCGAGGTAGTCGAGCGAGCGGTCCTTGCGCACCGCCGCCAGCCGCTCGGCCAGCCGGTGCGCGAGGTGGATCGGCATCGGCATCAGGGCCTCGGTCTCGGCGGTCGCGTAGCCGAACATCATGCCCTGGTCGCCGGCCCCGGCGACCAGCAGCTCGTCCTCGACCGAGGGCTCGGTGCGCGTCTCGTAGGCCTTGTCGACCCCCTGGGCGATGTCGGGCGACTGCTTGTCGAGCGAGACGAGAACCGAGATGTGGTCGCAGTGGTAGCCGTAGTCGCCGTGGTCGTAGCCGATCTCGCGGATCGTCTCCCGCACCAGCTCGGGCACGTCGAGGTGGACCTCGGTCGAGATCTCGCCGGAGACGACGGCCATGCCGGTGTTGACCAGCGTCTCGCAGGCGACGCGGCCCTCCGGGTCCTCGGCCATCACGGCGTCCAGCACCGCGTCGGAGATCTGGTCGCAGATCTTGTCCGGATGGCCCTCGGTGACGGACTCTGAGGTGAATAGGTAGTCGGACATCGTCACAAGCCTACCGTCGCGTCCCGGAGCGCGGCACGAAGTCGATCACCACGGGCACGCCCTCGAGGCCGTATTCCTCGCGCAGGCGGTTCTCCAGGTAGTAGGCCCAGTCTCGCGCGATCAGCTTGCGGTCGTTGACCTGGATCGCGATCCGCATCGGCCGCTCGCCCACCTGCGCCGCGTAGAGGAGCTTGAGGCGCCTGTCGCGGCGGGCCGGCGGCGGGTTCTTGGCGACGACGGCGGCGACGAAGCGGTTCAGCTCGGAGGTGGCGATCCGCTCGCCCGCCCGATCGGCCAGCTCCAGTGCCTTCGGCAGAAGGTTGGCGACGTTGCGGCCGCGCGTCGCCGAACAGGTGATCACCGCCGGCCGCAGGCGCAGCTTGCGCGCCACGCGGGCACGGGCGTCGTCGATGTCGGTCTGCGTGACGTCCCACTTGTTCAGCACCAGCAGCGTCGCGCAGCCGGCGTGCATCGCCAGCTCGGCGACGCGCAGGTCCTCGGCGGTCACGCCGTCGGAGGCGTCGCAGACGACGAGCGCCACGTCGGCCCGCTCGACCGCGCGTTCGGAGCGCAGCTGGGCGTAGTAGTCGACGCTGCCGGCAACCTTCGAGCGCCGCCGCAGGCCGGCGGTGTCGACCAGGATCACGCGACGGCCGTCGACCTCGACCTCGGTGTCGATCGCGTCGCGGGTGGTACCGGCGCGATCGGAGACGATCACCCGCTCGGAGCCGAGAAAAGCGTTGACCAGCGAGGACTTGCCGGCGTTGGGACGGCCGATCACCGCGACCCGCGTCGCCTCGTCCTCGTCTGTCGGCCGAGCGTGCTCGCCCAGCTCCTCGACCACGCGATCGAGCAGGTCGCCGCTGCCGAGACCGTGCGTGGCCGAGACGGGCAGCGGCTCGCCGAGGCCGAATTTGTGCAGCTCGGCGGTCAGGTGTTCGTCCTCGGGGCGGTCGACCTTGTTGGCGACGACGAGCACCGGCACCTTGGCGCCGCGCAGCGTCTTCGCCAGGTCGGCGTCGCCGGCGCGCAGCCCGGCCCGGGCATCGACGACGAACATGACCACATCGGCCTCGGCGATGCCGAGCCGGGCCTGGCGCTGGATGTCCCGCGCCAGCTCGGAGGAGTCCTCGAGGTCGATGCCGCCGGTGTCGAGCAGCTCGAAGGCGACCCCGTTCCACTCGCAGCGGACGCGCTTGCGATCGCGGGTCACCCCCGGCTCGGCATGGGTCACCGTCTCCCGTCCCCCGGCGAGACGGTTGACCAGCGTGCTCTTGCCGACGTTGGGAAAGCCGACGACGGCGACGGCCGGCAGCCGGCTCACGCCAGGCCCCGGTCCCGCGCCAGCGCCTCGACACGGTCGATCACCCGCTCCAGGGCGAGGCCCGTGGTGTCGACCTCAACCGCGTCGCCGGCCGGGCGCAGGGCGCTGTGCTCGCGACCCTCGTCGCGGGCGTCGCGCTCGCGTTGCGCCGCGAGGACGACCGCCGTCGCCTCACCGGTCTGCGCCGCGCGGCGGCGGGCGCGCTCCTCGGGCGAGGCGGTGAGGAAGACCTTGAGCGGCGCCTCGGGGCTGACCACGGTGCCGATGTCCCGCCCCTCGGCGACATAGCGACCGGCGGCGATCAGCCGCCGCTGCTCCGCCACCAGCGCCTCCCGTACGGAGGGGTGAACGGAGACTCGCGAGGACGCCTCGCTGACTTGCGGCTCGCGAATCGCCGCGCTCACGTCGTCGCCGTCGAGCCGCACCCGCTCGCCGTCGAAGTCGATCGCCAGCGAGGCCGCAAGCTCGCCCATCGCAGCGCCGTCGTCGAGATCGACGCCGTGCTCCAGGCCGGCCAGAGCCACGCAGCGGTACATCGCCCCGGAGTCCAGATACGTGAAGCCCAGCCGCCCGGCCAGCGCCCGCGCGACCGTTGACTTACCGGCCCCGGCGGGGCCGTCGATCGCGATCACCATGGAGGAAACCCTATGGGCGCGGCACGGCCGACAACGACGCGAGGTCGCGCTCGAAGCCGGGATAGCTGACCGCGGCCGCCCCCATCCCATCCACCTCGACCCCCTCAACCGAGGCGAGGCCGGCGACGGCGGCGAGCATCGCGATGCGATGGTCTCCATGCGAGCGGACCGTGCCGCCGCGCAGGCCGTCGCTGCCCTCGATCCGCATTCCATCGTCTGTCTCCTCGGCCGAGCCGCCGAGCGCGTTCAGCGCCTCGCAGGTGGTGGCGACACGGTTGGACTCCTTGCGCCGCAGCTCGCCGGCGTCCCGAATCGTCGTCTCCCCCTCGGCGAAGCAGGCCGCCAGCGCGACCAGCGGCAGCTCGTCGATCGACAGCGGGATCTCGGCGCCGGCGACCTCTGTGCCCCGCAGGGCCGCGCTGCGCACGCTGATCCGCGCCGCCGGCTCGCCGCCGCGCGCGCCGCCCAGCGGCTCGACCTCGATCTCGGCCCCCATGCGCCGCAGGACGCCGAGCAGGCCGGTGCGCGTAGGGTTCGCCCCGACGCCCTCGAGCACGACCTCGCTCCCGGGAACGAGCAGGGCGGCGACGAGGAAGAACGCCGCCGAGGAGAAGTCGGAGGGCACGACGAGGTGCCCCGGCTCAAGGCGCTTGGTCGGACGCACCTGGACGCCGCCGTTGATCCAGATCACGTCGGCGCCGGCCGCGGCGAGCATGCGCTCGGTGTGGTCGCGGCTGCGCAGCGGCTCCCCGACCCAGGTCGGCCCCTCGGCGAGCAGGCCGGCGAAGAGCAGGCAGGACTTGACCTGGGCGCTGGCGATCGGCATCGGGTACTCGATTCCGTGCAGCTCGGCGGCTTCGATCTCGAGCGGTGGCAGGCGACCCTCGCGGCAGCGCACCTCAGCGCCCATCCGCCGCAGCGGCTCGGCGACACGGTCGACCGGGCGCCTGCGAATCGAGTCGTCGCCGTCGAGCTTCCAGCGGCCCTCGGGCTGCCCCGCCAGCCAGCCCGGCAGTAGGCGCAGCAACGTGCCCGCGTTGCCGACGTCGATCTCGGCGTCGCCGGCGCCCCGCAGGCCGACGCCGCGGACGCGCAGCTCCGGCTCGACACCGACTGGCCCTACTCCTTCGACCTCGGCGCCGCAGGCTTGCACGGCGTCGAGCGTGGAGCGGGTGTCGGCGGAGTCGAGATACCCCTCGATCGTCGTCTCCCCCTCTCCCATCGCGGCAATCAGGGCGGCGCGATGGGAGATCGACTTGTCCGGCGGCGGACGCAGGCTTCCGCGCAGCGGACCGGTGGGATCGAAGCGAACCGCCATCGGGCTAGCCGTCGTCGCCGACCACGCTGACGGTGTGCCCGAGCTCGCGCACGAGCCGCTCCGCGCGTTCGGCCTGCTCGTCGCCGGGGACCCAGAGAGAGACGGCCCCCGAGGTCATGTCCGGGGCTGGGTAGAGGGCCATGTCCTCGATGTTCACGCCGGCCTCACCGAGCGCCAGAGCGAGCTGAGCGATCGTGCCGGGCCGGTTGGCAACGACGACCCGCAGCTCGCGCAACGGCCCTCCCGCGAGCTCGCTCTCGAGCAGTCGCCGCCGGTCGGCCGCGGCGCCGGAATGCCACTTGGAGACGGCTTCTCGGTCGCCGGCGCGAATCAGCTCGGCCGCCTCGCCGAGACGCTGCGCGACCCCCTCGACCGCCTCGGCGACCGCCTCGCGGTTGCTGGCGAAGATGTCGCCCCAGATCGCCGGGTTGGCGCCGGCTACGCGGGTGGTGTCGCGGAAGCTGGGGCCGACCTCGGGCATCCGCTCGGAGTCCCGGGTCAGCTCCGCCGCGGCCTGGCCGGCGAGGACGTTGGCGACGACGTGCGGCAGGTGGCTGACCGTCGCCATCAGACGGTCGTGTGCGTCGGCGTCGATCGCCTGCGGGCGGGCGCCGAGCCCCGTCACGGTCCGCTGCAGGCGGTCGTAGAGCAGCCCGCTGGAACGCGACTCGGGCGTCAGGTACCAGCGCGCCCCCTCGAAGAGGTCCTCGCGGGCGTTCTCGACGCCCGAGGTCTCGGCCCCGGCGAGGGGGTGGCCGCCGATGAAGCGCTCGTCGGCGCCGAGCGCGGCGACGATGTCGCGCTTGGTCGAGCCGACGTCGGTGACGACCGCCTCGGGCCCGCAGGCCGCCAGCGCCGTCCGCGCGAGCTGCGGAAGGCGCGAGACGGGCGCCGCGCAAAAGACGACGTCGGCCCCGTCGCACGCCTCCTCGACCGAGCTCGCAGCGGCGTCCACCGCGCCCTCTTCGACCGCAAGCCCGGCGACAGCTCGGTCGGGGTCGTAGCCGACGACCTCCGCTTCGAGCCGCCGCCTGGCGGCCAGCCCGATCGAGCCTCCGATCAGGCCGACCCCGAGGACGGCGATCTTCATCAGCCGCGCCGAGCCTCGACGGCGGCGGCGAACTGTTCCAGCAGGGAGGCGGTCGTCTCCCAGTCCATGCACGGATCGGTGATCGATTGGCCGTAGACGAGGTCGCTGCCATCGCCCAGGTCCTGACGCCCCTCGACGAAGAAGGACTCGAGCATTGCGCCGACGATCGCGCGGTTCCCGTCGGCGATCTGGTCGGCGATGTGCCCGGCGGCGAGGAACTGCGCCCCGGGGTCCTTGCCGCTGTTGTCGTGCGAGGCGTCGACGACGACGCGTTCGGGCAGGCCGGCGTCGCGGAGCAGCATCAGCGCGTGGCCGATGCCTTCGATGTCGTAGTTGGGGGCGCCGCGGCCGCCACGCAGGATCACGTGGCCGTCGGGATTGCCCGTCGTGTAGAGGATCGCCGGCGAGCCGTTGTCGTCGATGCCGGTGAAGGCGTGGGGCGTTGCCGCGGCACGGACCGCGTCGACCGCAACCTGGATGTCGCCGTCGGTGCGGTTCTTGAAGCCGATCGGCATCGAAAGCCCGGAGCCGAGCTGGCGGTGGATCTGACTCTCGGTCGTGCGCGCGCCGATCGCGCCCCACGAGACCGCGTCGGCGATGTACTGCGGCGTAATCGGGTCGAGGAACTCGGTGCCGACCGCGAGCCCGAGGTCGAGCACTTCGAGCAGGAGTTTTCGCGCCATCCGCAGGCCCGTGTTGACGTCCCCCGAACCGTCGAGATGCGGATCGTTGATCAGGCCCTTCCAGCCGGTGGTAGTGCGCGGCTTCTCGAAGTAGACCCGCATCGCGACCAGCACGCCCCTGGTCAGCTGGCGCGCCAGGTCGGCGAGCTGTTCGGCGTAGTCGAGCGCCGCTTCAGGGTCGTGCACGCTGCACGGCCCAACCACGATCAGGACCCTGTCGTCGGTGCCGTCAAGCACGTTGCCGACTTCGCCGCGGCCGCGGACGACGGCCTTTTCGCGTTCGTCGCCGAGCGGCAGCTCTTCGAGCAGTTGCGCCTGAGATATCAACTCCTCGATCCGCTCGATGCGCTGATCGCGAACTCTGTCCTCAGTCCCTCCCTGCATGCCGATCATCAATTTACTTTCACCTTCCTCCACGTCGAAATCCTATTCCGGGGTTGGCTTCGCCGCACAGATCGGGCCGCGAAGCGTGGTCTGTCCGACGCCCGGCCAAAATGCTTCTCTTTGCACGGCTTTCTCGCCGCAGGCCGGACGTCTAGCTAAATCGCCAGGAATACGCGAAGCGAGCAGGAAGGGACGCGGCGTCGGCACTGGCGGGAATCGCACGCGTCTTGTCGGCGGATCGCTTCACCTGTAGGGACTTTGTACCAGGTGAGGCGTACGGCGTCCACCCGTCCGGGCCGGAGAAAGGAGGACGGCCGGATACGTCAGGCGAGGATCTCATCCAAAGCGGCGAGGAAACGCTTGTTCTCGTCCGGCGTGCCGTAGGAAACGCGTATGTGACCGGCCGCGCCGAGCGGCGTGCCGGGCCGGACGGCGATCGAGCGCTCGGCGAGCGCCGCGACGACGTCGCCCTCGTCGGCGTCGCCGAGCTCGATCCAGGAGAAGTTGGCGTGCGTGTCGGAGGTGCGCAGGCCGAGCTCGCGCAGCCCCTCCTCGACGCGAAGCCGCTCGGCGATCACGCTCTCCACCCGGCGGGCGACGTCGTCCTGGTGGAGGATCGCCTCGGCGCCCGCCGCCTGCGCGAGCGCGTTGACGCTGAACGGTTGGCGCACGGCGTCGACCGCCGCCCGGAAGCGGGGTGAGCCGAGGGCGTAGCCGACCCTCAGGCCGGCGAGCCCGTAGCACTTGCTGTAGGTGCGCAGGACGACGAGGTTGGGCAGGTCCCCCAGCAGGTCGACCGTCGCATCGGGATCGTCGTGGGCCTGGAACTCGACGTAGGCCTCGTCGAGGACGACGGTGACGTGCGCCGGCAGCGACTCGCAGAAGGCGGCGACCTCGCCCGCGGGCCGGTGGGTGCCCGTCGGGTTGTTCGGATTGCAGACGAGGACGAGCTGGGTCGCCGCGGTGACCTCGGCGGCCATCGCCTCGAGGTCGTGGGTCTCGCTCTCGTCCAGCGGCACTCGAATCTCGCGCGCGCCGGTCAGCGCGGGCAGGTAGGGGTACATCGAGAACGCCGGCCAGGAGTAGAGGATCTCGGCGCCGGGCTCGCAGAGCGCCTCGGCGGCGGCGAGGAGGATCTCGCAGGAGCCGTTGCCGACCGCGATCCGCGCCGGGTCGGTGTCGTAGCGCTCGGCGATCCGCCGCCGCAGGAGGGTGGCGTCCGGATCCGGATATCGGTTCATCGCCGCGGCCGCCGCAGCTATCGCCTCCACGACCTTCGGGTGCGGCGGAAACGGCGACTCGTTCGAAGCAAGCTGCGCGATTCCCCCGCTGGCAATCGCCTCAGGCGCCTGACCGGTCGGCACGCCGGCCTGATAGCCGGGCATGCGGGCGAGCTTTTCGGCGAAGGTGACGCTCATGTCAAAGAGTTTGCCCCATGGTCAGCAACCGCGCTCGCCGCGTCCGGCGTCGCTATTGGGCGGCGTGCAGGTCCGCTCGGAGCTCTTGGGTGGCCCCTAAGTACACGTGGGCCGGTTCGTGGCCGATCGGAGCGTAGTAGTGGACCATCGCCCGGATCACGCGTGGCATCGCACCGGGCACGTCGATCTCGCGGGCGCAGATCAGCGGCACGGTGTCGAGGCCGAGACGGCGGGCGGCGACCGCGGGGAACTCGGCGTCGAGGTCCTCCGTGGTGGTGAAGAGGCAGCTCACCATCGCGTTCGCGCTCAACGCGTTGCGCTCGAGCAGGTCGCGCAGCAGCGTCTCCGTCGCGGTGAGAATCGCCTCGGCCTCGTTGGCCTCGGCCTGGACGGCGCCGCGGACGGCGAAGAGTCGCTCTTCACTCATACGTCCCACCTCCGCTTCGCTCGCAGCGCGAAGACCAGCGATGCACGCTTGCTCGCTCCGCGATCACTGTTCGGCATCTTTCCAAAGACTGGCGATGTCGTTCTCGCCGAGACGGCGCGCCTTCCCCTCTGGCAGGTCGCCGAGCTCGATCGGGCCGAAGCGGACGCGGCGCAGCGAGGCCACGCGATTGCCGACCGCTTCGGCCATCCGCCGCACCTGGCGGTTGCGGCCCTCGCGCAGCACGATCTCGATCCGGCGCTCGCCGAGGCGGCGCACCTCCGCCGGGGCCGTCGGTCCGTCCTCCAGCTCGACGCCCCGTGCCAGTCGCGCGAGGTCGGCGTCGGACGGCGGCCGCTCAAGCTCCACCTCGTAGGCCTTCGGGACTTCATAGCGGGGATGGGTCAGACGGTTCGCCAGCTCCCCGTCGTTCGTCAGCAGCAACAACCCCGAGGAATCCGCGTCGAGCCGCCCGACCGGATAGAGCCGAGCCTCCGAGTCGACCAGCTCGACCACGGCCCGCCTCCGTCCCGGCTCCTTCGCCGTCGACACCACGCCGACTGGCTTGTTGACGACCCACACCTCCCGCGGCTCCTCCCCGACCGGCTTGCCGTCGACGCGTACGTCATCGAAAGCTCCAACATCGTGCGCCGGGTCCCTCACCACCTCACCCCCAACGCTGACCCTGCCGGCGCGAATCACATCCTCAGCTCGCCGCCGCGAAGCGACGCCTCCATGGGCGAGAAACCGGGCGAGCCTCATGGCGCAGGAGGGGCGGGGGGAGGTTCCGTCGGAGCCTCCCCGCTGTTGCTCCGCCGGGACCTCCCCCCGCCCCTCCCCTCCATCAAGGCTCGGCCCGTTGATCCCCCGCCTTGAGCAGCCGCTCCCGCAGCTCGCGCTCGTCATCCGGACTGGGATCGAACTGCGACGGATCGGGCAGCTGCTCGAGCCCGGCGAGGCCGAAGAGACGCTCGAACAGCTCGGTCGTCTTGAAGATCGCGGCGCCGAACTGCGAGCGGCCGGTCTCCTCGATCAGGCCGCGCTCGGACAGGGTCTGCACCGCGGACTCGGACGTGACCCCGCGGATGCGGGCGATCTCCGGCCGGGTGACGGGCTGCAGGTAGGCGACGATCGCCAGCGTCTCGGCCTGCGCCTGGGTGAGCGGCGGCGTCCTCGGCTTGGCGAGCAGGCGGCGGGCGGCGACCTCGCTGCCGGGGTCGCTGGCGAGCGCGAATCCCCCCG
>Ga0207648_10003800_pt1 | contig 15788 bp, 14 predicted proteins | sample KBSMisM32_FD_184310 | JGI IMG/M metagenome (GOLD analysis project Ga0207648, IMG submission 184310) | Miscanthus rhizosphere microbial communities from Kellogg Biological Station, Michigan, USA - KBS Miscanthus M3-2 (SPAdes) (version 2) | ecosystem: Host-associated > Plants > Roots >...
GCAGCGAGTGTTTTTTTCATACCTGCTCCTACGAAGAACCGCTTTATTGGACGATGGGCCGATGCCGCGCGAATGGTGACGCAAAAGCAGCGCGGCGGCCACGTCTCATCTTACTTCATAGCCTGAGACGCCACAACGAGTTACATCGTCGCGCCGACGACCCACGGGGCGAATTCGTCGTCGCCATAACCCCACTGCTCACTCTTGGTTTTTTCACCCGACGCGGTCTTGAGTATGAGCTCGAAGAATTTGCGGCCGGACTCCGCGACTGATTCCGTGCCGTCGACGATGGTTCCGCAATTGAAATCCATGTCCTCTTCCTGGCGCGCGTAGAGTGACGAATTGGTGGCGAGCTTCAACGACGGCGCGGGCTTGCAGCCGTACGCCGAACCGCGGCCGGTAGTGAAGCAGACGAGATTGGCGCCGCCCGCAACCTGGCCGGTCGCCGACACCGGATCGAAACCCGGCGTGTCCATATAGACAAAACCGCGTGCAATCACCGGCTGTGCGTACTCATAGACCTCAACCAGATTGGTGGTGCCGCCCTTGGCCACCGCGCCGAGCGATTTTTCAAGGATCGTGGTGAGTCCGCCCGCCTTGTTGCCAGGCGAAGGATTGTTGTTCATCTCGTTGCCATTGCGCGCGGTGTAATCCTCCCACCACCTGATGCGGCTCAGCAGTTTCTCGCCGACTTCGCGCGATACCGCGCGGCGCGTCAGCATATGTTCCGCGCCGTAAATCTCCGGCGTTTCCGACAGGATGGCGGTGCCACCGTGACGCACCAGCAGATCGACCGCCGCGCCCAGCGCCGGATTGGCCGAGATGCCCGAATAGCCGTCCGAACCGCCGCATTGCAGCGCGAGCGTCAAGTGGCTGGCCGGCACGCTCTCGCGCTTGACCTTGTTCGCCTCCGGCAGGATGGCCTCGATGCGGGCGATGCCTTCGCGCACCGCTTTCATGGTCCCGCCTTTTTCCTGGATGGTATACGCCGCGAGCTGGTCGCTGCGCTCGAGCTTATGCGCAGCGATCAGGTGGCTCAACTGATTCGATTCGCACCCCAATCCCACGAGCTGCGTGGCGAAAAAATTCGGATGGCGCGCATAGCCAGCAATCGTCCGGCGCAGGATGTCCATGCCCTCGCCCTCGCTCGCCATGCCGCAACCGGTTTTATGCGTGAGCGCCACAACACCGTCTACGTTGGGATACGCATCGAGGCGGTTCCTGAAGTGGTCGGCGACCATGCGCGCGACCGTGGCCGAGCAATTAACGCTGGTCAGGATGCCGATATAGTTGCGGGTCGCCACCCGTCCGTCGGCACGCACGATGCCGTCGAAATTCGCGCGTGGCTCGATAAACTCCGTCGGGCGCGCGTCGACGCAAAACGCGTAGTCGCGCTCAAAGTCGCCCATCGCCAGGTTGTGCAGGTGAACGTGCTCGCCCGCCTGGATGTCGCGCGTGGCGAAACCGATGATCTGGTTGTAGCGGCGCACGGGGGCGCCCTGCTTTATCTCGCGCACGGCGATCTTGTGGCCGGCCGGCACGGTCACTGCTAAGCGCACGTTCGCTTCCTTGGGCAGCGTGGTTCCGCCCGGAATGTTGACGCGCGCAATCACCACGTCGTCGGCGGGGTTCAGGCGGATCGTGATGTCGGCGGCTTGGAGCATGGCGCGTTCTCTGGCTTGAGCAGACAGATCAGGATTTTACTCGCGCTGATCGAATTATGCGGTCAAGGCATCAAAGTCCGCGGCAGCCACATGGAGATACCGGGCACGTAGGTAATCAGGATCAGGCTGCCGAGCAGCGGGACCAGCCACGGCAGGATCGCGATAGTGGTGCGTTCGATCGAAAGCTTCGCCACGCGCGCCAGCACGAACAGCACCATGCCCATCGGCGGATGCAAGAGGCCGATCATCAGGTTCAGCACCATCACGAGACCGAAATGCACCGGGTCGATGCCGAGCTGGTGACAGATCGGCAGCAGGATGGGCACGAGGATCGTGATCGCCGCGGTCGGCTCGAGGAAGCAGCCGACGAACAGCATCAGGATATTTGCCAGCAGCAGAAACATCGCCGGGTCCTGCGTATAGCTCAGCACCAGCGCCGCCACCGCGTCAGTCACGCGCGTGACGGTCAGAAGCCAGCCGAAAATCGACGCTGCCGCGACGATCAGCAGCACGGTGGACGTGGTTTCTATGGTGTCCATCGACACCTTGATCAGCATTCTCCAGTTCAGCGTGCGGTACCACACGAGGCCCAGGAACATCGCCCACACGCACGCGGCGATTGCGCCTTCAGTCGCGGTGAAGATGCCGGAAGTCATGCCGCCGATCAGCAGCACCGGCGTCATGATGGGCAGCACGGCATTGAAACGGAACACGCGATCGGCGGCGAGCAGTAGCACCATCGCGGCGAAGAAGGTCGGCGCGGGATTGGCGCCGGCCTGGGTCGCCGCCCAGATTGCAGTCGGAAAAACAATCACCACGCAAAGCTCGAGCAGCGCCTTGCCGATGCGCGACCATTTGAACGCGATGTCGCGCCCCCACTTGTTGCGGTGCGCGAAAAACGCGACAGTGCACATCATGAGCAGCGCCATCACCGCGCCGGGCAGGATGCCCGCGAGAAACAACCGGCCCACCGATACGTTGGCGAACATCGCATAGATGACGAAGGGCAGCGACGGCGGAATGATGGGCCCCAGAGTTGCTGACGCGGCGGTCACGCCCACCGAGAACTCGGTCGAATAGCCGTGGTCTTTCATCGCCTTGATCTCGATCGTGCCGAGGCCGGCGGCGTCGGCGATGGCGGTGCCGGACATACCCGCGAAGATCACCGAGCCCAGCACGTTGACGTGGCCGAGGCCGCCTTTCAGCCAGCCCACCAGCGCGAGCGCGAAGTTGTAGATGCGGTTGGTGATGCCGGCGGAATTCATCAGGTTGCCGGCCATGATGAAAAACGGCACGGCGAGCAACGGAAACGAATCGATGCCGCTGACCATGCGGTGGATCACAACAAAGTCGGGCACGTTGCCCGAGATCATCACATACAGCAGCGAAGCGACCGCCATGGCGAGCGCCACCGGCAGCCCTGAACACATCAGCGCGAGAAATGCGGTGAGCAGCGCCGAAGTCATGCTTTGTCTTCTCCCGCGGCTTCGGGCCGCTCCAACACGCTGTAGCCCTGCCTGTAGTGTTTGATCGCGGCGAGCACGGCACGGAAGCCCATCAGCGCGAAGCCGACCATCACCACAGCGTAAATGAGACCGATCGGCCAGTCGATGATCGCCATCGGCTGCTTGCCGATCCGCATCATCAAGGCGTAGGTGAGATAAATTGCGTAACCGAAAAACAGCACGCGCACGGCATCGACGAGTGTCGCGAGCACGCGCGCGAACAGCGCCGGCATGAAGCGATAGAAAATATCGACCTGGATATGCGTATTCTTGCGCACGCCGATCGCGGCGCCGATGAACACCACGCAGATCAGCAGGTAGCGCGCGATCTCCTCGGTCCACGAGGCCGAATCGTTCAACGCGTAGCGGGTGAAGAACTGGTAGAACACGGTGGCCGCCAGCATCCAGAAAAAGCCAAACGCGATCCAGTCCTCGAAATGATAGGCAGACAGATCGACCGGCTCGTCCGTGACGTGGAACTCGCCATCGGCGCTGAGCACGTGCTCGCTGGCGTTGTCGATATCCGGCGCGTGCGTTGCCATTCCCGCTCCTCCAATTACGGCCGCAGGCGCGCACGCGCGCCGTTCGAGAACCTAGTGGTTATCCTTCGGCACGCGCGAGCCGCTCTTGCCGACCAGGAAATCGAGGTCCGCGCCTTCGTTGGCCTGCAGCACGTGATCGACGTAGAGCTTGTAGTAGCCGCGCTGCATCGGCGGTTTGGGCGCTTTCCAGAGCTTGCGCCGGCGCGCGAGTTCTTTGGCGGATACGTGCAGGTGCAGGGTTCGCTTCGCTACGTTCAATTCCACCATGTCGCCGTCGCGCACGAGGGCGAGCGTGCCGCCGGCCGCCGCCTCGGGCGCGGCGTGCAGCACGACCGTGCCGTACGCCGTGCCGCTCATGCGCGCATCCGATATGCGCACCATGTCGGTAATGCCCTTCCTCAATATCTTGGGCGGCAGCGGCATATTGCCGACCTCGGCCATGCCCGGATAGCCCTTGGGCCCGCAATTTTGCAGCACCATCACGCAATGCTCGTCGATGTCGAGCTTCGGATCGTCGATGCGCGCATGAAAGTCGGCGATGTTCTTGAACACTAGCGCGCGGCCTTTGTGCTTCATCAATTTCGGCGTCGCGGCCGACGGCTTGATGATCGCCCCGTCGGGGCACAGATTGCCGCGCAGCACTGCGATGCCGGTATTCTTCTTGAACGGCTTATCGAACGCGGTGATGACGTCGCGATTGAAGCACTCCGCGCCCTGGTTGTTGTCCCAAATGGTCTTGCCGTTGACCGTCAGCGCGTTTTTGTGCAGCAGGCCGTGCTCGCCCAGTTCACGCAGCACCACGGGCAGGCCGCCTGCGTAGCAGAAATCCTCCATCAGGTATTTGCCGTTGGGCATCAGGTTGACGAGCGTGTGCACGCCACGCCCGAGACGGTCCCAGTCGTCGAGATCGAGCTTGACGCCCAGGCGTCCGGCGAGCGCGATCAGATGGATCACCGCGTTGGTCGAGCCGCCAATGGCGGCATTGGTGCGGATGGCATTTTCGAAAGCGTGGCGCGTGAGTATTTTCGACATGACGAGATCTTCCTTCACCATGTCGACGATGCGCCGGCCCGCCATGCGCGCGAGCACGTTGCGGCGCGCATCGACCGCGGGATAGGCGGCATTGCCCGGCATCCCGATCCCCAGCGACTCGACCATGCTCGCCATGGTGGATGCCGTGCCCATCGTCATGCAGTGGCCGTGCGAGCGGTGCATGCACGATTCCGCCTCGTGGAAGTCGTCGAGCGTCATCTTGCCGGCGCGCACGTCCTCCGACATCGACCACGTGTTAGTGCCCGAGCCGATGTCGGTGCCTCGGTACTTGCCCGACAGCATTGGCCCGCCTGAAACGGCGATGGCCGGCACGTCGACGCTGGCAGCTCCCATCAGAAGCGCCGGCGTGGTTTTATCGCAGCCGACCAGCAGCACGACGCCGTCGAGCGGATTTGCGCGGATCGATTCTTCGACGTCCATGCTGGCCAGGTTGCGGAACATCATCGCGGTCGGGCGCAGCAGAGTTTCGCCGAGCGACATCACCGGAAATTCGAGCGGGAAGCCGCCGGCCTCGAGGATGCCGTTCCTGACGTGCTCGGCGAGCACGCGAAAATGCGTGTTGCACGGCGTCAGCTCCGACCACGTGTTGCAGATGCCGATGACCGGGCGGCCGTCGAACTGATCGTGCGGCACGCCGCGGTTCTTGGTCCACGAGCGGTAGATGAAGCCGTAGATATCCTCGCGACCGAACCACGCCTGGCTGCGAAGTTCACGCGGCGCTTTTTTTGCCATCCGGTGCCCGGTCAGTCGATTTGAACGTGCAACGAACACGCGCCCGGAAGCATTATTTGATCGCCTGCACTTTGTCGTAAAGGGCCTTGTCCCATGGCACATCCGCGCTGAGATGGAAAGGCGCCGCCAGCTTCTTGAAGGCCTCGCGGTCGGGGTTAACCACTGTCTTGCCGTACTTGGTGGCGAATTCCGTGGCGAGCCTTTGCTCGGCGGCGATGATCTCCGCGTTCGATTTGGCAGCGGCTTCCTGGAACACCGCCTGGAAAATTTTCTTGTCGGCGTCGGAAAGCTTGCTCCACAGCGGCCCACCGACGATGGCAAACAGCATCTCCGTAATGTGGCCGGTCAGGTTGACGTGTGTCTGCACTTCGTAGAATTTCTTCGCCAGAATCGTCGGCAGTGGATTTTCCTGCGCATCGACCGTCTTGTTCTGCAGCGCGAGATAGACCTCCGCGAATGCGATCGGCGTGGCGTTGGCGCCGAAGATCTTCGGATACATGACGTAGAGCGGTGCATCGGGCACGCGCAGCTTCAGGCCCTTCATGTCCTCCGGCTTGTTGATCGCCTTGTTAGCGGTCGTATGGCGAACACCGTAATAGAAACCGGCGATCGGCATATTGCCGCTCTTTTTGAAGTAGCCATTGATGATCTCGCCCAGGACCGGCCCGTCGGCGTATTTCTTCCAGTGGTCGAAGTCGCGGAACATATAGGGTGCGCCGCCGATGGAAATGGGCGGGTACTCGCGCGCGGCGAAGGACTGCCCGGTGAGGATCATGTCGATCGTGCCCAGCGGCAGCGACTGATTCAGCTGCGTCTCGCTTCCAAGCTGGGAAGCCGGGAACACATCTATCGTGTAGCGGTTATTGGTACGCTTGGCGATCTCCCCGGCGGCCCACACCGACTGAACGTGGTAGGGCTCGGTCGTCTCGTACACGTGCGCAAGCTTCAACTTCTGTTGCGCCCACGCGCTGGTTCCTGCCGAGATACCCAGACTTAATACCGCAATAGCGAGAACCTTTCCCTTCATAGCTCCTCCTCAGTAGGTTGCCCTGCCACCGGAAATGTCGAACACGCCACCCGTGCTAAACGAGCAGTCCTCGGAGCCGAGCCAGCACACCAGTGCCGCGATCTCGTCCACCATCACAAAGCGATTCATCGGGATCTTCGACAGCATGTAATTGATGTGCTGCTCGCTCATCTGATCGAATATCGCCGTCTTCGCGGCGGCCGGTGTCACGCAGTTGACGAGCACCCCGCTCTGCGCAAGCTCCTTGCCGAGCGACTTGGTGAGCGATATAACCCCTGCCTTGGACGCGCTGTAAGCGACCGCGTTCGGGTTGCCTTCCTTGCCTGCGATCGAGGCGATGTTGACGATGCGCCCGTACTTGGCCTTCACCATGTGCGGCGCGACGGCGCGACAACACAGGAACGGGCCGGTCAGGTTGACGTCAAGCACGCGCTTCCACTCGTCGATTGGATACTCGACGGTCGGGGTGTTGATCCCCGCGATGCCCGCGTTGTTGACCAGCACGTCGATGCGGCCGAAGTCCGCGAGCGCCGTTTGCACTCCGCGCTCGACGGCGGCCGGGTCGGTCACGTCGAGCGCGTCGCCGGCCGCGTTCGCGCCGAGTTCTTTGACGACGCCGGTGAGGCGTCCGCCGTCGCGGTCCCAGATGCGCACGCGCGCACCCGATGCAATGAGGCGCCGCGCGATCGCGAGCCCGATGCCCTGCGCGCCGCCCGTCACGATCGCGGTACGGTCCTTGAAATCGAGCTGGTTCATTCTTTCACCGCTCCCGTCATGCCCGCCACATAGTATTCGACGAAGAATGAATACAGCACCGCGACCGGCAGCGAGCCAAGCAGCGCACCCGCCATCAAGGCGCCCCAGTGATAGACGTCGCCTTCGACAAGCTCGGTCACGACACCCACCGGCACGGTCTTGATTTCAGAGGACGAGATGAACGTCAGCGCGTAGATGAATTCGTTCCACGACAGCGTAAACGCGAAGATCCCGGCCGAGATCAGCCCGGGAACCGCGAGCGGCAGGATGATCTTGGTGAGGATCTGCCAGCGCGTCGCACCGTCGATCAGCGCGCACTCCTCGAGCTCGTACGGGATCGAGCGAAAGTAGCCCATCAGGAGCCACGTGCAGAACGGGATGAGGAACGTCGGATAGGTGAGGATCAGCGCCCAGCGCGTATCGAAGAGCCCGAGCTGAAACACGATCGCCGCGAGCGGGATGAACAGGATGGACGGCGGCACCAGATAAGCGAGAAAAATCGCCATGCCCACGCCCTTGGCGCCGCGAAAGCGCAGGCGCTCGATCGCGTAGGCGGCGAGCACGCTGGCAACGAGCGACGTGATCGTGGCGACGACTGAAACGATGATCGTGTTCCACATCCACTCCGGATACGAAGTATGGAACAGGAGTTTTTCGAAGTGGGCAAAGGTCGGATGCACGATCCAGAATGGATTGGCGTCGCGGCTTATGAGCTCGGCGTCCGGCTTGAACGAGGTCATCGTCATCCAGTAGAACGGAAAAAGCAACACGACGAGAAAACAAAGCAGTGGTATGTACAGCGTCACCCAGCGCCGCGGCAGCGTCTCGAGGTACTGCATGCCCGAGCTGTCCTGTGTCTGCACGCTCATGATGTTTCGTCGCCCCCGCGCAGGCGGGGGCCCAGTGGGCCTAAACACTTTGGATCCCCGCCTGCGCGGGGATGACGATCACTTACTATCGTCGTGATCATCATTTGTCGCCGCCGCCCTGTTGCCACGCCCTGCGCTGCAGGCCGAAATACGAAAACAATATAGCGGCGAGGAGAAACGGCACCATCGCCATTGCGAGCGCCGCGCCCTCGCCGAGATTGCCGCCCGGGATTGCGCGCTGGAACGAAAGTGTCGCCATCAGGTGCGTCGCATTGAGCGGGCCGCCGCGCGTCAGCACGTAGATCAACTGGAAATCGGTGAACGTGAACAGCACGCTGAAAGTCATCACCACGGCGATGATCGGCGTCAGCATCGGCAAAGTGATATAGCGGAATTTCTGCCACGGGGTGGCACCGTCGAGCGCGGCCGCTTCGTACAGCGATGGCGCGATCGTCTGCAGGCCGGCGAGCAGGCAGATGGCGACGAAGGGCACGCCGCGCCATACGTTGGCGATGATCGTTGAGATACGCGCCATCCATGGTTCACCCAGAAAATCGATGTAATGATCGATGACGCCCATGCGCGTCAGGCCCCACGATACGACGGAGAACTGGGCGTCGTAGATCCACCAGAATGCTATCGCGGATAGCGCAGTAGGTACGATAAACGGGAGCAGCACCACCGCGCGCAGAAACGCCTTGAACGGCAGCGTCCGGTTGAGCAGCAGGGCCAGCCACAAGCCGAGCGCGAATTTCACGACGCTCGCGACGATGGTGTAAAAAAGCGTGTTGAAAAGCGACAGGCGCGCGAGCGAGTCGTCGAACAGCGACTGGAAATTCTCGATCCCGATCCATTGTCCCGCGCGTCCGATGCGCGCGTCGGTGAAGCCGAGCCACAGGCCGAGGCCCAGCGGGTACGTGAGGAACGCGATCAACAATGCCGCGGCGGGCAGCATGAACGCGAACCCGAGGAAGTTGCGGTTGTCGAGTAACTTATGCATTCAGTCTTGGCGTCTCGAAAACTCTATTGGAACCGTCGATAAACTCAGATCGATGCCGAAAGCCAAGACCGCGCGCCGCCGGGTTGAACGCCGGCCTGCGATCGCGCGTTCGATCCCGGCGAGTTCGCGGCGCCGGCTCGCCGGCGTCCACTCGCGAACCTAGACTTTGTAATAGCGCTCCGCGCGTTTCTGCGCGCGTTCGGCCGCTTCCTTCGGCGTCTTCGAGCCACTGGCCGCTTCCGCCACCATGTTGACGATGATGAAGTCGGCCATGCACTGGGCCGAGGCATAGCCGAGCCGCCCCGAATAGCCGTTCGGCAGCATGATCTTCATGCAATCGCGGTACGGTGTGTGCTTCGGGTCCTCGGTCCAGATCGGGTTCGACTCGTACGCTTTCAGCGGATGCGTGACGTAACCGATCGAGGCCTTCTGCCACGGTTCGTACTGCTCCTTCTCCATCATAAAACGCAGGTACTCCTTGGCCGCGTTCGGGTACTTGGTGTACTTGAAGATCATTTGGTTGAAGAAAAGGTGCAGCTCGGTCGGGCGCCCGACCGGCCCGATCGGCAGGTTGGCGTGCCCGATATCGGCCGCCATCGCCTTGATTTTCGGGTCCTGCGAGGTTTTGGCCGAGTAGTAGATCGAGATGCCGTTCTCCGTGATGCTGATCTGGTCGTCGAGAAACGCCTTGTTGTTGTTCGGATCGAGCCACGCCAGCGTTCCCGGCACGAAGGTCTGGTACAGCTCCTTCGCATACTCGAGCGCCTGGACCGTCTGCGGGCTGTCGATCACGACAGTGTTCTTGTCGTCGACCAGTTTGCCGCCGAACGCCCAGACCAGCCAATGCGTCCAGGTATTGCCATCGCCGGTCGCGTTGCCGAGCGTGAAGCCGACCGGATGGTTTTTCGCCTTCAGTGCCTGGCACAGCTTGAGGAATCCCGCGGTGTCTTTCGGGAATGTGCTGAAGCCTGCTTCCTTCATGTGACTCTCGCGGTACACGAACGTGTTGCCCGCGCAGCCGAGCGGCAGCCCGATCCAGCGCTTGCCGCCGGGTTGCAGGTACTGCCGGCAGACGTCGTACCAGCCACCGTATTTTTTGCCGAGATAATCGGCGACATCGGTCACGTCGAGCAGTTTTTCAGGGTACAGGTTGGCATCGTCGAAAGTCGACAGGATGATATCGGGGCCGGAGCCGACGTTGGCGGCGACCGCCGCCTTGGGCCGCACGTCCTCCCAGCTTTCATTGTCGACGCGCACTTCGACGCCGGTCTGTGCGCTGAACTTTTTGGTGTTCTGCATCCACAGGTCTTCGTCGCCCTGCACAAAACGCTTCCAGCGCAGCACGCGCAGTTTGGCGCCCTTCTCGGGCTTCCACGTCATCGCGGGCCCTGCACCCTGCGCTTGCGCGAGCAGCGGCACGCCGCCCGCGGCTCCGGCGGCGAGGCCGGCTGAAATCTTCATAAAGTCGCGTCGGTCCATTTTGCTCATGATGTCCTCCGTTGATGTGGCGAAGAGTAATCCGTAGTCAGGCGAGTCGCGCGCCGCTCGCCGGATCGAAAAGAAAGGTGAAACTGGGCTTGAGGCGGACCGCCGCGCCGGGCTGAAAGTCATGGCGTTCGCGCACTACTGCGGTGACATCCACGCCCGCGAGCTTGCAGAATATTTGCGTGTCGGCGCCGGTCGGCTCAACCACGACCACTTCGGCGGGCACGCCGGTATCGTCCACGGCAAAGTGCTCGGGGCGCACGCCCACGATCACCTCGCGGCCCTCGTCGACTGCGGCACGCAGGGGCATCGGTAGATGAATGCCGTTGCCAACCGCCACCGCGAGCCCCATACCGTTCATCGCCATCCGACCGGTAAGAAAGTTCATTGCCGGCGAACCGATGAAACCGGCGACGAACTGGTTGACCGGGTTGTCGTAGAGCTCAAGCGGCGTGCCGATCTGCTCAATGCGGCCGGCGTTCATCACCACGATCTTGTCGGCCATCGTCATCGCCTCAATCTGGTCGTGCGTGACATATATTGACGTCGTCTTCAGCCGCAGGTGCAGCGCCTTGATTTCGGTGCGCATCGCCACGCGAAGGTTGGCGTCGAGGTTCGAGAGCGGCTCGTCGAACAGAAAAACCTGTGGCTTGCGCACGATGGCGCGACCCATCGCGACGCGTTGACGCTGGCCGCCGGACAGCTGGCGCGGATAGCGCTCGAGATACTCCGTGAGCCCGAGGATCTGCGCCGCATCATTGACGCGTTTGCGCATCGCAGCCGCGGGCTCGCCCGCGAGCTTCATGCTGAACGCCATGTTGTCGAAGACCGTCATGTGCGGATATAGCGCGTAGTTCTGGAATACCATGGCGATGTCGCGCTCCTTCGGGGGCATGGTATTGACCGTGCGCCCGCCGATCGTGACCACTCCATCGGAAATTTCCTCCAGCCCCGCGATCATGCGCAGCAGCGTGGATTTGCCGCAGCCCGAGGGGCCGACCAGCACACAGAACTCGCCGTCGTCGACTGCTACGTCAACGCCATGCAGAACCTCGGTCGAGCCAAATAATTTGCGCACGCCGGCCAAGGTCACTGCTGCCACGCTACCCCTCCACATTCAGCGCCGGATTGCGGCGTTTTTTATCCGGCAGGCGCGTATACGATGCATGCCGGGTTGAGCGAAGCAGGTTAGCCGCGCCTGCCGGAGCGGTCAAGTTATCGAGCATCGCGCCATGGTGGCAATCAGGCCAGGAGTTGTATGATGTATTTCCCGAGCAACCGATATCAACGAGGCATGCCGGCATGTTAGAGCCTTTTGGCGTCGATCGTGCAAATTTTCCTGGTCCGGTCGTGATCACCGGCGCTGGCGGCTGCATCGGCAGCTGGGTGCTGGCGCTGCTTGCGCGCGCCGGCGTTCCCGCATGTGCGTTCGATCTCTCCGCTGATAAACGGCGCCCGCGCCTGCTCGTCCCCGAATCCGACCTCGCGGCGATCCAGTGGCGGACCGGCGACATTGCGGACAGCAAGTCAGTCATCCAGATGCTGGAAGCCGTGCGTCCGTGCGCCGTCATCCACCTCGCCGCTTTGCAGGTGCCGTTCTGCAAGGCCGACCCGGTCGCCGGCGCGAAGGTCAACGTCGTCGGCACCGTCAATGTGTTCGAAGCGGCGCGTCAGCTCGGCATCAAGCGGCTTGCGTACGCAAGCTCGGTGGCGGCGCACGGCGCGATCGAGGAAGGCCTCGGCACCATGCGGACACTCTACGGCGCATACAAGTACTGCGACGAACAGATCGCCCGCGTATATTCGGACGACTGGGGCGTGCACAGCGTCGGCATCCGGCCGGGTGTCGTGTACGGCGTCGGCCGCGACCAGGGGCTGACTTCCACGACGACGGTCGCGATTCTTGCCGCGGCCGCGGGCAAATCGTACACGGTGCCTTTCGCCGGCGGCGTATCCTGGTTGTACGGCGCGGAGGTGGCGAGCGCGTTCATCCGCGCCGTTTCCCGCGAGCGGGCCGGCGCACCGGTTTTCGAGATGAACGGAGTCTACGCGCCGGTCGAAGACGGCCTGCGCATACTCAAGGAGCTCGCGCCTTCTGCTGCGATCACGTGCACCGGACAGCCGCTGGCTTTTCCGATGCACCTGCCGGACACGCCGCTGCGCGAATTTCTCGGCGACTATGGAACGATGCCGCTGGCGGATGGCATCCGGCAAACATTTGACGCGTTTCGCGCGCTGCTCAAGCGCGGCCTGGTGGCCGCGCCCTGAGATCGGGGATTAAGACGCCATGTATGCGGGAAGCCACTATCAGTTGATGGCGGAGTACAACCGCTGGATGAACGGCAGGCTGTATGCGATTTGCGCGGACCTGTCCGATGACGAGCGCGGGCGCGACCGCGGTGCGTTCTTTAAGTCAGTGCACGGCACGCTGAATCATTTGTACTACGGCGATCAGGCGTGGTTCGGGCGCTTCACGCAGAGGCCGCTGGTTGCCAAAATCGGCCACGAATTTTTCGCCACGTTCGAGGAACTGCGCGCGGCGCGCAAGCTGCTCGATGACGAGATCGTCGCCTGGGCGGATACGTTGGCGGAAGAATGGCTGCACTCCCCCTTTACTTACAAGAGCAGCGTCGACGGCAAAACCCGCACCCTGCCGGCGTGGTTGCTGGTCGTGCACATGTTCAACCATCAAACCCATCACCGCGGGCAATTGACGACGCTGCTCATGCAGATGGGCATCGACCCGGGCGAAACCGATATTCCCTGGCTGCCGGTCCTGGAAACGTAATTGCGCAATCCGGGAAGTCCGCCGGATGTCAGCGGCGCGCTGCCTTGCGCGCGTCCAACTCCGGGTAATGGCGGAATATGCCTTCGTTGTTGAATGCGAGCCGCCGCGGCGAATCGAGATAGGCTGCGATGCGCGGCTGCGCCGCAACCTGCGCGGCGAGGGCATGAAGCAGCGGATAACGGCGGCGCTGTTGCGCCATCGCGTTCGGAAACGCATACGTCAATCCGCGCATGACCTGGAACAGCGAGAGATCGACGTAGGTGAGCCTGGCGCCGACCGTCCAGCGGCTGCCGCGCGGATTGAGTCTCAGCACGCGCTCGAAATAACCAAGAAATTTAGGCATGCGCTCCGCGCGAAACTGTTCTGCATAACGCTTCGCTTCGCGCTTTTGGTCTTCGTAATACAGCGATGAACCGACCGGATGGTGCGTGTCGTGAACTTCATTCACGAAATCGGCAATCGTCAATTGCAGCTGATGCGTCCATAAGCGGCCCGCTTCGTCTTGCGGCGCCAAACCGTGCCGCACCCCGAGATAAAGCAGAATGTTCGCGGTCTGGCCGATAATGAGCTTGCCCGCTTTGAGGTACGGCGGCGCGAACGGTGGAAGCCGGTTGCGCTTGTCTTCGAGTCCCTGCATAAGTGCAGCGACGCCTTTGCCGCGGCGGGACGCGCGCGCGACATCTACGTACTCCGCGCCCGCCTGCTCAAGTGCGAGGCGCACGAACTCGCCGCGGCCCGGGATGGTCGGCCAATAGTAGAGTTGGTAGCGCATGACAATTCCGTGCGAGACTATGACGCTAAGATGAGACGTACATAATTTTACAATGGAATTTTTTTCAGCCGGCTTCTGTCCTACACCGTATGCATAAAGCGTTTCTCATGCGGCGCCCGTTTGGTGCGCTCCTCGGCGTGGCCTTCACGTGCGCCGGCGCGCTCGCGCAGCCCGCCGCGGACATCGCCACGCTCGAAGCAGCGGCCAAGCGCGGCGATGCGTCGGCGCTGCTGACGCTCGCGGAAAAGTACCGGCGCGGCGATGAGGTCACGCGCGATATCCAGAAATCCAATGCGCTGTATTGCAAGGCCGCGGCGCGCGGCAACGTTGACGCGCTGCTCGAGCTTGGGCTCATCCATGCGTCGGGCCGCGAAATGCGCGCCAACGAAGGCGTGGGCGCTCTGCTGATCAACATGGCGGCGGAGCGCGGCAGCGAGCGCGCGAAAGAAATCCTGCCGTACATCAGCCGCGGCGTCGGCAGCGCGATTCCCCCGTGCATGAGCGAAGAGCTGGCGGTCATCGCAGCCACCCGTCCGACCGCGACGCCAACTGTACGCAAGGACATCGAGCTGCTGGTCCAGGAATGGGCGCCGCAGTATGCGATCGATCCCGACCTCGTCATGGCCCTGATCGCAGTCGAATCGAGCTTTGATGCGACCGCCGTGTCTCCGAAGAACGCGCAGGGCCTGATGCAGCTCATTCCGGCGACCGCCGCGCGCTTCGGCGTGAAAAACAGTTTTAATGCAACCGAAAACCTGAAAGGCGGACTCGCGTACCTGCGCTGGCTGATGGCGTATTTCAAAGGCGATGTCGCGCTGGTGCTGGCAGCCTACAACTCCGGCGAGGAAACGGTCGAGCGCTACCGCGGCATCCCGCCGTACAAGGAAACGCGGGATTACGTGCAGCGGATTACCGGGCTTTACACCAAAGTGACGCATCCTTATCTCGCGGAAGTCACCAGGCCTTCGGCGGCGCTCGGCCGCATCAGGAAGCTGCCGTAGCGGCGCGCTATATCAGCTTCACCAGCTGCTTGCCGAAGTTCTGCCCGTTCAGCAGTCCGATGAACGCCGCGGGCGCATTTTCCAGGCCCTGCGCAATGCTTTCGCGATATTTGAGTTTTCCCTCGTGCACCAGCATGCCAAGCTCCTTTAGCGCCGGCCGCCACAGATCCATGTGGTCCGAGCAGATGAATCCGCGCAGCTGAATGCGGTTAACGAGAAACGAGCGGAAATTGCGCACCGTCAACGCGTCGGGATTGTTGTAGCCGGAAATCTGCCCGCACAGCGCAATGCGCGAAAATGCATTCATTTGCGTGAGCACCGCATCGAGCACAGGCCCGCCGACGTTGTCGAAATAGACATCGACGCCTTGCGGGCACGCCGCGGCAAGCGCCGCTTCGAGGTTGCCGGCCTTGTAGTCGATGCAGGCGTCGAACTTGAGCTCGTTGACCACGTAATCGCATTTGGCGTTGCCGCCGGCGACGCCCACTACGCGGCAGCCCTGGAGTTTGGCGAGCTGGCCGGCGACGCTGCCCACCGCGCCGCTCGCTGCCGACACGACGACCGTTTCGCCGGGCTTGGACCGGCCGTGCTCGT
>Ga0207648_10003802_pt1 | contig 15787 bp, 12 predicted proteins | sample KBSMisM32_FD_184310 | JGI IMG/M metagenome (GOLD analysis project Ga0207648, IMG submission 184310) | Miscanthus rhizosphere microbial communities from Kellogg Biological Station, Michigan, USA - KBS Miscanthus M3-2 (SPAdes) (version 2) | ecosystem: Host-associated > Plants > Roots >...
AGTACACCTGGAACCGTCGAGATGGCGTTCAGCGCCTGACTGGTCCTGGCACCTAGTGGGACCTGTTGATAGGAATAACTAACTCCCAAGTTGAGTGTTAGGTTTGGACGGAAGCGCCAGTCGTCTTGAACAAACGCATAGAGAACTTTTTGGTTTCCGTAATAGATGTTATTGCCTGCACTGCGCTCACCAAACGCGTCCGGCGACCTGTCTCGCAGGAATTGTTCGGTTGACAGATATTCATAGTCCCCACGGACGCGTTGTGTGAAGCTCTGTGGGGAAATGATGACCCGCAAGTCGCCGCCAAACTTGAAGGAGTGATTGCCCCTCAAGTAGGTCAGGTTATTAACAATCTGGTAGTTGTTTTCGATTCCAAATTGCGGCGCATTGGGATCGGGTCCGATGTTTAGACCCAAGTCGTCGAGCGTTATGTTCGGAAACACGTTAAGCCCTGGAAAATTGAATCCAGGAACCGGAAAGTTTGCAGACGAACGCCGAAAAGCAATGCGCGTCTCATTGATTAGTCTTTCGGAGAAATTGTGAATCAGCGTGTAGGAAAACAATCGCTGCTTGCTCGGCAAAGGGACGAAGAAAACCGGTAGGTTGGCGGCGTTGTCGATATCCGCGCCGTTGGTAAAAGTGAAACGGATGTGATGCTGCGTCGCAGAACTTTGCAGGTAATCGAGATTGATTACCGCGTGGTTCTGTTTGAAAAAGTTCGGAGCAGCAAAAGAGACACTGCCAACGGGAATACTGCGACCATTCACTGTGATCGTTCCCTGATCGTTAACCGGAGCCACGGGAACGTACGTGTTGAAAGCCGCAAGGTTGTTTGGAGACAATAACGGTATTGAGTTTAAGGTCGCGAAGCCAGCCTGGGTTGGTGTGACCAGACCTCCTGCACTCGCCGCACTTCCGGTTTGTACTCTTTCATAAGAGGTAAAGAAGAAGAGTTTATCGTTAAAGCCGTTCACGAAGGGACCACCCTCTCCAAAATGCGGGATCAGAACTGGCCCACCAAAGTTGTAGCCACCACGAAAGTAGTCCGTACGCGGCATAAATAAATCACCGTCTGACTTATTTCGAGTGACCCCGGCATTCTTTTGGATGGTGTCGAGCGCATTCAAATAACGATTACGGAAAAAGCCATAAAACGTCCCGTGATAGTCAACGGTGCCGCTCTTGGTTACGGTGAGAAAGTTGCCACCGTTTGATCGCGCAAATTCAGCAGAGAATTGATTCTGGAGCAACGTAAACTCTGACACTTCTTCTGGTGAAATATAGGATTGCGGCCCTGTTACGGACTTATCATTGTTATCAACGCCGTCAACCACGAAATTGTTATTGCGCGGGCGCTGTCCTCCAACGGAACCACCTGTGCCCACTCCAACTCCGCCTGAACTGGTTACGCCGGGAGCAAGTAATGCAAGATTGTTCACACCAGCAGGACTTCCGGCCGGTCCGGCTGTTGTTTGCGCTAGTTCGACAACCTGTCGACTGCTGAAAGCTTTGGACAAGTTTGCGGAAGTTGTATCAACCAACTCGACCCCGCCAGCTGTTACGGTAACGACTTCAGTCACCAAGCCGGGCGCAAGTTGCATCGGCAAATCGGTGATTTGATTAACGCTTACCTTGATGTCGGTAAGGGACAGGTTTTTGAAATTGGGTGCCTGAACCGAGACACTGTAATCATCGCCCGGTTGCAAATTCGTAAACTCAAACTGCCCGGAGGAATTTGTTTGAGCCGTCTGAGTTCCGCCAGTGGATTTTCGAGTGAGGGTTGTCTGCGCTCCGGAAACGACCGCGCTATTTTGATCGGTGACTACTCCTCGGATGCCACCAGTCGTCTGGCCATAAGCTAAAGAGGCGCAGCTGACTGCAAAAAGAAACACCCACAAGACTCGGTGCACTATTTGATTTTTCATGTATAGATTCCCCTTACGAAAAGGTGATGGAGTCGGGGAGACTGCTTTTCTAGGCTCATCAATTCGCAAGTGCCATTCCTTACCGCTTGTGTCAAAGACAACACGGCGAGTCTTCCGTTTTTCTGGTGCTCCTATAGCCTTCACTACCTTCCGTGAAGGTTTCGTTAGATCCAGGCCAATCCAAAGACTTCGATAAATCCAGAAATATGGAAGGGAGGTTCTCTTGGTAGGTCTCTGGGGCGAGCACCTCTGTCCGCTGGAACATCCTGTCAACGGTTTCTCAATGGCTGGAAATGGTGAGGATTGAAAAGATGATAATACTCAGACGGAGGAGCCCTCGGTCGCTTCAGAATCTATGGGAATGGAGACGCAATTAGACGGGCTAGCTTCAAAGATGAAGCTCTCTTCGATGTTGAGATCGGCTAGGAGGTGAGCGCAGTCATCTTGTCATCAATCGGAACATTCGAACTGCTTTTGGCAATTGGACAATTCTTCATCGTCATCATCGCGATCTTGCTGATCGTTTCATTGTTTATTCTCCGTCGTCGTGAACCCGATCTGCCTCGTCCTTTCGCGCCTACGCCTATCCTTATGCGCCGCTGTTGATGCTCGTCTTCGCAGTGCTTCTATTCTTCGGCTATATCGTCAGCAATCCCTATCCAAGTCTGCACACGCGATTTTATTGGCAGCGAGTTATCCGCTCTTTCGTTTGAGGCGGGCTCAAGCATCGTCTTAACTTGCTCATGATTAATCCGCCAGATCCGCTGCGGAGAGTAACGATCACGGGCCAAACCTACTCCGATACTCCCCCGACACGATAAACGCCTTCACCATTTCCGCATCAATAAAATTGCCATGGAACTGGTCTAGCTTGTCGAGCCAAAACTTCCAACCGCCAAAATTCACGTCCTGCGGATCGTCGGCATTACGCCGCAAGTAGCCAAAGTACTGGAGTAGCACAAACGCACGGTTGAGTTCGGCGTTGCGCAGACCGGAATTCTCAGCCACTGCCCGAATCACTGCCCCTCGTTTTGTAACGTCTTGTGGTGTAGCGCCTAGCAACGCTACGAGCTGGGCTTTCTCTGAAACTGACAATACACCACCTGCGTTTTGATCCAGCTTGGTAACAAACTCTTCAGCAGTCATTGTTATTGGATAGCCATCAACGAACCGCTGACGTTGCACAAACTCAAGCACATAAGCGTTCTTGTTGTCTTCGAGTTGCTGCATCCAATTGCCAACGCCAACCTGCACTCCTTCACCGATACGTTGCGCATCCGCGAGAAACTCCTTGAAGCGAATGATTGGCACCGTCCCTGAAACATTCGGTGAACTAGTGTCGCCGTAAGCGGTCTTATAGGCACGATAGGCAAGATAGCCAGTTTCCTGAAACTCAATCGACAGAAAGAACGCAGCTGAGACGTTGATACGCTTGATTTCGATGCACTGCTGGTCCGTACCGCATGACGTAATTTCGTTTACCCAAAAGTTAAGTCCCGCTGTGTCCGGATCACGGTTCAGAAAGTCTCTGTAGTGTTGGCGAACGAAGAACTGCGCGTTGTCGCTGGGATTAGTTGTCCCATTTGTCGCATCGTTGTCTACGATCGTGATCGGCACCATAGGCGTTGTGCCAAGAAACGCTCCCGTAGGACTGCTCAGGGTAACTGTAAAAGTCTCACTCGGCTCCGAGCGCACATCATCGACAAGGAAGATTTGTAACTGCTTGCTAGCTTGATTGGGTGCGAAACGCAGTGTGCCAATCGCGGTTGAGTAATCTGATTTCTCTGAAGCATTTCCGTCCGCGGACTGGTAGTTGACGGTGGCGGCCGCTGAGATATCGCCCGTTCGGGTCACCGTGAGCGTAACGATCCCAGCCGATTCATTTGTGCTAACCGACAAAAACGGGAATGAGATCAATTTCGGGACAGCATTAAAGAAAGCCGTCGACTGGTTTGGATTGTTTTGATTTGCCGCCGTGATCGTGCGACTGGTTGGACTAAAAGTGTAGTTTTCAATTGGCTGCGGCGTCACAGTGAAATCGGTGCAAAGCGGTAGATTTGTAAAAGAGAAACTACCATCGGCATTTGTCTGCGTTGTGCCAGCACCACTGAGTTGCAAGGTGACTGGAGGCAGCGGCAGAGCAAATGAACTACTGACCTGACCTCGCAAAGTATAAGTCGGCGGTGTTGGTGTTGGTGCCGGCACAAATGGTTGTACTTGATTTGAGATCAACGAGGTCTGAATCAAATAGACCTTGTCGGTTGAGGTTCGGAATGCGAATCCGTCAGTTCCCCAACGTACTACCGACCGCGGTCTACCGGAGATGTTTGGCAATGCAAGCGTTCCGATGTGCAAGAACGTCTGCATGTCGTAGACGCGAAGCAGCATTGTGTGCGGCGTAAAGTCAGACGTGTCGTTCATGAAGAAGTAGACACGATTCGTAGCCGGGTCCGCGATGACCGCCGTTGGGAGTGGGCCGATTGGAACACCGTCGGTGACTGGGTAGGCACCGAGTAAAGTTCCTAACTCTGGATCGGCGAGACGTCCATTCGTCGCAAACGCGAGACCGTTCTCGATCTCGAAATTAGCAGCCCCGGAGAGAAGGCCACCTCTTACGCTTAAGAGGGAGAGCCCGCAAGACGGAGCAGCCATTTTGCGGAAACCAAATTCGCTATTCGAATTGTTGTGCCCGTAAAGAATCTGCGGTGAGGCGGAGAAGTCGATGACGTCTATGGTGTGGCCAAAACTTATCGTGTTTTGTCGCTGTACTCCGTCATCATAAATCGCAACGCTACTTGACGAATTAGGATTGTCGCCTCGTACCGCTGCGACGGTCTGTGGTTGACCAGGAGCTACTGCGAGATCGACGGCAACATTTTGTCCCAGCTGATCAACCTGGAACTGCGCACCCGGCATGCGAGTCGGAACGTCGAAACGTCGTATCGCTTTTGCTCCATCAAGACCGACGTACATGACTTGCCCGTTGTCGGAGATCGCCAACTTATTTGGCTCGCTGCCCACAAACACAGGCTGCCCCAAGCTGTTCGTAACTGGATCGATCGGAGTAATGCTGTTGCCACCAGCACCTGCACTCGATGGCACACTGGCGTAAATCGTTCCCGTGGGATCGATAACAATGTCTTTCGCAGTAATCGGCACTTCCCTCAACTGTCCAGGTAAGGGCGTTGGAGTAGGAGTTGGCGTAGGCGTAGGCGAGGGTGAAGGAGTCGGTGTCGGACTGGGAACCGGTTCACTCGACGGCACAAGCGTGGTCTGAATGATGTAGAACTTCCCGCCTGTACTCCCAAACGCAAGACCGTTTGCGCCCCAGCGAACAAGACTCGTTACTTGTCCCGCCACACTGGGTATTTGCAGTGTACCCGTCGGTAAGAACGTGCTCTGGTCAAACGCCTGAATGGTTAACTGCCTCAACTCGGTGTCGCTAAACGCGTTCGACCCAGTCAGGAAATACGTGCGGCCAACTGATGCATCTGCCTCGACTTGACTCAATGAGAGACCACCAGAGGAGTTCAAAAAAAACGTGCCGGACAGAGTTGACGTACTCGTGTTGAAGACTTGTCCAAATGGCAAATACAACAAACCATTTTCGAATTCAAAGTCACCCCCCGGCGCGCTGAAAGGTGTTGTGGCTGCTACCGTTACTCCGGAAGAAGTAACACTCATCTTTTGCAAACCACCGCCGCCTGTGCTGCAGCCATAGAGCGTTGCGGCGGACGATGAAAAGGAGATGAAATCACTTCCGGTATGAACCGGAGTTGTGAGCGGACGCTTCACACCATGGTCGTAGATAGCGACGCCTTTGAAGTCAGGTGAAATGTTCAAAACCTTTCGCGAAACCGCGACCACGTCGGGATTCCCTGGAGCGACGGCAAGATCTTTGACAAAGAAAGGGCCGTCGAAATTTTCTTCGACGAGCGAAAACTGCGCGCCAGCTGTCTGCGTGGTGAGATCGAAGCGACGTATTGCCGCAGCTCCATCAAGGCTGACATACAGCGTGTGTCCATCATCGGATAAGGCAAGCTTCCCAGGCTCACTACCAACAAACACAAACCCCTCGACGTTGCCGGTGACTGGATCGATCCGAGCAATGCTATTACCCATCGCTCCCGCTCGACTTGGCACGCTCGCATAAAACTTCCCTGTGTTTCGATCGAACACGACGTCTTTAGTAACAATAGAAGTTTGTAGCACCCTATGGGTGTCTGCCTGAACAGCAGTAGACGGATCGAGTGATAAGAATCGTCGTTCAGACTCATTTGGCAGTTTTGCCGAACCAGGACGCAGAGCGACGATGCTGGACATGAGGATGGTAGCGAGTGCTACACCGATTACGATACGCAACATAGGTTTTCGCAGACCACTTTTCAGAATTGTGTAGGAGTCTAAAGCTACTGCTAAGAGACGTGAGGCCCTGGGAGATTGGCCGCTTGAAACGTTTCAGCGGCATGTTATTTAGCAAGCGCTGAGGATGTCAAACATAAAGAAGTAAACCATGAAGGAAGATAGGTCTCGCTGTATCTACTCCACTTCCGCCTTAGTGTTTCGTCAACCGTGTGAATCCATCGGCACTCCACTCTTCACTGCCGACTCCGTGGTGGACAAAGAACAAACCTTCGGGATCGTATTTCCTTTTGATCGCGCTCAACCTGCGATAATTCGTTCCCCAGTAAGATTCTTGCCAGGTGCGATTGAAGTAATTGCTTTCCGAGACATATGAACCGGCGTTCGGAGCAATCCGACGCAGTTCAGCCGCGGCCAGATCAATGTCACGCGCATTTTTGTGTGCTGCCTCCACGTTCATGGCGGGACGAGCCAGACCAGGGTAAGAAGGCCGTTCGCCGTCAGCCATAATGACCAGGACAAAAGAGTCGAGTACCGCTGGATTTGTCGCCGTGTCCCTGGACGCCGCGAGTGCTTCTGTTGGCGCGCCTGCGAGTCCTTTGTTGAAATGCAACTCGAGTTTCTTATGACGGCTCGCAGCGAACAGAGCGTCACTGAAACTCGCTCGCTGATTTTCATGCAAGAGCGATGACGGCAGCCAAAGCGAATCGTAGCCATGAAGAAAAGCACCGACCTGGCCTTGATCGCCTTTCCACCAGCCGTGATGTTTTGGCGCGCCATCGCGTGTGTCGCGGACGAGAGAGATATTCACCCCAAGATTCCACCAATGCCGTGCCAGAAGAGTTCCGGAGCCGAGCTTATCCACGACAGTAACTTCCTGCGGCGAAGCGTTCACCCAATCGAAGAAAGGTTTCCAGACTTCCCTCATCTGTGCACTGGTGAGGCCCTGACAGACCATCGAGATGTTTAGTGTGTTATCCGGGCCGAGCGCGACTTGTTCGCCCCAATGTGGATTGAAGAGGTTCTCGGCATAGAAACCAACAAACCGGGTGATCAGTCTGCGGAAGGCGTCATCAGAAGTTGCTTTGATTTTCCCCCAGGCCGCACCGAAGAATTCTGGCAGCTCATGCGTCCGCACTGTGACCCTGGTAACGACACCCCAACTACCGCCACCGCCACCTTTGATGGCCCAGAAGAGATCCGGATTCCGACAAGCATTGACGACTCGCACCACGCCGTCGGCGGTAATTACTTCGGCTTCCAATAAACTTGCGGCCGACGATCCGAAACCTTTCGAAAAACTTCCGAAGCCCCCGCTTTGAATCAAGCCCGCCACTCCCACATCGGCGCAGCCACCGCCTTGAACATAACGGCCACCCTGTGTCGTCACCGCGTTGTACAAGTCAATCCAAACTGCACCCGACTCTGCTGATACTGCCGGGACAGGCGCGACCTTACCTTCGCACCCTTTACCAACAAAGGCGTCGTGCATTGTGACTTTATTCATCGCCCTGGTCCAAACCAAGAGTGAATCCGGCGCATTGGAGGTACCGAGATAACTGTGTCCGGCGCCTTTAACCACCAATCGCAAGTTGTGTTCACGTGCGAAGTTGACTGCCGCAGCAACCTGTCGTGAGTTGCGTGCAGCGACAGCGTAAGCACTGGGTGCCGGAGTCCACGCATCCAGCCAACCCGAAACCTGTGTGCCCGCGACTTGATCGCCCACGTAGAAAGGGTTGCGAAGGTTTTTCATGACGTCAGCGCAAGCGTCACCGTTCGGCTCAGTCTCGCAGGGCGCGAGCAATGCGCGCGGGCGAAGCAAATTGCCTTCGACAGCCTGGCTCAACTTTTCCCAACTGTCGGCGCTGGGCCATTGAGGATCGGATGGACGTACCCGGCGACGCACGAGGCTGCTGCTCTTAGCCATGATTGGCAGGTTTCGCCATGTGACGGAGCCGAGGAGGGTAGCTGATATGCCTTTAAGTAAGTCTCGTCTTTTCATATTCGTTACCTCAGTTCGATCCAGTAGCGGCGTTTCGGCTTTTCGAGATCCGGCCCACCGACCACATTCTCGAGGATGCCCCCGTTTTTTTCGATCGTCCTGATCGACCCGATGTTGTCGTCGTCGCAGGTCACGAGTATGCGATGCAGGCCACATTTGTCATGGGTGATCTGCAAAGCCTCACGAAGAATCTCGGTCGCGTAGCCTTGCCGACGAAATTCGGGCACCACGACGTAGCCGATGTGCCCACCTACTCGTTCGAGAAACTCATTGAGTGAGTGTCGAATCGAAACGCGTCCCACGATTCGGTCGTGAACAAATGCAAATAGAAAGGTCGATGGTACATGGTTCGCTGACGGCAGGCCGATGCCCCGTTCCTGCTCTGCAAGCACCTCGAGGTAGCGGCGGAAAGGCATGCCGTCCTGATAGTAGTGTAGGAAGGACGGAACCTCTGGTGAAGTGGCGCGATGAGCCCGCAGGAACTCTTCCTCTTCATCTTCTCTCGGTAGCCTGAGCGTTAGATCTGATTGCATCCCGGACTAATTCTGTGTAGAGGAAGGAGGGAGAGGATGTTGGAATTCCAGGTTCTCCGCCTCCGCGAAACTCACCTTTATCGGACTTATGCGGCCGAAAATATCGATCTTCACTTTGAGCAGTAACTTCGACTGATTGATCCCTTCAACTTTTCCCGTGAACGCAGTGAACGGCCCCGCTTTGATTCGGACCATGTCACCTAACCTGTAACTGACTTTGCGAGACTTCATAATTCTGACTGTTGCTGTCTGACTCTTGCTGTCCGTCTAACGAACTCCGAATGTCAGACGTCAGTCATTTACGTTTGGCTATGGCGTCCAGATCTTTCAACAGGTCGTCGCCGGCGGGATTGGCGATGGCCGTTCGATTACAGGAACTTGTCTCGAGCATCTTGCCTTCGGCAAAGACGACATAGCGCTGCCCGAGTTGGAAGTCGGCACCGCACGTGCACACAAATGTCTGGGTACCACAGGTCAAGACTCGTAGACGCCGAAGTGACGGTCCCTTCCAGCGTTGTTCCACCTCGAAAGTCGCAACCATGCTTTCGATCTTCTCCCCTTCGTGCACTCTCGTCGATATTTCAATTGCTACGATGCGGCCAACAAATACCGCGCTAGACTTGTGGTACTCATCAGCGAGAGACCCAAGGTCGGCGCAAGCGCACGCGTCAACCGAGCGAGCAGTGCACAAGATCGCGAAAATGCATACGAGGCATAAACGCCCCTTTCATCCCTTCCTCTAACTACGCACGACACGCGCATTCATCACCGCTACTCATCGGACGCGACGGGCTTTCCGATTTCCCAGTGATGGCCATATGGATCTGCAACGCGACCAACCCGCCACCCGTGCTGCTCCGCGACACTTGAGACAACATCGGCCCCTGCCGCAACAGCACGGTCGAACAATGCGTCGGGATCCTCGACCGTCAAAATAATTCGACATGTGCTGCCACCGACTGTTGCGGGGCTGAAGTTGCCATGCTCCGGCGATTCATCCGACACCCAGAACTCCGCCTCATCAACAGCGAGCCGCGCGACCACCTGCCCGGTCTCACTCTCGATCCGAAACTGCTCGACGGCTCCGAATGCCGACTTGTAGAACTCGACAGCTTCCGCGCCCTTTCGGACAGCAAGCCACGGTGCTATCGAAGTGTGTACTCTCGAACCGTGATCGTTCATGTCTACTTTCCTCAGTACTCGTTTCACCCGAAGCCGCCAACGGTTGAGCGAGACACGCGGCGACGACCTAATGATTCGGGCGGGCTCGTGTAGTTGTGTCGATGAAAAATAGACCGTCGAAGCTCTGTTTAAGCGTCGTGGGGACTGACGACCTATTCTCATCTTTAGCGTTAAACGTCGCGCCAATTGCCCGCATCGAATGGGCAACGGCAATCCATTCGGCAATTGGCTTGTTCTTTGACGCCGAACGCAGATCAACGAAACCAGTTTTCGCTTCCGTCTGCGCCAGGAACCAATCAACTGAGTCAATGGGCGCCGGCTTCACTGTAAAAGCGATCGGCATCATCTGTTGCGGATCCCGCGGCGGTGTTTCGATCGCTTGGAATGAGCCCTGATTAAAGCTGAATCCAACGGCGTAATATTCATGGCCGTAGAGTCGCCGCAGTTGAGTGCCCAGAGAAGATTGTTCGGGGCTGGTTCGGATATGTCCATTGTGTGCCCAAACGACAAATCGCGTTCCCGCCGGTTCGCGATCCACGAGCCGTCGGAAATTGTCCGCCATATAAATGTCCCGCAACGGTCCAGGGAACTTTGGGCGACTGTAAACATCAACGTACTGCGCGAGCACGCGAGCATATTCGCGCATCTGCTCATATTCGGTCTGACTGGATTTCTGCGTCAAAACGGGCGCGCTGATTTCGAGAAAGACCAACAGCTCATAATACTGATCTTTCAAAGTCTTTAGTTTGGCCTGTGCGTCTTTGACTGCGTCGCCCTTTCCCGTGAACGACGTGAAAACCAGGGTATCCATATCGATCTTGAAAAAAGCTTCAGTGTCCGCAACGCGCTCCTGCGCAACTCGCCTCAGGTAATCGAGCAGTCTGGCTTGAGCTGTTTCGTTTACTTGAATGTCGAACCCAGCGAATTTAACTTTTCTCTCAGCGGGAACGCTCGCGTTGTAGGTGCGCATCCAATCCATCATGGCGCGAACCTCTTTAGTGTTCCAGGTCCAAAAGCCCTGGCTGTCGAGCGCCTTCGCGCCGTCATCCATTTTGCCCATCACGTAATCATTGATGTTTTGACAGGCTGAATAACTCGCCTCAATAGCAAAGACCCGAAAGCCCATTTCCTTCACCAGGAATTCAAGCATGCGGTGCTTGAATTGAAAGAACTCACGCGTGCCGTGCGTCTCTTCCCCGAGACCGACAAAGCGCACATCTTTAAAAATACGTTTGAGCGGTTTCAAATCCTCGAACCCGTTTCCGGCTTCGACTGTGTTAATCGGAATCGCAGTGGCTTTCAGCGCCGCGATAACAGCATCTCGTCTTTGTTTCTTTTCGGCGAGACGAGCGGCGTATTGTTCGGCGGAAAGGATTTCGTTAATCCTGATCTCGTAACGCCCGGCTGGGCCGGTAGTGACCTTTTCGAGCGATGAAACTTCTATGCGATATGTTCCTGTAGCCTTCGCTGCGAGTGCGACAGGTTCGTCGCCCTGCTTGCCGTTCGGTGAGTCGATGTCGGCAATCTTCTCGCCTTCGGGTGCGAACACTCGCACCACTACGTCAATCCCGCGCTGATTGACGGCTGCGTCCAGGTACTGTCCCGCGTTGAGCGCGATCTTGTAAGCATGTGTTTCGCCGCCGCTGATCTGGCGCTCAATTGGCTTACCCGGCTCAAGCACCTGAGCGTCGACACTAGTTGTTGAAGTTGGTTGTTGTTGAGCGAGGCCGGCACTAGCAGCAAAAAGCAAAACGCACGACCGACATAAGAGAGATAGTTTGCGCATTCTTGCCTCCGGATCAGTCTGCAAAAACTGTCAGAGTTGCCGATGTAATTCCGTCTATGTATTTCAACGACGGAACTAATTCAGACACACCCCAAAGACTAAGACTACCAAGAGCGGTCTCCACTTCGATTTCATGAGAGGTGAGCGCCGAACGGGTTAAGCCGACGCGAATTCACACTCCGCAATTTCGATTTCCGTAATTCTGTTATGCGGTCTTCTTCCCGTGGAGGAGTCCCAAAGGTCGCGCTTGTTCTTGCTTAAGGTTCATGAAAGACGCCTGAACGTAAGTGCGGACGTCGCGCCACGGATAATTTACGAGTGAAGTGTGCTCGGAATAATTGCCGTTTTCCCAATTCTTCAGTACGGCCTTATAAGCAGATACATGAGCGACGAGCAGGAGCAAAGATTCCGGCATTTCTTCTTCGATAAGAAGATCAGCATTTTCCACGATGATTTTTTCCAGGCGCAAATTTAAGGGCATGAACACTTCGGTGATCCAGAGACGCCAGGCTTCAGCCTCATCCTCGGTTGGTGGCGGGGCCGAGCGCCAATAGCTTTCCTTTTCCGGGCGATACTTGCTTCTGAATCCAAGCCAGGCAGTTCTGGCCGCTTGGTCAGTGGCATAGAGCGGGCCGTATAGGAATTTTAGTTGCTGATTGATCCGGTCCAGCCTGTCTCTTCTTTGGGCCAGCTTTATGTCATTCAAGTACTTCGCCGCAAAGCCGACAAACGCGACAAACAGTGTGACCGACGGTGCAATCCAGATCTTCCAATCCATATTTAGATGATCACAGCTTTTGAAAACGAAAAGTAGTAGAGCCGACGGTAATAGCGTCGTCGGTTTTTAGAATATGTCGAGCCGTAATCTTTTCTCCATTGAGGAGAGTTACGTTGGCGGATCGACCAATCTCTTCGACATATACGTCCGTATCGTCGGCCCAAAAGGTAAAGTGAATTCGCGAAACCTTCGGGTCATCCAACACAATCGTACAATCGGGAGCACTGCCAACCGTAAGGCGACAGTTTGGAGGCACGAAGGTCTTTTCGCGTTCCGGCGTATCCGGGTTCCGCACTAAAACGCCAATGGCAAACTGAGTTGCCACTTTTTGTGCGACGCCGTTGTTTGCAACCTGCGCTTCGGCAAACTTGAAAGCAAACTCCCTCCGCCATTTGTCTCGCTCTTCTTTTAGTTTTAGACGTGTTGTGATGTAGGCAGTTACGGCACTAGTAATAATGCCTACAACTGCCGAGATGATGATGGCCTGTAGCGTCATACGAACTTTGACGAATCTTACGCTTGTTGCATCCAGGACACCTCAGTGTGACGTTGGCCGGCGAGGACGTCTACGGTCCCAGAAGAGCTTGCCCAAGCACTGTGCCTAATTCGAAGGTAACGACCAGACGGAACCATCGGCATACACTATGCTCCGAATCACGACTTGCTCTGAGTACTGTTCGCTCGGTTTCTTCCCCGCTTTCGATGCATCAAGAGTACCGGTGGGAGAATCTTTCGAACGAACGACTAAACTCTTGGTGGTGCCGGGCTTCATGCTTACTTTGCTGACGAACTGCAGTCGACCCACCTCTCGCGTCGTACCTGGCTCAGAAAACACATATTCCCAGGTGAGTGATCGGATCTCTTTCTGCCCGATGTTTTTGACCTTCAGTTCATAGACGTAGAACGCGGTGAGCCGGCCGGCTCCTGAATCAGCTGCGGACTTGGGAATCACCGGCGGCAGCGCCGGCTCCCCTTGCCTTTTTCTGTTTTCATTCTCCTGGGCGTTCGCTTGCTGCTGACGCACTTCCTGTTGGTGCTCTTTACTAGCCGCCAGAGGATCTTTGTCGAGAGCGGGATTATACAAGTCGATCCGCCATTTATTTTGCAGCACTGTCACGTCAGGCTGAGCGGACGAAGCCTGACCCGAAGCGCATACGGCTAATAAGAACAACACAAGTGCCGAGGCTAGAATTTTCATATCGACTTTCACTCCCTTCAGAGCACGACGAACGTCACATCATTCGAGACGAGGGTGACGTTTCGCTCAGGTACCGGCTGACGCACGCGGAGTGTGTACTTGCCCGGCGAGAGCGCGTCGAAGTAGTCAGCCAGATTGTAGGCTGGATACATGAAGCCCGCCTCGGCGTGGTCAAGAAGCTGGCCATTGAGATACGGACGACTCTTCTCAACCCCACGTGCAATTCCCGACGCTGCCTGGCTCAGAGGAATCGCCGTTCCATTGGCATCGTGCAGTTCAAAGGAAGGCTCTTCGAGGTTAACGATCATCACGCTTTCCGTAGCCACATTCTTGATATTCACCCACACCCCGATCTTGTCGAAGCGCCCGTGCTCGGTTGACAACGTTATCCCACACGCCATGCCGTGGCTGGTCGTTCCCCAACCATGCAGGAGGTCGACGTCACTGACTAGCTGTCCGCGCAGCGACGTCAGGTAGAGGCCTGTATCGTCGAAATACAAATCGGCAAGCTTTCTTGAGTCGCTGAAGCGCATCTCGTAGCGCCTCACACCGTCAGGCTCCACGAACCACTTTCTTGAAAGCGCGCCGGAGGTATCGTAGGCATTGTGTTCAACGCGGAGAGCGCGCCTGCCGACCTCCCAATGCTCGATATGGTCCACTCGTCCCTTTGCATCGTAGAAGTAGACGCTGATCGATTGCACCCGGAGGTCCCTCTCAATCTGGGGAACCAGCCCTGTCGCAGCAGAGTAATAAACTTCCCTGGCGATCTTTCCTGTCCGATCACGTATCGTGCGACAAGCCACGATCCCTATCTGTGTCGAGACTCCGTAGAAGCGAAGCTCTGAGGTCTCGCCGGCAGAGGCCGATGACTGATCGGCAGGAAAAGGGGTCTGAGCGGAAACTGTTGGAAACGCCAGGGCAAGGCTAAAGAAGCCCGTCGCGACGGTGGTCGTAACCTGCAAACGACTGTGACGATTGTGCCGTCTCGAAATCATGATCGTTACCCATTTCTTTGATACCTAACGCCGCCAACGGGTGAAGTTGACGCATCGGGGAGATTTAAATCAAGCATCACCGGTTGAAGAAAGTTGCGACACATCTCGATACATCGTGACTCAAGTCCAACGAGTTGTTATGTAGCGCCGAACCGTAAGCGCCACACCGCGATAGCGAGTATCTGAACCAAGAGCACAACCAGCCAAAACAGGAGTGAGCTGCGCATCTCGCGTCTCGCCTGCAAGAATTCTGCATCCCCGATTTTGAACCGCCCAAAGCGAAAGAACCAACCGACAATAATAAGTAGTGGCATCAGCGGCCATATCGGCAAGAACAAGAAAATTGTCGGTCGACCGTAAACATACAAGTCGATTAGGAAGATAACTACTGAGCCAATCAAAGCCAATGGGATGAAAGCGTCGAAACCGGAGAAAGTGTTTGCCACGGTACACGCTTGCGTATTGTGATGGACAATGATGGCACTGACCAAGCCGTACGCTGGATCAATTGGTTCGCGACAACGAGAACAGTATCCAGCACCGAACTCAACGAGTTCGCGGCAATTTGGACACTCGACGAAAGGATGTACGGGAGGGTTGAGAGGCGATTCACTCATCGATGCAATGAAAGCCACTTAAGGGTTGAGTTGACGCTGCCGCGCGAATCAAATTCCGCATTTCCGCAATTCTCTTTTCCAACACTCGTCCAACGATTGTTGGGCAGTGCCAAATATTACGCCAAAGACTTTCGCATGGGCACACTCTCACTTCGCTCGATCGCCACGTGGCGAGTGTAACCGCAACGTTCGTAGAACCTCACCGCGTCAGCGGCAACATTGGAACGGACTTCGTTACAACCGTTATCACGCGCAAACGCTTCCGCCAGCTGAACGAGAATCCGCCCATGACCACATCGCTGCAGGTCCTCACGTATAGCAACTCGTCGAAGCCATGCGACCTGGCTGGTTACATCAACGCGGATGACGCCGATCGTAGCGTCCTTGTGAACAAGGATCAGCGGATGGT
>Ga0207648_10003805_pt1 | contig 15772 bp, 12 predicted proteins | sample KBSMisM32_FD_184310 | JGI IMG/M metagenome (GOLD analysis project Ga0207648, IMG submission 184310) | Miscanthus rhizosphere microbial communities from Kellogg Biological Station, Michigan, USA - KBS Miscanthus M3-2 (SPAdes) (version 2) | ecosystem: Host-associated > Plants > Roots >...
CAAGAATGTCCAGACCCTCGACGGCCTCGGGACGGTTGAGAAGCCTCACCCGCTTCAGGCGGCGTTCATCGAGGAGCAGGCGGCGCAGTGCGGCTACTGCCTGAATGGGATTCTCATGACCGCCAAAGTGCTCCTCGACGGGAATCGGAATCCGAGCGATGCGGACATCAAGCGCGCGCTCGATCCCGTGCTCTGCCGATGTGGCAGTCACCTGCGCGTGATTCGTGCCATCAAACGCGCGGCGAGCTCTTAAATCCCAAAACCCAAATCCCGATCACGAATCTGCCGATCCGGGCCGTGTCGCGCTTTTCGACACCTCCTTGCCGGTCCTCCCAACCCCCGTCCTCGCTGACGCTTAGCTCGGACAGTCCATTGAGCCCGCGGCGGTACCCCGTTTGCGCTCTTCGGGCGGTTCGAACGCTTTCCCCAAGGAGGACTCATGCCCGCGAAACGATCGACACGCTTCACCGTGAAGCATTTCGCGAAGCAGATGACCAGACACTTCGCGATGAAGAACTTCGGAATGAAGCACTTCGGAATGAAGCACTTCACGGTCAAACGTCCGATGGCTATCGGCATCATCTTCGTGTGCATCGTCGGGACGGCCATGCTGATCGTCGCTCGGAGCTCCGAGCCGACCAGCGCGGCGTCAATCGTCCCCGAGCAGGCCACCGTGGCCATTGCACCGATTGAGCAGACGCCAGGGGCGAAGGCGCCGAAGCCGTTCCCGATCGCTGCGAAACCAGCCTCCGCACAAACGGCGGGAGCCATCGCCGGCGCGGACCTCGCCTCGATAGAAGGCTGCCTGGTTCAGGAGAACGACCAGTTCCAGCTGAAGAACACGTCGGGTGAGGACGCCCCGCGGGGGCGCAGCTGGAAGTCTGGATTCCTTCACAAGAGCGCGAAAACCATCGATGTCGCCGACGAGACTCACCGGTTGAATCTGGCTCGGCACGTTGGCGAGCGCGTCACCATCACCGGCATCCTCGACGACCGCGAACTGCAGGGCACGTCTCTGAAGCGCGTCGCCGAGTCCTGCAGCTAGCGCCCGGTACGCTGCCGTCCACGGTCGGCCGTCACCCGTCACGCCACGGACGGGCCGGTTGACGTGGACGGTAGACGCCGATCTGGCTCTTGCGTCGCGAGCCGGGTCGTGACAATCTTCCGCCCACAAAAAGGCCGACCTGAAGGTCGGCCTCTACGTTCGCGTGTAGAGGCGGACCTGTAGGTCCGCCTTTCGAAGTTCGCGACGTAGAGGCGGGCCTTTCAGGCCCGCCTGCGAAAGCGAGGGTGGAGAGATGAGGCAGCTCGCGCGGAATCGCACGGTCGTCATCGGTGCGAGTCTTCTCGCACTCGTGGTCATGCTCGGCATCACGCAGGCGGTTCTCGACAGAACGGCTGAAGCGCAGAGCAGCGGCGCCGCGCAGGCGCCGCGCTTCGAAGTCGATCCGCTGTGGCCCAAGCCGATGCCGAATCACTGGATTCTGGGGCAGACGATCGGCGTCTGGGTGGATACCGACGATCATGTGTGGATCGTGCACCGCAGCTCGTCGACGCTGGCCGATCAGGAAAAGGGGATCGAAAAGAAGACGGCGGAACTGTGCTGCGCGGGCGCGCCGCCGGTGCTCGAGTTCGATCAGGCGGGCAACCTGCTGCGACACTGGGGTGGACCGGGTCAGGGATACGAGTGGCCTGACGGCAACCACGGCATTTTCATCGATCACAAGGGCAACGTCTGGATCGGCGGCAACGGTGGTCCTGACTCGCACATCCTGAAGTTCACCAAGGACGGCAAGTTCCTGCTCCAGATCGGCAAGAAGGGCTCGCGGCGCAAGGCGGGAGCGGCCGCTGGCAATCAGGAGGGACAGGTCGCCGGCTTCGTCGGCGGCAGCAACGATCCGATGAACTTCGGGCGCGTTGCGAAGATCTTCGTGGACGCGAAAGCCAACGAGGCGTATGTCGCCGATGGCTACTTGAACAAGCGCGTCGCGGTGCTCGACGCCGACACGGGCAAGATGAAACGGTGGTGGGGCGCATACGGCAACAAGCCGGATGACACGCCACTGCCTGCGTACGATCCGGCCGCCAAACCTGCGCAGCAGTTCTACAACCCGGTGCACTGCGCCGACATGTCGAACGATCGGTTCATCTACGTGTGCGATCGCGTCGGCGATCGCCTGCAGGTCTTCACGCCGGAAGGCAAGTTCGTCAAGGAAGCGTGGTTCGCGAAGAACACCAAAGGCTCAGGGGCGGTGTGGGATGTCGCGTTCTCGAAAGACCCGCAGCAGAAGTACATCTACATGGCCGACGGCATGAACGACATCGTCCGGATCGTCGATCGCCAGACCCTCAAAGAGCTCACGACGTTCGGCGACGGCGGACGGCAGCCGGGGCAGTTCTACGGCGTACACAGCATCGCCACGGATTCCAAGGGCAACATCTACACGACAGAGACGTGGGAAGGAAAACGTCTCCAGAGGTTCGTGTACAAGGGTATGGGACCGGTCAGCAAGCCGCACCAAGGCGTCATCTGGCCGGGTTCGAACGCAACCAAGTAGCCGGGTCCCCAACGTGCGAAGGCGGACGTTGGGGTGCCTAAGGAGGCGGACGTGCGGAACCTGACACGGAACAGGAGCCTCGTTGCCGGCGCAAGTGTGATCGCGCTGCTGGTCATCATGGGCATCTCGCAGTCGGTGCTCGAACGCACGGCGGCCGCGCAGAACAAGGGCGCCGTGCAGGCCCCGCGCTTCGAAGTGGATCCGCTGTGGCCGAAGCCGCTGCCCAATCACTGGATCCTCGGCTCGACGATCGGCGTCTGGGTCGACACTGACGATCACGTCTGGATCATCCATCGCAGCACGGCCACGCTTGGCAACAACGAGAAGACGCTGGAGACCAAGCAGGGCGAATGCTGCGCGGGTGCGCCGCCGATCCTCGAGTTCGATCAGGAAGGCAACCTGCTGCGACACTGGGGCGGTCCAGGCCAGGGGTACGAGTGGCCTGACTCGAACCACGGCATTTTCATCGACTACAAGGGGAACGTCTGGATTGGCGGCAATGGCGCTCCCGACTCCCACATCCTGAAGTTCACGAAGGACGGCAAGTTCCTCCTGCAGGTCGGCAAGAAGGGGGCACGCCGCAAGGAAGGTGCGTCGGCCGGCAATCAGGAAGGGCAGGTCGCCGGCTTTGTCGGCGGCAGCAACGACCCGGTGAGCTTCGGCCGCGTCGCCAAAATCTTCGTCGACGCCAAAGCGAATGAAGCCTACGTCGCCGACGGGTATCTGAATAAGCGCGTCGCCGTGCTCGACGCGGACTCCGGCAAGATCAAGCGGTTCTGGGGCGCGTACGGCAACAAGCCTGACGACACGCCGCTGCCGCCGTACAACCCGTCGAACCCTCCCGCGCAGCAGTTCTACAACCCGGTCCACTGCGCCGACATGTCGGTCGATCGGTTGATCTACGTCTGCGATCGCGTCGGCGATCGGCTGCAGGTCTTCACGCCGGAAGGGAAGTTCGTCAAAGAGCAGTGGTATGAGAAGAACACACTGAACGCCGGGTCGGTGTGGGACATCGCGTTCTCGAAGGACGCGCAGCAGAAATACATCTTCATGGCCGACGGCGTGAACGAGAAGGTGAAGATCATCGATCGCCAGACGCTTGAGGAACTGACGACGTTCGGAGACGGTGGACGGTATCCAGGTCAGTTCTACGGCGTGCACAGCATCGCGATCGATTCGAAAGGAAACCTGTACACGACCGAGACCTATGAAGGAAAACGGATTCAGCGATTCCTGTACAAGGGGATGGCGCCGGTCACCAAGATGAACCAGGGCGTCGTCTGGCCAGCCCGTTCCACCCGGTAAATTCTTTATGAAGCGCGTCGCCGCGCTGTTCGTCGTTCTCCTGCTACTGCCGGCGACGCGCCTCTCCGCTCACGACATCCCGCGCGACGTTACCGTCCAGGCGTTCGCGAAACCCGAAGGCCAGACGTTCAAGCTGCTCGTCCGCGTCCCGCTCAAGGCCATCATGGACATCGAGTTCCCGCGGAAGGAGCGCGATTTCATGGACCTCGAGCGCATCGATCAGTCGCTGCGGGATGCCTCGATGATCTGGCTGGCGCGCAAGATCGAGCTCTTCGAAGAGGACGCACTCGTACCGGATCCGCGAATCCTCTCGACGCGCGTGGCGCTCGAATCGGATCGATCTTTTGCCACCTATGAGGAGGCGCTGGCGCACGTCACGGGGCCGGCGCTCGGCAACGACGTCTCCATCTTCTGGGAGCAGGGGCTGCTCGACGTGCTGTTCGAGTATCCGATTCGCTCCGACCAATCGGACTTCTCGCTCCATCTGGCGTTCGATCGGCTGGGCATCCGGGTCGTGACAGCGCTTCGCTTCATGCCGCCAGGTGGTGTCGTGCGCGCGTACGAACTCGAGGGCGATGCGGGCCTGGTGCCGCTCGACCCGCGCTGGACCCAGGCGGTGCTACGCTTCGTGAACCTCGGGTTCTTCCACATTCTGGATGGCACGGATCACCTGTTGTTCCTCTTCTGCCTGGTGATCCCGTTCCGGCGGATCTGGACGCTGGTGCCGATCGTCACGGCCTTCACCGTCGCGCACTCGATCACGCTGATTGCGGCCGCCTACAACTACGCGCCCGGCGCACTCTGGTTTCCGCCGCTGATCGAAACGCTCATCGCGACGTCGATCGTCTACATGGCGCTCGAAAACATCGCCGTCGACGCACCCCGCCGCCGCTGGTTGATTACCTTCCTCTTTGGGCTGGTGCACGGCTTCGGTTTCTCGTTCGGACTGCAGCACACGCTGCAGTTCGCGGGCTCGCACCTGCTCACATCGCTGCTGTCGTTCAACATCGGCGTCGAGCTCGGGCAGTTGCTCGTCCTGGTGGTGATGGTGCCGGCGCTCGGCATGCTCTTCCGCTACGTCGTCGCCGAGCGCATGGGCACCATCATCCTGTCCGCCATCGTTGCGCACACCGCGTGGCACTGGATGACGGATCGATACGCCGTGCTGCAACAGTTCCCGTGGCCCGCAATCACGGCAGCGGATGCGGCGAGTGCGATCCGATGGCTGATGCTGCTGATCGTGCTGGCTGCAGGCGCGTACCTCGTGGCACGGGCAGGAGCATCGGCACACGATTCCGATACTCCTCGTACGCCGGGCCGTGTTCCGAAACCAGGTCCCGCTCTTCGAACTGAATCGCCAGAATGATGTACGCGGTCGTCACGCTCGCGAACACGAGGTGCGCGAGCGTCATCGTCGGCGTCATCCAGAACGCCAGCAGGAAACCGAAGTACAGCGGATGCCGCACGTAGCGATACGGCGCGGGCGTGCGGAAGCCCACCGGCGTATACGGTTTCCCAATCAGCGGCAGCCACACCTGGCGAAGACCGAAGAGATCGAAGTGGTTGATCAGGAACGTGACCACGAGCACGGTCAGCCAGCCGGTGACGAACTGGCTCCAGAGCACCGCTCGGATGAATGGATTCTCGACTGACCAGATCGTGATCCCAATCGGCCGCCACTGCCAGAACAGCAGGATCAGCGCGAGGCTGGCACAGAGCACAAACGTCGAGCGTTCGATCGTCCAGGGCACAATCTGCGTCCACCGCTCCTTGAACCAACGGCGCGCCATCACGCTGTGCTGCACCGCGAAGATCGTCAGCAGCAGCGCGTCAACGGCGAGCGAAGGGACGAGCGGCCCGGCTGCATCGGCGTCCAGACGAGTGGGCACGGCGAAGCCACCGACAAACGCGATGGCATAGAGGAACGTCGCAAGGAATACGACGTAGGCAATTGCGCCGTAAGCAAAGAACATCAATCGTTTCAACATGGTCATCCTCCTGTCTCCATGGCGAGGATGAACCGGCCGCGAGACAGCGGCTATGGGTGGTCTGTCCTGGATTGGGTAGAATCGGCGCCCAAGTGGCGGGACAAATGTCCCGACTCGCGCGATGACGACACCTGCCAAGCTTCGGCAACGCGTTCAGTACGCCCGGGCGTCGGACGGGGTCCGGCTCGCGTGGGCGGAATCGGGGAACGGTCCCGTTGTCGTCAAGGCCGCCAACTGGCTTACCCATCTCGAATACGAATGGGAAAGCCCTGTCTGGAGACACTGGATTCAGTTCTTCTCGGAGCACTGCCGCCTGGTGCGCTACGACGAACGCGGCTGCGGCATGAGCGAGTGGAAATCAGGTCCCCTGACGATCGAGCAATGGGCGGACGATCTCGCGACGATCATCGAGGCGGCCCGACCCAGCGAGCCGGTGACGCTGCTCGGCATCTCGCAGGGAGCGGCGCCGTGTATCGCGTACGCGATCACGCACCCCGAACGCGTGGCACGCATGATCTTCTACGGCGGCTACGCGCGCGGCAAATTCCTGCAGAGCAAACCCGAGGTCGCGCGCGAGTACCGCGCCGTCATCGAGGTGGCGCGCATCGGCTGGGGCAGCGATAACCCGGCGTTCCGCCAGCTGTTCACGTCCCGGTTCATCCCCGACGGCACCCACGAGCAGGTGCAATGGTTCAACGAGCTGTGCCGAAAAACGGCGCCCGGCCACATCGCGGCCGAACTGATGGAATCGCGCGCGGTCATCGACGTGACGCATCTGCTGGGGCAGGTGGCCACGCCGACGCTGGTACTTCACGCGCGCCACGACAATGCCATCCCGTTCGACGAAGGGCGCCTGCTGGCGTCCGGCATTCCCCGCGCGCAGTTCGTCGAGCTCGATTCACGCAATCACATTCTGCTGGAACACGAACCCGCCTGGGACCGCTTTCGCGACGAGGTGCTCGAGTTTCTCGGGATCGGCGGCCGGGCGACGGATGATGCGGTCTTTGCGTCGCTCTCGTCACGCGAGCGCCAGATTCTGACGCTGATGACCGAGGGGCTCGCGAACACGGACATCGCGGAACGTCTTTCGATCAGCGAGAAGACCGTTCGCAATCACACGTCGAACATCTTCGACAAGCTCGGGGTCTGGTCGCGCGCGCAGGCGATTGTCTTCGCGCGCGATCATGGCTTTCAGTAAATCCCAAAACCCAAATCTCAAAATCCGAACGCGTCGTTCACCGTCACGGGCCACAGGATTCAGAGACACAGAGAACCGAAATCGTGCCTCTGCGTCTCTGTGTCGCTGCGGCTCGTGATTGGGTTTCGGACTTGGGGCTTGCGATTTACGACAGGCCTTGAGGCCCGGCAGCGACGCGCTTGAGAAAATCTGCCGCGACACGCACGCGCGGATCGCGCCGGAATTCCGGATGCGTGACCAGCCACACGTCCTGTTCGGCGACCGGCGCCGACACGGCGACGAGCGTATCGTCGGTCCGACCGACAAACCGAGGCAACACCGCAATGCCCAGCGACGCATGCGCCGCCGCCAGCAGTGCGTGGGTGCTGTTGGTCTCGAGCGCGACACGTGCGGACGCCAGCACTGGCTGAAACCACGCCGCCTCCTGCAACAACTGAAAATGCGCGGTATAGGTGAGGAGCGGAATCTCGCGCAGGTCCTCCGCACGCTCGATCCGCATGCGCGATCCGCGGAGCAGATTCTTCGACGCATACAGCACGGTCGTGGCCCTTCCGATGCGAACGGCGACGAGACCGCCCTGGCGCGGACGCGGCGACTGCACGGCTAGCTCGGCCTCACCGCGCGAGAGGTCCCGCTGCCGCGTGCCTACCAGGATCTGGAGGTCGAGTGCCGGGTGTCCTGCTCGAAACGCCGGTAACTGCGGCACCAGCCAGTGCGAGGCAAACTCGGGCGCGACAGCCAGGCGCACTCGTCCCGATATCCGGCCCGTGCTTTCGCGCGCGCGAAGACCGATGCCCTCAGCGGAACGCTCGATGTTCTCGGCCGTCGGGAGAATTTCCTGCCCGAGGGGCGTCGGCAGGTACCCGGCGGCGGTCCGATGGAACAGCGGTGCGCCAATCGCGGCTTCGAGCGCCGCCAGCCGCCGGCTCACGGTGGTGTGCTCGACGCCGAGTTTGCGGGCGGCCACTGAAATACGCCCCGCTCGGGCCACGGCCAGAAAGACACGAAGGCCGTCCCAGTCCATGTCGGTATTTTTGCACATCGTGTTGTGCGCGAATGCCTATGGCGGCGCGAGCCGCGGGCGCGCATCCTGTCCCGGGCTTCGGCGAAGGAGGACGCGATGACAATGGCCGTCGACATCAAGGATCAGCAGCGGGCGCAGTGGCGCGACGCCGCGGACGCCTGGGACCGGTACTTCGACTGGTATTCGCGGGCATTCGCGCCGGTGATGACGTGGTGCGCCGACGCCATCGAGGCCGCGCCAGGAATGCGTGTGCTCGACGTGGCCGCCGGATCAGGCCAGCCCGCCCTCGCGATCGCGCCCCGCGTTCAACCCGGAGGGAGCGTCCTCGGGGTCGACTTTTCGCCGGAGATGATCGCCGTGGCCGAGCGGCGCGCCCGGCAGGCGGGCGCGACCAACGTCTCGTTCACAACAATGGATGCCGAACAGCTCGAGCTGCCCGACGCGTCGTTTGACGCGGTCACGTGTGCGTGCGGCCTCATGTTTTTCCCTGACGCGCACAGGGCTCTCGCGGAGATGCGGCGCGTGCTCGAGCGCGGAGGCCCGATCGCTATCGTCGTCTGGGACGAGCCATCGAAGAGTCCGTTCGTCACCGTGGGCGGTGGGGCGCTCGGCCGGTTCCATGCGCCGACGCCATCGAATCCGAATTCGCCGGGCGCCTTTCGCTTCGCGAAGCCCGACGTGCTGGAGCGCGTCCTTCGCGACGCGGGGTTCAGCGATGTCACCATCGCCAGCGTCCCCATGCCGATCGAATTCGCATCGACTCAGGAGTACTGGGAGATGTTCACGGAGTGCGCCGCCGGCATCAAGGCGAAGATGTCGACGCTGTCGAACGAGGATGTGGTGAAACTGCGTGGCCTGGTGGACGAGCTCGCGGCCCCACACATAGTGGACGGACGTTTGCGGCTCGTGTCGACGCCGCTCTGCGCCGCCGCGCGAGCGTGATCTGGTCGGAAGGTTGAGATGGTGGCTACGGAGGCACGGACACGTGCCTCCGTAGTTCGTGTGCTCTACGTGTTACTGCGCACGTACTTGTTGAACCAGTCGACGGTGCTCTTCCACGAAGCGTCGGCCGCAGCCTTGTTGTAGCGCTCCGGCGTCGCATCGTTGTTGAACCCGTGCACCGCGCCCTCGTAGATGTGGCCTTCGTGAGGCACGCCGGCAGCGGCGAGCTGCTTGTCGTAGTCAGGCCACGTCATCGCCAGCCGCGTGTCGAGCGCGCCATGGTGCACGAGCACGGCCGCTTTGATCTTCGCAACGTCCGCCGCCATCGGTGGCCCACCGTAGTAGGGCGCCACCGCGGCGATGTCCGCGCCCAGGCGAACCGCCAGAGTATTCGCGATGCCGCCGCCGAAGCAGAAGCCCGTCGCGCCGATCTTCCCCGTGCTGTCCGGCCGGTTCTTCAGCCAAAGGGCCGCCGCCACGAAGTCCTCGGTCATCTTGGGACGATCGACTTTGCCGAACAGCTCGCCACCCTTGACGTCGTCGCCCGGGTAGCCGCCGACTGAGGTCAAACCGTCTGGCGCGAACGCCATGAAATTCGCCACCGCAAGGCGACGCGCAACGTCCTCGATGTGCGGGTTCAAGCCGCGGTTCTCGTGAATGACGAGAATAGCCGGCAGCTTGTTGTTTCCCGCGCTGGCTGGCCGCGCCAGATATCCCTTGATGCTGCCGTTGCCCATCGGCGACTGCACGGTCTCGTAGCTCGTCTTGAGCCGCGCGTCCGTCTTGCTGACCTGCTGCGCCGCCGCGTAATCGGGCATCAGCAGGTCGATGATGGTCCCGGCCGCCAGGCCACCCACGGCGAACTTCTTGGCGCCCTCGAAAAAGTCACGACGGCTGATGTGCCCGTGAATGAACTCGTTATAGAGCTGCACGGCTTCGATCGGCAGCTTCGGTTTTCTCGGTTCCATCTCGTTCTCCTCTTGAAAATCCGGAGTGCCGCGCGCGGCACCGACTCTGTCGCGAGGCTCCGAAGCATGCGGCGGACCTGTCTTGCCGAAGCCACAGAGCGGCGAAGGCGGAAGGATACATCAAACCGTTGACAACCGAGTGGGGCGGGACATAATTCGCGCAGTCCAGGTTTCCCCTGGCCATCCGGAGATTTCATGATGCCGAAATTCCCGTCGCTTCTGTCCGTAGCGCTCGTCGGTGTACTGGGTGCCAGTGTCCCGCTCATCGCCCAGTACAAGATGACGGTCAATGCCGATCGCTTGGCCAACGCCCAGAACGAGCCGCAGAACTGGCTGATGATGAACGGCGATTACGGGTCGACCCGCTATTCGAAGCTGTCGCAGATCAATCGCGAGAACGTGAAGAACCTCAGAATGGTCTGGGCGCTCGCGCTCGGCGGCATGCAGGACGTGGGACAGAACGGTCCCGAAAACGAAGTCAACCCGCTCATCGACAACGGGTTCATGTACACGACCGACGGGTGGGGAACGATCTACAAGATCGACGCGCGCGACAACACGAAGGGATCATTCGTGTGGGTCGCGGATCCGGGCGTGAAGCATCAGGGGAACCCGCCGCGGACGCGCGGCATCGCACTCTGGGAAGACCTGGTCCTGGCCAACATCCCCGATGGCCGCGTCATCGCCGTCAACCGCGACACGGGCGAGATCGTCTGGGACAAGATGATCGCGAAGACCGACGAATTCGGCAGCCGTGAACGATTTTTCGCGGCGCCGATTACAGCCGACGGGAAGGTCATCGTCGCCAACGGAGCGGGCGACGGCAAGACACGCGGCTGGATTGCGGCGCTCGACGTCCGGACTGGCAACGAACTCTGGCGCTGGTACGCGATCCCGAAACCCGGAGACCCGGGAAGCGAAACGTGGAAGGACAAGAACAACGCGTGGAAGACCGGCGGCGCGGGTCTCTGGCAAACTGGCTCGTATGATCCCGCAACCAAGCTGACGATCTGGGGCACCGGCAATCCGATTCCGCAGTACGATCCGCAGGCCCGCCCCGGTGACAACCTCTACACCAACTCCGTTGTCGCCCTGAACGTCGACACGGGCAAACTCGCCTGGTATTTTCAGTACACGCCGAACGACGCTTGGGATTACGACGAAGTCGGCATCCACATGCTGTACGACACGCTCATCGACGGCGCGATGCGGAAAGTCGTCGGCCACTTCGCGCGCAACGGCTTCTACTACACGCTCGATCGAACCAATGGCAAGTTCATCAAAGGCACGCAGTACGTCAACGACTTGAACTGGACGAAAGGTCTCAATCCGAAGACCGGGCTCCCCGTTGAATACGACCCGAAGCTCGACGTGCAGATCTACAACCCAGCGGCCCGCGCGCTGCGCGGCGACGGCAGCAAGCGGACGTGTCCGACGTGGCACGGTGGAATCGCGCACCAGCCGACCGCATTCAACCCGGTCAAGAACATCGCTTACGGCGTCGGCATCGAAGGCTGTTTCTCGACCAACGGCGCCGCGGTCGCGTTCCTCTCCGAGAACGGCGGCATCGACGACAAGAAGAGTGAGAAGCGCACGTTCAGCAGCGACCTCTACTACGGCTCGGTAACGGCGTTCGACACCGTCAAACATAAGATCGTCGCCAAGGCGGTGACCGACATCGAGATTCGCTCCGGTGCCGTCGACACTGCGGGCGGCGTGATATTCACGGCGCTGCAGGACGGCTGGATCGTCGCGTATAACGACGACACGCTCGAGGAACTCTGGCGATTCAACGTCGGAACCGCGCTCAAGGGCGCGCCGGTGACCTACGCGATCGGTCCGAAGCAGTACCTGGCAGTCCAGGCCGGAGGGCGGCACCTGCATCCGGTGAAGTACGACGGCTTCCAGGATGCGAGCTACCTGTTTGTCTTTGCGTTGAATTAACGGAAGGCGGACCTGAACGTCCGCCTCTACGAAAATGGCCACGGACGCACGAAGACACGGAGATAAACGTTTTTAGGCTCCGTGTTTTCCGTGTGTCTGTGGTTCGTAATCGAGTCTTACTTCGCGAGATCCTTACAAACTTCCGCGTCCTCGCCCCAGAACTCGACGCATTTGGCATGGTCCATCGGCCCCTTGCCGACGACGCGCGCCATCAGGAAGTCGACGATGAGATCGATCTCACGCTGCTGCAGCGTGGCGGGTGGATCCGGCATCCGGGTCGCGTACGACTTCAAGTCGGCCTGCGTCTTGCCGTAGCAACGGCCATCGCTGTACGCGAACTTGTCGAAGGCCGGCATCTGTGAATTGAGCCGGCCGCACTTGATGGTCATCACCAGTCCGGCGCGCGGCAGCTTCGTTTCACGAAGGTTCGCGCCGTCTGGCATCTGGTTGTCGGTTTTATGGCCGTCACCGCTCCAGCCATGACACGCCTGGCAGTTGGCCTTCTGCTGGTAGAGCCGTCGACCTTCCGCGAGATCGGATGGGTCCGGTGTGGTCCCCTGCGCACCCACGCGGCCGGCGGATGCACCTGCGAACGCTAACAACAGTGCCGCAGCGCCGGCGGTGATCGCCTTTGTCATGGCCGGCCTGCCGCTCATCGCGTCTGTTGACTGGTGCGACCGCTGTCGACCACCTTCTGCCAGAGGCGCGTCATGCGCTGCATGTACGCGTCGGCATCCTCACGCAGCATGTAGCGCTTGCCGACCAGGTCATCGATCGCTTGTTTGGCCGCCGCGGAATACGCCTCGGCCGAGGCGTAGCGTTCTTCAACCGAAAGGCGCGGATCGCCGGAGGCAAGGCGTTCTGCCTTCGTCCTCGAAAACGCGATCATCTGCCCGGTTCCTTCGCAGCCATCATTGGCCTGCGCTCCGGACCGCAGTGACCATCCCGTATACGTCGCAAGCGGCACCTTGACGTCCGGCAGCCGGATGCCCGCGACGTCGTTACCATCCGCATCGGTCTTCGGCACGAACGTCGGGTAGATCGCACCGTTTTTTGGGTTGTCGAACATCGGCGGCGTGATGACTGGCGGATTGACGGTCATGATGCCAGTCTCGTAGTAGTGCGGCCCATAGTTCAGCAAATACCGCGTCGACTTCAGTCCCGTGTAGGTCACGCCCGGAATCTTCGGAAATCCCTGCGCCTGCTGCGGCATTGGCGCCACCAGCGACCCGTCTGCGAGGCGCGGCACCATGGTGGGCGGCGGCGCGATGCCTTTGGTCGACCACTGGTCGAGTGCTTCCCACAGCGCGCGCTGCACCGGGCCCGAATCGAGTGGGTTGCCAAACTGCTGGCACGCACCCTTCGCATCGCCGTTGCCCGTGCCGTGCTGCATGCTCGACATGAAATACAGCCTCGCCATCGGGTGATCCGGAAGATCCATCTTGCCCATCGGATCCGTGTGGAACAACGACGCGCCCTTGACCCAGTACTCGTTCGCCGAATAGATCTCCATCGCCAGCGGACACGTGTTCGTCTTCATACACGCGTCGTAGCGGCCGGCGGTCTTGCCGCTGATGGGATCCTTCAGCCGCTGATGGGCAAACGGGAACACGCCTTCGGCATACAGCTGATCCTGTCGATTGCGCTCCGTCCGGCCCGGCTGCGAGAAGCGGCTGTTCATGTTGATGCCATCCGCCGCCGCAATCCACTGCAGCATCCCGTCGAACACGATCTTGCCGTTCTCGGCCTGATTGAACCCGAGCGTCCGGAAGTCGTTCAGCATTCGCCCTGGCTGTGACTGAACCTCTGTGTAGATGCGCGTGATATCGCCCGCCATCGGGTTCGCCGTGCCGCTGTCGTCGGCTTTCTCGTAGCGAAGGAACGCGTTGAGATCGCGCACCGCCGCGAAGCCGACGCCGTTCACCGTCGGATCCTTCGCTACGTAGGAGAGCTCGTAGATGTCTCCCTGCGTGAAGCGCGTGCCTTGCGGCATCAGATGGATCGACGTTCCCTTCGCATCGTAGGCCCAGCCGCTCGCCGGAACGACCTGCGGCACATCGTCGAGACGCACGCGATGCGTCAACGTCGCCTTCGACTGATCGAGCGTGGCTGCCGGGTAATTCAGGTCATAGCTGGTATCGCCGGCGACGATGTATTCGTAGGATGGGCCGGTGATTGATGTGCCGTCAGGATTCTTCGCGACGGGCAGCGTGATGGTGGTGTTGTAGTTCGTGTTGTCGGTGCCCGCGCTGAAATCCCATCCGCTCCACACCATCGTGTAGCCGCGAGGCGGCAGGAACAGGTTCGCCAGCTCCTGGGGATTGGTCACCGAGCCCGGATCGTTGCTGCCGGCGCCGCGGTTCAACGACGCGTGCGTTTTGCGTCCGCGGTTCGGCGGTTCGTACATCACCTTGTGATTGCCCTTGCTCAGATCGATCGGCTTCAGGATGTAGAAGTCGAATGCGTATTCGACTTTGCCGCGGGCGTTCCGCGGCGCCAGCTTGATGTCGACGATCACGGCGTTTTTCGGATCGTTCGGATCGAGCTCGCCGTAGGCCTTGCCGACGAGCTTTTCGTACTGGCCGACGCCGGGGAAGGTATGGCCGCCGAAGGTCGGCGACTCCTTCGCGACGATTGTCAGCTTGGTAATACGCGCGTCGGCTGCTGACGCAGCGACAAGCAGAAGGGCTGCGACGAGGGCGACTCTAATGCGCATAGCGGCCGGATTTTACAACGGCTGCCGGCTCCCGGCTCCCGGTCTTATCGTTGGTATGCTTGGCCTCGATGAACGCGAACCTTCGCACCAGAGGTCGGGAAGCCGGAAGTCGGGAGCCGGGAGCCCGACGCGTAAACACAGCTGGCCAGGTGCTCTTCGCAAGCTTGATCGGCACGACCATCGAGTTTTTCGACTTCTATATCTACGCCACCGCTGCCGTCCTGGCGTTCCCGCTGCTGTTCTTCCCGTCCACTGATCCGGCCTCCGGCGTTCTGGCGTCATTGGCCACGTTTGCGATCGCCTTCGTGGCACGCCCCATCGGCTCCGCATTGTTCGGCCATTTCGGCGATCGCATCGGCCGAAAGGCGACGCTCGTCGCCGCATTGCTGACGATGGGCATCTCGACGGTGGCGATCGGGGCGTTGCCAACCTACGCGACCATTGGCGTCGCCGCGCCAGCACTGCTGTCGCTGTGCCGCTTTGGTCAGGGACTCGGCCTCGGCGGCGAATGGGGAGGCGCGGTGCTGCTCGCCGTCGAAAACGCGCCGCCGAACCGGCGCGCATGGTACGGCATGTTTCCGCAGCTCGGCGCGCCAATCGGTTTCTTCTTCTCGGGTAGCGTCTTCCTGCTGCTGTCGGAGCGGCTCACCAACGACCAGTTCTTCGCCTATGGCTGGCGCATTCCGTTTCTCGCGAGCGCGGCGCTCGTACTGGTCGGCCTCTATGTGCGGCTGACGATTTCCGAAACGCCGGTCTTCCGCCAGGCGTTGATTCGCGAAGAGCGCGTGCGGCTGCCGATGGTCGTCGTCTTCCGGAACCATCCCGGCACGCTGGTCATGGGGATCCTGTCGTCGCTCGCGACGTTCGTGCTCTTCTACCTGATGACCGTTTTCGCGCTGTCGTGGGGAACGACGGCGCTTCACTACAGCCGTGCCACCTTCCTGCTGATTCAGCTGGTCGGGATCGTGTTCTTTGCGCTGACGATCCCGATTAGCGCGGTCCTTGCCGAACGAGGCCGCCGTCGAACGCTGCTGTGGGTGACCGTCGCGATCGGCGCGTTCGGTCTTGTGCTGGCTCCGATGCTCTCGTCGGGGATCGCGGGTGCAACCTTGGCGATGATCATCGGCCT
>Ga0207648_10003806_pt1 | contig 15770 bp, 18 predicted proteins | sample KBSMisM32_FD_184310 | JGI IMG/M metagenome (GOLD analysis project Ga0207648, IMG submission 184310) | Miscanthus rhizosphere microbial communities from Kellogg Biological Station, Michigan, USA - KBS Miscanthus M3-2 (SPAdes) (version 2) | ecosystem: Host-associated > Plants > Roots >...
AGGCGTTCGCCGGCCTCGACCGCGGGGCGCGACAGGATGAGCCGGTCGACGCTGCCGCTGATCAGCTGCGAAACCGCCTGCGCGACGGCAAGATAAGTCTTGCCGGTGCCCGCGGGGCCCAACGCGAAGATCATGTCGTCGCGACCGAGCGCTTCCATGTAAATGGTCTGCACCGGCGAGCGCGGGACGATTGTCTTCTTGCGGGTGCGGATCATCACCCGCGGCGGGCTCGCCACCTCGTCGGAAATGATGCCGTCCAGGTTCGGCTGGGCCGCCATGCCAAGCACCGCCTCGACAGCCTCGGCGTCGACGTCGTGGCCTTGGTCGAGCCGATTATAGAGACCGACGAGCACTTCCCGGGCGCGAGAGGCAGCGTCGGGCTCGCCCTCGATCTGGACGCGGTTGCCGCGCGCCGCGATGTGGACGCCCAGCCTCTGCTCGATCTTGATCAGGTGCCGGTCATAGTCTCCGAATAACGGGCCGAGCAGGTAAGGTTGGTCGAATTCGAGTTCGAGCCGGGCGCGGCCCTGCTCATTGGCGGGGACGGCGGCAAGATCGCGGCGGGCCATCAGGCGGCCACCCGCTCGCGTTGGGCGCCGCCGACGCTATTCGGCCCAGCCGCGACTAGAGTGACATCGACGACGTCGCCGGCCCGAGCATTCGTCTCGACATGGACCGACTGGAGCCAGGGTGATCGGCCGATCATCTGGCCCGGCAGCTTGCCTTTGCGCTCAATCAGAACCTGGGTGTTCGTGCCCACCTTGGATCGGTTGAAGGCCAGGCTGTGTTCGGCGATCCGGGCCTGCAGCCGCTGCAGCCGGTCGTCCATGATGTCCCGCGGGATTTGATCCTCCATTGTCGCGGCGGGCGTGCCCGGCCGGGGTGAATATTTGAACGAGTATGCCGAGGCATAACGGACCGCGTCGACGATCTTCAGGGTCGCCTCGAAATCATTTTCGGTCTCACCGGGGAATCCGACGATGAAGTCGCCGGAAATGGCGATGTCGGAGCGGGCTGCACGTACCTTGTCGAGTATAGCAAGGTAGGTCTCAGCCGTATGACTGCGGTTCATTGCTTTGAGGATTCGATTCGATCCCGACTGCACCGGTAGGTGCAGGTACGGCATCAGCTTCTCGACCTCGCCGTGCGCGGCAATGAGCTCGTCGGTCATGTCGGCGGGGTGGCTGGTCGTATAACGGATCCGATCGAGATCATCGATCTTCGCCAGAACACGGATGAGCTCGGCGAGTCCGCGGCGTCCGTCTGCCCAGGCATTCACATTCTGACCGAGCAGCACGATCTCGCGCGCGCCGGCGTCGACCAACTCGCGCGCTTCGCTGACGATGTCGCTCCATGGCCGCGAAATTTCGGCGCCACGCGTGTACGGGACGACGCAGTAGGTGCAGAATTTGTCGCAGCCCTCCTGGACGGTCAGGAACGCGCTGGGGTTGGCGCGGCGGCGCGCCGGCAGAGCATCGAACTTGGCCATCGCTGGCATGTCCGTGTCGATTGGGCGGCCGCCATGCGCCGCTTCCGCGACCATCTCCGGCAGGCGATGATAGGCCTGTGGCCCAACGACGATATCGATCATCGCCGAGCGGCGTTTCGCTTCCGCGCCCTCGGCCTGGGCGACGCAACCTGCGAGCGCGATAAGCGGCCTGGACCCGTCCTCGCGCCTCAGGCGTCCGACATCCGAATAGGCCTTCTCCGCCGCCTTTTCACGGATGTGACAGGTGTTGAGGACGACGAGTTCGGCATCCTCGCCCTCGACTGCGGCGCTCATGCCTTGCTCGCCGAGCAGATCGGCCATGCGCTCGCCGTCGTAGACGTTCATCTGGCAGCCGAAACTTTTGATTTTAAAGGTCTTGGGAGTCATTCGTCGCCACCTATAGGCGAGTGGGCGTGCGACGTTAAGCCGAGCGTTTCGGCAATTGACTGCCGGGCGGCCTGGGCGAGCTGTTTGCGGTCGCCGGCCCGGTCGAGCGGCGCGAGAAGGTGCAGGGAAACTGGCAGGGTGCCGCGCCGGCCGAGCAGGCGCCAGACATTATCCATGGCCTTTTCGTCGAACCAACTGACTTCAGTCGCGGCGGCGCCATAGTCGAGCGCGACCGGGCGGATGACGACGTCTTTGGACGCATAGTTGGCCGCTTCGAGCAAGGTTGACCGGAATGGCAACAGATGAGTTCCGGGTCCGGTCGTGCCTTCTGCGAACAAGGCAACGGGCTGGTCGCGCTCAAGCGCAGCGGCGATCGCGAGCGCCTGGTCCTTCGCGCCTTTGACGTGGGTGCGTTTCACGTAAACGGTGTGATTCTGGTCCGCGAGCCAGTGGATGAACGGATGGCCAAGCTCGTGCTTGGCGACGAATGCGCAGCCAGTCGCGCCGCCGACCACGACAATGTCGAACCAGCTGAGGTGATTGGCGACGAGCAAGGTGTGAGAGTTGAGCGGCGTGCCATCCGTCCGCACGCGCGCGCCGAAGATCCAGCTGACAGCGGCAAGGAAGCGAGTCGGCCAATGCGAGCGGCCCAGCACAGCCTTGGTTAGGATGTGGATTGGAGCGACGACCGCGAACAGCGCGAAGGCGCACAGGACGCGCGCCACCGCTCGCGCTTTGGGCCTCTGCTCAGCGGTCGCGATTGAGGGAGACTCCGTAGAGCTCCATGCGATGGTCGACGAGACGGAAGCCGAGCTTTTCGGCGATGCGCTTTTGCAAGGCCTCGAGCTCGTCATCGACGAATTCGAGGACATTGCCGGTTTCGACATCGATCAGATGGTCGTGATGGCTTTCCGACGCCGCTTCGTACCGGGACCGGCCATCCCCGAACTCGTGGCGTTCGAGGATGCCGGCCTCTTCAAACAGGCGCACGGTGCGATACACCGTCGCGATCGAGATGTTCGGATCCACCGCCGCGGCACGGGCGTGCAGCGTTTCGACATCGGGATGATCTTCGCTGTCGCCGAGCACGCGAGCGATCGTCTTTCGCTGCTCGGTAATGCGCAGCCCCTTGTCGGCGCAAAGCGCCTCGATATCGATCTTACGCGTCATTCCACCAAATTAGGTTCGCGGCCCAATTTTTGCGAGCCTTACTTGCCGCCCCGGGTCCGGCGGCGCTTGGTGCCTAGTCCGATCGACTTGGCGAGCGCGCGCCGCTGCTCCGCATAATTGGGCGCGACCATCGGATAATCGGCGGCAAGACCCCATTTTTGCCGGTACTGGTCCGGAGTCATGTTGTAGTGGGTCATCAGATGCCGCTTGAGCATCTTCAGTCGCTTCCCGTCCTCCAGGCAGACGATGTAATCTGGCTTGATCGACGCGCGGATCGACACCTTCGGCTCGGGCTTCGGTTCCGCCGCGGCGCTATGTCCGGCAATGCCGGAGAGTGCCGAATGCACATTCTGGATTAGATTCGGCAAGTCATTCACAGCGACACTGTTATTGCTGACGTGGGCGGCGACGATGTCTGCCGTCAGCGCAAGCAAAGTGTCTTCGGAATTGTCTAGTTCGGGCATCGTAGAATCCTGACTTCGAGCAGAGGCCGTGCAATCATGTATTGCACAATCGCAAGTACTACGCCGCTATTTGAAGCCCCGCAACTGACCGAATTAGTGTCGCAACGCGACAACTAACTAAAGATGATGTGCAAACGTGACTGCATCGAACCTGCGGCCATCCGGCGCATGGTAGTAATTCCGACGGCGCCCGACCGGCGCGAAGCCAGCCTCGCGGTACAAAGCCGCCGCCGAGTTGCCGTCGCGGACTTCGAGATGGACGCGCGCAATTCCATCGTTTCGTGCGCGGTCCAAGAAATTGTCGAGCAACATCCGACCGACGCCTCGACGATGGTGGGACGGGACGACCGCGATCAGCAGCAGCTCGGCTTCATCGGCGACGGTGCGGTACAGGGAAAAGCCAGTGATATCGCCACCGTCGGGCTCGCGGGCGAGCATCAGCGAGACGCCGGCCATCGGCAGGATCCCGCCGAGCTGCGACCGGGTCCACGCCTCGCCGAAGCGGTCGCCGAAGGCGGCGTCCATCACCCGCATCACCGCATCGATGTCATGTGACGAGCCCGGCTCGATGAGCACCTGCTGCTCCACGGTAGCCATCACGCCGCCTCAGGCACGCGAGCGTCGGGCGCGCGGGCATAGATCGGCCGGGGGGCAAGCGAGCGCTGAGCGACAGGCACGCGCATCGTGTTCGCCGCGGATGGCCATCCCTCACGTGCCTCGCCCCAGCCCCGTGCGTCGACCAGAATGGGCGCACCCGATCCGACAACCAGTGTGGCAGGGATGGCGCGAGCGGCCTCGGACGGTGGAAGGTTGAGGAGGTCGGACGTGGGCTTGAGCGTCGCGCCGTCGAATTGCTGGACGAACAGCTCGCCGTGGCCGCCGGCGACGGTTGCCGCCACATCGCCCTCGCCCGCTGTGCCTGCGGCGAGCAATGCCAGCGACGACATCCCCATGAGTTCCGCGTCCCAGCCGATTGCGAGTCCATGCGCCGCAGCAATCGCGACTCTGATGCCGGTGAAGCTCCCGGGTCCGACGCCGACCACGATCCGGTCGGCGCGGGCGCCGTCCATCAGCTCGGCGATCATCGGCACCAACCGCTCGGCATGTCCGCGCCCGATCAACTCGTCACCGCGGGCGACGCATATCCCGGCGTCGTCGAACAGCGCGACCGTGCAGGCGGCGCTCGATGTGTCGAAAGCGAGCAGCATGTTGGGTGAGATAGTGGGCACATGCGGTCCAACGCCGCAAGCCCCTGAAAGTTAGGCCGCGTGCCTAAACGGCTTCGACCGATTCGACTTCGGGCACGTAGTGCCGAATCAGGCTTTCGATGCCGCGCTTCAGCGTCACGGTCGAAGAGGGGCAGCCCGAGCATGCGCCGTGCATCGACAAATAGAGATGGCCGTCGCGGTAGCCCTTGTAGGCGATGTCGCCGCCATCCTGCGCGACGGCAGGGCGCACACGGGTTTCGATCAGCTCCTTTATCTGGCCGATAATGTCCGCGTCGCCAGGGTCCTCCTCGAAGTCGCTGTCGTCGGCGATGTGAATGTCTGCGGCAGTACCCGGAGCGAACAGCGGCGCGCCGCTCACGAAATGGTCGAGCAGAGTTTCGAGCACCAGCGGCTCGAGGTCGGTCCACGATACGCCGGGAGCCGCGGTGACCGAGATGAAATCGCGGCCGTAGAAGACGCCCTCGACCATGCCGCTGTCGAACAAAGCCGCGGCAAGCGGAGACGCCGAAGCGCTCTCCGCATCCGCGAAGTCGCGTGTCCCCGCCTCGATAACGGTTTCACCCGGCAGGAATTTGCGGGTCGTGGGGTTGGGCGTCTGTTCGGTCCGGATCAGCATGAGCTCGATGTGGGCCGCCTGAGCGCTTGGATCAAGAAGGAGGAGTCCAATGCCCGAAGGGTGGGGCTCCGGCGACGATCCAGCGCACGATGGCGATCGAGACCGCAAGGCAGATCAGCGCGACCCACCATTTGCCCGGGCGCATCGGCTGGGCCCCGGGATGGATCATTGCGCGTCCGGTGATCATCGGCTTGGTCAAATGCCTGCCGCGCAGGCGGTAGAAGATGATCGCCGCGACATGGAGAGCCACGAGGCCAAGGATGACGTTGAACCAGAGTTCGTGAATGTCGCGGGCCTTGTCGGAGGTCGTGATGCTGACGAGGCCGCTCAACGGGCCGGTATAGATGCCGTCCTCGTCTTCCGAGACCAGCCCGAGGCTGACCTGCACCGCGACGGCGCCGAACAAGGCGAGCACGCTGAGTGCTCCAAGCGGCGTATGGCCGATGCCGCTCCACCGTCCCCGGAGATAGTCTCTCACCGCCCCCGGCCCTCGGACGAAGCTCGAGAAGCGCGCGGTCGAGCTGCCGACGAAGCCCCACAGCAGACGGAAGATCAGCAGGGTCAGGATCGCGCAGCCCGACCAGATGTGCCAATCCGTGTGGTGGTTGTGGACCGACCACCAGCTGAAGGCGATCAGCCCGGCGAGCGTCCAGTGGACCAGCCGCACGGGCAAGTCCCAGACAGGCTGCTTCCCATTCGAGAGATGCTCCGGCGCCATCGGCGATCCATCAATGTTCGGGCGCGCGGAACGGATCGTGGCAGCTCTTGCACGCCTTATCGAGGCTGTCGTGGGAGGCCATGACCTGGTTGAGGTCACCAGACTTGGCGGCGGCATCGATCGCCTGTGCAGCGGCCTGGAAGTCCCTCGCCTTGCGGACAAATACGTTCTGCTGCTTCCAGATTTCGGGTTTCGCGCGCGTCTTGCCGACCTCGGGGCCGGTCCCCGCCGGGAACAGGCTCGGGATCTTTGCCGCCGTCGATGCCATCGTCGCGGTTTGCGCGCGCACCACAGTGATGTCCGGCTTGCCGGATTCAAGCTCGCGATGGAGCGCCTTCATCGCCTTACCGAGGCCTTCCATGGCCTCGTGGCGGTCATGCATGATCTTTAGCGCCAGATCCTTTGGAGGCGCGGCAGCCAGCATGACCATCGAGTTGGTCGCGCCGCTGGCGTTCGCAGTCGCGGGTGAGTGTGAGTCGGTGCTGATGTTCGCCTGGGAATTGTTGCCCTGGCTGGTTTCCGGGCCGCCGCAAGCGCTCAGGAGAAGGGCACTAAAGGCGAAGGCGATAGGCGCGATACGCATGATCTCTCCTAATCCTGGGCGGGGTCGGCGCTCTCGATCATCTTGATCAGGCCCGAGAAGTCCTTGTTGCCGTTCCCGGCGTCAACGAAGCGCTGGTAGAGATCCTCGGCCTTGGCGCCCATCGGCCGATAGGCGCCAACCTGCAGGGCGGCGTCCTCGGCGAGCTTCAGGTCCTTGAGCATCAAGGCGGCGGCGAACCCGCCTTCGTAGTCGTGATCGGCTGGCGTTTCGGGACCGACACCGGGCACCGGGCAATAGCTCGTCATCGACCAGCTCTGGCCCGACGCCTTGGACGAAATGTCGAAGAAGGTCTGCAAGTCCAGGCCGAGCTTTTTGGCCAGCACGAAGCCCTCGACGGTTGCGGCCATGGTCGCGCCGAGGATCATGTTGTTGCAGATCTTCGCGGCCTGACCGGCGCCGAGCTGACCGGCGTGGATCACGGCCTTGGCCATCGGCCCGAGGAAAGGACTGGCGCGGTCAAACTGTGCGTCGGTCCCGCCGACCATGAAGGTCAGCGAGCCGCCGGCCGCGGCGGCGATCCCGCCGGAGACGGGCGCGTCGAGGAAGTCGAAGCCCCTGGCCTGCATCGCCTCGCCGACCTCGCGGGCGGATGCGACGTCGATCGTCGAGCAGTCGATGAGCAAGGTGCCGGGCGCGGCGTTGGGGGCAACGTCATTCTCGAACACAGCGCGGACGTGCTTTGCGGCCGGCAGCATGGTGATGACGACGTCGGCAAGCTTCACTGCTTCGGCGGCCGAAGCTGCCGGCGTGCACCCGCCTTCGCTGGCATGCTGGACAGCTTCCGGCACGAGATCGAACGCGTGAACTTCATGCCCCGCCTTGGCGAGGTTCGGCGCCATTCCGCCGCCCATATGGCCGAGCCCGATGAATGCGATGCGCGCCATGACTAACGTCCCTTCCAGTTACCCGGCCGTTTCTCCACGAAGGCGGCCATGCCTTCCTTCTGGTCCTCGGTCCCGAACAGGCCGTGGAACAGGCGCCGCTCGAACTTGATCCCTTGCCCCAGCGGGATTTCGAAGGCGGCGTTGACCATTTCCTTGACCGCGATCGCGGCGAGGGGCGGCATTGCTGCGATCGCCTCGGCGGTTTTCATCGTCTCGGTCATGAGCTCATTGGCCGGAACCACCTTGGCGACCAGCCCCGAGCGCTCGGCTTCCTCGGCGTCCATCATCCGGCCGGTCAGGCACATTTCCATCGCCTTGGCCTTGCCAACCGCGTGAGCCAGCCGCTGCGAGCCGCCCATGCCGGGGGTGACTCCTAGCTTGATCTCGGGCTGGCCGAACTTCGCCGTGTCAGCCGCGATGATGAAGTCGGCCATCATCGCCACTTCGCAGCCGCCGCCGAGCGCATAGCCGGCGACGGCCGCCAGCCACGGCTTGCGCGTGGCAGTGACCTTCTCCCAGCCGGCGAAGAAGTCGGACGAGTACATGTCGGCGAAGGCCTGGCCCGACATCTCCTTGATGTCGGCACCGGCGGCGAACGCCTTCTCCGAGCCAGTCAACACCAAGCAGCGCTGGCTATTGTCGGCATCATAAGCGGCAAAGACCGCAATCAGCTCCTTCAGCACCTCGCTGTTAAGCGCATTGAGCGCCTGAGGCCGATTCAGCGTCACGAGCGTCACCGCGCCGCGCTTTTCGACCAGGACGGTCTTGTACTCGCTCATGCATTCGTCTCCGGGAACGGCGTCCACGCCTCGGTCTCGGGCAGCGGCGCGAAGAGGACGTCGAGCATTTCGTCGCTGACCTCCTCGGGCGTCGGCGGGTCCCATTGCGGGTCGCCCGTCTTGTCGATCAGCAGCGCGCGCACGCCCTCGCGGAAGTCGTGGGTGCGGGCGACGCGTCCTGCCAGCGCATATTCGGCCTTCATCTCGTCGGCGAAGCTGGCGCGGTTGGCGCCCTCGGCCATCAGCCGCAGCGACACCTTGCATGACAGCGGGCTCTTGGTTCGCAGCGTCCCGAGTTCGGTCAATGCCCAATCGCTCTCGTCCGCCTCGAGCGCTGCAAGCACCTCCTCGAGGCGGTCGGACGCGAACAGTTTGGTGATCTGCGGCAAGTTCTGCTCGATTTTCGCTTCGGGAGCCGGGCTCGCGAAGGCGCCGATCGGGCCCTGCACGCGCTGCGGTGTGGTCGCGATGCGCTCGATCATGTCGGGCAGCGAGGCCTGCTCGACATAGTGGGTGGCGAGACCGAGATAATGGCATTCGGCGCCGTCTAGCCTGGCGCCGGTCAGCGCCATGAATTCGCCGACACGGCCCGGCAGGCGCGGCAAATACCAGCCGCCGCCAACGTCGGGGAACAGGCCGATGCTCGTCTCCGGCATGGCGAAACGGGTCGCCTCGGTCGCGATGCGGAAGTCGCAGGGCAGCGAAATCCCGACCCCGCCGCCCATGGTGATCCCGTCCATGATCGCGACTGTGGGCTTGGGGTAGATGAAGAGCAGGTGGTTGAGCCGGTATTCGGCAAAGAAGAAACGCTTGGCTTCGCTCGCGTCTTCGTTGCCGCTCCGCGCGATCATCACGACGTCGCCGCCGGCGCAAAACCCGCGGCCCTCGGCGTGGTCGATGACAACCGCTTCGACGCTGTCGTCGTGCATCCAGCCGAGGAGCGCAGCGCTCATGGCTTCGCACATCTTCGTCGTCAACGCGTGGATCGCCTTGGGGCGATTGAGTCGGATGCGTCCGACCCGGTCATGGGTCGAGATCAGCACGTCCTCGGTCATGTCGCTGACCAGGTTCACTGGCGCAGCAGGTCGCGGCTGACGATCACGCGCATCACCTGGTTGGTGCCCTCCAGGATCGAATGGACGCGGAGGTCGCGCCAGAAGCGCTCGATCGGATAGTCCATCAGATAGCCGTAGCCGCCGTGAAGCTGCAGCGCGCGGTCGACGATCGACGAGCCGCTGTCGGTGGCGAGCCTTTTCGCCATTGCCGCGAACCTGGTCTTGTCAGGCGCGTTGGCGGTGACCTTGGCGGCGGCGACATACAGAAGGTAGCGCGCCGCCTGGAGCTCGGTCTCCATGTCGGCAAGAGTGAATTGCGTCGCCTGGAAGTCGGCGATCGCCTGCCCAAACTGCTTGCGCTCCTTGGTGTAATTGATTGCCTCGTCGAGACAGCGTTGGGCTCCCCCCAAGGAGCACGCGCCGATGTTGAGGCGACCGCCGTCGAGGCCCATCATGGCGATTCGGAAGCCTTCACCTTCGGCGCCGACGCGGTTCGCGACGGGGACCCGGACCTCGTCGAAATTGACCTGCGCCGTCGGCTGCGAATGCCAGCCGAGCTTGCGCTCCTGTGCGCCCCAGCTCACGCCCGGCATGTCCTTTTCGATCACCAGCGCGCTAATGCCCTTTGGACCGTCCTCGCCGGTGCGGACCATCGCCACCATCACATCATTGGCCCCGGCGCCCGAGATGAACGCCTTCGAGCCGCTGACGACATAATGATCGCCGTCCTTCACGGCCTTTGTCTTGAGAGCGGCAGCGTCGGAGCCGGATGAGGGCTCGGTCAGGCAATAGCTTCCCATCGCCTCCATCGTGATCATCGCCGGCAGATACTTCTGCTTGAGCTCGGCCGAGCCGAAGCGATCGATCATCCAACAGACCATGTTGTGGATCGAGATGAACGCGCTCGTCGACGGGCAGCCATAGGCCATGGCTTCGAAGATCAGTGCAGCCTCGAGGCGGCCGAGACCGATCCCACCACTCTCCTCGGACACGTAGATCGCGCCGAAGCCGAGCTCGGCGGCCTCGCGGATCGTGTCGCGAGGGAAAATGTGCTTCTCGTCCCACTCGGCGGCGAATGGGCTGATAGCATCGGCGGTGAACTTCCGCGCCATCTCCTGGATCTGGAGCTGGTCATCGGTCAGGTCGAACTGGCTCATTGCGGGCGGCTCTAGGGCTGCGCGCAGGTGTCAGCAAGACCGGCTAGGCGGCCGGTTCCTCCTCAAGCAATCCCTCGAAACGAAGGACGTTGCGGACTGAATGGCGCTCCTGCATCCGCTCATAGAATGCGCGCAGGTTCGGCCAGCGGTCGAGGCCGCCAAGCATCTTGTCGGTCCAGCGGGCCATCACGAACAGGTAGGGGTCGGGCAGGGTCAAGTCCGTCCCGAACAGATACGGACCAGCGCCGAGCCGTTGATCGACATAGTCGAGCTTCTTGCCGATCTCAGCGATGACCAGCTGCTTCATCTCGTCGGTCGCGTCGGGATTGAAGAGGAAGCCGAATCGCTTGTGCAGCTCGGTAGTGATGAAATTGACCATCTCGAGGACGCGGTAGCGGCGGAAATCGCCCATCGGCGGGAGCACTTCGGGCCAGTTGGCGCGGTCGCCGAGGTACTGGAGGATGACCGCATTCTCGGTCAGCACCTCGCCGCTGTCGAGCTCGAGCGCCGGAACTGCTCCCTTGGGATTGATGGCAAGATAGTCGCCGCCGTTTTCGAGCGTCTTGCTCTTCAAGTCGACGCGCACGGCCTCATGGTCGAGGCCGATCTCGTGGAACAGGATGTGCGGGGCCTGGCTGCACGCGCCCGGCGAATAATAGAGCTTCATCTGCCCCTCCTTTTAGTGGCTGTTGCCGAGGTCGTTCACGTCGGGATTGTCGTCGCCTTTCGCAAGCTCGCCATTGGACGTGACGCTGCTTTCATCCGGCGGAAGCGTTTCAATCTCTGTGTTGGGCGGAAGCTCGCCCGACGCGACATTATCGTCGATCGTCATGTCATTGTTCTGGACCGGCTGCGACTTGCCGCAGGCGGCCGTTGCCGCTGCCGCAAGGGTCAGGGCCAGGACGCTAGCTGCATTTCGCATAGCTGAAACTCGCCGTCGGTTTGGTTTCGGTTCGCACCAGGACGTTCTGGTCGAGCTTGAGCGACTCATACTTGGTCCAGCTCTGGCCCTCGCCGGCGAACGCGAAATTGCCTGCGATCGAATCGCCGTCCGCCTGGACGTCCGCTGCGGGAACGGCACGCGATTCATAGAAGCGCAGTTCGCCGGGCGAGATAATGAGCAGCCCTTTGGCATCGCTCCGGCCGGGCACGCAGTCGGCGGGTGTAAGTCCCCACCGTCCTTGCAGCCCCGCCGGAATCCTGGCCGTGGGAGCAGGGAGCGGCCGGGCAGGGGTGGTCGCGACATGCGGTTCCCCGATGGTCGAGGGTGCGGGCGCGTTGACACTGGGCAGCTTTGTCGCGGCGTTCGCCGCTTTGTCGTCGACGGGGCTCGACCGGCCGCAGGCGAAGAGCGCCAGGACCAGGGCTGAACTGATGAACGGCATTCGGAACATGCGGCATCAACCCTCGCCGCGGGCAAAGTGTTGCAGAGGTCCCGGTCGTGGACGGCGGGTTAGTAGCTGTAGGCGGCGAGGCAGGATGCGTCGCGGTCCGAATCTTCTGCGAAGTTTGCCTTGGTGAAGAACCAGCGATCCCGCTTGAAGCCCCGGAAGGCGTTACTGGTGACGCCGAGCGCGAAGCTGGTCTCGTCGGCCACGACATAGGATGTGGCGCCGCCGTCGCCATGCTGCCTCACCGAAGTGCCGCCGCGATAGTGCATGACCACTGGCCCCGATTGCGGCCGGACTCCCGAGTGAATGTTCACCTCGCCGCCGCTGAGGACCAGCCGGACGCCCTGGCCGCCCGTATCCTGCGGCAGCACGAGCGCCCGCTCGCCCTTTGTCAGCGCGACGCGATAGCCGCCGCCGCAGAAATTCCCGGGTCCGCGGTATTCTTCAGTGCGTGGGCCGGTCCATTGGCCCTGGGCAGCCAGGGCAAGCGCGAGCAGGATCATGATTCACCCCCATCGTCGAAACGATGAGCGCGTTTACCCCGAAATTAACCGCGCACCAACCGGCCTTAGCCGAACGTTGGAATGTGGAAGGCAGCCTTGTTGCCGGAATCTACGATGCCGTCGGGCCAGCGCTGGGTGACGACCTTGTTCTTGGTCCAGAAGCGCATGCCTTCCTGACCGTACTGGCCGATGTCGCCGAAGCCCGAGCGCTTCCACCCGCCGAAGCTGTGGTAGCTGACCGGCACCGGGATCGGCACGTTCACCCCGACCATCCCGACGTTGACCCGGGCGGTGAACTCGCGCGCGGCGTGGCCGTTGCGAGTGAAGATCGCGACGCCATTGCCATAGGCGTGCTCGGATGGAAGACGAACGGCTTCCTCGAAATCGCGGGCGCGGACCATCTGAAGGACCGGACCGAAGATTTCTTCTTGGTAGGACTTCATGCTCGGCTTCACATGGTCGAAGAAGGTCGGCCCGATGAAGAAGCCCTCCTCATGCCCCTGGAGCATGAAGCCGCGGCCGTCGACGACCAGCTCCGAACCTTCGTCGATGGCCAGTTGGATGTAGCTCTCGATCCGCTCCTTGTGGGCCTTGCTGACGACCGGGCCGTAGTGCGCGTCGGGGTCGGTCGAAACTCCAACGCGGAGGCCCTGGATCGCGGGGATGAGCTTCTCGCGGAGAGCGTCCGCCGTTTCGTCGCCGACCGGCACGACCACCGGCAGCGCCATGCAGCGCTCGCCGGCCGAGCCGAAGGCGGCACCGGCAAGATCGTTGACGACCTGGTCTAGGTCGGCGTCGGGCATGACGATGCCGTGGTTCTTGGCGCCGCCGAAGGCCTGGACGCGCTTGTTGTGCGCGGTCCCGCGCGAATAGATGTACTGGGCGATGTCGGATGAGCCGACGAAGCTGACCGCCGCGATGTCCGGGTGGTCGAGGATGGCGTCGACCATCTCCTTGTCGCCGTGGACGACGTTGAGCACGCCGTCGGGAAGGCCCGCTTCCTTCATCAGCTCGGCGAGGCGGATCGGGACGCTGGGATCGCGCTCGGAGGGCTTGAGGACGAAGGCGTTGCCGCAGGCGATCGCCATGCCGAACATCCACATCGGGATCATCGCCGGGAAGTTGAACGGAGTGATGCCGGCACCGATGCCGAGCGGTTGGCGCATCGAATAGACGTCGATGCCAGGGCCGGCGCCGACCGTATATTCCCCTTTGAGCGCCTGCGGGATTCCGCAGCAATATTCGATCACCTCGAGCCCGCGCTGGACGTCCCCCTTGGCGTCGGCGATGACCTTCCCGTGCTCGCTCGACAGCAGGTGAGCCAGGTCGTCCATGTTCTTTTCGACGAGTTCCTTGAACTTGAACATGACCCGCGCCCGGCGCTGCGGGTTGGTCGCGGCCCAGGCCGGCTGGGCGGCCTTGGCGGCATCGACGGCTTTCTGGAGGTCGGCGGCACTGCCGAGGCGGACTTGCGCCTGCACCTGGCCCTGGTTGGGGTCGAAGACGTCGCCCTGGCGTTCGCCCGAAGCGAAGCTGGAACCGCCGATGAAATGATCGATGCTGCGAAGCATGGGTACGCGTCCTCGTTGAGTCTTAAGGGGTTGGCCGCCCCCTAGACCCGACGCGCCGCAAATTCCAGTTGGCGACCCCTACTGATCCTTCGCCAGTTTCGCGCGATAGGCATCGAGGCTGATCGGCCTTCCGAGGAAGTCCGCGACCAACTCGCCCGCAGGCTTCGACCCGCCCGGCGCAAGCACGAGACGCCGGTAGCGTTCGGCGGTCGTGCGGTCGCGAAGGCCGTTCTTCTGGAACTGGGTGAACATGTCGTCGGCGATCACGATCGACCAGCGGTAGGTGTAATAAGCCGCGCCATAACCCGAGAGATGGCTGAATGCGTCCTGGAACTGCGTCCCCGGCGCTGGCGGTAGCATATCGTACTTTGCGTCATATTCGCGCGCCGCTTCGCCGAGGTTCGCGGGCGCCGGCCGCAGATAATATTGCAGCGAGATGTTCGACAGCCCGAGCTGACGCATGTCGGCCATGCCGAGGTCGAAGTAACGCGCCCGGTTCATTTTCTCGACGAGGTCGCGGGGGATCGGGTTGCCCGACGCATCGACGCCGAACTGCTTCAGCGTGTCATAATCGTAGACCCAATTCTCGAGCATTTGCGACGGCGCTTCGACGAAATCCCATTCGGTCGCGACGCCGCTGAGGCCTGCCCAGCGCTGGTTCTGCCCGCCGAAAATGCCGTGCAGCAGGTGCCCATATTCATGGAGGAAGGTGACGACGTCATTATGCTCCATGAGGCCGTTGGACACGTTGAAAACCAGCGCGCCGACCGGAAGCGAGCTTCGCGTGCCGGCCCTGAGCGGGACCGCGTTGGCATGCTCATATTTGCCGGGACGCGGGTGAGCGTCGAAATAGAAGCGCCCGATCAGCTTGCCGTGGTCGTAGACCCCATAGGCCTCTGCCAGCGGGTCCCATTTCGGCGTTTTCCACGGCCGGATGTCGACGTTGAAAAGATTCTCGGAAAGCTTGAGAATCCCGTCGCGCACATTGTGGTAGGTGAAGTACTTCCGCGCCTCCTGGCGGTCATAGCCGTAGGACTGCTTCTGGACGAGGTTCGAAACATAGCTGCTGTCCCAAGGCTGCAGCTTGGTCACTCCGGGCTGCAACGTCTGCAGCATTGCCAGCTTCTTGGCGTAGTCGCGTTCACCCGCGGGCTTGGCCGCCGTCGCCATGTCGTCAAGCAACGCCTGGACCTTGTCGGGCGTGTTCAGCATCCGGTCTTCGAAATTCAGTGCTGCATAATTCGGTCGGCCGACGAGACGAGCGAGCTCGTCTCGCGTGTTGATGAGGTCGCGCAGGATTGCGTCATTCTCGGGGTAGGCGCGGGTGTTGTAGGCGCGGTAGAAGCGCTCGCGCAGAGCGCCGTCCCTGGCATAGGTCATCACCGGCACGTAATCGGTGCTGTCCGTGCGAAGCGTGATCTTGCCGTCCGGGCCGGGCTTGTGAGCGTCGAGGAAGTCCTGCGGCACTCCCGCCAGCTCCGCTGCCGTTGCAGTGATGGTCTTTTGCCCCTTGGGAATGTTCGATTCGAAATCGTTGCCGAGCTTGGAGGCCTTGTCGGCAAGCGCCTGCGCCTTCGCCCGCCCTGCGGCGTCAAGTCCGATGCCGGCGCGCTCGAAGGCGCCGAGCGTACGCTTCAGATAGAGCGCCGTCGGTGCGTCGGCAGGCGTGGGAATGGCCTTCAGATGGTCATAGGCCGGGCGCGAGAGCGAAAGCTTGGTGTTCTCGCTGGCCATCCGCACTTCGCACTTGCCG
>Ga0207648_10003812_pt1 | contig 15763 bp, 17 predicted proteins | sample KBSMisM32_FD_184310 | JGI IMG/M metagenome (GOLD analysis project Ga0207648, IMG submission 184310) | Miscanthus rhizosphere microbial communities from Kellogg Biological Station, Michigan, USA - KBS Miscanthus M3-2 (SPAdes) (version 2) | ecosystem: Host-associated > Plants > Roots >...
GTCGGGCGTCGCCGCGAGCCAGGCCAGCACCGCGTCGAGATTGGCGCGCCGATCGCTCCCGTCGGCGCCGCGATAGGTGACAATCGCGCTCGTGCGCATCGCCCGCATCTTACTCCCGGCATGCTGATCAGCGCGCTGACCGTCACGCGCGAAGGCGCGCTGCCGCGCCTCGCGCTCGCGATCGGCGACCTCGCGCGCCAATCGCACGCCGAGCGCGAGCTCGTCGTCGTGCACGACGCGGACGCGGCATTCCACGCGGCGGTCGAGCTGCTTGCGCGCCGCGCGTCGCTGCCCGCGACGGTCGAGCGCATTGCGTCGGGCCAGACGCTCGGCGAGCTGCGCAACCGTGCGGTCTCGCTGGCGCGCGGAGCGCTGGTCGCGCAGTGGGACGACGATGACCGGCACCACCCGGAGCGCCTTGCGCGGCAGGCCGAGACGCTCGCTGCGCGCGACGCCTCGTTTTCGTTCCTGACCGAGCAGCTCCACCATTTCCCGAAGCAGGGCGCTCTGTACTGGGAGGACTGGTCGGCCGAGCCCTATCCGCTCGACTTCGTTCAAGGGACGATCGTCGCGCGGCGCGAGCGCATGCCGGCCTATGCGCCGATGCGCCGCGGCGAGGACACCGCGCTCTGCCGGGCGATCGTCGCGTCGGGCGAGCGGATCGCGCGCGTGCGCGACGCCGGCTGGAGCTACGTCTACACCTACCACGGCGACAACGCGTTCGCCGCGTCGCATCACCGCGCGATCGCCAATGCCAAGCAGCTCTCGCCGGCGCGGATGCTCGCGCGCGAGCACGTGCTCCGCGCGCGCCTCGCCGACTACGACCCGCCGCTGCCCGATGTCGTCGTCCCGTGCGGCGACGGCGTCGTCGCGATTCAGTCCGCGGGCAGGTAGCGCCGCGCGATCGCCGCGACCGTCGAGCCGCCGCGCTCGACCCACTCGCGCGTGAACAGGCCCGCATGAAAACGCGTGAAGTCGACGCGCGCCTCGTCCCACCACAGGTGCGCCCACAGGTGAAGGCTCGCCACGCCGGAAAGGCGCGGATCGACCTGCTCGAACAGCGCGGCGATCCCGGCGCGCGTCGGCCCGAGGTGGTAGAGAGCGCGCGAAGGAAGCACGTGCAGCGAGTCGCCCGCGTCGCGCCATAACCGCGCGGCCGCCGCGCACGAATGCCGGTTCCACGTCCCGTCGAACGATGCGCGCGCCTCGTCGAGCCAGCGCGCGACGAAGCGCGCCCCCGGCTGCGCGACGATCACGGCGTTGCACAGCGAAGGGCGCAGCAGGCCGTCGTCGGCGACGATCGCGGGCTCCTCGCCGATCACGCACTCGCGCGCGAACCACGCGTCGGGGTAGCGGTCGACGAACAGCGTGTCGATGTCCGCGTAGGCGCCGCCGCGCGCGTGCAGGATCTCGAGCCGCACGAAGTCCGCCTCGTGCGCGTAGTCCCAGCCATGCTTCGCGATGAAGCGTCCCTCGCCGGTGTCGTCGTAGCGCGCGCGGTCGAATCCGCGCGGCGCGTCGCCGACGCGATGAAGCGTCAGGTGCGGCGCGATGCGCTCCCACCACGGCCCGTGCGGCGTGTGGCGCAGGTGCATGTGGATCGCCTCGGGCGCCTGGGTCCGCCGGCACGACTCGAGCGCGAGCCAGTGCGCGAGGTGGAACGGCTCGTGCTGCGGGCGCAGGCCGAAGACGAAGTGAAATTCTCTCCGCATCAGGCAAGCGCCTCGACGAACATCTTCGCGACGATCGGCTCGGCGTAGCGGTTCGCGATCGACTCGGCGATCGTCGCGGCCGCCGCGCGCGCAGGCGCAGGGTCGGCGGCGAGCGCGCGCATCGCGGCAATCGCAGCGTCCGCATCCGGCACCGCCCACTGCTGCGACGGCCAGTACGACGGTCGCCACGGCGGCCACACGGGCACCGACGCCATCCGGTACGGCACCGCCCCCGGCCAGTCCGGCGCGAGATAGTCGAGGTGGCCGCCCCACCCGGTCGCGATCGCCGGCGTGCCGCGCGTCGCCGCATCGAACATGCCGAGCGCGAATCCCTCGCCGTGCGAAAGCGAGACGTAGGCGTCGCCGATCGCATGCACCATGTCGACGCCCCGGCCACTGAGCTCGTAGGGGAGCACGCAGATCGTCGGCGCATCGCGGTCGAGCGCATCGGTCGCGGCGTCGACCGCGCGCTGCGCCATGCCCAGCGTCGGCTCGACCGTGTAGAACGGCGGCGCGCCGTAACCGACCGGACCGGTCTTCAGCACCAGCGCGACGCCGTCCTCCTGCGTGAACGCGCGGACGAACGCCGTGAGCAGCGTGGGCAACGCCTTGCGCGGGTCCCACGCGTTGATCGCGTAGAACACGAAGCGCGCGTCGCCCAGGCCGAAGCGCTCGCGCGCCGCGTCGAGCTCGGAAGGCGCGAATGCGTTCCATGCGTGGCGGCGCACGTGGGGCACGATGTGCACTGGCCGGCGCACCCCGCCCGCGAGGAACACGTCGCGATTCTGCGTGCACGGCACGATCACGCGCTCGGCGCTGTCGAGCAATGTCCGCCAGTGCGCGGGGATGCGGTCGGTCTCCCAGACGGTCATGCCGACGTGGCGCTTGCCCGGCACGAACAGCGTCGGCCAATGCTCGGGCACCGTGTGCGCGACGACGACGTCGCAGTCGATCGGCCGCGACGTCGCCTCGAGCAGCGCGGGCAGGTCGGCGAGCGATTCGTCCTCGTTCGCGGCCATCCCGAGCGGGATCGCGTCGCCCGGATGGCGCGGACGGACGTCGTCGCCGACGCGAACGACCGGCACCCAGCGCACCGGCACGCCGGCATTGACCAGCGCGCGCACGTAGCCGATGCCCGCGAGCCCGTAACCCGACGGCTCGACGAACGAGTGGTATTGGATCCCGCGCAAGCGGGAGATGCTACCCGCGCCGGCGCAGGCGCGTGCCGAGCCAGCCCAGGACGCCGGAGAGACCGGCGAGCGCGAAGCCGCCGAGCCCCGGCACCGCCGCGGGCGCCGCCAGGACCTCGACGAAGACCGTCGCGCATGTCTGCGTGCCTGGCCCGGCGAAGCTGCCGATGCAGTACTGGAAGCTGTCGGTCCCGGCGAACCCGGGCGGCGGCGTGTAGTCGAGCATCCACGCGTTGGTATTGATCGGGGGCGACGGAGACACCAACGGCTGCCAGGTTCCGTAGCCTCCCTGGCTGTCCGGCGACACCGAGACGTTGCCCGCGGCCTGCTCGCTCAGCAGGTGGCTGATCCCCAGGGAAAACGGGTTGAACGTATCGTTCGCGAGCACCCGCAGGTTGCGCAGCGGCCTGTCCTGCTGCGTCGTGAACGCGTCGTCGCTCGCGATCGCGAAGCTCTGGGTGTTGGTGACCGTGACGTAGAGGTACGAGCAGGCATTGCCCTGCGCGTCGCCGATGCAATAGGGCACGATCTGCGCGCCGAGGAACCCGCCCGGGCTCGCCTTGAACGTCAGCGTCGGATGCGGCCCGGGCACCACGGCGAACGTGCCCAGCGACGTGAACGGCGTCGACGTGAACGTCACTCCCGGCCCGATCGTGTCGTTGGCCAGGACGTCGATGCCGGTGACGGTGGCGAAGGGCTGCGTCTGGATGACGTCGGGCCGGGCAATCGCGGCGGCGGCGTCCGCTGCGCCGCCGAGGATGCCGAGGCCGGCGAGCGCCGCGGCCATCGGAACGTGAAGCCGGCGCCGGGCCGACGGCGGCCGGTCGGCCGCCGGATCTTGCTGCGTGTTCGAGGATTCGTCCATGTCGGGGCGCGCGGAGTCTATCGGTTAAGCAACCTTCGCGCCAAGACGTTCCGGCACAATCGACGCCATGCGCCTGGTCGTCGCCCTGCTGTCAGCCGCCTGGATCGGCGCATTCGCGCAGGTTCCCCCTTCATCGACCGAGCGCGCGGCCTACACGGGGCTATTCGCCGCCGCGATTGCCGGGGATGCCGGCCCGATCCGGTCGCAGGTCGCCGCCGGCGCGAAGGTCGACGCGCGCGACGCCCGGGGTCGCACGCCGTTCCACGTCGCCGCGTTCGCGCGCAAGCACGACGCGATGCGCGCGCTGGTCGCCGCCGGCGCGGACCCGAACGCGCTCGAAGGCGACCGCTACGACGCGGTCACGATCGCCGCGGTCGCCGACGACGTCGAGACGCTCAAGGTCGCGCTCGCGCTGGGCAACAGCGCGAAGAACGTGACGAGCCGCTACGACGGCACGGCGCTGATCGCTTCGGCGCACCTCGGGCACGACGCGGTCGTGCGCGAGCTGATCCGCGCGGGCGCCCCCCTCGACCACGTCAACAACCTGGGCTGGACCGCGCTCATCGAGTCGATCGTCCTGGGCGACGGCGGCCCGCGCCACGTCGCGACGCTGAAGGCGCTCGTCGACGCCGGCGCGAACGTCAACCTCGCCGACCGCGGCGGCACCACGCCCCGTGCACTCGCGTTGGCGCGCGGATACCGCGAGATGGTGGCAATCCTCGCGGCCGCCGGCGCGCGGTAAGCGCTACGGCTTCTCGACGGTTCTGAGACCCGGGAGCGCCACCTAGGGTTTGCTACAGTTCCGCCCCATGCTCGACTGGATCGCCGACCCCAACGCCTGGATCGCGCTCGCGACGCTCACCGCGCTCGAGATCGTCCTCGGCATCGACAACATCATCTTCATCTCGATCCTGGTCGGCCGCGTCCCCGCGGCGCGCCGCGACCTCGCGCGGCGGCTCGGCCTCGGGCTCGCGATGGGAACGCGCATCGCGCTCCTGCTCTCGCTGTCCTGGATCATGCAGCTTCGCGAGCCGCTGTTCACGCTCTTCCAGAAGTTCTCGGGCCGCGACCTGATCCTGATCGGGGGCGGCCTGTTCCTGCTGTGGAAGAGCGTGCACGAGATCCACAACGCGCTCGAAGGCGAGGCAGAGAGCGACCAGAGCGCGCTGGGCAGCGCGGCGACGAGCTTCGCCGGCGTGCTCGTCCAGATCGCGATCATCGACATCGTGTTCTCGCTCGACTCGGTGATCACGGCCGTCGGGCTCGCCGACGACGTCGCCGTGATGGTGCTCGCGATCGTGCTGTCGGTCGCCGTGATGATGTTCGCGGCGCGTCCGATCGGCGAGTACGTCGAGTCGCACCCGACGATCAAGATGCTCGCGCTCTCGTTCCTGGTGCTGGTCGGCGTCACGCTGATCGCCGAGGGCTTCGAAACGCACGTCCCGAAGGGCTACGTCTACTTCGCGATGGCATTCTCGATCGCGGTCGAGATGCTCAACATCCGCATGCGCGAGAAGCGAGAAGGCAAGCGCCGCCCGGTGAAGCTGCGCAAGAGCGCCCCCGGCGCGCGCGACCATCCCGATTCGGGCGACGGCTGACGCGCATCCGGCGCGATCATGGCGGGGCCATTGTCGCGCCGGCGACTCCGGTGCACCATGGCTCCGCATCGAGGGAGCGCCAATGCGTGCAGCGGAGGCCGTTGCGTTGATCGCGTGCGCGATGCTGGGCATCGCGCCGGACGCGCTCGCGCAAGCCTGGCCGTTGCGCCCGGTCCGGATCGCCGCGCCCTACTCGCCCGGCGCCGGGCCGGCCGTGTTCACGCGCGTGCTGGCCGAGAAGCTCTCGCAGGCGTGGTCGCAGCCGGTCATCGTCGACGGGCGGCCCGGCGGCAGCGGCTTCGCGGCGATCGACTCGGTGAAGAGCGCGCCGGCGGACGGCCACGACCTGCTGGTGGTGAGCAACGCGCACGTCGCGATCAATCCGTCGCTCTACGCGAAGCTTCCCTACGATCCCGACCGCGATCTGCTGCCGGTCGCCATGATCTACCGTACGCCGTTCTACCTCGTCGTTCGCGCCGACGGACCCTATGCGACGGTGCCCGCGCTGGTCGCGGCGGCCCGGGAGCGGCCGGGGACCGTCTCGTACGGATCGTCGTACGTAGGCAGCCCATCGCACCTCGGGAGCGCGGAGTTCGAGTTCGCGACCGGCACGACGATGATCCACGTGCCGTTCAAGGACCAGTCGCAGATGTACGTGTCGATCGCGAACGGCGACGTCGGCTGGGCGTTCACGACGCTCGGCTCGGCGCTGCCCCTGGTCAAGGCGGGGAAGCTCCGGTTGATCGCGATCGCCGCGCCGCGCCGCGCCGACGTGTTGCCCGAGGTGCCGACGCTCGCCGAGGCGGGCGGCCCCGCCGGGATGGTGGTCGACTCGTGGCTCGCGCTGATGGCCCCGCGCGGGACGCCCGAAGACGTCGTGCGGAAGATCAACGCCGACGTCAACCGGTTGCTCGCCGACCCGGACATCGTCGAGAAGCTTCGCGCGTTCGGCTTCGACGCCGCGCCCGGCACGCCCGCGGAACTCGCGGCGATCATCCGCGGTGAGACGAAGCGCTTCGCCGAGCTCGTTCGCCGGACCGGCGCGAAGGCGGACTGACATCCCCCCTAAGCGCGCCTAGCTCAGGAAAGGCGCGACGACGCCGACCGTCGCGCCGAGCGGCCGCGCTTCCGCGACCGCGGCGTAGTACTCCCAGGCGCGTTCCACGATCGAGGCGCCGAGCTGGTCGGCGACGCGCGCGGCCTCCTCGCGCGAGTACGCGCGCACGCGGCGCGCGTCGCCGCCCGCCGCGGCGAGCATCCGGAGCTGCAGCGCGGCGCTCTCCTCGAGGAACAGCGCGGCCACGGTCGCGGTGCGAACGTCCGCGGCGACCGTCGTGATGCCGTGCCCGCGCATCATGACGGCGATGCTGCCGCCGAGCGTGGCGGCGAGACGGTCGCCGAGCTCGCGCGTGCGGATCAATCCGATCTCCGCGTACTCCGGCACGCCGTCGGCGAACGGCCCGCCCTGGTTGTGGACGACGCGCAGCGGCTCGCCGATCTGCGTCAGGCAGACGCAGGCCGGCGGGTGCGCGTGCACGACCGCGCGCACGTCGCCGCGCGCCGCATAGAGCCGCGCGTGGATCCACGACTCGCTGTTCGGCTGTCCGTCGCCGGCATGAATGGCGCCGTCGGTGTCGAGCGCGAGCAGCGCCCGCTCGTCGGCGAGGCCGGGCGAGCGCCGCGTCGGTATCAGGAATTGGCCGGGCGCGGCGAGGCGCGCGCTCGCGTGCCCGAACGCCCCGGCGAGGCCCGTCCGCTCGAGGATGCGGTTGGCGAGCGCGATATCCCTGCGCAATGCGGCGTCGTGGCGCGTCATCGTGGCGGCGTTCGGTCGTCGACGCCGCTATTATTCAGGAATGCACGACGCGCTGCTGCCCGATCCGCGCCGGCGCGGCCTCCTCGCGCTGGCGCTCGCCGCCGGCGTCGCGCCGTCGCAGGTTGCGTGCACGCAGCTTCGCGAATGGCCGAGCGACCCGTTCGCGCTCGGCATCGCGTCCGGCTCGCCGCGGCCGGACAGCGTGGTGCTGTGGACGCGCCTCGCACCGTCGGCCGCGCCGGGCGCGAGCGAGACGGTCGGCTGGGAGCTCGCGACCGACGAGGCGTTCCGCGACGTCGTGCGCCGCGGCACGGAGACGGCGGTCGCCGACGACGGCCACAGCGTGCACGCCGAACCGACGGGCCTCGCGCCGTCGCGCTGGTATTACTACCGCTTCACGGCGGGCGGCGCGCGCAGCGAGATCGGGCGCACGCGCACCGCGCCGGCCGCCGGCCGCGAGGAGGCGCTGGCGTTCGCGATCGCGTCGTGCCAGCGGTGGGACGACGGCCACTACGCCGCGTGGCGCCACCTCGCCGACGAGGCGCCGGACCTGGTCGTGTTCCTCGGCGACTACATCTACGAGAGCGCCCCGCGCGCCAACCGCGTGCGCACGCACGTCGGCAGCGGACCCGCGCGCACGCTCGACGATTACCGCGCGCGTTATGCGCAATACAAGTCCGACGCGAGCCTGCGCCGTGCGCACGCGATCGCGCCGTGGATCGTCACGTGGGACGACCACGAAGTGCAGAACGACTATGCCTCCGACCGCGGCGAGGACCTGTCGCCCGTCTTCGTCGCGCGCCGCGCGGCCGGCTACCAGGCGTGGTGGGAGCACATGCCGCTGCCCATGCGCATGCGGCCGCGCGACGCGAGCCTGCGCGTGCACGACCGCTACGACTGGGGCGCGCTCGCGCGCTTCCACGTGCTCGACGACCGCCAGTACCGCGACTACCACGCATGCCCGCGCCCGGGCCGGGGCGGCTCGAACACCGTCGACGACGCCGACTGCCCGGAGCTCGCGCGGCCCGAGCGGACGCTGCTCGGCGCCGAGCAGGAGCGCTGGCTCGCCGACGGGCTCGCGCAGCGCGACGCGCGGTGGAACCTCGTCGCGCAGCAGACGCTCGTCGCGCCGTTCACGTGGTCGCGCGAAGGCCGCCACTGGACCGACGGCTGGGCGGGCTACCCGGGCGCGCGCGACCGGTTCCTCGACGCGATCGTCGAGCGCAAGGCGCGCGACACCGTCGTGCTGTCGGGCGACGTGCACTGCAACTATATGTGCGACCTGAAGCGCCGCATCGACGATCCGCCAGGCGCGGTCATCGCGACCGAGGTCTGCGGCACGTCGATCGCGAGCGCCGGCCTCGCGCAGGACCGCATCGCCGCCGTGCTGCCGCTCAACCCGCACATCCGCTACGCGCGCGCGGACGAGCGCGGCTACGTCGCGCTCAGGGCCGGCGTCGCGCGCATCGACGTCGCCCTGCGCGTCGTGAGCGACGTCCTCGACCCGAACGCGGCGGTGCGCACCGCCGCGCGGTTCGCGGTCGAGGCCGGCCGGCCGGGCATCCAGGCAGCCTGACCGCCCGGTGACATAGAATTCCGCGTCCGAGGCACCGAGGGCAACGTTGGACCGCCTCACGATCTTCGCGAAAGGCAATCTCGACGTCCGCGACACGCTGCACGCGCTGCGCGTGGGCGGCGAGCTGCGCTGGAACGGCGTCAACGAGGTCGTGCGCCCGCGCCATCCTTCGACCGTCGTGCGCGTGCGACACGAGACGCTCGCGCGGAGCGACCAGCTCGTCGTCGCCGACGGCGAGGTCCCCGCGGCGCTGGCGGGAGCCACGATGGCGCTCGGGCCCTATCCGCTCGCGTCCCAGTACGGGCGCACCTTGTTCGACACGCCGGCCGACGCGTACGTCCTGTCGATCCAGCCCGATGTCGCCACGCAGCTGTGGCGCCATCGGCGCGACGGCTTCCTGTTCCTCGCCTACGAGTGGGGCGCCTGGAGCGAAGGCGACCGGCGCTGGCTGCACGACGAATTCGAGCGCACCGGCGCGATCGAGGTCGACGCGTCGATGCGCAACTACGCGACGCTCGTCGAGCGTTTGCGTGCCGTTCGCGACGCGCCGATCCTGATTTACAACGTGTCGTCGGTGGTGCCGGGCGACTCCGTCCACAGCCACCAGGGCCTGGGCGAGACGCTCTCCACGCGCATCCGCCGCTTCAACGTCGCGCTCGCCGACCTCTCCGAGCGCACCGGCGTGTCGATCGTCGACGTCGATTCGATCGTCGCGCGCGCCGGCGCCGACCGGCTCAAGCTCGATGCGTTCCACCTGAACGCCGAGGGCTGCCGGCTGGTCGCGCAGGAAGTCGTGCGCATCCTCGAGGACCTCGGCGCGCTCGCCCCGCACGAGGCGGCGCGATGCTGACCAGCGTCGTCGTCCGCACCAGGGACGAGGCCCCGCGGCTGAGGCTGATGCTCGCGTCGCTCGCGCGCCAGACGCGGAAAGCCGAGGTCGTCGTCGTCAACGACGGCTCGACCGACGCGACGCCGCAGGTGCTCGACGACGCGCGCGCGCGCCTCGACCTGACCGTCGTCACGCATGCGACCGCGCAGGGCCGTTCCGCCGCGTCGAACGCGGGCGCGCGCGCCGCGCGCGGCGACATCGTCCTGTTCTTCGACGGCGACACGCTCGCCGCGCCCGACACGGTCGAGCGTCACGCCGCGATGCACGCGAGCGCAGCGCACGGCGAGGTGCGGATCGGCCGCGGCGAGAAATTCCATTTCCGCGGCACGCGCTTCTTCCTGGATCCGGAGACCGGCACGCCGCGCCCCGGCGAGGAGGCGCGCGTCGCGCGCCTGTCCGCGGCGGAGCTCGAGCGCATGAAGGTGACGCGCGCGATGGTCGAGGCGGATTTCGACGCGCTCGCGCGGCGCGCCGAGGTCGGCGTGTACCCGGGCGCCGGGCCGCGCCGCCTGCAGGAGCTCGAGCTCGACGCGCTGCGCCGCCATCCGGATTGCACGGTGCTGTGGGCCGCCGCCTGCGGCTCGAACCTCTCGGTGCGGCGCGACGCGTTTCTCGCGGCCGGCGGCTACGACGATGCGCTCGACTGCAACGAGCATCGCGAGCTCGCGCTCAAGCTCTGCGAGCGCGGCGCACGCATGACGCTCGTCGAGGGCGCGCGCGGGTACCACCTGACGCACCGCGCGGGCTGGCGCGATCCGCTGCGCGAATCGGGTTGGGAGGCGGTGTTCTGGCGCGCGCACCCGATTCCCGCGGTGAAGATCCTCCCGGTGTTCTGGGCCTGCATCGACTCGTCGCCGGACGTGCCCGACGGCGCGCGCCTCGCGTCGTTGCCCGAGCTCGAGGCCGCCGCCCGCGGCGATCGGGACGTCGACTGGGACGCGGTCCGGCGCCGCCTCGGACTGCCCGAACTCCCGCTGCCGAGGCCCGCGACGGCCGACCTCGCGTGAGCGCGCCGACGCTCGCGCTCGACGCCGCGGTCGCCGACGTCGAGCGTCCCGTGATCGCGGCCTTCGCGCGCCAGCTCGGCGACTGCCTCGCGCACGTGTCGGGCGATCCCTGGCAGGTGGACGCGCGCCTTCACGGCACGATCGACGCGCTCGCGCCGGGCGACGGCGCGCAGGTCGTCGTCGCGTCGCTGCAGACCGAGCTCGCGGGCGAGAGCGCTCCCGCGGACGTCATGCGACGCTGGGGCGCCAGGCTCGCCGCGCTGGCGCCGCGCGCATCCGCCGTGCTGCTGATGACGATCGTGCGGCGCGTCGCCACGCCGCTGCCGGGGCGCATGGACGGCAGCGTTCCGGCGATCGAGCGCATCCGCCGTCTCGACCTGTGCGCGATCGAGCTGTCGCACGCGACCGGCGTCGCGGTCGCGGACCTCGACCGCGTCTTCGCGCACTTCGGCACGCACCAGCTCCAGTGCGACCACCGGCTCCAGGGTCCCCTCGCCGTCGAGGTCGCCGCATGGTCGCTGCTCGCGACGCTCGTTTCCCTCGGCACGCTCGATGACTATGCCGGCCCCGGCGTCACCGAGCGCGCGCGCGTCTGGCTCGGGCGCCTCGACGAGCTCCCGCGCTTCGTGCACAAGCGCCTCGCCCCTCGTTGATGGATCGCCGCGCGCTCCTCGCGTCGATGCTCGCGATTCGCGCGTTCGAGGAAGCGCTCGCCAGACATCCCGACGCGGGCTTCCAGCTCTTCTCGTCGGGCGAGGAAGCGGTCGCCGTCGGCGTCTGCGCGGCGCTTGGCCCGCACGACCAGCTCCTGTCGAGCGGACGCTCGATCGGACCGGCGCTCGCGCGCGGCCTCGATCCCGGCGTCGTCATGGCGGAGCTGCTCGGTCGCGCGACCGGACCATGCAAGGGCAAGGGCGGCCGCGGCCATCTCGCGCAGCCGGCCGCGGGCTTCTTCGGCGCGCACGCGGTCGTCGGCGGCAACCTCACGATCGCCGCCGGCGTGGCGCTCGCGATGCAGATGCAGCGGACGGGGGGCATCGTCGCGTGCATCTTCGGCGACGGCGCCTGCGGGTCCGGCGCGCTGCACGAGACGCTCAACATCGCGGCGCTGTGGAAGCTGCCGCTCCTCCTGGTGTGCGACGACAACGGCTGGTCGATCTCGACGCCGCGCGAAGCCGCGCTCGCGCCGCGTTCGCCCGCCGACCTCGCGGCGCCGTTCGGCATCCGCGCGGCAAGCGTCGACGGCATGGACGTGATCGCCGTCCGCGACGCGGCGACCGCGTTGACCAAGCACGTGCGCGGCGGCGCGGGACCCGCGTTCCTCGCGTGCGACGCCGAGCGCTTCTCGACGCACTCGACGGCGACGCGCGAGACACGCTCGCGCGAAGCGATGGAGGCCGCGCGCGCGCGATGTCCGATCCGGCGGCTCGCACAATCGATGCGCGACGAAGGCGAGCTACGCGAGGACGCGCTCGCCACGCTCGAGCGCGACGCCGCCGATGCCGCGGCGAGCGCGCTCCGCTTCGCCGAACGCTCGCCGCCGACCGACATCGACGAGATCCGCCGCGATGTCGACTGAGCGCGTCGCGAAAGTGTTCTTCGCCGAGGCGATCGCCCGCGCGCTCGGCGAGGCGATGGCGCGCGATCCGCGCGTCGTCATCCTCGGCCAGGACGTCGGCCGCTTCGGCGGCCCGTATCGCGAGTTCGCGGGACTTCACGCGCGCTTCGGCGACGAGCGCGTGCGCGACATGCCGGTGGCCGAGGCGTCGATGGTGGGCGTGGGCGTCGGGGCCGCGGCGGCGGGGCTGCGGCCGCTCGTCAGCATCACGTACATGGACTTCGTGATGCTGGGCCTCGACCCGCTGGTCAACTACGGCGCGAAGCTGCGCTACAAGACCGGCGGCCAGCTCACCGCGCCCGTCGTCGTCAAGTGCACGGCCGGCGCGAAGGGCCAGGGCGTCGCGCACTCGCAATCGCTCGAGTCGTGGCTCGCCGGCGTCGCGGGCCTCAAGGTCGTCGCCCCGTCGACGCCGGCCGACGCGTACGGGCTCATGGTCGCCGCGCTCGCCGATGGCGGTCCGGTCGTCTACGTCGATCACAAGCGCCTGTTCCCGACCGCGGGCGAGCTCGCCGACGCGCCGGCGCCGGTGCCGATCGGGCGGGCGATCGTGCGCCGCCCCGGTCGCGACGTGACGATCGCCACCCATTCGTACATGTGCCGCGTCGCCGACGCGGCCGCCGACCGGCTCGCCGCGGACGGCATCTCGTGCGAGATCGTCGACCTGCGGACGCTGTGGCCGCTCGACGTCGCAACCGTCGCGGCCTCCGTCGCGCGAACCGGGGCGCTGGTCACGCTCGAGGAAGGCCAGCTCGCGTGCGGAATCGGCAGCGAGGTGGCGTTCCGCGTCCGCGAGGAGGTCGGTAGGATGCGCGTCGTGCGCCTCGGCGCCGCGCGTGCACCGGTGTCCGGCAACCCGCGGCTCGAAGCCGCGACGCTGCCACGGCCCGACGACGTCGCCGCCGCCGTGCGGCGCCTCCTCGATGCGAAGGCGGACGAACGATGATCTATGCGCTGGCCGTACCCGGACCGATCGAGGACGTCGAGGAGCTGCGCGTGCTGCAATGGCACGGCGAGCCCGGCACGCGCTTCGCCGCCGGCGAGTTGATCGTCGAGCTCGAGACGCACAAGGCGGTCGTCGAGGTGCGCGCCTCGGGTCCGGGCGTGCTCCGCGCCATCCTGTGCCCGGCCGGCGACTGGCAGGCGGTGGGCCGCACGCTCGCGCTGATCGGCGACGACGACGCGGAGCCGCTGCCGCCGCCCGACGCGGCCGGCGCGCGCTTCGACGTCGCGTTCGAGGTGACCTAGGGCCTGCTAGACGGGCTCGAATCCCGCGACGCCGCGCTCGCGCAGGATCCGCAGGATGTCCGCACGCAGCGCGGCGTGCAGGGCGCCGCTGCCGTGCACGCTGTCGGTGAGATGTCGCGCGGCGCCCAGCTCGGCGGCCATCGCGTCGTTGTCGACGATCGACACGTCATGCGCGCGCGCGACGTCGTGCAGCATCAGGTTGAGCTCCTTCGCGCGCACCGAGCCGATCATCGTGGAGAGCGGCGCGTCGTACGAAGCATAGGTCGTGACGTCGTCGTACGACGACGTGGACATGGCGTTCATCACGAGGATTGCGCCTACGCCGTGCGCGCGCAACGCGGCGATCAGGGCGTCGTAGTCGCGGCGAGCGTCGTCGACGCCCTGCCGCACCGACTCGAACTCGCGCAGCAGCCACGAGCTGAGCGCCGGTCCCGCCTCCTTGAGCCGGTAGCCGTGGACCGAGATCGCGTAGCCCAGCGTCCTGTGGCGCCACAGGCGCGGCTGCTCGGCGCCGACCGACAGCACGAGCGCGTCGACGCCGCGCGCCGGGACGACGCCCGAGGTCCCGAGCACCTCGAGGCGCTCGCCGAGCGGTGAGCGCAACACCGCCGCGACCAGCGAGCCCGCGAACATCCAGTCCTCCGGCGACGGCGCGAGCCTGGCGAACGTCTGCGTGAAGTCGTCGCGGATCGCCCTGGCCTCGTCGGGCGTGCGTCGCAGTTGCTCGGTGAGCACCGCCGCGCACGGCGCGAGCACGTGATCCGGCACGAACACGACGTGCGCGGGACCGCGCGTGGCCGCGAACCAGTCGTGGAACGGGACGGCGTCGCCGCGGAACAGCGTCGACTGGTCGCAGATGCCGAGCCCCATCAGCGTCGATGGCGGCGCGTCGCCGTCGCCCCACCACGCGCGCAGCCGGTCGTGCCAGCCGGTGAGCAGGCCCGAGCGGTCCTCGGCCACCTCGACAACGCGCCTGCCGGCGACGAACATCGGCCGCAGCGCGTGGCCGTTCGCGTCCTCGCCGGCGCGAAGCTCGACGTGGCCGATCGTCTGTCCGACCTGCCAGCGCTCGAGCTCGGGCAGTCGGTCGAGGAAGCCGCCGAGCGACGTGTCCGCACCGCGCTTGAGGGTGCCCGCGACCCGCGTCGCGAACGCGATCTGCAGGTCGCGCGCCTCGTCGGAGAAGGTGCCGTTGACGGTGGGCACGCCGACGCGCACGTTGCACCATGCGACGATCTCGTTCGCGCGGCATGCGTGGCCGTCGTCGTGGATCCAGCGAATGCCCGAGCGCACGACCGGTGGGACGGTCGCGCCGAACGCGGCGAGCTTGAGCGGAACGAGGCTCACGCTCGTTGGCGCTCCCACGCGTCGGTCTGCGCGAGGATCCCGGCGATCGACACGCGCACCTCGCGCGCGGGAACGCCGTCGAGGGGCTCGTCGGGCGCAGTGGTGAAGCGCATCAGCGTCGCGCCGACCGCGACGTCGCCTCCGGGCAGCGCCGCGACGTCGCGCACCCATAGCCGCTCGCGCAGCACGAGCCGGAAGTGCGAGATCGGCGGGCAATCCTGCGCGGCCACGGCCGAGAGATCGACAGTGAGATCGCAGAGCTTCGAGCCGATCGCCAGCGCGTCGCCCGCGCGCGCGTACACCGCCTCGATCGTCGCGGCGGTCATCAGGTCGTGGATCCGCGGAAGCGTGAGCGTGAGCAGCACGGCAGCCGCTAAGTTAGCATGCGGCGATGCCCGCCTTGCGACCGCCGATCCTCGCCGACGCGCGCCGGCGCGTGGTCGACGAGGCGTCGATCGTCGCGCTCGTCGCGCTCTACGGGTGGGCGATCGAGCTGCGGCGCGGCGAGCGCGAGCGTCCGGAGCGTGAAGCGCGCGAGGCGCTCGATCGCTGGGTCGCGCTCGGCCTTCCGTTCGCGCGCGACGCCGGCGGCGCGCGGCGCTTCGACCCGGTCGAGGTGATCGGCTTCTACAAGTACACGGGGCGCGTGCTCGGCGATCCGTTCCTCGCGCTCGCGATGGCGCAGAGCCGCGCGCTGGTGCTCGGGTTCCACGACGGCACGCCGTCGGCCCGGTCGCCGCCGCGGGTCGACACGCTGGGCCGCACGCGCTTTTGCGTTTCGCTCGAGCGCACGTTCGACATCGCGCGCGGCACGCGCGGCAACCCGCTCCTGCTGCGCGTTCCGCTGCCCGTAGACGACGGCACGCTCGACGGGGTGACCGTCGACCCCACCCTTCC
>Ga0207648_10003814_pt1 | contig 15759 bp, 12 predicted proteins | sample KBSMisM32_FD_184310 | JGI IMG/M metagenome (GOLD analysis project Ga0207648, IMG submission 184310) | Miscanthus rhizosphere microbial communities from Kellogg Biological Station, Michigan, USA - KBS Miscanthus M3-2 (SPAdes) (version 2) | ecosystem: Host-associated > Plants > Roots >...
CGTAGCGGCCGTCCATGATCACGGTCGGCGTCTTCCAGGCGTTGGTGGCCGGGATCGATCCGAACGTCTCGTTGACCCTCATCACCGTGCCCGCGTTCATCACGTTGAAGATGTCGGCGAAGCCCTGGATGCGCGTCCGGTTGAACCGGAACGTGCGCCCGATGCGCATGTCGAGCCGGTTCTGATAGTCCAGGAACACGCTGTTCGGATCGATGAGGTTGACCACGATCGTCGTCGCGTTCGCCGTCGAGCCGACGATCGGCCGGCCGGCGAGCGCCGCGGTCACCGTGTAGTTGGCGTTGATCGCCGGGCCCGGAATCGAGGTGAACGAGCCGCTCACCTGGAAGTCGTAGGGCAGGCTGTACGCCGCCGATGCCTTGAGCGTCGTCCGGAACGGCGGCATGCTGTCGCAGAAGCGCAGCGCGTTCGGGTTGTCGCGCGCCGAGGTTCCGGCCGTCGCGTTCGGCACGCTGTTCGTGTTGGTCGAGCCGTCGCACGTGGTCGTCACCCGGCGGTCGGTGGTGACGCCGCCGAAGATCAGCGCCTTGTTGAATCGCGCGTTCGCGCTCACCTCGATGCCGTTATAGGTGGTGTGGTTCGAGGTCGAGAAGGTATAGAGGCCGTCGGTCGCGACCCCGTTCTTGTTCTGGTTGAGCGTGAACAGCGGCAGCGGCTGACCGGAGGTCGGCAGCCGGCTGTCGGTCGGCACCGCGATGGCGAACTGCGTCCAATCGCCCGCGGCGACGTTCTGGTTGTCGATCACCTGCAGGTTATAGAACTGGCGCCGGTAGTAGCCGGCGGTGATCGACACCCGCGGCACCAGCTCGTGCTGGACCGCGGCGGTGTACTCCCAGTTGTAGCCGCGCTCGAGGTTCGGGTCGGGCCGGTTGACGATCTGGCCGAAGTTCGAGGTGCCGCCGATCACCTCGCTGAACTGGATGTTGCCGTTCGCGTCGAGGATCGATCGGTTGCGGTCGGCATCGTTCCAGCCGCGCGTCTGCGTCGAGTAGGTCATTCCGTTGAAGTTGGCGGCGTAGCCGGCCGCCTGCGACGCGACGTACTTGCCCGCGCTCAGCTTCAGCGCCGTCTTGCCGGTGCCGAACAGGTCGTAGGCGCCGGCGAGCCGCACCGACCAGTCGTTCCAGTTGGGCACGTCCTTGATCGCCGGGAAGTTGCGCGCCTGAATCCATGGACCGGCGGCCGCCGCTTGCGCCGGCACTTCGGCGTTGAAGTGGTCGAAGCGGGCGCCGTAGTTGAGGGTGAGGCGCTTCCTCGTCCAGGCGTCCTGGACGTAGAGCCCGAGGTCGCTGTTCACCTTCTGTTCGGCCGCTGCCGGGGTGTTGGCGACGGCGACGGCAATCGGAGCGCCGCCGGCGAAGACCAGCGTGTTGATCTCGGCGTGCGAGGTGAACGCGCGCGAGTTGGTGCCCCACACGTCGGTCATGCCGAACTTGATCGCATGCGAGCCGGTGACGTAGCTGGCCGCGGCCATCATGCTGTAGTCGCTCGTCTTGCTCTTGTAGGGCGGAATCGTGTTGCCGGCGGCGACGGTGAGCGTGTTGGTGGTCGTCTCGAGGCGCGGGAGATCGAGCGGCCCGACGGTCGGGCGGTAGTTCTGCTCGTACGGCTGGTTGTAATAGGAGAGGCCGGCCTCGAGCAGCAGCTTGTTCGACTGCGCCCGCGTCCACTTCACCTGCGGCACCCAGCCGTTGCCGAAGGCATCGGTCGACGCCTCGGGCGTGGTCGTCGCCAGCGTGTTGAAGCCGTTGTAGAACTCGCCGTTGAACTGCTTTTCGACGTAGAGGCGGATCTTGTCGCGGCTGGAGGCCGCCCAGGTGAGCCGGCCGACGGCGCTGTAATTGCCCATCAGGTTCCGGAACGCCGGGCTGCCGTCGGCGAACTTCGAGCTCGGGACGTAAACCTTCGCGTTCTGGTACTTGTAGGTGAAATAGAACCAGAGCTTGTCCTTCTTCAGCGGCCCGCCGAACGACGGGTTGAATTGATAGTCGTACGCCGTCTTGGCGGTGGTGATGAACGGCTTCACCGCCTCCGAGCGGTTGTCGGCCTGCAGCGAACTGCCCTGGCCGTAGGCGAAGAAGCTGCCGGAGAAGGTGTTGCCGCCGTCTTTCGGCACGCTGTTGATGCGCAGGCCGCCGGCCTGCATCTCCGCCGACTCGGCGCCGGTGGTGTAGGTGACTTCCTGGACGCTGGCGTCGTTCATGTAGAAGCCGCTGAACTGGCCGCTGCCGCACAGGTTGTTGACGCGCATGCCGTCGATCGCGATCACCATGTCGCTGGTGTCCGAGCCGTGCACCCGCATGTTGTACTGGCCGAGCACGAACGGCGTCACCGTCGTGCCGGGGATGAGGAGCGCGCGCGCCGGGGTGTTGCGCGTCGTCACCGGAATCGAATCGAGCACCTCGCGGTTGGCGACAAACGCCGTCTGGTTGTTGACGACGTCGACGACCGGCGCCTCGGCGGTGATGGTCAGCGTCTCCTCGAGCAGGCCGACCTGCATCTCCGCGTTCACCGACGGCGTGAAGTTGCCCTCGAGCACGATGTTGCCGCGGCGCACCGACTTGAAGCCGGCGAGCGAGAAGGTCACCTCGTAGGTGCCGGGCGACAGATCGACGATGCGGTATTGACCGGCGCTGTCGGTGACCACCGAGCGCGTTTTTTCAATCAACGCCGGGCTGGACGCTTCCACCAGCACGCCGGGCATCACCGCGCCCGAGGTGTCGCGGACGACCCCGGTGATCGCAGCCTGGGCGCTGCTGGTCGCCGGCACCAGGAACACCGCCGCCACCAGCGTGGCGAGACACAGCACAACTCGACGCATATGCTTCCCCTTTTGAGAGCCGATGCCGCGCGCGGCGATCGGTTCGGATGGTCGTGCAGAGTGGGACATTACGGTCGCCTTCCGCGCCTGTCAAGGCGGAACCGGCAACCGACCGGCCGGTCGGTAACGCACGATCCACGGATTTGGCGGCGGACGCGAAAATCGCGCGATCGCGGCAGACCAATGATCCGCGCGCGCGAGAACAAAGTCTCCCGGACGTGCGGCAACAAGCCTCGCAAGCCACGAGGCCCACGAAGGTCACGAAGAACGAAACTGTTATCTCTAGGCGAAGGCAGCGGTGTGGGCGAACAGGGCGGGGACGCCGCCGGTGTGCAGGAAGACGACGGTTTCGTCCGCGCCGATCGCGCCGGCGCGCACGTCGGCGATGAGCGCCGCCATCGCCTTGGCGGTGTAGGTCGGATCGAGCAGCACGCCGTCGCGCGTGGCCAGCAGGCGGATCGCTTCCAGCCCGCCGCGTGTGGGGATGCCGTATCCGTCGCCGATGTGATCCTGGTTGGTCGTCAGCTCGCCCGGCGTGACGGTGATGGCCACGCCAAGAACCGCCGCGGCCTCGGTCGCGACGCGGGCGGCGCGCACGCGCTTCTCGTCTTCGCCGCCGCTGACGGCGATCCCGGCAAGCTGGTAAGAGGGTGAGAAGAGGCGCGACCCGAGCTCCAGCCCCGCCTGTGTGCCGCGCGAGCCGCTGGCGTAGTAGAGGCGCGTCGGCGCCATCGACGCGGCGGCGAGCTGCTCGACCAGCTCGCGCGTGCCGGCGGCGTAGCCGAGCGCGCCGACGCCGCTCGATCCGCCGACCGGGATCAGGTACGGCCGCTCTCCTTTGGCGCGCAGGTTCGCCATCACCTCCGCGACCCGTGCCTCTTCGTCGGGAGCGACGGCCAGCTTCGGATCGGGCCCCGCGGGAATCAGGTGAATGTCCGCGCCGAACAAGCGATCGAGGAGATAGTTGCCCTGCACCTCCGGCGCCGCCTCCTGCGTCGTCAAGACGAGCGAGACGCCGAGGCCGGCCACGCGCGCCGCTGCCGCGGTCATGCGGGCATGGTTCGACTGCACGGCGCCGGTGGTGACGACCGACGTCGCGCGCTGCTGCAGCGCGTCGCCGATCAGGAACTCGAGCTTGCGCGCCTTGTTGCCGCCGAGCGCGAGGCCGGTGAGGTCGTCGCGCTTGAGCAGGATGCGCGGGCAGCGCGCCGATCCGCCGAGCGCCTCGCGCAACCCGCGCGCCTCGGTGAGCGGCGTCGGCAGCGTCGCGAGCGCGACGCGCGGCAGGCGGGCGAAATCAATCATCACGCGCGTGTGCAGGGGCCAGGGGCTGGTTGCCGGGGCAGCGTAGCCAGTCCCTAGTCCCCAGTCCCCAGTCCCTTGACAAGCGTCATCTGCTTTTCGAACCAGTGGTGCGCGTATGGTTCGGCGTTGAATGGCGCGACCTCGACGTAGCCCGTGCGCCGGTAGAGGGCAATCGCTTCGGTCAGCGCGCGATTGGTTTCGAGCCGCACCGCCGTCGCACCCGCCTCGCGCGCGTGCCCTTCGAGCACCTCGAGCAGCCGGCGTCCGAGGCCGAGGCTGCGCGCGTCGGGCGCGATCCACATGCGCTTCAGCTCGGCCGGTGCGCCGCCGTGCAGCTTCAGCGCGCCGCAGCCGACCGGTTGGCCGCGCAGCCGGGCGATGAACAGCGCGCCGGCCGGCGGCGTCAGCTCGGGCGCGGCGGCAGAGATGCTGAGCGCCGGGTCGAACCCCGACTCGAAGCGCGAGGCGAGCTCGGTGAAGTACTGCTGAAAGCACCAGCGCGCGTCGGCGGTGGCCGGATCCTCGATCGCGAAGCGCACCATCGACGCGCGCAGCAGCCGCTCGACCTCGGTGACGGCCGACACGAAGGCGTCGCGCTGCGGCGGGCTCAGCGGATCGAGCAGGCGCAGCGCGACCGCGTCGGACCGGCGATCGAGCTCGGCGCGCTCGGCGAGGCCCGCCCTCGTCAGCGAGATCCGGCCGGCGCTGCGAAGCGTCGGCCGCCGCGGGCGGGACTGCCGAGTGCGGATCCGTCCACGCGAAGGGCGCCGGGTTGAATGAATGCGAACCAGCCGCTGCCGCTGCAGCGATTGGAGAATGCGATCGAGGCACGCGGCCTCGACGCCGAGCCGGGCGCCGAGCGCCGCGAACTCGGCGCCGTCCGCGCCGATCTCCCACAGGACCCGAGCCTCGCTCATCGGCCGCCCGCGCCCGAGAAAGCGATCCTCGAGCGCGCCGATGCGTTCGGCGACGATGCGGTTGAAGCGGCGGATCCGATCGATCACTACCGGGTCCATGGTCGCATCGACGCGCGCTACCAGGGTTCCGTCCGCTTGGTGAACGCGCGCCCCTTGTCGGCGGCCGGCGTGTCGCCGCCAGTGCAGATCATCACGCCGTCCTTGAGCTGATCGATGACGTTGTTCTCGTTGCAGGCGTTGAGGAACTTGACCCCCGCCGCCTTGGTGGCGTTGAGCACGCGTCGCCGCACCGCGGCCATCGACGGCGCCGCTTCGCCGCCGCCCTGATAGGTGCCGGGGCGGCCCATCAGGTAGAAGCCGTGATCGCCGGGACCCCATTCGGCGAACGCGATGCCCGGCACGCGCACCGAGGTCTCGACGTTCGCGTCGGCGCGCGGGTTCTCGATTTTCAGGCCGAACAGCAGCTCGCCGTCGGGATTGAGCGGCCACGGCTCGGCGATGCGCATGTATTCCTCCGCGGTGACGCCCCACATGCGCGACGCGTAGCCCTGCGAGCCGTTGCCTCGCGTCCCCTGCGCGAGCCCGTCGACGCGCGGCGCGAACGGATAGCGCGACGCCTCGATCATCATCCGCGCCGCTTCGGGGCTCTCCGCGTTGCAGAGCAGGATGCCGTGCGCGCCGGTCGCCAGCGCCTGCTGAATCATCCACGCGTTGGCGCGCACCGCATCGGTGGTGCCGGCAATCGGCAGGGTGACGATCACCGCCGGCGTCTTGTGGCCGGTGCGGGTGGGGCCCGATTCGAGCAGGCCGCGCATGAACTCGCGCAGTTCCTTGAAGTCGAGCGGGCCGTGCTCCATCTCGTAGGTGATGTAGTCGGCCTTGGTCCCCGCCATCTGCTTGCCCTGCTCGTAGCCGCCGCCGCTGATCTGCGCGTAGTAGACCGGCTGGTTCTGGAGCCAGAGGTCGATGACGCGGTTGACGTGCTTGCCGGTGCGGGTGGTGTGCTTCGGCATCTCCTGCAGCGTCGCGTTCGCGGGCGACGTCGCCTGCTGCGCGCTGAGCGACATCGCCGTCAGCATGCCGGCGGCCAGGCCGGTCAGCAAAACCGCATTCGTCCTCATGGGAGCTCTCCTCGTGAAGTGAGTGTGACGGCCGGGTTCCTTCCCGCGCCCGATTATTGTTCGCGCGGACCGGTTGTCAAGCGCGAAGCGCAGGAGCGACGCGCGTGCCCCGAGCGAAGCCGGGCCGGCCGGCGCGAAGTCGAAGAGCCCCCGCCGCGCCGCCGCGGGGCCGGTGTCGACGCTACGTCGCCGTACCGCGCGACCTGACAGGGGTGAAGACGATCCGTCGCGCATCCAGGTAGGCAGTCAACGCGTTCGCCTCCTGCCGCTCCGACACGAACGCCAGGTACCCGTCCGGGCGCACCAGATACAACCCGTCTCGCAGAAAACCTGCCTGGCGCACGCGTTCGCTCCATTCGAAGACTTCGAGCGGCAGCTGCCGCGCGGCGCACAGCGATCGCGTCTCCGGCGTCGCGTCGCCGTAGATGTGAAGCTGCCACGCGAGCGACGACAACGGGAGGAAGTTGTCGCGCCGGCCATCGCCGTCGAGCGGAACCCACGGCAGGCGATCGCCGCCCTGGAGCGAGCCGGCAGATCCTTCGCTGAGCGAGCTGCGCCGATATTCGATCGCCGTTTGCGAGACGGTGCGGAACGCCAGCCGCCGTACTGTCGTCGACGCGAACAGCGCCGGGAACAGCTGCGGCACCACGTACAGCCGCAGCGTTCGTGCAAGCGCGGTCGCGCTGGTCACGGCCGTGAACACGCGATCGGTGGTCCCGACCAGGCGCTGCGCGAAGGCGATCCGCTCGACTTGATACGTGTCGAGCATGGCCGGATCGGCGGCGCCGCGGAGAACGGCGTCGAGCTTCCACGCCAGGTTGACCGCGTCGCCGATGCCGGTGTTCATCCCCTGCCCGCCGACCGGGCTGTGGATGTGCGCGGCGTCGCCGGCGAGAAACGCGCGGCCGCTGCGGAATCGTTCTGCCACACGATGGTGGACGCGGTAGGTGGAGAACCAGTTGACGCGATGGACGTCGATCTTCATCCATCCGAGCACGCGCGTGCTGACGTCGTCCCACGTCAACGTCTTGCCCGCGTCGGTGCCGTTCGCCCGCACCGTGCCGACCAGCCGAGCGCGGCCGGCGTCCTTCAGCGGGAACACCGCGAGAAAATCGGCTGAGTCGAGCGCGACGTGGAGCTCGCCGTTCATCGCCGGCCCGGCGCCGTCGACGTCGGCGACGTAGAACAGGTGCTCGTAGGTGCCGCCCTGGAAGCCGATGGCGAGCTGCTCGCGCACGGCTGAATGCGCGCCGTCGCACCCGGCGATGAAGGACGCTCCGCACGAGGCGGTCGATCCGTCGGCGCGCACCAGCCGGGCGCGCACGCCATCCGCTGTTTCCTCGAAGCCTTTCAGCTCCGTCTCACGCTCGACGCTGACGCCCAAATGTTCGCGCGCGGCGATCAGCAGGCGCTCGTGCTCATCCTGCGGATAAATCAGCAGGTAGGGAAACGGGCTGATGCCGGCGCCCATGTCGCCGAGGACGGCGCGCGCGACGTGCCTGCCGGCCACCCACATGTTCGCCGCGATCACCCGCCGTCCCCGCTCGACCACCCGGTCGGCGAGGCCAAGCTGGCGATACAGTTCGAGCGTGCGCGCCTGCACCCCGAGCGCGCGCGACGTCGTCCCCGGCGCCGCAAGCTTGTCGACGATGCGAACGCGGCGGCCGGCGCGGGTGAGCCAGAGCGCGAGGACGAGGCCGGTGGGTCCGGCGCCGGCGACGAGCACATCGCTTCGGTCCATGCGAATTGCCGGGATCAGCATAAACTCTCGGGTCATGCCCCGCATCCGCGGCGGTGGTCTGGTGGCGCTGGCGGTAGGCGCGGCGGTGTTCTTGCTCGTCGCTGCCGACCTGTTGCTGCCCCCCGTGACCGCCCGCGTGCAGGCGACCGATTCGATCACCATCCGCGGCAAGGCTCAGCTGCTCAGGCTGTACGGACAGCGCGGCAACCCGCCGGTCGTGGTCTCCAGCGGCGATGGCGGCTGGGTGCACCTCGGGCCGCACGTCGCCGACCTCCTTGCCAGGCGCGGCTTCTTCGTCGTCGGCGTCGACGCCAAGGCGTACCTCGAGAGCTTCACGTCGCGATCGACCACGCTGCGGCCGGAAGACGAGCCGCGCGACTACGCGGCGCTGGCGGGCTATGCCGCGAGGGGCAGCTCGCGGCGGCCGATTCTCATCGGAGTCTCCGAGGGTGCGGGCCTCTCGGTGCTGGCGGCGACCGATCCGTCGACGAGAGCGGCGATCGCCGGCGTGATTGCCCTGGGGCTGCCCAACCTCAACGAGCTGGGATGGCGGTGGAAGGACTCGCTGATCTACCTGACGCACGGCGTTCCCAACGAACCGAACTTCAGCACGCAGGCGATCGTCGATCGCATGGCGCCGGCGCCGCTCGCCGCCATCCACTCGACGCGGGATGAGTTCGTGCCGCTCGCCGAAGTGCAGCGGATCTTCGACCGCGCGAAGGAGCCGAAGCGGCTGTGGGTGGTGGACGCGTCGGATCACCGCTTCAGCGACAACCTCGCCGAGCTCGAACGGCGCCTGCTCGAGGCGATCGCCTGGATTCGGAGCATCGCGAAGGAGTGACGACCGGGCACAGCCGGCTGCGTCAGGCCGCGCCCTTCGTCGCCGGCCTCGTGCTGTTCGTCGCGGCGCTCGAAGTGCTCCGCATCGAGCTGCGCGCGGTCACCTGGCGCGAGCTGTCGGCCGACGTGTGGAGCACGCCGGCGGCGCGCCTGCTCCTGGCGCTGGCGCTCACCGCGCTGAACTATGCGGTGCTCACCGCCTACGATCTCCTTGCGTTCGCCTACATCGGCAAGCGTTTGCCGGTCTCACGCATCGCCGCCGCGTCCTTTCTCGCCTACGCGATTTCGAACAACGTCGGGTTTGCGATGCTGTCGGGCGCGTCGGTGCGCTATCGCTTCTACACGCGGTGGGGTGTCACTGCCGACGAGCTCTCGCGCATCGTCTTTTCGTATTCGGTGACGTTCTGGCTCGGCCTGCTGGCGCTTGGCGGGCTCAGCCTGGCGGTGGCGCCGATACCGGAGGTCGCGGGGCTGCCGGCGCGCGGCCTGCTCGTGGCGGCTGGATGGCTGTTGCTGCTGGTGGCGCCGGCGTATCTGGCGGCCACGGCGATGCGGCGCGCGCCGCTGCGGCTGCGACAGCTCGAGCTGCCGCTGCCGACGCCAGCCATCGCGGCAGGGCAGATCATCATCTCGGCGATCGATTGGGCGCTCGCCGGCGCGGTGCTCTACGTGCTGCTGCCGGCAAACGCGCCGGGCTTTCTTACCTTTCTCGGCGCCTTCCTGGTTGCGATCCTGCTCGGCATGGTGAGCCATGTGCCCGGCGGCGCAGGCGTCTTCGAAGGGCTGATGGTCGTGCTGCTCGGTCCCTACCTCACGCCGGGCGAGCTCCTGCCGGCGCTGGTCGTCTTTCGCGTCGTGTACTACCTGTTGCCGCTCGTCGTCGGGCTGGTCGCGCTCGTCGCCGACGAAGCGTGGCAGCGCCGCACCGCGATGGCGCGCGCGGGCGCGACCCTTGGCCGCGTCACCGAGCGATGGGCGCCGCGGGCGCTCGCCGTCCTCGCGTTCCTGTCGGGCATCGTGCTGCTGTTCTCGGGCGCGACGCCGGCCGCCGGCGACCGGCTGGCGATGCTCAATCGCGCCCTGCCGCTCGGCATCATCGAAACGTCGCACTTCATCGGCAGCATCGCCGGCGCGGTGCTGCTGATTCTTTCGCAGGGTCTGGCGCGCCGGCTCGACGCAGCCTATTACGCGACCGGCATCACGCTGGTCGTCGGCATGGCCGCGTCGCTGCTCAAGGGCTTCGATTACGAGGAGGCGGGGCTGCTGTTGCTGACGTTAGTGGTTCTGCTGCGCGCGCGGCCCGGGTTCGACCGGCGCGCCGCATTCTTCGAGACCCGTTTCTCGGTGGCGTGGATCGCGGCCGTGGCCGCGGCGCTCGCCGGATCGGTGTGGGTGGGCCTCTTCGCGTTCAAGCACGTCGACTACTCGAGCGAGCTCTGGTGGCAGTTCGAGCTGCAGGGCGAAGCGTCGCGCTTCCTGCGCGCGTCGGTCGGCGTCGGCCTGACGCTGCTGCTCGTGGCGGTGGCCAGGCTGATGTCGTTCGCGCCGCACGAGACGGTGACGCCGTCGCCGGCCGATCTCGCGGATGCCGAGCGCGCCATCGCGACGCAACCGTCGACCTATCCGTACCTGGCGCTCCTGGCCGACAAGGCGCTGCTCTTCAACGAGGAGCGCACCGCGTTCGTGATGTACGGCGTACAGGGGCGCACCTGGGTGGCGCTGCGCGATCCGGTCGGGCCAAAGAACCAGATGGCCCGGCTGGTCCAGGAGTTCCTCGAGCGGTGCGACGACTTCGGCGGCGTGCCGGTCTTCTACGAGATCAGCAAGGCGTACATGTACCTGTATGCCGACTTCGGGCTGACCTTCGTCAAGCTTGGCGAGGAGGCGCGCGTCGATCTCACGGCGTTCACGCTGCAGGGCGGGCAGGCCTCGAGATACAGGCAGGCGCTGCGGCGTCTCGAGAAGGACGGCGCCACATTCCGCATCGTCGATCGCGCGGACGTGCCGGCGATCATGGATCAACTGCGGGCCGTGTCCGACGACTGGATCGCCGAGAAGGCGAGCGCCGAGAAGGGATTCTCGCTCGGCTTCTTCGACGAGGCGTACCTCTCGCGCTTTCCGATCGCGGTCGTCGAACGCGGCGGGCGCATCGAGGCGTTTGCCAATCTCTGGCTGGGGGGCGACAAGGAAGAAGTCTCGATCGACCTGATGCGGTACCGCCGCGACGCGCCCAAGGGGATCATGGAGCCGCTGTTCGTGCACCTGATTCAATGGGGGCACCAGCAGGGCTATCGCTGGTTCATCCTCGGCATGGCGCCGCTGTCCGGGTTCGAGTCGTCTCCGATCGCGTCGATCTGGAACCGGCTCGGCGCATTTCTCTACGAGCATGGGGAAGCGGTCTACAACTTCCAGGGGCTCCGCGCCTACAAGGAGAAGTTCAACCCGGTCTGGGAGCCGCTCTACCTTGCCTATCCGGGAGGCTTGCGATTGCCGCGCATCATGGCCGACGTGTCAGCGCTCGTCGCCGGCGGCTATCGCCGCATCTTTCAGAAATGAGGGTGGAGTAGAGTGATCGGCATGACGTCCACGGCCACGATTTCCCGTCACAACGTCCGCGTCTTCGGCGCCGGCGCGGTGCCGATGGTCTTTGCGCACGGCTTCGGCTGCGATCAGAACATGTGGCGGTTCATCACCCCCGCCTTCGAGCACGATTACCAGATCGTCCTCTTCGACTATCTCGGGCACGGGCGCTCGGACGTGTCCGCCTATCAGCCGGCGCGGTATGCCAGCCTCGATGGCTACGCCGCCGACGTCCTGGAGATCTGCGCCGCGCTCGACCTGCGCCACGGCGTGTTCGTCGGCCACTCGGTGAGCGCGATGATCGGCGCGATCGCCTGCGCCCGTGAGCCGGAACGCTTCGATGCCCTGGTGATGATCGGCCCGTCGCCGCGGTACCTCAACGACGGCGACTACGTGGGCGGGTTCGACCGCCCCGACATCGACGGCCTGCTCGATGCGCTCGACAGCAATTACCTTGGCTGGTCGAGCTCGATGGCGCCGGCGATCATGGGGCGGCCGGATCGCCCCGAGCTCGGCGAGGAGCTGGCCAACAGCTTCTGCCGCACCGATCCGGCGATCGCCCGTCAGTTCGCGCGGACGACGTTTCTCGGCGACAACCGCGACGACCTCGCGCGCGTGCCGGCGCGGACGCGGACGCTGGTGCTGCAATGCGCGGACGATGTGATTGCGCCGAAGGCGGTGGGGCAGTTCGTCCACAGCCGCGTCGCGAACAGCGTGCTCGTGAATATGCGCGCGACCGGGCACTGCCCCAACCTCAGCGCGCCGGACGAAACGATTGCGGCGATCAAGGCGTTCCTTGCGTCATGATCACGGGAACGTGGCGGAGTGGCCTGACTTCCTGATCGAGGCGCTGTTCGACGAGAGCGCCGAGGATCTGTACGAGCACGCCCCCTGCGGCTACCTGTCGCTCCTGCCCGACGGCATCGTCGGCAAGGTCAACGCGACGTTCCTCGAGTGGACCGGCTACAGCAGCGCCGAGCTGGTGGGCAAGGCCAGGTTCCTGGACCTTTTGACCGTCGGCGGCCGCATCTATTACGAAACCCATTTCCAGCCGCTGCTGCGCATGCAGCGGCAGGTGCGGGAGGTCGCGTTCGACCTGATGCGCCGGAGCGGCGAGCGGCTGCCGGTGCTGGTCAACGCCACGCACCGCGAGTACCCGAACGCCGGGTCGATCACCAGGATTACCGTCTTCGACGCGACCGATCGGCGCCACTACGAGCGCGAGCTGCTCGCGGCGCGCAAGGCCGCCGAGGACGCCGCGCAGGCCAAGAGCGAACTCATTGCCGCGATCAGCCACGACGTGCGCGCGCCGCTGAGCGCGATCACCACCGCGATTGCGCTGCTGGAGAAGACGGCGCCGACGCCGCAGCAGGCCAGGTACATCCGTGTCCTGCGGTCGTCGACGGCGCACGCGCTGACGCTGGTCAACAACCTGCTCGATCTGGGGCGGCTCGAGGCGGGACGCACGCCGCTGCGGGAGGAGCCGTTCTCGATGCGCGAGCTGGTCAACAGCGTGGCGGCGACCGCGCGCGCGACGGCGCTGGACAAGCCGGACCTGGAGTTGACGGCGACGGTCGCGCCGTCGGTTCCGGACGCGCTCGTCGGCGATCGGTCGAAGATCGGCCAGGTGATTTCAAACCTGATGATGAACGCCGTCAAGTTCACCGAACGGGGCTTCGTGTCGGTGACCGTCGATGCGCGCGACGAGGACGGCGGCGGTGTCACGCTCGACGTCGTGGTCAGCGACTCCGGGATCGGCATCCCGGCCGATCGCCTGCCGCACATCTTCGAGGAGTACGCGCAGGCGACCGACGACATCGCGCAGAAGTACGGCGGCACCGGCCTCGGGCTGGCGATCTGCCGCCGGGTGCTGCGCCTCTACGGCTCCGACCTGAGCGTCACCAGCACGGTCGGCACCGGGACGACCTTCTCGTTCTCGCTGTCGTTGAATCGGCCGGCGCCGTGAGAAACCGCGCACGACCACGTTGAATGTCGTCGCCGCAATGGATTACCGTAGCGCCGTGCCCGACGCGCGGTTCGCTCAACTCGGCGATCACAAGTACGTCTCGCTCGAAACGTTCAGGAAGAGCGGCGCGGGCGTGAAGACGCCGGTCTGGTTCCTGCTGCACAACGGGGCGTTGTACATCTACACCGAGGCGGCGTCGGGGAAGGTCAAGCGGATTCGCAACAACCCGAAGGTGCGGGTGGCGCTGTGCACCGTGCGCGGCCGCGTCACCGGGCCGTGGGTCGACGGCGCCGCCTCGATCATCGACGGCGAGGAGCGGCGAACCGCCGACCGGCTGCTCGACCGCAAGTACTTCCTGAAAAAGATTTTCAATTTCCTGACGCGGATCAACCGCCACGAGCGGGCGATGATCAAGGTCCAGCCCGCACCCGCCTGACCATCGCCCCGAAATGTGATGACGCAACGGCCACGCATTCTCGTCGTCGACGACGAAGAGTCGATGCGCAATTTCGTCGAGTGCGTGCTCGAGTCCGCCGGCTACGAGGTTGTCGGCGCGTCCAGCGGCCCCGACGCGCTCGAATGCGTCGAGCGCCATCCGCCGTTCGACCTCTTCATCCTCGACGTGATGATGCCGCAGATGGAGGGCGACGAGCTCTCGCGCCGCCTCCACCTTCGCGACCCGGACGCGAAGGTGTTGTACTTGACCGGCAACAGCGATCGCCTGTTCGCGCAGCGCCAGGTGCTGTGGGAGAACGAAGCGTTCCTCGACAAGCCGGTTTCGCTGGAGGGCCTGCTCGAGGGCGTCTCGCTGATGCTGAGCGGCCATATCGGCCGCTGAAGCGTGCTCGCCGAATCCGCGGGCAGCTCACCTCGGTCAGGACCTTGATTGGACGCGAGGGAGGGTCGCCTTCTGTGGTACAGTGACTGTCCTGGATCTTGCCGCGTACTGTGCCGGCCTCCGGCGTATCGAGCCGCTTCTGACTCGCTCCTCCTGAAGTTCAGCCTGGTTACGAGACACATCCATTCCCGGATCGATTCCGATCGCGGGACAGGTCGCCGGTGCGACAGAGGAGTCGTGTATGAGTCGGAAGTTATACGTTGGAAATCTGCCCTACGAAATCGGCGAAACCGAACTGCAGGACATGTTCGCGCGCGCCGGATCGGTTGAGTCGGTCACGGTGATGCGCGACCAGATGACCGGCCGCGCGCGCGGCTTCGCGTTCGTCGAGATGAGCACCGATGAGGAGGCGCAGACGGCCATCCGCGACCTGAACGAGGCCCAGCTCGGTGGACGGCGCCTCACCGTCAACGAGGCGCGCCCCAAAGCCGCCGGAGGCCGCGGCGGGTTCGGTGGCGACCGGGCGCCTCGCCGCCGGTCGGAACCGCGCTGGTAGGACGTGGAGGACGTTAAACGAGGCGCCGCGCGGCGGGTGGCGCCTGCTCGTCCCGGCGCGGCCCCGGGTTCGCCCGAGCGCCGCGGCGTTCGCAGCGCCGGCCGCATCGTCTCGTTACAGGTCGGACAGGGCCACGGGTTCATCCGGCTGGCCGACCATCGGGATGTCTTCTTCCATCGCAGCGACGTGCGCGACGGCAACTCGTTCAACGATTTCGCCGTCGGCGACGCCGTTCTCTTCGAGCTCTACGACGACGCGGTGAGCGGTCCGCGGGCGCTGGACGTCCAGCGCCGCCGGGCTCGGCAGTAGAGCTCATCCCGCGCGCGCAATCTTCATCTACAATACCGGCCACTCTCAAAGGCATGCGGACAGGAGCAGTCATGAGGCATTTCACGCGTGCGATGTCGACTCTCGGATGCCTGGTGGTCGCGGCGGCGGTGATGAGCGCCCAGAACGCGCCGCGGCAGGTGCGAACGGGGCCGGACAGCGAGATCCGCCACCTGCTCTACATCGCCACTCCTGGCGACAACGGCACCGACAACCAGTCCGGCGTGATCGTGCTCGACGCGGACAAAGGCTACAGTTTCATCAAACGCATTTCCTACGGGCTGCCCGCCAGCAGGATGCCGGCGCCCAAGGTGTCCGGCATCGAAGTCAGCGTGCCGCTGCAGATGCTCTACGTCGCGACGAACGGCTTCCTGATGGGGCTCGATCTGAACACGGATCTGCCCGTGTGGACCTTCAACGGCGAAAGCGCGCCGGTCGAACGGACGAGAGGCGCCGCCAGCGGCTGCTGCGAGCGCCCGTGGACGCTGCCCGATGGCAAGACCATGCTGGTCGGCTCCAGCTACAACAAGTGGTGGTACTACATCGACAGCGCGACCGGGAAGGTGGTCGGCAAACTCGATACGCCGGACAGTCCGGTGGCACACAACCTGGCGCTGTCTGCTGACGGCAAGCTCGGCATCCTCGGATCCATGTCCAGCCCGAAGGAAGGCAAGGCGGGCATCGCCGTCATCGACGTGCCCAGTCGCAAGGTCCTCCGGTACATGACGT
>Ga0207648_10003816_pt1 | contig 15755 bp, 9 predicted proteins | sample KBSMisM32_FD_184310 | JGI IMG/M metagenome (GOLD analysis project Ga0207648, IMG submission 184310) | Miscanthus rhizosphere microbial communities from Kellogg Biological Station, Michigan, USA - KBS Miscanthus M3-2 (SPAdes) (version 2) | ecosystem: Host-associated > Plants > Roots > Rhizosphere...
CCGACGCCCTCGGCACGTCCAGCGTCGATGCGATTTCGAAGACCAGCAAGGTATTCGTGAAGGTCGACAACAGCACGCCGGCGGTGAACGCCGAGGCGGACCTGACCACGCTCGGCAGCGACGGCTTCACGCTGAACTGGACGACCAACGACGCGACGACGACGGAGATTCTCTATCTGAGCCTTGCCCCGCTTGCCGTCACCGAGGCGCGCCTCACCTCGTTCACGGCGACGCGCGATGCGCGCGGGGTACACCTCGCCTGGCGCACCGGCTACGAGGTCAACAATCTCGGCTTCCACCTCTATCGCGAGATCGACGGACGCCGCGTGCGCATCACGCGCGCGCTCGTCGCCGGCTCCGGGCTCACGGTCGGCTCACGCACCGTGAACAGTGAGCACAGCTACAACTACTGGGATCTCGATCCGGACGCGGCTGCGCCACAGGCGACCTACTGGCTGCAGGACGTCGACTTCAACGGGAAGGGCACGTGGCACGGCCCGTTCGTTCCGGTGCCGGCTCAGGCCGGTGCGCTGCCGGCGGCCGACACTGAAAACAGCCGCACCCTGCAAGGCCTTGGACGCGGCGTCGGCACATCCTCCGAGCGGTTTTCGTCGGGCGCGGATCCCGAAGTCACGGCATCGGTCGTTTCCCCCGCGCTGCGGACCGGCCGCGCCTCGCTGGCCGTGAACTCGGCAGCGGATCCCCGCCTGACGCAGTGGACCGTCGCCGGTCAGGCCGGCGTCAAGCTCGGGGTGCGTTCGACGGGCTGGTATCGCGTCGCGCAGCCGGCGCTGGTTGCGGCCGGTTTCGATCCGCAGGTCGATCCGTCGACGCTGCGTCTCTTCCTGCACGGCATCGAGCAGCCGATCGTGGTCACCGGGGCGGCGGACGGCCACTTCGATCCCGCGGACGGCGTCGAGTTCTACGGCGTCGCCGCCGACACGGCCGCGACCGACACCGCGGTGTACTTCCTGACGGGCGGATCCGGCACGGGGCTGCGTGTGCTCGCTGCGCCCGCGACGACGCCGGGCCCGGCCGCGGCCTCGCGGTTCTGGGGCACCGTCGAGCGCAAGGACCGCAGCATCTATTTCGCCGCGCTGCGCAACGGCGACGCCGAGAACTGGTTCGGCGCGCTGATCGATCCCGCCGATCCCGCGAGCGTCGCGGTGACGGTCAATCATCCCGATGCCTCGGCGCCGAGCGACGCCGTGCTCGAAGTCACGCTGCAGGGCGTCACCTCCGGACCCGATCCCGTCGACCACCAGGTCCGCGTCCGCGTGAACGGCACGGTCGTCGGCGACATGACACTCAAGGATCGCGACCACGCGGTGGCGACGCTGACCGTCCCGCACGCGCTGCTCGTCTCCGGCGCCAACAGCGTGGACTTCGAGGCGCTCAACGGTGACGCCGATCTCACGCTGTTCGACACCCTGCGTCTCAGCTACTGGCATACGACCGACGCCGACGACAACGAGCAATTGCCCTTCATCGCGGAAGGCCAGCAGCAGGTCACGATCGGGAACTTCGCCACGACCGACGTGCGCGTCGTCGACGTCACCGACCCGCTGGCGATCGTGGAGCTGCCCGTCAGCGCCGCCGGGCCGTCGGCCATCACCGTCCAGGCGGCGGCCACCGGTTCGCGATCGCTGCTGGCGTTCACCGGCGCGACGCTCCTGGCGCCGGCGTTCGTCGTCGCGAACCAGCCGTCGACGCTGCACGATGCGGCAAACGCGTTCGACTACGTGATCGTCGCGCACCCCGATTTCGCCGCGCAGATGGCGCCGCTCGCGGCGCTGCGCGCCTCGCAGGGCCACCAGGCGGCGGTCGTCTCGATTGACGACGTCTACGACGAGTTCAGCTACGGCGAGCGTTCGCCGGCCGCGATCAAGGACTTCCTCGCGCGGGCGCGCTCGGCCTGGGTCGTCGCGCCGCGCTACGTCGTCCTTGCCGGCGACGCCACGTTCGATCCGCGCGATTACGCGGGATTCGGCTTCGGCGACTTCGTGCCGACCCGGCTCGTCGACATGGCGAAGGTCGATCTCGAAACGGCGTCGGACGACTGGTTCGCCGACGCCAACCTCGACGGCATCCCGGACTTCGCGATCGGCCGGCTGCCGATCCGGACGGCTGCACAGGCCGCGACGGTTGTCTCCAAGCTGATCGCCTACGACAACGAAGCCGCGGGTGCGTGGACGAAGCAGGTCTCGCTCGTCACCGACCACGACGACAGCGCGGCGAAGTTCCGCCTCTCCAGCACGACGGTGGCGTCGCATCTGCCCGGCGATTTCGTCCGCCATCCGCTCGACACCGACGCGCTCGGCGCCGCCGCGCTGCGCAGTCAGCTGTTCGATCTCGTCGGCCAGGGACAGCTGATCGTCAACTATCTCGGCCACGGCTCGGAACGGATCTGGGGGGCGTCCGGCGATCTGATGCAGGTGAGCGACGTCGCGTCAGGCTGGATGGCCCGGGATGGGCAACTGCCCTTCGTCGTCGCGATGAACTGCCTCAACGGATTCTTCCAGGGCATCTACGACGAGGCCAGCCTGGCGGAAACGCTGGTGCGGAGCGACGGCGGGGCGGTCGCGGTCTGGGCTTCGTCGGGCCTGACGGACGCGGAGCCGCAGTCGGTCCTGAATAACGAGCTTTACCGGGTGATCTTCACGCGCGGCAAGCCGACGCTCGGCGACGCGGTGATCGCCGCGAAACAGGCGGTCGCCGACGTCGACGTCCGGCGATCCTGGACACTGTTCGGCGATCCCGCGACGCGTCTCAAGGGAGTGTCCGACGTCGCCCTCGACCCGTCGCCGCCGGCGACGCTGACGGCGAGCCCGGCGGACCTGAACTTCGGCGTCATCACCTCGGGCGTGACGCTCACGTCGGTGACCTCGACGCAAACGGTGCGCCTGGTGCAGGCGGGATCCGGTACGGTGACGTGGGTGGCGACGGCCGATCAGCCGTGGATCCAGATCACGAACGGATCCGGGGCCGGGAGCGGCCGGTTCACGATCGGGATTGCCGCAGGCGGCCTGCCGCCCAGCGGGGCCGCGACCGGGACCGTCACCGTCGCCGCGACCGGTGCGCAGCAGTCGCCGACGCTGACGGTCCACGTCGCGGTGATCGCCCCTGGCTCGTCGGGCGCGCCATTCGGCAGCCTCGACACGCCGCAGCCTGGCATCGTGGGTGTGAGCGGCGCGATCCCCGTGACCGGCTGGGCGCTCGACGATGTCGAAGTCGCCCGCGTGGAGATCTTCCGCGACGCGGTCGGCGCCGAGGCGCCCGGACCTGTCTACATCGGCATCGCGAAGTTGATCCCCGGGGCGCGGCCTGACGTCGAGTCGTCCTATCCGCTCATGCCGTTGAGCGACCGCGCCGGCTGGGGCTACATGCTGCTGACGAACTTCCTGCCGCAGCAGGGCAATGGCACCTTTACCCTCCACGCGCTCGCGACTGACGTGGAAGGCAGGCAGTCGTGGCTCGGCAGCCGCACCTTCACGGCCGACAACGCGAATGGAGTACGGCCGTTCGGCACGATCGACACGCCGGATTCGTCGATGATCGCGTCGGGGCCCGGCTACTTGAACTTCGGCTGGGTCCTCGCGCCGCAGGGAAAGAGCATCCCGTTCGATGGATCCTCGATCTCCGTGCTCGTCGACGGCGTGGCCGTCGGACATCCTGGTCCGCTGGCGCCGCGGAGCGACATCCAGGCGCTGTTCCCCGGCTACGTCAACACCGATCACGCCGTCACCGCGTTCGCGCTCGACACCACCGTCTACGCCAACGGCCTTCACACCATCGCCTGGGTCGTCACCGACAGCGGCGGCGTCACGGAGGGGATCGGCAGCCGCTACTTCACCATCGACAACGGCGGCGGCACGAGTCTCACGGCCGCGCCGGGGCGCGCCGAGTCGGCGCGACTGTCCGACGGCGGCACGCGAGTGATGGCGCGCCAGGGCTTTGAACCGGGGCTGGCGCTCGAACCTGTGTCGGTACACGGCGGGCGCCGTCAGCTCATCGCCCGCGAGCTCGACCGAATCGAGCTGCAGCTGTCGACGGAGGCCGACGCCGGCGACGGGTGGCGGTACGAAGGGTACGTGCTCGTCGGCGGCGCACGCCGGCCCCTGCCGATCGGGTCGACGCTGGACGCGACGACCGGGTCGTTCGCCTGGGATCCGGGCCCGGGGTTCATCGGGGGCTACCAGTTGCTGTTCGTGCGCACGAGCGCGGATGGCCGCTCCGAGCAGATCCCCGTCGAGATCGTGCTGCAGCCGCGTCACCGCAACACGTCGCAAATCGAGGTGACGATCGATAGTCCCGTGCGCGGCACCATCGGGTCGTCGTTCACCGTGTCGGGGACGGCGCTGGATCGGGGCGCCCGCGTCCGGCCTGGCGTGGACGTGGTCAACATTTGGGCCTTCCCGAACCCGGGGTCCGGCCAGGGCCCTGTGTTCCTCGGCAGTGCCGGAACGTCGGCGGGCGGCGCCTTCGAGCTGGCGGTGGAAGGGCTCGGGCCGGGGCCGTACGACCTCGCGGTCTATCCCCACACCACGGTGACAGGCCAGTTCGGCGCGGCGTCCGCAGTGCGCGTGAGGGTCAAATGACCGAGATATTTCACTGTCCTTGCGGCTTTACGGGGATTATCCTTGTACTGGTTTCCCCCCAGCAGCCCAGCGGCGCGCCTATGGCTGGAACTCGTTCGTTCCGAAAGAGGTAGCAACCCCATGACACCGATGACCCAACTGATGACGCAACCGATGAGGGTGGGGCACCCTGGCTTGCGGCTGGGCGTCTGCGTCGCGTGCGCGGCCATGCTGGTGGTCGCGGTGGCCCCCCTGGCCGGCGCCGGCCGTTCGGATGACAAGCGGACCGATCGGCGCAACGGCAGTCGGACGACGACGGCGCGTCCGGTGACGGGGTCGTCGCGCGCCGCGACGGCGGTCAACGGGACGCGCACCGCCATCGTGGGATCGGCGTGGAACGTCGACAACTCCCCGATCAAGTTCGCCAGCCTGCGGCTGCGCGACGTGGTCGAAGGGCAGATCGAAGCGCTCACCAAGGCCAACGAGGCCGGCGAGTTCACGTTCGAGAACGTGCCGGCGGGCAGCTACGTGGTGGAGCTGGTGAACGAGGCTGGAAAGGTCGAGACCATCGGCCACGTCTTCACGATCGCGCCGGGCGAGACGGTCGCGACGTTCGTGCGCCTGAACGCGCGGGTGCCGTGGATCACCGCGTTCTTCAAGAACACCGCCGGCGCCGTCGCGGCAACCGCCGCGGCCACCGGCGTGACCGCGCTGGCGCCGCCGCGGCTGTGCTCGTCGCCCCCGTGCAACGACTGACCAGGGACTGACCGTCGGAGAGATGTTCGATACGCACGAGATCCCCGCCGCCGTCCCGGCCGACATGCCGGGACAATCGCTGTCGCTGCCGGCGCACGGGACTCAGTCCGTACACCTCTTCGATCGCCTGAACGCCATCTTCAAGCACCGGCGCCTCGCCGGCACCGCGTTCGTCCTCGTCGTCGCGGTGATGATGGTGCAGACCTACTCCACCGTCCCGATGTACGAGACGAAGGCGCGGCTGCTGATCGAGGACGAGAAGACGACGAACCTCTCGACGCTCAACGCCGCCGACACGCCGATCATGTACCAGGACCCGGCTGAGTACAAGAAGACGCAGTTCGCGATCCTGGAGAGCCGCGGGCTCGCCAAGCGCATCGTCGAGAAGCACGGCCTGGCGAAGGCGCCGGTGCTCACCGGCCAGGGGGCGAAGCCGCGCGATCCGCTGTCGCTGGTGCGCGACGCGCGCGTCGCCGCCAGCACCTGGGTGCGCTCGCTGGTGTCCAAGCCGGCCCGCACGGAAGAGCCGAAGCCGCTGCCGGAAGAAAACAGCGCGGTCTCGGGCGCGGTCAGCGCGTTTCTCGCCGGCGTACAGATCCAGCCGGAAGCGGACACGCGCCTGGTGTGGGTCGTCTACCGCCACAGCAACCCGCAGTTTGCCGCGACGGCTGCCAACGCGCTCGTCGACGAGTACGCCGCGCAGAACCTCGAGCTGCGCGTGCAGAACCTCAAGAAGCTCCTCACCTGGGTCAACGCCGAGGTCGACAAGCAGGGCAAGCTGCTGTCCGACGTCGAGACGGCGATGGCCAACTACCGCGACGTCAACGACGCGATCTCGCTGGAGAACAGCCAGAACATCGTCGGCCAGCGGCTGACCACGCTCAACGAGGCCGCGCTCAGGGCGAGCTCGGCGCGGTCGATCGCCGAGACGTCGTACAGCCAGGTCAGGAGCGCCGATCCGACGAGCGACAGCGCCGACAACTTCCCGGCCATCGGCAACGCCGAGCGCGTGGTCAACGCCAAGAACGCGCTGCGCACGGCGCAGGCCAACGTGACCACGATCGAGGCGAAGGGATTTGGCGAGGGCTACGAGCCGCTGCGGGTCGCGAAGCGCGAAGTCGAGAACCAGCGGGCCGCGCTGATCGCCGCGCGGCGCAGCATCATCGAGTCGCTGCGCAACGACTACAACGCCGCGGCCGTCAACGAGCGCAACGTCCTGTCGCAGCTGCAGTCGGCCAAGGTGGGGCAGGTCGATCTCGACAAGAAGAGCGTCGACTACAACAAGCTGACGAGCCAGGCCAAGTCGCAGCGCGACGTCTACAACTCGCTGCTGACGCAGCAGAAGCAGCTGACCGTCGTCGCCAACAGCAACCAGAACAACGTCTCGGTGATCGAGCGCGCGGAAGTGCCGAAGTTCCCCTACGCGCCCAACCCGCGGCGCGAGTGGCTGTCGGCGATCATGGCCGGCCTGGTCGTGGCCTTCGGCCTGGCGTTCGGCATCGAGTACCTCGACGACACGGTCAAGACGCCGGAGGACATCACGCGGCGCCTGAAGGTGCCGCTGCTGGGCCTGGTGCCGGCCATTCGCGGCGACCGCGTGCCGGTCCTGTCGGAAGTGGTGCCGCACGATTTCGGCGAGGCGTTCCGCTCGCTGCGCACGTCGCTCGTGTTCACGAGCGGCGCCGAGCACACGCGCGTCATCGCCGTGACCAGCAGCCAGCCGCTCGAAGGGAAGACCACCACGGCGGCCAACCTGGCGCTGGCGCTGGCGCTCGGCGGCTCGCGCGTGCTGCTGATCGACGCCGACATGCGGCGCCCCGGGCTGCACAAGACGCTGGGCATGCAGAACGGGATCGGCCTGTCGCACCTGCTGGTCGGGCAGGCCCGCGTCCGCGACGCGGTCCAGAAGACGTCGGAGCCGAACCTTCTGGTGATCACCGCCGGCAAGACGCCGCCCAACCCGTCCGAGCTGCTGTCCTCGGAGCGGATGAACAGCTTCATCGCCAACCTGCAGAGCGGTCCCTTCGACTGGGTGATCATCGACACGCCGCCGGTGCTGGCGGTCACCGATGCCGTCGTCCTCGCGTCGCGCGTCTCGGGGCTGGTGTTCGTCATCGGATCCGAGATGACGCGCCGGGCACACGCGGAGCGCGCGCTCGAGACGCTCCGGGCCAGCCGTCCTCGCGCGCTGACCGCCGTCCTCAACCGCGTTGACTTCGATCGCAACAAGTACTACTACTCGCGGTACTACGGGTATCAGTACAAGAGCTACTACGGGCAGCAGTCGCAGGGCGCGGCGTAGCCTTCCCTCGCCCGAGCCCGGCGCCAGGGCGCTGGTCTTCGTCGTCGGCTGGACGACGTTCGCCTTCGCCGGCCTCTATCCCTCCCTGCTGCCGGTTCCCGCCGTCGTCCTCGTCCTGCTGACCGTGGTCTATCGGCCGTGGCAGCACGACCGCGCGTCGATCCCGGCGCTCGATGCCTGGCTGTGGATCGCGCTGGCGGCCATCGCCATCCAGCTGGTGCCGCTGCCGCGGCCGGTCATCGACGTCCTCTCACCCGCCGCGCGTCCCGTGCAGGAGCGCATCCAGCTCGCGGTGCCCGACGCGCTGCCGATCTCGCTCGACCCCTCGCGCACCGTGAACGCGCTCGCCGCGGCCGCCGCCGGCATCGTCGTCTTCCTGCTCGCCCGGCGCATCTTCGCCGGCGGCGGCGTCCGCATCGTCGCCCGCGGCGTCGCCCTGATCGGGATGGTGCTGTCGATGATCGCGCTGGCGCAGAACGCGACGGCGCGCGGCCTGATGTACTGGCGCTGGCGTCCGGTCGACGAAGGCCCGGATCCGTTCGGCCCGTTCGTCAACCGCAACCACTTCGCGACGTGGGCGATTCTCGCGATTCCGCTGTGCGTCGGCTATCTCGCGGCGCACTCGGCAGCGCACACCCACCGCACGCGCGACAACGTGCCGCTGCGCCGGCGGATCGTCACCTTCTTCGACGGCCGCGCGATGGTGTTGACCTCTGCCACGGGGCTGCTCCTCGTGGCGCTGGTGATGACGCTGTCGCGATCGGGGCTCTTCGGCCTGGCGGCCGCCGCGGTGGCGGGCATCGTGCTGGGCCTGCGGCATGAGGGATCGACCGGGCGCGCGGGGTGGTGGCTGGCGGCAGGGATCGCGGTCGCGGTGGCGCTGACGTTCGCGGAGCTCAGCCCGGCGGCGTTCGGCGCACGGCTCTCGGCGTATCGCGTCTCGGCGGGAGACCGGTGGCTGATCTGGCAGGACACCGTGCCGATCCTCCGCGATTTCTGGTTGACGGGGACCGGCGCGGGCACGTATCTAACGTCGATGCTCGTCTACCAGCGGTCGTCTCCGGGCTGGCTCTTCAACCAGGCGCACAACCACTACCTGCAGGTGGCGTCGGAAGGGGGGCTGCTGGTCGGCATCCCGGTGCTGATGGCGCTGGTCTGCCTGGCGCGTGAGGGCTGGATCGCCGTGACCGGCGACCGATCGGGGATGTACTGGATCCGGGCGGGGGCGCTGTGCTCGCTGGCCGCGGTCGCGGCGCAGAGCGCGTGGGAGACAGGACTGACGATGCCGGCCAACGCGGCGCTGGCGGCGCTGGCCGCCGCCATCGCCGTGCACGATCCCTCGCCGCACACGCGGCGCTGATGCCATGCCCCTACGCATAGGCATCGACATCGACGGCGTGCTCGCCGATTTCCGCGCCGCCTTCCGCGCCACCGCGCTGCGCTGCCTCCGCCGCGAGGTGGACGACACGCAGGAGCCCGAGGTGCCGCTGTCGGCAGACGACGTGCGGCGGGTCTGGGATCACATCGGGCGCACGTCGAACTGGTGGCTGGACGTGCCGGCCTACGAGCCGGATCAGATCGCGCGGCTCTACAGCGCCGCGCGCGCGGCCAACTGGGAGATCTTCTTCATGACCAAGCGCCCGCCGAGCGCGGGCGACTCCGTCCAGTTCCAGACGCAGTGGTGGATCGAGCGCTTTGGCTTCTACCTGCCAGCGGTCATGACCGTGCCCGGCTCGCGCGGCGAGGTGGCCAACGGGCTCCGCCTCGACATGATCATCGACGACCAGGTGATCAATTGTGTCGAGGTGATCAGCGCCGGGACGGCGAAAGCGTTGCTGATGCTGAGGACGCCGGACACCGCGGCGCGCGAGCACGCAACGAACCGTGGCATCGGAGTGGTGGGGTCGCTGTCGGAGGCGATTACGGTGCTGGAGCGGCTGAACGACGTGCTGCCGCACAAGCGCGGACGGCTGATGCGCCTGGCGGAGTGGTTCTCGCCGGCGGAGGAGCTGCAGCCGCTGCCCGACAACCCGCGCGCCGTGCGGCCGATCCCGCCGTACGATCCGAGCCGCTGAAAACCCGTCGGCGCGCTGGTGCCAGGGTGCTAAGGGTGCGGGCGGGTGCTACGGTGCTGGTGCCGGGCGCGCTTCGCGCGCGGTGCCAAGGTGCTCACCGTACAGTCAGCACCCTTTGCACCTGTGCACCGCTAGCACCTCCCCGCACCCTTTAGCACCTTTAGCACCTTTACACCGCACCCCTAGCACCCCCCCGCACCTTTAGCACCCTTAGCACCGACTGCGGCGTGCGCGACAAACCACGCCTGGCTGTTCATGAGGGGACCGGCGAGCGGCAGCGGCGTGAAGAGCCGGCGGACGATGGTCATGCGCTCGGCCAGCTCGCGCTCGAGGTCGCGGTAGTCGAATCCCTTGTGGCCGTAGTAGGCGTAGCGCCCCTCCGGCCCCTCGCGCTCGACGCGGACGCGCGGCACCACGGCGCCGAAGATCGAGCGGATCATTTCGATCGGCGTGTAGCGCTCGCGATGCTCGTAATCGCCGAGCCGGCGCAGGCCGGCGAGCGCGCGGAACAGCTGCTTGCCGGCCAGGCTCGGCCCCACTTCGATCGGGACGCTGATCACCACGAGCCCGCCGGGCGCCGCCAGCCGCGTCAGCTCGTCGAGGACGCGGCGCCGCTCGTCCTCGAGGCAGTGCTCGAGCACCTCCATGCAGGTGACCACGTCCCACGTGCCGGCGCCATCGACGTCGCGCGTCATCGCGAAGCGGACGCCGGGCAGATCGCCCAGCCGCAGCGCGCATTCGCGGAGCTGCCCGCGATCGACGTCGGCGCCGAGCGTCTCGCGGAAGTCGGCGTGCACCATGGCGACGAAGGTGCCGTCGCCGCAGCCGTAGTCCAGCAGCCGTCCGCCCGCCCGCGACGCGACGAGTGTCCTCGCCAGATCGAAGCGGCTGCCGTGGCTCCACGCCACGACGCGGCTCGGGCAGTAGATCTGCTTCCGAGCGTAGTCGCCGGAGCGCAGGACGTCGTCCGCGGTCGACGGTTCGCGGTTCACGGTCGTACCGGGTTTTGCGGGGTCGGTTGGTGGCAATCTTGTCTTGCGCTGAACCGTCAACTGTGGACCGTTAACCGTTAACTGTGAACCGTAAACCGTCCACACGGTTCACCCTGCAGACTACCCCCACAGGGACGAGAGCAGAATCTTGCGGAACTGCGCGTGCTTGAGCAGCGCCAGCGCCGACTGGCGGTGCCAGTTGAAGTCGGCGGTCTCGCGCAGGAGAGGGACGATGCCGTCGACGCGCGCCAGCTCGACGACGGCGTCGATGGCGCGGTCGTTGAGGCGCGAGGCGAGGGTGCGGAAGGCGAGGCCGATGCGGATGTCGGCGCCGAGGCGCGCCCGCCACTCGGTCTCGTAGCGGCGCAGGCGCGCGTCGCGCAGGTCGTCGGCGGCGAGCGCCTCGTCGAGCGTTTCGGCGGCGATGCGGCCGCTGATCAGGCTGTAGTAGATGCCGCCGCCGGTGGTCGGCTTGACCAGGCCCGCGGCGTCGCCGACGGCGAGCAGCCGCGTGCCGTAGGTGCGCGACACCGGGCCGAGCGGCAGCACCTTGAGCCGGGGATCGGGCCAGTCGCCGGCCGCGCCGAAGCGCTCGCGCATGCGCGCGGCGAACTGGCGGAAGCGCGCCAGCGCGCGCGTGTCGCACATCAGCCCGAGGCGCGCGTGCGGCCGGCCGTCGCGCTCGAGCGGCACGAGCCACGCGAACCCGCCGGGCGCGACTTCGCGGCCCAGATGCACCTCGACGCGATCGAGGCCGTCGAGCGGCTGCTCGAGCTGCGCGCTCTGCACGAACGTGCGCGGCACGCCGAGACCGAGCTGGCGGTTGAAGCGGTAGTTGGCGCCGCAGGCGATGATGCAGGCGCGCGCCTCGACGCGGTCGCCCCCCTCGACGCCGATGGTGACGCCGGCGGCGCCGACCGCGATCGCGCGCACGCGCGCGCCGCTGCGCAGCTCCGCGCCGGCGCGGCGGCTCGACGCCGCGAGCCCCTGATCGAACAGCGCGCGATCGACGACCGCCGCCTCGACGCGCTCGGCGTCCACCGACACGCTGCTGCCGTCGGCGGCGACGAACCTCGCGGTGTGCGCCGTGCCGAGGATGGACTCGCGGGGCAGATCGAACTCGGTGAAGGCGTCGACGCCGAGGACGCCGGTGCAGTGCACCGGCACGCCGATCCCGGGGTGCTCTTCGAGAACGACGACGTCGTGTCCGCGCGCCGCCAGCGCGCGCGCCGCCGTCAGACCCGCGGGGCCGGCACCAATGACTGCGACGTCACGCACAGATGCCGCTCAATACTTGCGCCCGCGCACTTCCCATGTGCCCAGCACGCTAATCCAAAATGACAGGAGAATCAATCGCAGGTCGAGGCACCACGAGCGCCGGTCCACGTAGAGACGGTCGTAGCGGAACTTCTGCCGCCGCGGCACGTCGCGCCGCGCGTACACCTGCGCCAGCCCGGTGAGCCCGGGGCGGACCTTGATGCGATGCTCGAAGCCGGGCACCTCTTCGAGCCGCGTCAGTTGCCCGTCGGCGCCCGCCTCGATCTCCCCCGGACGCAGCGCGCGCGGCCCGACGAAGCTCATGTCGCCGCGCAGGATATTCCAGAGCTGCGGCAGCTCGTCCATCGCGGTCGCGCGCATGAAGCGCCCGATCCGCGTCACGCGCGGATCGTGCTCGCTCGCCTGGATCGCGCCGGTCAGCGCTTCCGCGTCCGGGCGCATCGATCGGAACTTCAGCGCGTCGAACGGCCGCCCGCCCAGCCCGACGCGATCCTGCGCGAAGAAGATCGGCCCGCCGTCTTCGAGCTTGATCAGCGACGCGAACACCAGCCACAGCGGCGAGGACAGGATCAGTCCCACTCCTGCGAGCGTCGCGTCGAAGGCCCGCTTTAGCATGTCTCGATGGATCGCTCCAGGAGCCCGAGCTCCTCGTAGAGTCCGCGCAGCCGCTCGCGCAGGCGCGCCAGCGTGAACTCGCGTTCGACGCGCTCGCGTCCGGCGGCGCCGAAACGCTCGCGCAGCGCGCCGTCCGCCAGCAGCCGCACGATCGCCGCGCGAAGCGGCTCCGGCTGCCCGGCCGCGACGACCAGCCCGGTGCGCTCGTGCTGGTTCACCCACGAGACGCCGCTCGGCACGTCGGTACTGATCACCGGCGTGCCGGCCGCCATCGCCTCGATCTGCACGTAGCCGAACGCTTCCGCGCGCGTCACCGACGGCAGCACCAGCGCGGACGCCGCGTGCACGAGCGCGCGCAGCTCGGCGTCGGGAACGTCGCCGGTGAAGCGCACCTGCCCGTCGAGCGAGAGCTCGCGCGCCAGCGTTTCCCACGCGGACCGCTGCGGGCCGTCCCCCGCGATCACCGCGCGCGCCGTCGTCCCCTGCAGCGCGCGCAGCATCACGTCGACCCCCTTGTAGGGAACGTGCCGTCCGGCGAACAGCACGAACGGCCCGATCTCGCGGCTGAGCGCAGCCGCACGCTCGCCGATCGCACCGTCCGCGGCCCACGCCGCCGGATCGATCCCGAACGGAATGACGCGGATGCGCGATCGATACGGCGCGAGCGCGGAGGCCTGCTCACCGAGCGGCGGGGACGACACGATGAAGCAGCGGGCGCGGGAATAGGCGGGGCGGGCAACCGGTGCGTAGAAGAGGTTGTACTGAAGCGGATGGCGCACGACGTCGCTGTGATACCAGATCGCCAGCGGCGGCGGCGGCCGCACCAGCGCGTAGGAGAGCAGCGCCCACGGGTTCGGCTCGTGCAGGACGATCAGGTCCGCGGCGGGTCGGCGCAGCCGCCACGCCAGCGACGGCGCGATCGTCACCGATCCGACGGCGCCGATCGTGCCGACGCGCGTCACCGGCACCCCTTCGACCTCGTCCTCGACCGTCGTCCCGCCGGTGTTCATCGCCAGCACGCGGCTCTCGACCAGCCCCTCGCTCGCGCGGCACAGCGTCTGGACGACGCGCTCCATTCCGCCCGGCACGGGCGGATAGAACTTGCCGACGTGCAGCACCCGCTTCACGCGTCGACGGTTTCCCTGACGGGCACCGGGCGCCCGGCGATCGCGCCGTAGATGCCGACCAGGCGCGCGGCGTAGTGCGACCAGCTGAAGTCGGACGCGCGCGCCACGCCGGCGGCGCGGCGCAGCCGCCACCGCTCGGGCAGCCGCTCGCGCTCGGCCAGCAGCGCCAGGATCGCGATCGCCCACTGCACGATGTCCTCGAGCGGGCAGTACGACACGGCGTCGCCGCCAAGCTCGCGCAGCACGGGGATGTCGGTCGCGACCATCGGCGTCCCCGACGCCAGCGACTCGACCAGGGGAAGGCCGAAGCCTTCGCGCTCGGAGGGCAGCAGCGTCAGCGCGGCGCGGCGGTAGACCGCGGCCAGCGTCGCGCGATCGACGAACGGCAGCACCACGACGGCGTCGAGGATCCCGAGCTCGCGCGCGCGCACGCGCTGCTCGGCGGTGAAGGGGCCGCCGACCCGGATCAGCCGCGCGTCCTTGCGCTCGGCTTTCACCGCCGCGAACACGTCGAGCAGGATGTCGATGCGCTTGCGCGGGATCGTCGACCCGACGTGCAGCAGCTCGACCCCCTGGCGCGGCCCGAGCAGCCGCGCCGCCTCGAGATCGGCGAGCGCGTCGGAGTCCTGCCACCGCGCGGTGTCGGTCCCGTTGGCGATCACCGAGAGGCGATCCTGCGGAAAGCCGGCCAGCGAGACCAGCGCGTCGCGCGTCGACTCGCTGTCGCACGGCACGTGCGCCGCCAGGCGCAGCCCGGCGAGAATGCGCGCCGACATCCAGCGGTACGGCGCCGAGCGCTGCTCGTCCTCGGGCTGCAGGATCGAGCGAAACGCGTCGACGTCGTGGCACGTGACGACGGTGCGATCGGCCGGCAGGGCGTGCACCAGGTGCGCGTAGGTGTGATCGACGACGTGGTAGACGTCGAAGCGGCCGCGGATCGCGCCGAGCGCCCGCGGATAGTCCCACTGGCGCGCCAGCGCGCGATCGAGGATCGACGCCTTCGCCGGCGCCGCCACCAGCGGCAGCCGCGTCAGCCGCCGCGGCATCGGCGGCCGCACCAGCGTCGCCTCCACCGTCGCGGCATGCTCCCGCCGCAGGTGCTCGTAGAGCATGTCGGCGACGAGATCCATGCTCGGCCACTCTTCTTCCAGGTAGTCCGCGAGGATCGCGACGCGTAGCCGTTTCACCATCCGCCTCGTGCGCCTCCGTCGAGCAGTGAGTCGAAGAACTCGATGTGCCGCCGCGCCACCACCGGCCAGGCGAAGAAGGTCTGCGCCCGCTCGAGGCCGCGCCGCGACAGCGTCGCCAGCATCTCGGGATCGCGCAGGTGATGATCGATCGCGATGGCCCATGCCTCCGGATCCCCTTCCGGCAGCACGCGCCCGGCGTCATGGACGACGGCCGGCATCTCGCCGCTTTCGCTGGCGAACGCCGGCACGCCGCACGCCATCGCCTCGATCAGCATCCGCCCGAACTGCTCCTTCCAGATCGGCGTCGTCCGGCTCGGCGCGCAGAGAATCGTCATCGCGTTCAGCCAGGCCGGCACGTCGCTGTGCGGCACGCCGTTCTCGATGTGCACGCGTCCCGGGTACGCCGCGGCGAACACCTCGAGCTCGTGCTGCAGCGAGCCGCCGCCGACAAACAGCGCGTGCCAGGGCCCGCGCACCCGCTCGAGTGCCCCGATCAGGTCCAGGACCCCCTTCTGCACCTCGAACCGTCCCAGATAGCCGACCACGTCGGCGTGCCCGGCCCACCCCAGCCGGTCGCGGAGGGCCGCGCCCGCCTCCGCATCCGGGTGGAAGCGGTCGAGGTCGACGCCCGGCGGAATCACGCGCATCGGCTTGCCGGCATAGCCGTCGCGCTCGGCGAGCGCCTCGGCCACGCGATGGCCGAACGCCACCCAGCCGGACGCGCGGTTCATGCTCCTCCGCTCGAACGCGCTGAACGGCCAGGGATAGGTTTTCCGCAGGTTCTGGAACGTCGCGAACACGAGCTTCGCGTCCGGCGGCGCCGCCATCGCGATCTGTAAACCC
>Ga0207648_10003820_pt1 | contig 15750 bp, 12 predicted proteins | sample KBSMisM32_FD_184310 | JGI IMG/M metagenome (GOLD analysis project Ga0207648, IMG submission 184310) | Miscanthus rhizosphere microbial communities from Kellogg Biological Station, Michigan, USA - KBS Miscanthus M3-2 (SPAdes) (version 2) | ecosystem: Host-associated > Plants > Roots >...
CCGTCACCCGGGGTCGCACGCCGGACGTGCGCCCGGTCCTCGAGCAGCGGCGCAACGAGGATCTCGTCACCGGTGCGGCCGATCGCCAGCCATCCATGGGAAAGGGGGACGACATCGACCAGCGAGAGGTCGGGCGGCGGCGCGTCCTGGTGACCCGCGGGCCGCCAGATGGCGGGGCCTGCGGCGAGCACGGCGTCGCGGACCTTCCCCTCCACGGCGCGAGTGTAGGAGGACGGTGTTGCGCGCGCGGATGACCCCGGGTCACCTATCGTGGTTCCACGCCGGGTTGGGTCGTGGCACCGTCATCGTGCGGTCGGTCGCACCCGACTGCCGCCCCACAGGTCCGATGCCGATGGAGACGACATGTCCGAAGAGCTGATGGAACAGCTTCGCCGGTCCCTGATCGGGGCCAAGCGCGAGGAAGGTATCGAGGCCACCCAGGGCCTGCTCGACGCCGGGATCGACCCGGTCGTGATCATGCAGGACGCCATGGCCAACGCGATGTTCACGCTCGGCGCCATGTGGTCACGGGGCGAGGTGTTCCTGCCCGAGGTCGTCGCCTCGGCGACCCTGTTCAAGATGTGCAACGACCTGGTCGAACCCGCGTTGCTCGCCGCCGGCGGCAAGAAGGTCGTCGCTGGCCGCGTGATCCTGTGCACTGTCAAGGGTGACCTGCACGACCTCGGGAAGAATATGGTCGGCGCGATGCTCAAGACCGCCGGCTTCGAGGTGACCGACCTCGGCAAGGACACATCGCTGGACACGATCCTGACCGCGGTGCGCGAGCTGCAGCCCGACATCCTCGGCATGTCGGCGCTCCTCACGACGACGGTTCCGCAGCAGAAGACCGTGATCGAGGCGCTCAAGAAGGAAGGGCTCTTCGACTCGATCAAGGTGATGGTCGGTGGAGCGCCCGTCACCCAGGAATGGGCCGACGAGATCGGCGCCGACGGGTTCGCCCCGGATGCGCCCGAGGCCGTCAGCCGCGCGAAGGCGCTGCTCGGGATCGAGGTCGCCGCCTAACGATCCCGCCGAGCCCGGGGTGTGGTTGCTGAACGCAACCCGGCGCTAGCATCCGCCCGATGGTGAGCCGCGTGAGTATCCGCGACGTCGCCCGTGAGGCCGGTGTCTCGGTGACCACGGTCTCGCACGCGCTGAACGGCAAGGGACGGTTGCATCCAGACACCCGGCAACGGGTCCGGGAGGTCGCGGATCGCCTCGGGTACCGTCCGAACCCGGCGGCCCGCTCGCTCGTGTCCGGCCGCACCGGGCTCATCGCGGTGGTCCCGTCGTTCCCGCGCGGTCTCGACATGGAGTTCTCGGAGTTCGGCTTCTACTCCGAGATGATCGCCGCGGCGACCGGCGTCGCGATGTCCCGCGACAATGCGCTCGTCGTGTCGCCGCCGGCCGCGGACTGGTTCGTCTGGGACCGGGTGCCGCTGGACGGTGTCATCGTGATCGAGCCCGTGGTCGGTGAGCCCGCGCTCCCCGACCTTCGGCGACGCAGGGTCCCCTTCGTGACCGTCTCTGCGGACCCGGCCGGCGCGAGCACCGACGCCGTCGTTCGATCCGATGACCGAGCCGGGACCGTCCGGATGCTGGATCATCTGGTCGACAGCGGTGGCGCGACGGTCGCGATGCTCGCACCGCCACCCATCAACGGGTTCACCCGCGACTGCGCGGAGACCTATCGCCGGTGGTGCGCCTCGACGGGGCGCCCTCTCGCCCTCGAGGTCGTGAGCGAGCACGATCTGGCGACCGATCGTACGGAGGCGTATCGCATCTCGCTGGACCGCCTGCTCGGATCGAGGCCACGACCCGATGCCCTCTTCGCGCCGGGCGAGATCGCCGGCGTCACCGTGCTCGATGAGCTGCTCTCGCGAGGGATCGAGGTCCCCGACGAGATGCTGGTCTCGACGACCCGTGATCTCGGCCGGGTGACCACGACGGCACCGCCGATGACTGCCATGGAGTGGGACTTCCCCGAGATCGGTCGCCGCGCAGCGCGTCTGCTCCTCGACCTGATCGATGGGGCAAGGACGGCGCCGTACGAGGAGGTCATCGCGACGAGTCTGGAGCCCCGGGCGAGCACCGCCAGGCAGGTGTTCATGTAGACCGCATCGGTCCCCGAACGATGTACGGCCAAGGAGGGACGCGCGGGCGGAATGCAGGCGGCTGGGGGGAAGCCTGCGGTCACGTGGAACACGGCTCCCGCCGCCGGCACGACCAGCTCATCGCTCGGGGCGGTCACGGCCGGCACCACGTATCACTTCGACCTTTCCTCCGCGATCTACGGCAACGGCAAGTACACGTTCCATGTGATGAACCCGAATGCCGACGGCGCCGATTACACGTCGAGGAACGGCGTGATCGGCTCTCGACCGCAGTCGGTCCTCACCGTCGCACCCTGACAACAGCGATGCTCTCGCCGGGTCGGTGCCCGGTCGTGTGGATCAGCGGTTCGTGATGCCGACGATGTGACCCACCCAGTCCGGCCGATCGATCGCGTCGAGAAGGGCGGCGGCGAAGTCGCCTCGGGTGAGCGACCGCCCCGGGGCCCTGGCGTCCACGAGTGCATCTACCGATCCGGTCGGCGGATCGTCCGTGAGGAACGGTGGCGCGACGATCGTCCAGTCGAGGGCGCTAGAGCGCAGGATCTCGGCGTCGCGTCGATGCTCGGCGGCGACGTTCGCGTAGTCGCCCGTGACCTCGTCATCGGTCAGCACCTTCGCGTTGGCCGCCACGACGATCCGATGGAGGCCGACGTCTGCGATCGCTTCGATCACCGTGCGCAGTACGTCGGACACCTCGGTGGTCGTGACGCGCGCGACGGGCCCGATCGCAGAGACCACCGCGTCGGACCCCTTCAGTGTCGATGCCACCTCACCTCGATCGAGGAGATCGACGACCACCGGTTGGACACCGTCATCGAACGCCTCGACGGGCAGCTGACGCACCGGCGCGACCACGTCGTGGCCACGCCGGTTCGCCTGGTCGACCACCATCCGACCGGTTCGCCCGGTCGCGCCGAACACCACCACCCGCATCGCGTCCCCCTCGGTCGGGGGAAGCCTATGCGGCGTCGGTGATGACGGCGGGCTCCTCAGGTCGGAGCGCCACCGCGAGCACATCCCGCACGTCCTCCACCGGATGGAAGGTCATCTGCTCGCGAACCTGCTCGGGCACGTCGTCGAGATCGCCCTCGTTCCGCTTGGGGACGATGACCTCGGTCAGGCCCGCCCGGTGCGCGGCAAGGACCTTCTGCTTCAGGCCCCCGATCGGCAGGACACGCCCTTGCAACGTGACCTCCCCGGTCATCCCCACGCTCGGGTGCACCGGCACGTCGGTGAGGAGCGACACCAGCGCCGTCGTCATCGTGATGCCCGCGCTCGGCCCGTCCTTGGGCACCGCACCGGCCGGCACGTGCAGGTGGAACCGGCCGCGCAGGCGATCGGGCGCGATGCCGAGCTCGGCCGCGTGCGACCGCACGTACGACAGCGCGATCTGCGCCGACTCCTTCATGACGTCGCCGAGCTGGCCGGTCAGCGTGAACCCGTCGCTCGGCTCGCCGCCTTCACGGGTCGCCTCGATGAACAAGACGTCGCCACCGGTACCGGTCACCGCGAGGCCCGTCGCCACACCGGGGACCGCCGTGCGCTCGGCGACCTCGAAGAAGAACCGTGGACGGCCCAGGTACCCACGGACGTCATCCGCGGAGACGCCGATGGCCGTGGTGGGCGCGTCCGACGCGATCGTCGTCGCCACCTTCCGCAGCAGCTTGCCCAGCTCCCGCTCGAGGTTGCGCACGCCCGCCTCACGGGTGTAGTCGCCGACGATCGCGCGCAGCGCGTCGTCGCTGATGTCCACCTCATCGCCACGCAGCCCGTTGCGCTCGAGCTGCCGAGGCAACAGGTGGTGCCGAGCGATCGCGATCTTCTCGTCCTCGGTGTAGCCGTCGATGCGGATGACCTCCATCCGGTCGAGCAGCGGCGCCGGGATCGTCTCGGAGATGTTCGCGGTCGCGATGAACAGCACCTCGGACAGGTCAAGATCGACGTCGAGGTAGTGGTCGCGGAACGTGTGGTTCTGTGCAGGGTCCAAGACCTCGAGCAACGCGCTCGAAGGGTCGCCGCGCCAATCGGCGCCGACCTTGTCGATCTCGTCGAGCATCATCACCGGGTTCTTGGTGCCGGCGTCTTTCAACGCGCGGACGATCCGACCGGGCAGCGCGCCCACGTAGGTACGACGGTGTCCGCGGATCTCCGCCTCGTCGTGGATACCACCGAGCGAGACCCTGACGAAGGATCGCCCGAGCGCGCGCGCGACCGACTCTCCCAGCGATGTCTTCCCGACGCCGGGCGGTCCGACCAGCGTCAAGATGGCGCCCGACCCGCGGCCGCCTGCCTCGACGAGACCGCGATCACGACGGAGCTTCCGAACGGCGAGGTATTCGAGGATGCGCTCCTTGACGTCTTCGAGGCCTTCGTGGTCGGCGTCGAGCACGCCACGAGCCTCGCCGATCTCGAGGTTGTCGTCGGTGCGCACGTTCCACGGCACATCGGTGAGCCAGTCGAGGTACGTGCGGATCCAGCCGTACTCGGGCGACTGCTCCGACGTGCGCTCGAGGCGACCGAGCTCCCGCTCGGCCTGCTCGCGGACGGCATCGGGCATGCCGGCGTCCTCGATCTTTGTGCGGAGCTCCTCGATGACGTCCTCAGCGCCGCCGTCGTCGCCGAGCTCCTTGCGGATCGCGGCCATCTGCTCACGCAGGATCACCTCGCGCTGGCGCTTCTCGAGGTTGTCCGCGACCTCGTCGCGGATCCGTTCCTTGACCTCGACCTCGGCAAGCGTGTCCTTCGCCCACTCCAGCACCTTCTCGAGACGCTGCTCGACGTCGACGGTCTCCAGGATCTCGACCTTGCGCTCGAAGTCCAGGTCGGGCGAGTAGCCCGCGGTGTCGGCGATCTGGCTGGGGTCCGAGATACCGCGGAGGAACTCGGCCACCTGGGGCACCCCGCGCGCCTCGACGATGTTCTCGATCGTGGCGCGGTACTCGCGCGCGAGCGTCACGGCCCGCGGCGATGGCTGCCCGTCGTCGACCGGCTCGATCTCGACCCAGGTCGCCGATCCGGTTCCGGGCACGCCCAGGCCAACGACCCCGCGGTGCAGGCCCCGGATGACCACGGCCTCCGCCCCACCACGGACGCGGCCGACCTCCTCGACCTTGGCCACCGTCCCGACCCGGGCGTAGCGCCCCTGGATACGTGGCACCAGGATCAGCTCTCCTTGGGCCGCAGCCTCGATCGCCGCGGAGGCCTCGGGGGACTCGATCGTCAGGGTGACGACCATCCCGGGAAGGACCACACCTGTCGTCAGGGGAAGCAGCGGAAGCGTTTCCGTGTGCAGTTCGGTCATCGTTCGCTCATCTCCGATCCACTCAGCACCAGCTGTAACCGTCGTCGGCCCGGCGGCATTCCACGTAAGGATGATTACAGACTTTCACGCTTCCGAAGGCCGGATATCGAGATGACAACGCCCGACGTGAGGGTGGCCGTGTTCGCCGAGAAGCCCGCAGGCCTGGCGCAACCGGCCGGTTGGACCTACCCGCCCTCGCCACACGCATCCCGGTGCGCGTTTCAGCCCGGCGCTCGGATGCAGCGAGATCGTGGCCGCGGCATCATCACGTGAACCGATCGATGAGAGGGAGGTTCCCATGCGCGAACGCGTGCGGTACGGCATCGCCGTGATCGGACTGGTCCTCGTTGGTCTGGCGGTGCCCCTGTCCGCCCAAGCGGCGCCCCCGGCACCCGTCCCGTGCAACACGCAACAGGGGGCATGCTGGCATCCGGCCCTCAATGCCCGGTGGCAGTACCAGTTGCAAGGGGTCGCGCAATACGCCTCGACCGGCGGGATCAACGTGAACATCAGCGGGGTCCCGTATACGGGGGGCGCTGCGGTCACGCCAGCCGTCTTCGACATCGACCTCTACGTCGATCAGGCGATCTCAGGGAACAACACCACGCTCAACACGGCGGCCGTGAACGCGATCCACGCGAGCGGACGCAAGGCGATCTGTTACGTGAGCGCGGGCACCTGGGAGAACTGGCGTGTCGACGCGAACCAGTTCCCCGCCTCCGTGCAGGGCGCCAAGAACGGCTGGCCCGGCGAGAGATGGCTCGACATCCGCCAAACGTCGATCCTGCTGCCGATCATGGATGCTCGCGTGCAGAAGTGCCGCCAGGCCGGCTACGACGGCGTCGAGTGGGACAACGTCGACGGCTACTCCAACCGCAGCGGGTTCCCGCTGACGGCTGCCGATCAGCTCGCGTACAACGCGTCCTTGGCGAACCTCGCGCACAGCTACGGCCTCACGGTCGCGCTGAAGAACGACGTCGAGCAGGTGCCCGACCTCGCGCCGTACTTCGACTACGCGATCAACGAGCAGTGCCAGCAATACAACGAATGCGGCAACTACACGACCTACTTCATCAACGCCGGCAAGACGACGTTCCAGGTGGAGTACAAGCTGTCGCTCGTGAAGTTCTGTCCGGCGGCCAACGCCGCGAACCGCAACGCGATCACGAAGACCTTCGACCTGTTCGACACACCCTGGACGTCCTGCCGCTGATCGATCGGCGCCGGCGCCCGACAGATAGGGTGCTGCCATGCAGGTGGACCAGCTCGACGCAGCACTGGCGTCCGCCGGGCCGGGGCGGTTCTCGACCGCGATCCGGCTCGGCGAGCTGCCGGGCGGCTCGGCGATCGAGGTCCCCTGCACGGTGTTCCGTGGCAAGGATGCCGGGCCGACCGTCTGGGTGATGGCGGCCCGCGACGGCGACGAGGTGCATGCGTCGCTGGTCGCGATGGAGCTCCAGCGGGTCCTTCGCCCCGAGGCCATCGCCGGCACCGTCGTGGTGATGCCGATCGGGAACGTCCCCGGGTTCGGCGTGCTCAGCCGCGAACATCCGCTGGCGCCGACCTACCTGGAGGACCAGATGGACGACCGCTACTTCGAGATCATCTCGGCGCGTGGCGGGTCGTTCATCGATCTGCACAGCGCGGGCGTTCCGTCCGACACGGTCGATTGGACCCTGTACGTGCAGGGAGACGGCACCGCCGAGGCGATGGCGACCGCGTACGGTTCGCCCTACGTCTACGAGCACCGTATGGGAGGCGGCGAGGGTCCCGATCCGGGTCTGCTCGACGGTGCCCTCTTCGTGCGGCTGTCGAACGCGGGCGTGCCGTCGATCCTGATCGAGGCCGGTGGGGGGCTCCCACCGTCGCCGGTCACCGTCGAGCGGGCACTGGGCGGCGTCGTGAACGCGCTGCGCTCGCTCCGCACGTTGAACGACGATGTCGAGTCACGACCGGCCCCACGGGTGCTCCGCAGCTTCCGGATCGTGACGCCCACGCGCGGTGGGTTCTTCCGCGAGGGGGTCGGCCTCGGCGAGGAGGTCAGCGAAGGCCAGCCGCTGGCGACCGTCGTGAACGCCTACGACGTCGTCGTCGAGGAGATCCTCGCCCCGGTCGCGGGGGTCGTGCTCACGATCCCGGTGAACCCCGCTGCGGGCACGGGCACGTGGGCCTACGAGATCGGTTGGTGACGCTCGGGCTCACGAACCGGCGGGGAGCATCCCGCCGATCGTCGTCCCCGCGCCCGGGGCGGACCGCACCGCCAGCGCACCGCCGAGCGCGGCGAGCCGATCCGACATCCCTTGCAAGCCCGTGCCGTAGCCGGTCGATGAAGGGTCGAACCCGCGCCCGTCGTCCCGCACGGTGAACCGCAGCTCGTCGGCCGGCGCCTCGAGGCGCACGGTCGCGCTCGACGCCTGCGCGTACTTCGCGACGTTCTGCAGCGCTTCGAGGACGCAGAAATACACGGCCGCCTCGGTCTCCTGCGGGTAGCGATCGATCCCGTCGGTCTCCACAACGACGGGGATGGGGGACCTTCGGACCTGCGCCTCGAGGGCCGCGACCAGCCCTTGATCGGCCAGGAGCGGCGGGTAGATGCCACGCGCCAGGTCGCGCAGATCCTCGAGGGCGTCCTGCAACCCCTGCTGCACACCGCGCAGGAGCTCGCGCTCCCGCTCGGGGTCGGTGCCGGCGATGTTCTCCGCGAGCCTGGCCTGCACGGCGAGCGCAACGAGCTGCTGTTGGGCGCCGTCGTGGATGTTGCGTTCGATCCGACGCCGCTCGCCGTCCTGCGCCGTCACGAGGCGCTGGCGTGAGGCGCGCAGCTCTTCGAGGTTGGCACGGAGCTCCTCGGTGAGCCGCACGTTGCGCAGCACGAGACCCGCCTGCGCGGCGAGGTCTTCGACGAGCTTGTCCTCCGCGCCGGTGAGCGGATCGTTCGGCGCCTTCGTCACGGTCAGGGCGCCGAGCAGCTCGTCGCGATGACGAACCGCCGCCACCTTCGAGGCTTCGACGAAGGACGGCAGCTCGCCGTCGGCCATCGGGAGCGTCTCGCGAGGCTCGTTCCCGTCGCCCCACGACGCCGAGGCCCGCAGTTCGGCGCCCACCCGGAGCCAGACGGTGGCCTCCCGCGCGCCGGTGCTCTCACCGAGCAGCGCCGCCATCCGCGGCAGGACGTCTTCGACCGAATAGGTCTCGCCGACACGCTCCGAGAACGCCGACAGGACCTCGTACGGGGAGGCGCGCTTGCCGTACACCAGCCTGTTCGCGAAGCGCTTCGCGCGGTCGCGCACCGGGTTGAACGCCACCGCGATCGTCGCGGCGGCCAGCACGGTCAGGAACGAGTTGTGCGACGAGCCGATCGCGGTACCGACCCCGACGACGATCGCCAGGTAGACGGCGGTGAAGAACGCGGCGAGCACCGCGTAGACGACCGTCTTGCTGATCACGACATCGAGGTCGTACAGCCCGTGCTTGAGGATCGCGATGCCGCACGCGGTCGGCACGGCCACGCCGTACCCGAGCACGATGACGGCCTCGAACGCAGACTCCGGGGGCTGGAGGCCGATCGCGAACGAAGCGATCAACGCGGCCAGGGCGACGGCGGTGAGGGCAGCGGCGAACCCGAGCCAGCGGAGCTGCTGCCGGAGCTCGCCGGTGGATCGCCGCGCGCGCAGCACCGTCCCGGTCATCGCCGTCAAGATCACGATGATCCCGACGAGCCAGATCGTGCCGGCGGCACCGTGCTCCATGTCGATCACCGCGATCGACCCGAGTGGGTTCGGGATCGGCGGTGTGTCGCCGATCTGGATCGTGTCCTGGAGCGTCAGGAAGACGAAGCCCACAGCAGTCACGAGGGCCGCGAACCACGCGAGCCGTCGCCAGCGGGCCGACGGCACGTGACCATCCGGGAACAACAGGAAGAAGAAGGTGGCGAGGCCGGGCGGGAACACGAGCCAGTTCATGGGATCGTGGAGCCACGCGAGCCAGTCCGTGAACGGCAGCGGGCCGAAGTGCGTGCTCCGGAACACGTACATCGTGATGACGCCGCTCAGCGCGCCGAAGATCGCGATGCCGAGGAAGATCCAGCCGATCGGGTTGCGGGGCATCCTCGACGCGACGAGCGTCCCGATGATCGCGAACCCGATGGGCAAGATCACGTCGGACAGGTCGGCGTCCTGCACCGTGTCGATCGCCGACCGGTTCGCGATCAGGAGTGCGACCGTCGTGAGCCACGCGACGAGCCAGACCGCCGCCAGCGGCCACGCGAAGCGGGCGAGCCTGCGCTCGGGGTCGCGTGCTTCCATGCGGGTCGATTCTCTCTCCCGGACGGCCTCACCAGGAAGGGTGCTGGCAGGTGGAGGTCGGCGGGCACCTCCACGAGAGGTGATCCCTCCCGGCGAAGGGCGCTGCGTCGCCGCTGCGGTCCCGGGCCCGTCAGACGGGTCGCCAGACCGAGACGCCGCCGATCTGCTGGACCAGCCCGAACCCCGCCGCCTCCAGGGCTGGTTCGAAGTGCCCGAGAACGACGTCCTCGACGACGATCGCCGTGACGCCGTGACGATCGAGCCAGGTACGGAGCTCCTCGCCGCTCGGCAGGCGACCTGATCCTGCAAGCCTGCCGTTCACCGGATCGCGGGTCACGCCCTGGGTCGTGATGCCCACATAGCCGTTCGGCATACGGAACCAGAAATCCGCGGTTGCCTGCCACGACATGGGTTGCGCGGCCTGCCGGGGGATCACGAGCACCGTTTCGCCGGCGGTGATCAGCGACCGGTATGAGCCGTCGGGGAAGAATGCCGGCGTCGCGTCGGGCATGTGCCACGGCGGGATCTGGATCGCCGGGATCCCCAGGGTGATGGCGACGAGCACGACGCCGACGCGGATCCAGACCCCTCGTCCACGCGCGGCCGCGAGCCAGGTCGCGACGACCACGGCGACGCCCAGGTACGCGAAGACGATGATGCGGGACGGGATCGCCTGTTGCAGGAGCGGGAGCTTCCGGAGGATCGACATCGGTAACGGGATCGTTGCGCGGCCTCCGACCCACAGCGTCGGCCCCATCGCGAAGAGGATGCAGATCCCGATGAACACGAGGAGCGCCCGAGCCCATCGACGGCGCCACTCGGTGATGGCGAACCCGATCAGGACGGCGATGATGCCGAACCCGACGTACACATGACCCTTGTACCGGGCCCCCATCTCCTGCAGCCAGGCCCCCTCGACGACGTATCGGTTCTCGGGGAAGAACAGCTGGAGCGGATCGCTGGACCGTTCGTTGTCCCGCATCACGGCTTGCGGCGCCGTCTGGAGAGCGGGCAGGAGGTAGGGCACGAACACGACGGCGCCAGCGATCGCGTACCCGACGCCGATCTGCAGCGTCGTGGACCACAGCTTCGGGCGGTCCTCGCGAGCGATGATGAGCGCGATCAGCATCGCGATGCCCCCGAACACCGTCGTGGTCGCGAACAGCTCGAGCGAGATCGACCACAGCGCCACCAGCGTCACGCCGACGAGCACGATGAACGTCCAGCGTCGAAGCGACCCTTCGAGCCGGCGAACCACGAGGTAGACGAGCAGCGGGATCGGGAACGCCAGCGCCAGGTTGGGGTGATTCATCTGGTTCGCGATGAAGGTCGAGAAGCCGAAGAAGAGCCCGCCGGCGAGCGACGCCCAGAACCGATGCGTCAGGCGACGGCACAACAGGAACGCTGCCCAGCCCGCGAGCGCCGGAGCGAGCAACGTCAGCACGTTGTAGGAGACGAGCGAGCCGAACGCGCGCGTGACCGGCCACATCGCGATGGCCGGACCCGGCGCCAGCGTCACCCAGGTGAGGGTGACGGGGTACGGCGCATAGATCACATCGGTGACGAGCGGGTCGCGCCCGTGCGCGATCGCCCACGGTACCCACGTCATCGCCCACCGGAAGAAGTACGGATCGGGGCTGTCCTGACGCGTGATGTAGTACGTGTCGAGACGTGTCACGGTGGATCCGCCCCAGACCACCACGGAAGCCATCAGGTAGATGACGAACGCCCCGAGGGCGGTGAGCGCCCCACGGCCGCGCCAAGGCGACGAGGCATCGACCAACATCGCATCCGTTGCGGCGTCGGACATCCGCGCAGTGTAGTGCCACCGCATCAGGGGGCTGCGATGCCCGTGCCCCGCGGCACGACCGGGCTCCAGGGGTCCGACGTCTACCGGGTCGGCCGATTCCGCCGCGAGAGCGCGTCGATCGTGACCGCCCCGAGCAGCACGAGGGCTGTGACCATGAACTGGGTCGATGCGTCGAAACCGACCAGTCCCATGCCGTTGTAGATCGCCGCGATGACGATGCCGCCCAGCACGCCGGACAGCGCCTTGCCGCGACCGCCGAAGAGGCTGGTGCCGCCGATGACGGCGGCTGCAACCGCGTAGAGCACGAGGGTGCCGCCGTCGAACGCGGTCGAGATCGAGCGCTGTCTCGAGGCATACGCCACACCGGCGATCCCAGCGGTGAACGACACCAACACGAACGCGATCGTGCGGATCCGCGCCAACGGGATGCCGGCGCGCCGGGCGGCCTCCGAGTTGCCACCGATCGCGTACACGTACCGTCCGAAGCGGGTCCGGCCCAGCACGTACGTCCACACGGCGAGCACTGCGAACACCACCAGCACCACCCAGGGCACCCCGTACACGGGCAGTCGGATACCGCGGTCCGTGTTGCAGAGCAGCACCAGGAGCAAGCCGAATACCAACACGGCGATGATCTTCGCGAACGTCAGTGTCGGCGGGGGCGCGGTCAGGCCCGCCGTGCGACGTCGGGCGTCGCGACGCCAGGTCATGATGCCGAAGGCGCCGACGATAACCAGCATCACGATCCATCCCGCGGCCCGCGACAGGTTCCCGCTCGAGATGTTGTTGATGACGCTGTTCTGGATCAGGACCGAGCCACCGTCGCCGAGGATCCGAAGCATGACCCCTTGCCAGAACAGGAGCCCGGCGAGGGTCACGATGAACGAGGGCAGTCCGATCCTCGTGATGATCGTTCCTTGTACCAGCCCGATCAGGGCACACACGAGCAGAGCGGCGGCGATCGCGGCCCACCATGGCCACCCGATCGTCGGCTTCGCGAGCTCGGCGAGCACCACGCCGCCGACCCCAGCCACGAAGCCGATCGAGAGGTCGATCTCCCCGAGCAGCAGCGCATAGACCTCGCCCATCGCCAAGAGCGAGAACACCGCCGCCTGGACGAGGAGGTTGACGAGGTTCCCCGCCGTGAGGAAATGGCTGTTCATCGCCTGGAACAAGATGGACACGAGCAAGAGCCCGGCGACCACCGGCAAGACCCCGGTCTCGCCGCCCCGCATCCGCGCGAGCGACGCCGTCAGATACTCCCCGACCGAGTTCGCGACGAGCTCGGAGGGGACGCTCTTCGGATCGAGCGCGTCTTCCTCGTCGGCGTCTGGGGTGGGGATCGGCTCGTCGACGGTCGTCATCGCGCGTCCGTATCTGCGCCAGGTTGCATGCGCGTCGAGACGCCCGTCGTCATCAGGTCCACGACGATCTGCGTATCGACCTCCCCGATCGGGCGCACCGCCGCCATCTTGCCCAGGTGGAGCACCGCGATCCGGTCGGCCACCTCGAAGACATCGGTCATGTTGTGCGACACGATCAGGACGGCCAGACCCCGCTCGGCGAGCTTCCGCACCAGGTCCAGGACCATCGCCGTCTGTGCGACGCCCAACGCGGCGGTCGGCTCGTCCATGATGACGAGCTTGGAGTTCCACAGGACCGCCTTCGCGATCGCCACCGACTGCCGCTGCCCCCCCGACAACGACGCGACGGGCTGGCGAACCGAGCGAACGGTGGTGACCGCGAGACTGGAGAGCGTTTCCTTCGCGGACCGCTCCATCGACTCCTCGTCCAGCGACATCCGGCGCACCCGCTCACGCCCGAGGAACATGTTCTGGACGATGTCCAGGTTGTCGCACAGCGCGAGGTCTTGATAGACCGTCTCGATCCCCAGCGCGGCGGCGGCACGCGGCGTATGGATGTCCACGCGCTCGCCCGCCCACCACATCTGGCCGCCATCAGGCGCGTAGATGCCGGAGATGCATTTGATCAGGCAGGATTTGCCCGCGCCGTTGTCTCCCGCGAGCGCCGTCACCTTCCCGGCGGGGATCTCGAGGTTGACGTCGGACAGCGCCTGGACGGCGCCGAACCGCTTGCCGATGCCCTCGAGCCGCAGGAGCGGCTCCACGTGCTCGACCTCGTTCGGAACCCGGGTAGCCGCGATGACGTCGCCCGTCGCGTTCCTCCAGTCGTCCCGACCGCCCAACCGGGCCGCCGACATGGGCGGCCCGGTCAGCACTGGCTGTCGTGGCTACGTTATCCCGGCGTCGGCGCAGGCGCTCTGCACCTGGCCGGTGCAGACATCCTTCGCCGTCGGGCCCACACCCGTCGTCTCGGAGTCGGCGAGCACGTCGGCGACGGTGTCGGTGGTGACCCACACGGGCACCGTGTACACCGACTGGATGTCCTTGCCGATCTCGTCATCCTTGGTGGTGGCGTTCACCAAGGTGTCGGGCGGCGTCACGCCCGCCCGCAGGTAGAGCGCGAGCGCCGCGGCCGCCTGGGCCTCCGCGTGGAAGGGCTTGTAGACGGTGCCACACTGGTAGCCCGTCAGGATGTTCTGCAGCCCCACAGCCGACGCGTCCTGGCCCGTCGTGGGGAACGTGTCCGCGGGGATCTGGTTCTTCTTCAGGATCGAGATCACGGCATTGGCGTTGTCGTCGTTGGGCGTCACGACCGCGTTGATCTCCGGGTGCGCCGTGAACTGCTGCTCGAAATTGGTCGCCGTGGTCGGCGGATCCCACGTGCCGGCGGGCTCGCCCACCTTGGTGTACGTCTTGTCGCTGAACAGCGGATCCAGGACCGAGTTGTACCCCTGCGCGAACAGCTTCGCGTTGTTGTCGGTCGGATCGCCGTCCATGATCAACAGGTTCGGATCCTGCACCTTCCACGCGTCGATGCAGTCGACCTCGCCCTTTCCCATCAACTCGCCGACCTGCACGTTGTTGAAGCTGACGTAGTACCGGTCCGCGGGCCCGCCGCTGACCAACCGGTCGTAGTCGATCACCGCGACGCCCTGCGACTCGGCCTTGGCCTCGATCGCGGCGCCGCTGCCCGGGTCGAGGGGATCGATCAACAGGACCGACGCCCCTGCGTTGATGTCGGCGTCCGCCTGGGTCTGCATCGTCTGCGCGCTGCCGTGGGCGTTGTCGATCTTGTACTGATCGGACGTCAAACCCGCGGCCTCGAACGCCCGCTTGAAGAACGGCGCGTCGTACTGGACGTATCGCGTCGAGGTCGTCGTGTCGGGCAGGAGCACACCGACCAACCCGTCGCCTTGCGCGGCGAGGCCTGTCAGTTGCTGCATGACCGAGAAGTCGGCGGTGAAGTCGGCCGCGCTGATCTGCGGAACCTCTCCGCCGGTAGCCGACGCCTGCGACGACGCCGTGTCCGATGAGTTGCTGCACGCTGCCATCACGAGCGAGAACGCCGCCAGAGCACCGATCGTTGCCAACGATCCCCGAACCGATCGCATGCGAGATCCCTCCTCTACCGTTTCAGCCACCATATGCCCATTTCCTGTTTCGCGCCGCCGCGCGCCCGGGTCCAGGATGAGGTGCCGGCTCGAGTGCCCGGGGTGGGATTCGAACCCACATGCCCTTGCGGGCCGGCGGGTTTAAGCCGCCTCCGTATACCGATTCCGGCACCCGGGCCAGCGTGGATGCTACCCCCACTAGGATGCGCGCCATGCTCCGCAGAAGCGGCCTCCTCATCGTCGGCGTCATCCTCGTGGCCGGACTGACGACCACGCCGGCGATCGCGGTGTCGTTCGGGCCGATCCATCGCGTATCGCCGCCGTACGCGTGGAACCCCGGTAAGTCGCTCGTCGCGACGCCGACCAAGCTGCTCACGATCTGGGCGACGGATTGCCCGCCGCCGAGCGGGCGCTGCGCCGATGACAACGGACCACGCATGGGCGTGTTCCTCCGTCGATCTCCCGCGGCGAGGGCCAAGCCTGACTGGAGCCCCGCGAGGCGACTGAGCCCCGGCACCCGTCAGGCGGAGCGGCCTTCGATCGCGTCGGCCGGTACGACGGTGATCGCGAGCTACGTCACGCAGCGGAGCTACCTGCATTACCGGGCATCCGATCCGCGCGAGCTCTGGGTGCGCGTCAGCACGGACCAGGGCAAGACCTGGCGCTCCCCCGTTCGGCTCTCGCGGCGCGGCAGGCGCGTCGACTACCCGCGGGTTGCGATCGGTGGCGGACGCTTGTTCGCCGTC
>Ga0207648_10003824_pt1 | contig 15724 bp, 16 predicted proteins | sample KBSMisM32_FD_184310 | JGI IMG/M metagenome (GOLD analysis project Ga0207648, IMG submission 184310) | Miscanthus rhizosphere microbial communities from Kellogg Biological Station, Michigan, USA - KBS Miscanthus M3-2 (SPAdes) (version 2) | ecosystem: Host-associated > Plants > Roots >...
ACGACGCGAAGAAGAAGACCGAGCACCGCCGGTGTCGCCATCGGGTTGTCCGCCGTGTCGTCCGGTAACGCGGCGACCGCCGCGTCGAGATTGTCGCGCGCGATCTGCAGAACGCCGCGCGCCACCATCACCCGCGCCGCGACGTCGTCGCTCATGCTTCACCTTCTACGCGACGAACACCGAGGGTGCCACCGTCCTCAGTGGTCACAATCGGTTTGTCCTCGACGAGCAACGCATCGGGCGGCGCGCGAAGATCCCAGATCAGCCCCACGCGCTGCATGAGCCACAACACGTAGTACGTCGCGTCCGCTTCCCACCAGAAGAATCCCTGACGGGCGGATGCCGCGAACCGGTGGTGGTTGTTGTGCCACCCCTCGCCCATCGTCAACAAGGCGATGCCGAAGTTGTTACGGCTGTCATCCGTGGTCTCGTAGCGCCTGCTGCCGACGACGTGCGCCAGCGAATTGACGAGGAACGTGCCGTGCCAGAGCAGCGTCGTCGAAACCAGGAATCCCCACAGAAACGCCCACCAGCCTCCCACCAGGACGAGGACCATTGCGAGCGCGATCGGCGGAACGAGGTAGTGCCGATTGAGCCAGCACAGCTCCGGGTACCGCGCGAAATCGCGGATCATCCGCCACTCCGTTTCCACGTGGGCGTCGGAGAGGATCCAGCCGAGGTGCGACCACCAGAGCCCGCGCTGGCGCGGGGAATGGACGTCCGCGGGCCCATCCGAGTCGCGATGGTGCAGGCGATGGTTCGCGGCCCACCAGAGCACGCCCTTCTGCGCGCTGAGCGTCGCGCCCACCGCCAGCGCGAACTGCACCGGACGGCTCGCCTTGAATGCCCGGTGCGAAAAGTAGCGATGGTATCCGGCGGTCACGAAAAACATGCGCGCGAAGTAGAGCGCCGCCGCCAGCAAAAGCCCGGTCCACGACCAGCCGGCCCATATGACGCCGCCCACGGCCGCGAGGTGCACGCCCCAGAACGGCAGCGACGCCGCGCCGCCGAGGCGCCGCCGTCGAGGGCGTACGTCCGCAGACGCGGCGGGTGCTGCTTCTTCGAGCTTAGAAGCCATCAAGTCGGCTCAATATCGGCGGGTGCCGGAGCGATCTTCAGCGCGGTTGACCCGGAGGGGATGCCCGTCCAGCTCGACGCCATTCACGCCCTTGATCGCCTCGTCGGCTTCCGCCGAGGTCCGGTAGCTGACGTATCCGAAGCCGCGCGACTGGCCCGTCGAACGGTTGGGAACGATGATGACGTCGACGATCTCGCCGAAGCGCGCGAAAAACGTCCGCAGGTCCGCCACCGTCGTCGTCGGGCTGAGACCACCGACGAACAGCTTGCTGGGGCCGAAGTCCGCCCGTCGCGACTGTGGCGCGACCCCGATGACGACGTCCTCCAGCCGGACCTCGGGAAGCGCCGTGTTCTCTGGAACGGCTGACACGTCCATCGTGTCGGGATCGATCCCGCGCGCCCGCAGCTCGCGGTTGCGGCGAAGGCGCTCTTCCTTTTGCCGCTTCTTGAGGTCTCGGCTCGCCTCGCGGTTGCGCTTGCCGCCGGAGAAAAAACGGCTCATCGACGAAACCCGCCTCCTGCGGGCGGTCGGCCGCGGCGCGGCTTCACGGGCGGCGTCGCGGCCCAGTTCGTCTTGCGCGGCGGAGGCGGCACGGCGTTTGGCTGCTCTTCCTTCTGTCGCGCGGCTTGCTGCGCAATGATTGCGGCCCGCTTGTCTTCAGCCTTACCCACGGATCTGTCCGATCGATATGCTCATGCCTCGACGATCCCCTTCCTACAGGGACGACGGCGTTCACGCAAGCTCGCAGCGGAGGTGCGCCCGCGTCATGGACCGCTCAGCTCGACGAGGACGGGGCCTCGATCAAGGCATTGACGGCGTTAGCTTCTCCTTTAGGGGAAAACCTGGAGGGCGCCATGACAACGCGGATCTTCAATATCCTCATGGGCCTATGGCTCTTCGCCTCGGCCTTCATCCTGCCCCAGGGTCGCGGTCAGGTCGCGTCGACCGCCATCTGCGGCGCGCTCGCGGTCCTGTTCGCGGCGCTCACGAGCTATGACCGCAGATCGCGATACCTCAACGAGGCCGTCGGCGCGCTCGTCGTCGTACTCGCGGTCGTTGCTCATCCGCTGGGAAGCGCGAGCTTCTGGCACAACGGCGTCATGGGGATCTCGATCGCGGTCGGCGCGTGGGCGGACCATGGTCCGCTGACCGATCTCTACGAGCGCGACCTCTTCGGTCGTGTGGACGGGAGGATCTAGAACTCGAACCGATCGGTGTGCCCGGTCGAATATCCGACGAGGGCGCCGACCCCGGCGCCGATCAACCCGAACGTCAGCCCGATGGCCGTCGCCTTCTCACCCGCCGACAGGCCGTTCAGGCCTGTGGTGGTGCAGATCGAACCGCCGTCGTAGTCCGAACACATCCGTACCGGGGCGGGATCGCTTCCCTGGCTGGCACCGAACAGCGCGCCCCCAAGCGCGCCGACCGCGGCGCCGATGACGGCGCCTTCGAGCGCGCCGCGCCCATGCCGCGTGACCGAATAGCCGCGAACCTCCCGCAACGACAGCCTGGTCGGTTCGCCCGCCGTCGCGACGTCGACGGCGTCGGGCGAATAGCGGACGGCGGGTGCCTCCCGCGTCAGGTTGGTGGTCACGGGCGTGGCGTCGCCGAGCGGGCGAATCACGGGGTAAACGATCGCGACCGAGCCGCCACCGGCCGCGGCGGACTCCGCGCGCGCCGCCAGCTCCGCCACCGAAGCCGGTCGGGCCATGTGGTGCGTGGACGTGCAGGCGCCTCCGAACAGCGCCGCGGTCACAACGAAGCCAGCCAGTCGTCGCGTCATGCCCATGGCCCAACGCAAGCGACATGCCGCCCACCGACGGGCCGGCCCCCTCATGGCGCCGCCGCCAGTGGCGAACCTTCACCACATTCTGTCGGCCGTAAGCCCTGATCAATCGATGTGCGGAATCTTGAACGTGTCCCAGGCGGGCGTGTGGTTGCTGGTCGTCAGGTCCTGGTTCCAGAGGTAGATCGCCGGGAAGGTGTCGACGCGGACCTCCGACACGACGACCGCGGTCATGTAGAGCTGCCCGCGCGGCGGTGAGATGTCGTAGCGGTACGACGAGAAGATCAGCCAGTAGTAGAGGCTGTCACCCGCCGCGCCGACCTCCGGCGACCACTTCGCCCACGAGTTGTTCCATCCGGTCTTGTTCGGATAGACGCGCGTGTTCGGCTTGACGGGCGGCGTGCAGGCGGGCGGGTCGTTGGCGCGCAGGCGCATCGCCGTACCGCCCGCGCTCGGCACGACCCAGATCTCGGCGGCGGGATTCACGAACATGCCGCCGTCGTACGGCTGGCCGGTCGGCGTCACGCTGGCGTCCGCCTGAGGCAGGCGATTGAAGGCGATCAGCTGGTCGTTGGGCGAGAACGCGGGGTAGTACTCGGCGAAGGCCGCGTCCGCCGCGCCCACGACCGGGGACGCGGGGCCGCCCGCGCGGTCGGCGAACGGAATCGTGTACAGGTCGGCTGTCCCGACGCCCATCCGGCCGTCCTGGTTGGCGTTGGTCGACGTGTAGACGATGCGCGTGCCGTCGTGGCTGAAGTTGGGCGCCGCGGCGCCCGCAGGATCGCCCTGGCGGGCGAGCACGCCGGACGCGCCCGATTCGAGCTCCATCCAGACGAGGTTGGCGCGCGGGTCGAGCGCCTGCGTGCTCTGCGACGTGATCCCGATGTGATCGCCGGCGGCCCAGTGCTTGCCCGAGAAGCTGATGATCCCGTGCCAGTCCTGCGTCAGCGTCGAGATCCCAGGGCTGGCGAGATAACCGGGCATGGTGCCGGTGCTTCCCGGCTCGACCGACGCGAGCGCGTTCGGCCACGGGTAGTTGCCGGTGAAGCCGACGAACGAGCCGTCCGGCGTGGCGGTGTGGCAGCCGATGCAGCCGACCGAAACGCCGCTGGACGTCTGCTGCACCTGCGCGACCTTCAGCACCGACCCGACCGTCTCGTCGCCGACGGAGAATCCGAACAGCTCTTCGTTGTCCGGGTTCGATGCGTCGAACCCGCGCAGCGCCCAGTAGACCATCTGGCCGCCGGCCTGGACGGGCGCGATCGTGAACGACCCGGTGGCCGCGGCGGTCAGACCCGACGCGCCGACCGCGCGAACGGAGACGGTGATCGGCTGATCGATCACGTGTGTCGCGAGACCGCGCCACGTGGTCTTGTCCATCGCCCAGCTGTCCTGCGCCGTGTAGACGACGAGATCGTTCGCCTCCTTGTCGGCCTGGAAACGGATCTCCAGGACCTTCGCGCCGGGCGCCGACACCTTCACGCGCGGGCGCAGCCAGTTGTTGGGGAACAAGCTGCCGTCCTCGGGCTCGGTCAGGCACGGCGGGGCGGCCATACCCGTTCCGCCGAACATCGTCGCCGCGTTGCTGGGCGCGCCTCCCGTGATGATCGGCGCGGCCGGGAAGTCGGTGCACTTGCCGTTGCACGGCTGGGGAACGATGGTCATCGCCCCGGAGCCGCCGCTGCCGCCGACGCCGATCTTTGGACCGGTCGACGAGCCTCCGCCCGACGAGAAGTTACAGGCCGCTCCCGCGGCGCACCAGGCCAGCGCGACCGCAGCGCGGAGTATCGCGGTCGAGGCCTGCGTGCGCCGCGGGGCGCAGCCACCTTCGTTAGTCATCACTCGCCGCCGCAGCAGCTGCACCCGCAGACCCCGTTCGGACACGACAGCGGGACGCAGTTACCGTTGTTGCAGGTCTCGCCGCAGGCGCAGAGAGGCGTACAGACCTTCCCCGGGCACTTGCCGTTCGTGCAGGTGCCACCGCCCGAGCAGCCACACTTGCCGCCGCAGCCGTCGCTGCCGCCGCAGGTGCCGTCGGCCGGGCAGGTCGGCTTGCAGCAGCTGCCGCCGTAAATCACTGACCCGCTCTGGCAGCCGCAGGTCTTGCCGCAGCCGTCGGGCTTGCCGCCGTCGCTGCCGTTGGTGGCGCAGGCCGGCTTGCAGCAGCTGCCGCCGTACACCACCGAGCCGCTCGGGCAACCGCAGGTCTTGCCGCAGCCGTCGGACATCCCGCCGCGGCTGCCGTCAGTCGGGCAATTGGGTGCGCAGCAGGCGCCCATGACCAGCGTCTCGCCCTTCGGGCAATCGCAGGTCTTGCCGCAGCCGTCGGACTTGCCGCCGTCGCTGCCGTCGGCGGCGCAGGTCGGCTTGCAGCAGCTGCCGCCGTACACCACCGAGCCGCTCGGGCAGCCGCAGGTCTTGCCGCAGCCGTCGGACATTCCGCCGCGGCTGCCGTCGCTCGGGCAGGTCGGCTTGCAGCAGCTGCCGCCGTATACCACCGATCCGCTCGGACAGCCGCAGGTCTTGCCGCAGCCGTCGGACATTCCGCCGCGGCTGCCGTCGGTCGGGCAGTTCGGCGTGCAGCAGCCGGCCATCGACATCATGCTGCCCGTCGGGCAGCCGCACTTGCCGTTGCAGCCGTCGTCCATGCCGGCGCGGCTGCCGTCGGCCGGGCACGTCGGCGTGCAGATGCACGTCCCCTGCGCGCAGCGGCCGTTGGTGCCGCATGCCTTGCCGCCGCAGTCGCACGTATCGATGCAGGTGCCGTTGCTGCAGACGCTGCCGGCGAAGCACGTGACGCCGGCGCACGGGTTGGTGATGCACTTGCCGGCGCTGCAGCTCTGGCCGCTCGGACATGCCACGCCCGCGCACGGGTCGGCGGCGGCGCAGGTCAGCACGCACACCTTGCCCGTGCCGCAGTTCGCGTTGCACGTGTTCTGCGTCGTGCACTTCCCGCTGTCGCGGTCGCACACCTGCCCGGAGGGACAGGTGACGCCCGCGCACGGCTGCAGGAAGCAACCAGAGATGCACACGCCATTGACGCAGGTCTGGTTGTTGGCGCAGGTGACGCCCGCGCACGGATCGCCGGTCGGCACGCAGGTCGGCTTGCAGGTGGCGCCGCCGCCGCAGGCCTTAGCGCCCACGCACGGATCCGGCTGACACGTCCCGCCCAGACAAACCTGGCCGGCCGCGCACGCCGTCGCGCACCCCGTCGGCCCGCCGGTGCTGCCTGCAGTGCCGCTCGTCGTTCCGTTGGCGCCGGCGACGCCCGAGACGCCGGTCGTGCCGCCGAGTCCGCTGACGCTGCCACCGCTTCCGCTGGTCGAAGGCCCGCGTCCTGCGGTACCGCTCGGCGTGCCGGTCGAGCCGGCGGTGCCAGCGGGCGGCTGGGCCGAGGCGCCCGCGCTCCCCGGGCTGCCGCTCTTCCCCGACGGCGAAGATCCGCACCCGGCCGGGGCGAGCCCCGACACGAGAGCGATCAACACGCTCGTCCGAAAGACCGATCCGGCAACCGATCGCCTGTCCGCGGATATCCTGGGCATCGCGCCTCCGGACACCTCAGTGGGGGGCACGCGGCGGGCGGTTAGGTGGAATCTATTTCGTCGACGGTATCCCGCTCAGGACGACGCTGGTGAGGTCACCTGCCGCCGCGCATTCAACGCCGACCAGGCGAGCAAGATCGCGCCCACGGTGACGTAGGCGTCTGCAACGTTGAACACGGGCCAGTGCGGGACGTGAACGAAGTCGACGACGTATCCACGCACGATGCGATCCAGATAGTTTCCAACGGCACCTGCCGTGACGAGCAGCAGCGCGGCGCGCGCGAATCCGGTGCCACCCCGCCGGAGCAGGAGAACACCGAGCAGACCGATCACCGCGACCGCGCCCGTGATCGCCAGCAGCGGGACCCGCACGCGTTCGGGGACGGCCCGAAGGACGTTGAACGCGACGTCGGTGTTCTCGGCGTATCGGAGGTCCAGGACGCCACGGATCAAGTCACGTGGACCTTTGCCTTCCAGCTCGCCCTTCGCGACGTGCTTCGTGGCGTGATCACATCCGACGAGAAGCAAGAGCGCGATGACCAGGAGAAGACGCTGCGGAACAAATCCCATCGCGGGCACAAACCGCGTCCGCGCTCGGCCCATTCCCGGGCCGTGTTACGCTGAAACAGAATCTAGCTTTCGCACGAGGTCCCTATGGTTCGGACTTGCGACGTGACTTCTGACCGAGCTTGGCGAATCGCGATCGCGCCCGTCCTCTGCGCGGTCTTGTCGTCCTGTGGCGGCGGCGCGGCGTCGCCGAGCGGCGGGCCGGTGCCCGAGAAGCGGTGTGGCGACAGTCCGGAGACGTACTTCTCCATCTATAACGTCGCGCAGCTGGCCGAATTCGCGGACTGCACGGTGCTGGTTGGCCGCCTTCAGGAGGATTCGGTCAGGGACCTTCAGGACTTCGCGGCGTTGAAGAACGTGTGGAAGGTGGAAGGTGTCATCAACCTGTTCCGCAGCCCGGGGTTCCTGACCCTGCACGGTCTCGAGAACCTGCAGATCGTCGAGGGCAACCTCTTCGTCCACCTCAACGAGAACCTCATGAGCGTCGCGGCGCTGGAGAAGCTCCACACCGTGACCGGCGATGTCCTCTTCGAGAGCAACCCTCTGGTACCACGAGCGGAGCTCGATGCGATCGACGCCCGCGTCACCGTGGGTGGCACGAAGACGTTGCGCTGAAACACGTGCCGATTCGCACCAAGCGCTGGAACGATCCGGCCGAGGCCGGCGATGGGCTCAGGTTGCTCATCTGCCGCATCCGGCCGCGCGGCGTCGCGAAGGCCGGTGAGCCGTGGGACCAGTGGTGGCCCGATCTCGGCCCCAGCCGCGCGCTGCTCGACGATTTCCACGGCAAGCGGCGCGCGGCCATCGCCTGGGACGAATACGTGCCGCGTTATCTCGACGAGATGCGGGGCGCGGCGCAGGTCTGGCGCATCCGCGACCTCGCGCGCCGGGTGGCGGGCGGCGAGACGGTCACGCTGCTGTGCTCGTCGGCGTGCACCGATCCGGCGCGCTGCCACAGGACGCTGCTCGCCAACCTGGTCACCGCAGCGGCAACGCGGAAATGAACGACCCGAACGGGAACCCGGCCGCCGCGGCGTTGTCCTACGAGGCGCAGGAGGTACGGACATGACGACGCGACAGGGACGTGACCTCGGTATCCTCGTCACGATGGTGGTGGGACTGGCCGCAGGGTGGGCGCGGCCGGCGCGCGCTTGCCTGAACGGCAGCGCCGAGGAGCTGGACGACGACGTGTTGATCGTGAAGGCCGCCGAGCGCGATCTCGCGCGCGACGCGCCCCGCGCCGCCTTGCGGCGCCTGCGCGGCGGACCTCGCGTCGCTTGCCGCGACCCGGAGTCGCCGAAGGCCTGCAAGGTCGTCGGAGGAGACCACGTCGGCGTCGGCGACCCGGCTATCCGCAGTCGGTGGGCGCTCGCCACGGCGGTGGCAACGCTTCGCACCGATCCCAGCGCGGCAAAAAAAGTCGCGCAGCAGCTGCTCTACCTGAAGGAGCAGTCCGGCGATTCGCCGTACATCGCCGCGCGCGTCGCCGAGGCGCTGGCGCTCGTGGCCGGCGCGGAGCCGCGCGCGCTCAAGCTGCTCGCCGATCTCGAACAGCGTGATCTCGTGCCCGACGCCGGGAGCTACGCGCTGCTCGCGCGCCTCCGCCGCGCGCACGGCGACGGGCCGGGCGCCGAGCGGGCGCTGGCGCGCTGCCGCAAGATCGCCGACAAGCCCGCAGTCTGCTCGCCTCCCTCGACCACCTGAGCCCGCCGCCGCGCCGTGGGAATCGCGCCGCTGCTCGTGGCCCTGGTCGCCACCGCCGCGCCCGAGCCCGCGACGGCGCTGCTCGCGCGGCACGAGTGCCGTCGTTGCCACGAGGGCACCAGCGAGCCGGCGCCGCCGCTGGCGAAGGCGTGCGTGGGCTGTCATCGGCGCATCACGGGCGGGACGTTCGAGGCGCGCCGCGATCTGATCGTCCGCTGGAACCGAAACCTCGTGAGCCTTCGCCAGGCGCCGTCGCTCGCCGGCGTGGGCGCGCGCCTCCGGCGCGACTGGGTGCGCGCGTTCCTCCTCGCGCCCTCGGACGCCCGCCCCGCGCTGGCGGCCACGATGCCGCGCCTCGCGCTCACGCCGAACGAAGCGGATGCGCTCGCGCGCGCGCTCGTCCCCAACGACGATCGCGATCGCGGTGACGTCTCCCCCGCGGGCGACGTCGCGCGCGGCGCGCGCCTCTACGCGCGACTCCGCTGCGGCACCTGCCACGCCTTCACGGGCGCCGACGTCGACGCGGTCGCGCGTCCGGGCATCGTCGCGCGCGGCGCGGGCGAGCGAGCGCCACCCGATGCGATCGCGCTGGCGCCCGATCTCGCGCTGGCGCGCGCCCGCCTGCGCCCCGGGCGTGTGGCGGCCTTCATCCGCGAACCGCAACTGGCGAACGCGGACACGCTGATGCCGGCGACGCCCATGAGCGCCGCCGAAGCCGAGGACCTGGCCACCTTCGTGCTGCGTGCGCCGCTTCGACCCGCACCGCCGCCGCCCAGCGCTCCCCTGCCCGTCCTGCCTCTCCTGGCCCGCCCCGTCCGGTTCGCCGAGGTGCAGTCCCGTGTCTTCGACCGCGTGTGCCGCCACTGCCACGCCGCGCCCGACTTCGCGCTCGGCGACGGCGGCCCCGGCAACACCGGCGGGTTCGGCTTTCCGCCGCGCGGCCTCGATCTGTCCAGCTACGAGGGCATCGCCTCCGGCGCCTTCGACGACAAGGGCCGCCGCCGCAGCGTCTTCGCCGCGAATGCCGACGGCACGCCCACGATGGTGGCGCGCCTGCGCGCGCGGCGCGACGAAGAGATCGGCCGCGCCGATCCCGCCTTGCGCGGCATGCCCCTCGGCCTGCCCGCCCTCTCACCCGAGGACCTGCAGCTCGTCGAGTCCTGGATCGCCCAGGGCCGACCTCGCTGACGACCGCGACAGCAACGCGCGCGGATCAGGGTGGAGGCGGCGGGACGTCCTGGCACACGGTGCCCTGGCCATCGGTCTTGGGGACGCACGCCTGACCGAAGCCGGCGCCGCGGCCGGGGCAATCGGCGTTGCCGCGGCAGGGATCGGTCGCGTAGCGGCAGTAGACCGCCTCGTGCTGACAGAAGGTGCCGCCCACGATCGCGAGGACGCAGTGGCCGTCCGGTCCCGAGGTGCAGTCCTGGTTGGTCCGACACGGGCCGTAAAGGCAGGCGCGCGGGTACCCGACGGAGCACACGCCCTTCGCGCCGCCGGTGCAGTCGGCGTCGCGGGTGCAAGCATCGTAACGGCATTCGTTGATCTGCGGTGGCGCCGGCCCGCCGCAGTAGTTGAGGAAGAATGGAATGCAGCGCCCGCCGGACATCGCCGTGCACTGGGCGTCCGAACTGCAACAGGTGGTAGCGCCCGCCTCGGGACAGACGACGAGGGCGGGCGGCGTGCGCGTCGTGCAATGGTGGAAGCCGTCGTTGCCGAGAGCGCACAGCAGCTCGGTGCACGGCGGCGAGGAGCAAGCGCTCGTCGGGCATTCGGCGTCGGACTGACAGTCGTCGTCACCGCTGGTGCCGGCCGCGCCGCCCCCCGTGCCTCCGGCCCCGCCTCCCCTCCCGCCGCCGCCGGCTCCGTTGCCAGCGCTCCCGGTGGTCCCCGCGGTGCCGGTGCCCACCTGACCGCCGTCGCCTTGCAGCGATTTCGAGCCGCAACCTGCGCCGACCGCAAGCGCGAGTCCTGTCAAAGCGAGAGGGACGAACCGTGTTCGCATGGCCGACGGGCGCAGCATATCTGAATCGGGTGCCCGTTGACCGCCGGCCAAACCCGGTCGATAACCGCCCCCGATGACGACGAAGGCGTGCCTGGCAGCGGCGATGGTTCTGGCGGTTGTTGGCTGCGGCGGCAGCCGCCAGATGCCGCGCGAAGGCGGTACGACCGATGGTGCCGGCTCGATGGGCGATGCCGGCGCTGGTCAGGACGCACGCGACACGCAGTCGCCCGACACCGCCGGCACGACCGACGGCGCCGGAATGGACGCGACCGGCGGCGCCGACACGTCTGGTGACGGCTCGGGCGCAGACGCCCCCGATGGCGCGGCCGTGCAATGCACGCCGGGCACGAAGCAATGCGCGGGCACCGGTCTGTCGACCGCCGAGATCTGTCTCGCGACCGGCGATGGCTGGAACCGTCTTCCGTGCCCGAACGGATGCGAAGCCGGCGCCTGCAAGCCGATGTCGCTGGAGACGGGCTGGAAGGTGTACCAGTACAACCTCACCGACGACAGCATCCAGACGCCCGCCAGCTACACGTTCGAGATGAACGGCCTGGTGGCGGTGCAATCGGCCAATCCGATGGCGTCCGTCTACTACAACGACACGGCGCTGCCCGAGGGGATCGTCGTGACCGGGCGGTTCGGCGTGCACACGACGTCGGACGACGATCTCATCGGCTTCGTCTTCGGCTGGCAGGACCCCGAGCACACCTACCTGTTCGACTGGAAGCAGGCGACGCAGCCGGACGGCACCTGCAACACGGCAAACGCCGGCGCGTCGTTGAAGCTGATCTCGTCGGGCACGCCGCTCGACAAGTGCGCGGACCTCTGGGACAGCAATGGCACCACCAAGGTCACCCCGCTTGTAACCACCACCGTCAATCCGGCCGGCTGGATGGACAACGTCGACTACGACCTGACGCTCAGCTTCCGTCCGGGCGCGATCAAGATCGACGTCATGCAGGGCACGACCAAGGTCGTCTCGATCACCTCGAACGACACCACCTACCGCTCGGGCAAGTTCGGCTTCTTCAATTACTCGCAGGAAGCCGTCCGGTACGAGTTCTTCTCGATCTCGCCGATCCAGTAACGCCGCGATGGATCTCTAGCGTGCCGACGTTCCCAGCCGGCGCCGCGTTGATCGTCGCGGTCGTGCTTGGCGCGAGCGTCGGCTGTTCGCGCGCGCGCGAGCCGAGCAACGAACTGCGCCAGCGCACCTCGTTCTGGCTGGTGCCGCACCAACTGGACATCGCGCCCACGCCGGCCGCGGCTGCTTCGACCGTCAAGCTGCGAGACCTTGGCGCCTTCAAACGCGTCATCGACCAGGTGATCGTGCGGGCGCGCGTGGTCAACGATTCCGATCGGCCTCAGTTGCCGCTGGTCACCTTCACATTCAACGACGGGACCGGCCGCGCGCTGGGAGATGGCGCCTGCTCGATCGAGCGCAGCGTGCTGCGGCCGCACGAATCGGCGCCCTGCTGGGTGTCCGCAAGGAAGGGAGCTGTCAGCGCGCGCTTCGACATCTACCTGTCGCCGCAACCAGGCGTCGAAAGCGCTCTCGCACGCCGGCACGACCTCGACGTGACACGGGCCGAGATCGATCGCGTCCGCACGCCGCCCGGGCCCGGCGTACCGTCACAGTTCTTCTTCTCGGGGACGATCGCACGCGCGCGCGTGCCGAAGAGCGCGCTTCCGCGCGTCGACGTCGATTTCTACGCGGGCGACGTCTGGGTCGGCCACGTCGCGACGACCTTCTCGGTCGACGCGCTCGCGACAAAGGGCGCGACTTTCTCGGGAAGCACCGACGAGATCAATCTTCTGAAGGCGCCCACGCGTGTGCAGGCGACCGCGTTCGTCCAGGCCTACGAGGCTGCCCCGTGATGACGACAGTCCAGTGATATCGTGGCGGCGGGGGTGCAATGCGCGGCAGTGTCAGGTACGCGTGCTTGTCTCTTGTCGTGACGGCTCTCGTGGCTTGCGGCAGCTCTCCGCCGTCCGGCGTTGACGCCGCGGCCAGTACGGACGCAGACGCGGCGGCCACCGACGTGTCGACAGCGGACATGGCCGTCACCGACGTGGATGCTGCGACCGATGCGGACGCGGACGCGGACGCGAACGCGGACGCCGCGACGAGCGACGCGGACGGGGCGGATACGAGCACCGACGTCGCGTCAGACGCGGATCTGCCCGCTGGATTCTTCGTCGTCGGCGACATCGACGGGAGCACCTGGCTGGCCACCTACAACATCACGCCATTCGCCAACAACTTCCTCGCCGTGAACGCGACCGTCGAACCCGCGACCGACTCCGCCATGTGGGCGCTCAACTTCACGCTCCCGACCAATCCCGTGTATCCGTACACCCTGGAGTGCGTCAGCAACTACATCGAGTTGCACGAAGCTCCCGGGCGAAAGTTCGTCTCGCGCACGTCGACCAGCTATTGCAACGCCACATTCGTCGCGCCCACCATGGCCGGCACCGTCGAAGGGACGTTTTCCGGCAACCTCAGGTTGTCAGGAACCACGCAGGACTTCCCGCTCACCAACGGCCGCTTCCGGCTTCCGATCGCCCAGTAGAACCCGCCGGCGTCGTCGCGGTCTACGCTGGAGCCTGGGCGCCCTATTTCTGGAAATCGGCCCCAGGCCCCTTCGTGTGCGATCGCGCGAACCGGCTCAGCGAAAGCGGTCGGCGGTGGTCCAGCGGGGGTCGGGCTGCCACGTGACACGAACGTCGCGGTCGGGGTGGCGCGCGGCCCACGCTTCCAGCGCCGGGCGGACCGGGTGGTCCGGCGCGACAAACCAGTGCAGCGCGCGCCGGCCGTGAACGGTCTCGCGCCCGAGGTAAGCGGCGGCGCCGGTGATCATGTCCTCCAGCTCGTCCTCGATGTCGCTGAGGGCCTCGGCCTCGTCGTCGGTCGGCATCCCGTCGGAGGTCGGCTCGCGGAGCGCGACGTCGACGCAGAGATGGGTGTCGCAATCCAGATGGGCGATCCGCTTGAGGGCTAGATTGATCGTCGCGAGCATCGGCTGGCCGTCGTCCGCCTCGCCACGAAGGGTGGCGAAGCGCTCGCCGGTCGCATCGCGGGCCAGCAACCCGACCGCCTCGACCAGCATCGCGACGGGCGCCCCCTTCTCCAGCGGCTCGACGCTGGTGCGAATGCCGCCCAGCCAGCGCTGAACGGTGTCCTCGCCCAGGACCCGATCCAGGACGATGAAGGTCGCCATCCCGCGCATGTCGTCGGGCATCGCGGCGAACGCGACGTGAAAGCTGGTGACCGTCATCAGCTCGCGGTGCGGATCCAGCGTCACCATGAAGCGCATCGCGCCGAGGTCGATCGTGTGCTCGGCGATCTGCAGGCGCGCCTCGGCGAGGTTGGGCGCCGCGCGCTTCGCCGGGTGGAATTCCCACACGGCGTCGGCCGGCGGGGCCGCGCGGAACCACCGTTCGGTCAATCGCCGCAGCTCCGGATCGCCGCCCGACGAGAGACAGAGCGCGTGTTGCGCGGCGCCCCCCGGGCCCATCTCCCAGGTGAGCTGCGGATGGATCGCCTGGACTTTCGCGGCCACCTCGGCGACCAGCGCTTCGTCCAGCTTGCGGTTCTCGATCGCGGCGCGGATGCGGGCGCCCGCCTCGGGCCACCACGTCCAGAATGCGTCTATCGCGGGTTCGGTCATGCGTGGACGCCGACCTTCGTCTGTTGGAGGCGCCGCCGTCAACTTCGTCGACGAGAGCGACGTCGATGAAACAGTAAGACAGGCAACAAGTCCGCGAGAGTTTGCTGAAAGACCCGCGCCCGGAAGCGTTGCCCGATCTGGCGGCAAAAAATTGCCGCAACGAACGCCCATTGTAAGGAAGCGACGAAAACCACGACACAGTTGTCGTGTTGGCTGACGGGTTTACCGGGCCGCGCGCGCCGTTTTGTTCGAACGGCAGCGAGGTTAGGTGATGCGCCGTCGACGGTACGCGCCTTGCTAACCCGCACGCCGTTTCTTGCGACGAAATTTTTCTGACCCTTTTTCTGACCGAATCTCGTCTTTTCCGCACGACTGAACTGGCCAAACGAGGACGACAGATCGTTCAGTCAACGAACGCAGTCTCGTCATTCGTAATTTTTTTGAGCCGTTTGCGCACCCGACAAAAGGAGACCCCAATGAACCTGAAACCAGAATGTAACCGTGTGAGGCGCAGGCTGCACAGCCGCGCCCTCATCGGCTCACTCCTGCTCGCATCGGCGGGCCTGAGTGCTTGCGGCGATGACCAGGGCTCTGACAGCGAGGAACTGCAGGCCATCCTCCGCGACGGAGACCTGACCCAGATCATGCGCAGCACGCTCAAGACGGATCCTGGTACAGGCACCGGCGGCACCAGCAGCAGCACCGGTGGCGGCGGCACGTCGGGCGCCGCCGGACGCGGCGGCCCGGGCAACGCGGGCTCCGTCGGCTCGGCGGGACGCGGCGGCCCCGGCATCGCGGGCACGACCGGCGTGGCCGGCGACGGCTCGGGCTCGGGCATCGCGGGCACGGTCGGGACGGCCGGAACCGGCGGCAGCATGGACCCGGGCCCGACCCGCAACTTCCCTGCGGAGGCCCAGGGCTTCTGGCGCTTCGACGACTGCAACATGGACCGTACCGAGCTCGGCGACAGCAGCTTCTTCGGCCACACGGCGTTCCGCTCGGTGACGGCCTTCTGCCGTCCGGGCGTCCTGAATTTTGGTGTCGGCTTCGACGAGGACGACGACCTCGTCCTCGTGCCCGATCAGCCGAACTTCGTGTTCTCCGAGGGCTTCACGGTCGCGGCGTGGGTCAAGCCGACGGAACTCGGAGGCGTCCGCACGATTTTCCGGAAACGCATGGACGGCACGAGCACCTTCGTGCTCGCCGAGAACGGCCAGAACTTCCAGATCGTCATCAACCTCGCCAACGGTAAGGCCGCTGACGTGCAGGCCAAGGCGACGCTCGACAAGTTCACGCACGTCGCCGCGACCTTCGACGGCATCTTCCTCAAGCTGTACCTCGACGGGATGGAGGCCACCTCCAAGCGCG
>Ga0207648_10003827_pt1 | contig 15717 bp, 13 predicted proteins | sample KBSMisM32_FD_184310 | JGI IMG/M metagenome (GOLD analysis project Ga0207648, IMG submission 184310) | Miscanthus rhizosphere microbial communities from Kellogg Biological Station, Michigan, USA - KBS Miscanthus M3-2 (SPAdes) (version 2) | ecosystem: Host-associated > Plants > Roots >...
CTTCTTCAAGTTCTACGTGCTGCGCCTGGGATTCCTCGACGGCGTCCCGGGGCTGCTGCACATCTCGATCGGCTGCATGAACAGCTACATGAAGTACGCTAAGCTGATCGAGCTGCACAAGGCGGAACGGGAATGAAGGTGCTCGTCACTGGAGTCGCCGGCTTCATCGGCATGCATTGCGCCCAGCGGCTCGCCGCGCGCGGCGACGAGGTGGTGGGCCTCGACAACCTCTCGCCGTACTACTCGGTGCAGCTCAAGCGCGACCGCCTCAAGCAGTTGCCTATCCGATTTCACGAGCTGGACATCGCGAACGCCTCGGATCTGAAAAAGATCTTTGAAGAGGCGAAACCCGAAGCGGTGCTGCATCTGGCGGCGCAGCCCGGGGTGCGGTACTCGCTTGAAAACCCGGCGGTATACGTCGAGACGAACCTCGTCGGCTTCGCCAACCTGCTCGAGTGCTGCCGGCGGCATCCGCCGCGGCATCTCGTGTTCGCCTCGAGCTCGAGCGTCTATGGCGCCAATACCGAGTTGCCGTGGTCGGAGAGCCAGAACGTCGACCACCCGGTGAGCCTCTACGCCGCGACGAAGAAGTCGAACGAGCTCATGGCGCACGTCTACAGCCATCTCTTCGGGCTGCACACCACGGCGCTGCGCTACTTCACCGTCTACGGCCCGTGGGGCCGGCCGGACATGTCGCCGATGCTCTTCGCGCGCGCCATCCTGGAGGAGAAGCCGATCCAGGTCTTCAATCACGGCGACATGCAGCGCGACTTCACCTACGTCGACGACATCGTCGAGGGCACGCTGCGCGTGCTCGATCGTCCGCAGCGCTACGCCGTGTACAACATCGGCAACCACCAGCCCGTGGCGCTGCTCGACTACATCGCGGAGCTGGAGCGGGCGCTCGGCAAGAAGGCGCGCCTGGAGATGAAGCCGATGCAGCCGGGAGACGTCAAGGCCACGTATGCCGACACCGCCGCGCTCGCGCGCGCGGTCGGCTTCGCGCCCTCCACGCCCCTGGCGCAGGGGCTGCAGCGCTTCGCCGCGTGGTTCAGGCAGTACTACGGTCGCGCTTGAAGCGGCTCTTCCTCCTCGCGCTCCTCGCCGGATGCACCGTCGCCGACACTCCCTATCCGATCGGCTGGGATCCCATCCCCGCGCCGGCGGCCGCAGATTGCCGGCAGTTCGAGGGCACGTATGCCGATCGCGGCGAAGCGTTCGGCCAGACGGCGCGACCGTCGCTCACGCGCGAGCTGTTCGGCGCCGGCAGCCCGTGGGAGAAGGCGGGCAGCGTGCGCCTCGAGTTCGCTACCGAAGATTCGGTCGAGGTCACGGTCTCCGGAGAAGGCCAGAAACCCGAGACGCGACGCTACAGCCTCAAGGCAGGCGAGGCGCGTTGCAACCGCGGCCGCCTGGAGCTCGTCGCCCGGCGCTGGGTCGCCTCGGATCTCATGTCGGGCCGGGAGAGCGTAAAGATCGAGCTGAACCAGGCCGATCCGTTCCTGGTCACGCACGTGTACGAATCGATTACCGGCGTCATGTTCCTGGTGGTGCCGCTCTCCGGCGAAAGCGCGCACTGGTTCCGGTTCCCGCGGCTCAAGCCCTGAGGGGCGCCATCTCTCCTACTGCCTGGATCACTTCTTCGACCGCGATCCTGCGGATGCATACCGGGTCGCCGCACTCCTCGACGCCACGCCAGCACTGCCGCAGCCAGATCAGCCGGCGCTCGAAAAGCAGGTCCTGATCCCGGCAGGGGACCTTCGCGTCCCAGAGCGCCCGGAACGGGCTCGCTGCCCAGAAGCGGCCGGGTCCAGTGCTGATTGGCGACCCCGGGCCGTAGAGCGCGATGGTCGGCACGCCGACGAGCCGCGCGAGGTGCGCCACCCCGGTGTCGGGGCATACGAGAAATGCCGCGCAGCGCAGCAGATCCCAAAGCTGCGGCAAATCGAGCCCTCCGGCGAGCGCGCTGCGCCGGCGCTCCGGATCGAGCGGCTCGAGCAACCGCTCTTCGCCCCGGCCCGCGCTCAGGACTACTTCGTAGCCTTCGGCTTCGGCCCACTGCAGGACGGCGCGCCAGCGATCGCTCGGCCACAGCTTGTGCGGGCTGCTTGCGCCCAGATGCAACACGCAATACGGGGCGCGCGGACGGGCGTAGGGTTGGAACGGCGGCGCGGGCCAGTCGGCAACGGAATACGGCGCCGGCTCCTCGCCGTCGAGAAGGGTCGCCGCGATCTCGCCCCATGCCATCGGCGATTGCGGCATGGGCCGCAGCTCGTCCGCCGGCCAGTCCTTGTACCCGGAGCGGTCCGAGGCAAACGCCACGATCCAGCGCGCGCCGGCAGCCGACGCAAGCCAGGTCCAGCGGTTGTCTCCGGGAACCAGCGCCAGCTCGAAGCCGCCGCCCCTGCGCAGCGCGCTATGGTCGGCAACCGAGCGCGGATCGAGCGGCACGGCCGCCAGTCCATACGGTCGCCCGTAGTACAAAGGGGCATAGGCGCGCGGCACGGTCATCACGATCTCGGCGTCGGGAAAGCGAGTACGTGCTTTCTTCACGAGCGGCGTCAGCATGATGGTGTCACCCAGCATCAGGTGCTGGATGATCAGCAGCCGGCGCACAGGCCCCGGTCTCCGTCTGGAGGAAAGCAGGCCGACCGATCCCGCGCCCATGGCATACGCCCGCGGCCAGAAGCGGCTACCCACGGATCGCCTCGCGAAAGACCGCTTCCATCTTGTCCAGCATCACGTCGATGCCGAAATGCGCCCGTGCATAAGCGTGGCCTGCTTCGCCCAGGGTGCGGCGGGCAGCCGCGTCGCCCATCAGGGAAGCGAGGGCATCGGCGAGCGCGGCAGCATCACGCGGCGGCACCAACAGCCCGGTCCGGCCGCGCTGCACCGCTTCCTCGATTGCCCCCACTGGGGTGGATACGACGGCAAGCCCGCACGCCATGGCCTGCATGATGCCCTGCGGCACACCCTCGTCGCCGAACGATGGGAGCGTGAAGAGGTCGAGGCTGTTGAGCCACTTCGGCACGTCGTCCTGGTTGCCGACAAACCGGACCGAATCCGCCAGGCCCTCGTCGGCAGTCCGCCCCTCGAGTCGCGCGCGCTGCGGCCCGTCGCCTATGACGAGGAGTTGCCATTCCGGGAACCGCTGGCGCAGGCGAGCCCAGGCATCGAGCAGGTAGTCGTGCCCCTTCCAGTCGCGCAACGTCGCCACGATGCCGAGCGCGCGCCGCGCGTCCACGCCCAGCTCCCGCCGGCAGGCAGCCTGGTCCATCGGCCGGAAGCGGTCAAGGTCGATGCCGGTCCGCACCGAGGTCATGCGGCTCAGCTCGAAGCCGTTGTCGCGCGCGAGCTGCTGGCGCAGGGCCTCGCCGGTCGTGACGATGTGCGCGCTCGCCCGCATGTAGAGCCAGCGCGCCGCCCAGCCCTTCCCCACCGCGGTCGAAACGTGCCGCGTGCGGACGATGGGAGGCGCGCGTCGCAGCCACGTGCGGGCCGCGGCCGTCAACCATGAATCCGTCGAGCTGTGGGTGTTGATGACGTCGTACCCAGCCCCGTGGCGCCGAAGCCAGCGCACCATCGCGACCAGAGCGCCCGGCCGCTTCTTCTCGATCGGCACGGCGAGCGCCGGGATTCCCCGCTGGCGAGCTGCGTCGTAGATGCTGGCGCTGTGCGCCGTCAGCAGCATCACTTCGTGCCCGCGCGAGAGCATGCCTTCGGCCTCCGTGAGGATCCGGATTTCCTGGCCGCCCCAGCCCGTGGAGCTCTCGGTGTGCACCACGCGCAGGCGCTCAGCGGGCATGCGCCAGTCCGTCCACCGCTTCGAGGACGCGCGCCACCGGTATGCTCTCGATGCATTCGCTGCGGTTGCCGCCGCCGCAACCGTTGTAGCCGCAGGGGCGGCACGAATGCGCCGACACCAGCACCTTGTGGGGCACCTGCCACGGACCCCACTCGACTTCGCCCGACGGGCCGAAAAGTGCCACCGCGGGCGTGCCCATCGCGGAAGCGATATGCATCGGCGCCGAGTCGACGCCGACGAAGAGTGCTGCCCGGCCGATGAGCGCGGCGAGCTCCTTCAGGGTGAGCTTCCCGGACAGGTTGAGCGCCCGCGTGCGCATCGCCTGCACCACTTGCTCGACCAAGGCGCTTTCCTCCGGGCTGGGCGAGCCGCTAAGCACGACGAACTCGCCGCGCCGTTGCAGGCTATCGATGAGCTCGGCCACCCGCGCCGCCGGCCAGCACTTGAACAGCCAGCGCGAGGCCGGGTGTACGACGACGAAGCGCGCCGGCAGACCCAGGCCCGCGACCCGCTGTTCGGCGTCGCGGCCTGGCACGAGCACGATGCGGCGCTCCTGGGCGCCGACCTCGATACCCAGCGCACGCAAGGCGTCCAGGTGGATCTCGACAGTGTGGCGGCTGTTCCCCGGCGGGATGGAGTAGAAGTGCGTAAAGCTGCGCCGCCACAACCGGGACCGGTCAGGACGCAGCGGGCTCACCGCGTAGCGTACACCGGTAAGGCGGGCGAGCAAGGCGACGCGCGGTTTGTCCGACAGGCCGACTAGAAGCTGGTAGCTCCGGCTGCGCAGCTTGCGCAGAAGCTCCAGTTCTCCGCCACCGATCACGTGGAGCTCGGCGAGATCCGGATGTCCGGCGAGCATGGGCGCCGTAGCGTCGTACACCAGTGCGTCGATGTCGGCGTGCGGGGCGCGGCGCTTGAGCACGGAAACGACGGGCGCGGCGAGCAGCACGTCGCCAAGGTGGCCGAGCTTCACCACCAGCACGCGAGCGATGCCGTTCCAGGCAAGGCTCAATGGGTCACCCGGGAGAGCTGCGCCAGGCTTTCGTCCAGGATGAGCAGCTGGAGCACCTGCTCGGCGAGCGGCTCGGCGCCCGCCGCGTAACGCCGCACGAACGAGTCCACGCGGCCGGCCGCGAGCTGCCCGGCGCTTCGATCCTGCAAGCGCTTGCCGAGCCCACCGAGGCGATCGGCCAGGCCGCCCCGAAGCCAGTCGCGCAACGGCGGATTGAAGCCGCGCTTCTTGCGCTCGAACAGGTCGCGCGGCAGGCGCGGATCGACCGCCGCGCGCAGCACGAGCTTCGGCGGGCGCGTAAACCGATCGTCGGCCGGCAGCGCGAGCAAGCGCTCCACGAGGCGGTGATCGAGGAACGGTGCGCGCGCTTCGAGGCCGTGGGCCATGGTGCAGAGGTCCGACTTGCGCAGGATGTACTCGGGAAGGTAGTTGGCAAAGTCGATTGCCAGAAGCTGCTCGAGCGGCGCCGAAGGCGCGCTGTCCGGCGCTCGCCAGTAGACCATGGCAGACAGGCGTTCCCGATCCTGCAGAAAAGCGCGCTGCGCCGGAGCGAATCCGGAAAAGCGCAGCGAGTAGGCGCTGGGCCAATCCATCGCCAGCTCGGCAGCGAGCTTGCCGCCTTCGACGGCGGGCCGCAGCGGCAGCGGCAGCCGGAACGAGCCGCGCAACGCGGTGCGCAGATGCTTTGCAATGCGCTTGTACCCCGCGAACAGCTCGTCGCCGCCATCGCCCGCCAGCACCACTTTCACCTCCCGGCTCACCTCCCGGGCGAGGAACCAGGTGGGGAAACTGGAGGGATCGGCGAAAGGCTCGTCGAGCGCGGTCACGATGCGCTCGAAATCCTTGTCCAGCTCCCGGGGAATGACGATCGGGGTATTCGGCAGGCCGAGCGCCGCCGCGGTCTCGCGGGCAACCGGCGACTCGTCCATCTCGCTCCCCGGAAAGGCGGCGGTGTAGGTGCGGTAGCTCGTCATGCGCTGCTGCGCGAGGCGGCTTGCGACGACCGTGGAGTCGACGCCCCCCGAAAGCAACACGCCCAGCGGCCGATCGGCGATGGTACGCATGCGCACGGATTCGTCGAGCGCCTCGAGCCACGACCCGGGTTGCGCCGCAGGCTCCCAGTAGCGCCGCTTCAGGAGCTTGCGCGTGCCCAGGTCGAACTCGAGGTAGTGCCCGTTTTCGAGGCGCTCGATGTGGCTGAATACCGTGTGGGGCGCCGGCACGTACCGGTGCGCGAGGTAGGCGTCGATTGACTCGGGCGACAGCCCGCGGCGCTCGGGCGGCAGGAATGGAAGCACCGCTCGAACGAGCGAGCCGAAGGCGAGATCGTCGCCCACCCGCGCGTAGACGAGTGGCTTCTCGCCCATGCGGTCGCGTGCGAGATAGGCTTTGGCATTGCGCGCATCGAGGATCGCGAAGGCGAACATGCCGCGCAGACGCGCGAGCAGCCGGTCGATTCCCCAGGCCTCGTACCCGCGCAGGATGAACTCGGTGTCCGAGCGGGTGCGAAAGCGGGCGCCGGCCGCGCGCAGCTCGTCAGCCGCCGCCTCCCAGTCGTAGACCTCGCCGTTGTAGACGATCCAGACGTCGCCGCGGTCGTTGACCATCGGCTGGTCGGCGATCGGCCGCGGGTCGATGATCGAGAGGCGCGCGTGGAGCAGGCGGTTGTGCTGGTAGCCGGCGGCGTGCTCGGCATCCGGTCCGCGAGGCCGCAGCGCCCGTTGCATTGCCTCGGCCACCCGTTCCTGCACCGGGAGCTGCGCGAAGAAACCGCCGATTCCGCACATGGGACTAGAGCGCAAACCCGGGCGCGTAGCGCTGGAACCACTTTTCCAGCACCAGCAGCGCCCACAACCGCCCGCCGTGGCGGCGGCGGCCGGAATGATGCTCGTGCACCACGGCGCTCAGGGCCGACGGTCGCAACAGCCCGCGCTTCGCGAGGCTGGCGAACGCCCCGTCGGCTTCCTCGCGCAGCAGGCCGCCGAACCATTCGGCAAGCGGCGGCACGAAACCCTGCTTGCGGCGGTGGACGATGTCGGGCGGCAGGAGCTTCTCGGCCAGCTTCTTGAGGAGGTACTTCCCCGTGGTTCCCCGCTGCTTGAGCTGCGGATCCAGGCGCGCGCAGAACTCGAAGAAGCGGTGATCGAGGTAGGGCACGCGTGCCTCGAGGGAATACGCCATCGTGGCGCGGTCCACCTTGGTGAGCAGGTCATCCGGCAGCCACAGGCGCGCGTCGATGTACATCAGCCGGTCGATGTAATGGGCGGAGTTGCATTCTTCGAAGAAGCGCTCGGCGTAGTCCGCCATGCTGGTGGATCGCGCCGCGAGGAAGCGCTCGGAGAAGAGCTGAGGCTGCAGCGCGGCGTCGAATACCTGCGGTATCGTGACATAGCGGCGCGCGCGCGGCTCGCCGATCGCCCTGAGCAGCCGCTCCTTGCGAGCGCGCGCAGGCAGGAGCCGCACCATCGGCCGCAGCGGCGAAAGCGGCGCACCGAGGATGGAGCTGATGCGCTCTTCCGACACGCGCTTGCGGTAGTTGCCATAGCCCGCGAACACCTCGTCGGCGCCCTCCCCCGTGAGCACGACGGTGACGTGGCGACGGGTGAGCTGCGCGAGGAACATGGTCGGAAGCGCGGCAGGGTCGGCGAAGGGCTCGTCGAAGGCCTCGACCCAGCGCTGAAACGCAGACAGCAACTGCTCCGGGCGCAGCATGAGCACGTGGTTCGTGCTGCCGATGTGGCGCGACACCCGCTCCGCCTCGCGGTGCTCGCTTTCGGCCGTTTCACCCTCGAACCCCAGGGTGAAGGTGTCGATCGGGCGACCGGAGATGTCGACCATGAGCGCGCTCACGACGCTCGAATCGACGCCGCCGGAGAGGAAGCTGCCGAGCGGAACGTCCGATACCAGCATGCTTCGCACCGAGCGGCGCAGCTCGCTCTCGAGCTGCTCGAGCGCCTCGCCCTCGTCCAGCTCGAGCTTGCGCGAATAGTCGGGCACCCAGTAGCGCCAGAGCGCGAGCTTTCCGCCCTCGAGCGTGATCGCGTGGCCCGCGGGGAGCTTGCGCACGGCGCGGTACACGGAGCGGGGCGACGGAATGTACTGGGACTCGAGGTAGAGCGCGAGCGCGTCGAGGTCAAGGTCGCGGCTGACCCCGGGATGCTCGATCAGCGCCTTCAGCTCGGAGCCGAACACGAGCGTGGCGCCGTCCCAGGAATAGTAAAGCGGCTTCACGCCCAGATGGTCGCGCGCGAGGAACAGGCGCTGCGCGTCCCGGTCCCACAGCGCGAACACGAACATGCCCTGCAGCCGCTCGAGCATCGCCGTGCCCCACTCGCGATAGGCGTAGAGCAGCGCCTCGGTGTCGCCCTGCGTGCGAAAGAGGTGCCCGCGCGCGGCGAGCTCCTGGCGCAGGGACATGAAGTTGTAGATCTCGCCGTTGAACACGCAGGTGAGCTTTCCGTCCGGAGTACTCATGGGCTGCGGGCTGCCCTCGATGTCGAGGATCGAGAGACGCCGGTGGCCGAGGGCGAGCGCGCCGTCGCGGTAGTAGCCCGCGGCGTCGGGGCCCCGATGCTCGAGGCGGCCCGTCATGCGCCCCAGAACCTCGTCAGCGGCGCTCTTGCCCAGGTACCCGGCGAGGCCGCACATCGGGCGCTAAAGTGCGCCGAGCTCGCGCAGCACCGTGCGCATGCGGTCGGCCACCGTCGGAAGGGTGAGCGCTCTGGCGTAGCCGCGACGTGCGATGGCCTCGCGCTGGGCGTCGTGCGCGAGGTAATAGCGCGCCTTCTCCTCGAGCTCCTCGGCGCCCGCGAAGCACGCGATCTCTTCACCGATGCGGTAGTGCTCCTCCAGCTCGGGCGAGTAGTCGGTGAGCAGGAACGCCCCGGTCGCCGGAACGTCGAATACCCGCTGGTTCAGCGCCACATAGCGCGCAGGGTCCCAATTCGTGATGTTGAGCACGACCTTGCTGGTGTTGTAGAGCCGCAGCAGCGCCTCGCCCCATGCGCCGCGCGCCTTTACGCGGCGGCGCAGCGCCTCGTTTCTGCGGGCGTATTTTCCCCACTTCCCATACAGCTCGAGTGGCAGATCGAGGAGCTGCTCCACGAACTGCGCGCGCCGCGCGTTGTGCCCGCCGACGAGCACGAGATCGTGCGCGTACGGGCGAGGCGTATCGACATGGAAATTGCGGTAAAGCGCGAAGTCCATCCCGTAGACGGGCAGGTAGCCGATTCTATCCGATACCGGGTCGTAGCCGTGCCGGTGGCTGCAGAAGTAGAGGTCGTAGATGCGCGCATCCGCCAGCAGATCCGGCGAGTCGAGCGGCCCGTCGACGCGCCAGCCGACCACCTGCTCGACGCCGCATTCGCGCTTGAGCTCGGAGACGAGCTGCGCGTCCACGAACTCGTGGGCGCGGATCACCAGGATCCAGTGCGGCCGGAAGGCGTGCGCCGCCTCCTTCAGCATGCGACGCTTGAATGGGATCCGCGCGAAAGGCAGCGCGCGCCCGATCTCGCGGCCGCGGTAGCCCAGGCCCCGCGCAAGGCGATTGAGCGGCTTGAGCAGCATGGGCTGCCAGCCGCTCTCGACCTGGCTGTTGAAGCGATACACGTCGTAGCCGAGCCCCTCCAGCGCTCGCGCGCACGACACGCCGAGCGGGATCATGTCGTCGCCGAAGAAATAGCTGATCAGGACGCGTTTTCTCGACATAATTTCGCCCGGCATGAAGCTGCTGAATCCTCGGGTGGCCGCGGACCTCGAGCACGGCAAGCCGCTGCGCATCGACCTCGGCAGCGGGTCGCGCCCGCGAGCGGGATTCTATGCGCTCGATCACCTCGAGCTCGAAGGGGTCGACATCGTGGCGGATCTGAACCGGCCACTGGAGCTGTTGCCGGACAATTGCGCCGAGCATGTTTTCAGCTCGCACGCGCTCGAGCACGTGCACGACCTCCTGCTGCTGCTCGCGGAGATCCACCGCATCACCCGGCCCGGCGGCCTGATCGAGCTCGTGGTGCCGCATTTCTCGAACCCATACTACTACTCGGATCCGACCCACGTGCGTTTCTTCGGCTTGTATACCATGAACTACTTCGTGGACACGGACAAGCAGCCCGAGGCGTGGCGCGTGCCGGCGTTCTACAGCCGCACTCGCTTCGAGATCGAATCCGTGAAGCTGTCGTTCTACCGCACGAGCCTCTTCGACCGGCTGTTCGTGCCGTTGCTGCGCTACTTCGTGAACCGCTCCGCCAGGTGCCAGAACTTCTACGAGCGGCGCCTCTGCTGGATCGTGCCCGCCGCCGAGGTGCGCTACCGGATGCGCGCGTCCAAGGCAGGCTGATGGCGCTCCGCACGGGGCGGCGCCAGCGCGCGGTCGATGGCGCCAAAATAGATGCCGAGATGGGCGAAGAAAAGCCAGAGGTTGTGCTGCCAGAAAAAGAAGTCCAGGTTGTTCTTGACGAACACGCACGCGACGAGCACCAGGCCGCACAGCGCCGCGGCGCGCGCCTCGCCGGTCGAAGAGCCCCGTAGGACGCGCCAGAACACCCAGCACGGCGCGCCGAAAATCACGACCACGGCAAGCGCGCCGAGAAAACCCATCTGGTCGACGTAGCTGAGGAAGATATTGTGCGGATGGAAGATCGACGTGCCGGGCATGGCCGCCGCATACCATTCCTTGTCCGTCTCGTGGCCGTAGCCGGTGCCCGTAACCGGATTCCCCGGGATCTTGGCGATGGCCGCCGAGTAGATGACTTCCCGAGGCTCGAGGTCCACCAGCGGGCGCCCGCGCAGCATCGCCGCGACCGCTGCCAGAGCCACCGCCGCAACGCAAACCACCGCCAGAAGCGCTATCGATCGCTTCCCGAGCCTGCGTCCCCAGGAGGTGCTGAGCGCAGCAGCAAGCACCATCCCGCATATCAGGACGAGCCAGAAACCACGGCTCAGGGTCAGGAGCCCCGCCCAAAGCGTGAACGCGATCGATGTCGCGAGCAGCGCCGCCACCGGCGCGCCTGGCCGCCGGAACGCGAGATGTCCGGCCAGCAGCGGAAGCACCGTGATCGCCGACGTGGCGTAATCGCCAAGCGGCTGCACGTAATTGAAGCGCCACTCGTGGTAAGCAAAAAAAGTGGCGATCGCGACGGCGGACAGGACGCCGAAACCCACGGCGGTGGCGATCGTCCACACCGGCACGGCGGCGGCCGAGCGCCGGCTCAGGAGATAGAAGGCGAGGAAGACGATGAGCGAGCGCAGCACTTCGTTCTCGATGGCCTGCACCGACGCGGCGAAGTCGCGCGTGCTGAGAAGAGAAAGACAGGCGAGCGCAAGCCACACTGCGAAGGCGGCGAGGACCGGCAGCACCTGCCGGCTCGGCCTGGCCCACAGAGCGAGCGCGGCTGCGAACGCCAGCACATAGGCGACGCTCCGCAATGCCGCGGTGTGGCCGACCGGAAGCACGACGAGGTAGACCGCGCCTGCGGCTACGCCCAGCGCCGTCCACGCACGAATCCAGGCCTCGCTCGACATCACCACGTCTGCTCGGCGCGATGCAGCCGCAGGACCGGCTTGAGCAACTGGAAGAGAAACTTCTGCCAGAGGTACTTCCGCATCCACTGCTGCATCGGCGAGCCGGCCACCCGGAGGTCGCGTTCGGCGCCGATATCGGAGGCCAGCGAGATCGGCGAAGTGCCCACGACATAAGGGACGACGGCCGACACCTTCAGGATCTTCCGAGCGGCGAAATAGCGCCAGTCGTCCGCCACGGTCCGCACTCGAGAAAGTGCGTGCAACATGGCCCGGGCCCCGGCCTGCGTAATCACATAGCCGTGCGCGCCGAAGGCTTCATAAGGCCTGCACAGCCGATGGATCTTGTCCAGCCTGCGAGCTCCCCAGGCGGAATAGCGGACCACGTGGGACAGCAGCACGGCCTGCGGAATGTCGGCATCGATCGTGGCCCCCAGCCGCTCGAGCACGCTGGGAAACTTCACGCCTAGCAGCGCGTCGTCCTCCAGCACGACGGCGAGCGGCATGCCCTTGCTCACGAGCAGCCGGTACGCCGCAAGGTGGCTCGCCGCGCAACCGATCTCCGGCAGGGTCAATGGACCGCAGATGAGCCGTGCTGCCATGTCGTCGTAAAGTTCGGACAGCCGGTCCGGTACGAGCGCGGCGCCCTCCAGGGCGTCCACAAAGCGGTGCGGCGGCATGCCGGGCACGTCGAGCTGCGCCTGCATGAGCCGGCGGCGCACGAGCGCTCTCGCAAGGCTGATGACTAGGATCTCGTGCAAACCGATTCCGGCTTATGCGGGTCCCCGGATACTAACCGCCCGGGCGCGATTGCGGCCCGGCGTGTTGCATAATTGCCCCCTTGGCGAAGCTGCTTTTCCTCGAGCTCAACGAGCTCAATTTCGAGTACGTCGAGCACTACGCGCGCCGCGGCGAGCTGCCCGCGTTCGCCCGCGCGCTCGCCTCCCACGGCTACGTGCACACCCGCTCCGAGGAGGTGTACGACCACGTCGAGCCCTGGATCCAGTGGATCACGGTGCACACCGGCAAGCCGTACCGCGAGCACGGCATCTTCCGCCTGGGCGACGGCGCTCAGGCCGGGCTGCGCCAGATCTGGCAGGAGCTCGCCGGCCGCGGGCTCAGGGTAGGCGCCTTTTCTCCGATGAATGCGCCGGCCGTCCCGGAGGCCGCGTTCTTCGTGCCCGACCCCTGGACACCGACTTCCGTGACGGCGCCGGCCCTGATGCGGCGCGCCTACATGGCGATCTGCCAGGCCGTCGGCGATAACGCCCAAGGCACGATCAGCGCGCGCTCGGCGCTCCAGCTCGCCCTCGGGTTGATCCGATACGGACGGTTCAGGAACTGGCCGTCGTACCTCAGCGAGGGGCTTTCCGGGCTGAGGCGCCACTGGCCGCGCGCGATCTTCCTCGACCGGTTCCTCGCCGACTGCTTCCTGAACCTGTGGCGCAGCACGCGGCCCGACTTCGCGACCCTGTTCCTCAACGGCGCCGCGCACATCCAGCACCACTGCATGTTCAATTCGTCCGCCTATCGCGGTCCGCACCGCAATCCGGCGTGGTACCTGCCGCGAAACGTCGACCCGGTGCTCGAGATCTATAAGCTCTACGACCAGCTCGTCGGCGAGTGCCTGAAGCTCGCCGAGAGGCCGCGCGTGATGGTCGCCACCGGCCTGCACCAGGACCCGGTCGAGGAGCCGGTTTTCTACTGGCGGCTGCGGGACCATGCCGGCTTCCTCAGGCGCGTCGGCTGCGAGTTCCAGTCGGTTGAGCCGCGCATGTCACGCGATTTCATCGTCAACTGTGCAGATGCCAATCAAGGCGCTCGCGCCGCGGCGATCCTGCGCTCCGGCAGGTCGCCCGACGGAACCGCGCTCTTCGACGTCGACGACCGCGGCGGCTCGCTCTTCGTGACGCTTGCCTACCCCCACGAGATCGCGGCGGGATTTCGCGCGAGCTTCGGCGAGCGCTCGATCGAGGACTTTTCTGGGGACGTGGTCTTCGTCGCGATCAAGAACGGCCACCATAACGGCATCGGCTATTTTCTCGACACCGGCGGCCGGGCCAACCCCCAGGCCGATCCCATTCCCCTGAGCGAGCTCTGGCAGCGTATGGTCGCTGCCTTCTAAGCCGATGCTCCATCTCCTGCCTCTTCCCGGGAACCGCATCGCCTTCTGCATGCTCCTGGCGCTCGCCGTGGCGGCGCTGGTAGCGCGCGCCCTCGCGCCGGTGGCAGACCGGATCGGCCTGGCCGACCTGCCCGGCGGGCGCAAGAAGCACGCGGGAAGGATTCCGCTCACCGGGGGCATCGGCATGTTCGCCGGCTTCTTCGTCGCCGTCATGGCGTCGGGACTCATCGCCGGGCACACCCTTCCCCTGCTGGTCGCGCTCTTCCTGCTCGTCTCCGGCGGAGCCGCCGACGACATGCGCGACATCTCGCACCAATCCAAATTCCTGGTGCAGCTCACTGCCGCCCTGCTGATGACCTCCTGGGCCGGGGTCCAGGTGCAGCAGCTCGGCAATCTCTTCGGCTTCGGGCCGCTCAACCTCTACCAGTGGGCGATACCGTTCTCCGTGGTGTGCGCGCTCGGGGTGATCAACGCCATCAACATGGTCGACGGCCTCGACGGCAGCGCGGGCGGCGTGTCCATCGTCGCCACGCTGGCGCTCGCCTACGCCGCGCTGGCGCAGGGTTTGGCCTCGCAGGCGCTCCTGCTGCTGCTGCTTGGCGCGGCAGTCGCCGGCTTTCTCGTCTGGAACATGCGCTTCCCCGGAGTGCGAAGCCAGGCGCGGGTGTTCATGGGAGACTCCGGCAGCATGATGCTCGGCCTCGCGCTGTGCTGGTTCTCGATCGACCTCACGCAGGGAGAAGGGCGCAGCCTGCCGCCGATCGTGTGCATGTGGATCCTCGCGGTGCCGCTCCTCGACATGGCGCGCGTGATGTTCGTGCGCATCCGCAAGCGGATCAGCATGTTCGAGGCAGACCGGGAGCACCTTCATCACCTCCTCCTCGAGCGGGGCGTGCCCGTGCATGCCTCGGCATGGATCATGACCGCCATCGCGGCGCTCGCCGGCGTCGTGGGTCTGGCCGCCTGGCGCGCCGGGGTGCCCGACTGGGCGATCTCCTATGCCTTCATCACGCTCTTCCTGGTCGTGGTCTTCAGCGCCTACCTCAGGGAGCGCGCCATCGTTCGGGAAGCGGCATCGGCCCCGCCTACGCCGGACTGGACTCCGGACGAGCGCCTCCTCAGGGCGCGCGAGCGCCGCGAGCAGCGCGAGCGCGACGGCCGCGGCGCGGACGCGCCGTAGGTTTCGGGCGCGAGGATAGAATCCGCACCCAGTGACCCTGCACTTTTATCCGGTGATTCTCTCCGGCGGCTCGGGCACGCGTCTCTGGCCGATGTCGCGCAAGCTCCTGCCGAAGCAGTTCCTGGCGCTGCTTTCGCGCCACACGCTGCTGCAGGAAACGGCGCTGCGCGTGCGCCCGATGGCCGGCTGCGAGCCGCCGATCGTGGTGTGCAACGACGAGCAGCGCTTCCTCGCCGCCGACCAGCTGCGCGACATCGGCGTGCAGCCGGCGCCGATGATCCTCGAGCCGGTCGGGCGCAACACCGCGCCGGCGATTGCCGTGGCCGCGCTCGCGGCGCGCGAACGCAGCGCCGACGCGCTGCTGCTCGTCCTACCCTCGGACCACACCATCACGCGGCCGGAGGTGTTCCGCCGGGATGCCGCCAGCGCGCTCGAGCTCGCGAGCCGCGGCTACCTCGCCACCTTCGGCATCGTTCCGTCCGCGCCGGAGACCGGGTTCGGCTACATCGAGCGCGGCGCGCCGCTCGAAGGCGGCGCGTGCAAGGTGGCGAGCTTCCGCGAGAAGCCCGACCGCGCGACCGCGGAGGGGTTCGTCGCGAGCGGCCGGTTCCTCTGGAACAGCGGCATGTTCGCGTTCTCAGCCGCGAAGTACCTCGATGAGCTCGAGCGCCTGCGGCCCGAGATGCTCGCCGCCGTAGCCAAAGCCTACTCGAAGAGCGCCCGCGACCTCGATTTCCTGCGCCTCGAGCGCGAGGCGTTCGCGGCCTGCCCGTCCGACTCCATCGACTACGCCGTCATGGAGAAGACCCTGGACGCTGTGGTGGTGCAGAGCGATCCGGGATGGAGCGACGTCGGTACCTGGAGCGCGCTCTGGGGCATCAGCCCGAAGGATCCCGCCGGCAACGTCGCCGTGGGCGACGTCTACCTGCGCGATTCCGGCGGCTGCTACATCCGCTCCGAGAAACGCCACGTCGCGGCGATCGGCCTCAAGGACGTCGTGGTGGTCGAGACCGAGGACGCGCTGCTCGTCGCCGCCCGCGAGCGCAGAGCAGCGCGTCCTCGGTCTCGACCACCACGAC
>Ga0207648_10003828_pt1 | contig 15712 bp, 18 predicted proteins | sample KBSMisM32_FD_184310 | JGI IMG/M metagenome (GOLD analysis project Ga0207648, IMG submission 184310) | Miscanthus rhizosphere microbial communities from Kellogg Biological Station, Michigan, USA - KBS Miscanthus M3-2 (SPAdes) (version 2) | ecosystem: Host-associated > Plants > Roots >...
CACGAGCGCACCGGCGAGGCGCCCGGCTTCCGCCACGTCGCCCCGGGCCCCGAGGCCCCTGGCCCCCTAAGCCCGAATTCCTTTGCCCCCAGCCCGACGGCCGAGCGCGGCCAGGCCGCGCGAGGTCACGATCGCTGGGTGGTGAACAAGCTGCGGGCGCTGAACTCCTGGTACACGAAGGGCATCGACAACGGCTCGCACCTGCGCGTCGCCGTCAATTCCGCCGAGTCGATCGCCCAGCTGCGCGACATCATCGCCGAGTTCTTCGGCGTCGTCGCCCTCGCCTGATCAGGCGATTCCTTCGACGTCGCTCAGGGCAGGCCCATCTCGTCGAACTGGTAGTCGTAGGCCAGGGCCGCCGTCGTAGCGCTGTAGAACAGGTCGCCGAGCGCGAGGTGCGCGGGGGCTTTCAGGTAACGCGTCAGCGCGGCGATGTCGTCCACCTCGATAATCAGCGCGAACTCGAAGTCGTGCGGCATCAGCTGCTCGTAGCCGGGCAGGCCGTGCTTCACGCGGCGTCCCAGGCGATAGCTGCGGATCTCGGGCACGTTCGCTGCGGCGTGCTTCAGCGTCTCGAGCGCATCGTTGCGCTGCTGCTCGCTGAGATCGGCCCGCGGCTGCAGCAGGACGATGTGGGTAATCACTCTTCGTCTTCCTTCTTGGGCCGGCCTTGGCGGCGTTGCCCGCCTTGGCTGCGTTGCCGCTCTCCACCTTCGCGGCGTTGTCGCTCTCCGCCCTCGCGGCGTTGTCGGTCCGTCGGGACGGGCGGCGCGCCAGGCTTCGGGTTCACCCGGTCGCGCTGCAGTTTTGCCTTGAAGCGCGCCCGCTTGACGTCGCGCGGTACCTTGAACCGGTCGCGCGGGTCCTTGTGCTCGCCGCCTGGCCGCCAGTCGCGGCCGCGGGGAGCCGGCCGCTGGCCGCCTTCGCCGCTTCGCGGCTTCGGCGGGCCGGGGCGGTCTGCGGTTGGCGGCGTGCCCGCCGGAGGCTTGGCGAAGGCGGGCCGGTTACGCCAGCGATCCTTCGGTTGCGGCCTCGGTGCGCCCGCGTCGCGCGCGGGAGCGGGGCCGCGATCCTCTCGGGGCGGACGATTCCCCCATTGCGGTCGGGGCCGGCGTTCCTGCTGCTTGCGGAAACGTGCCTCGCGTGCGTCTTCCGGCGACTTCCACAACCGGCCGTGCGCGAACCACATCATGACCGCGTCGGGATGCTTCGCCTGGATCTGCCGGAACGTGGGCAGCAGCTCTTCCTGGGTATGCGTGCGGAACGACGTCGGCTGGTTGCCGAAAATAATCGTCCAGTAGGCGTAACGCGGAGGCATGGAATTTCAGAGAGAAGGCGCGGCACGCTCGAGCCGCTTCAGTTTTTCTATCAGTGTAGTCCGCTTCAGGTTCAGCAGGCGGGCCGCCTGTACCTTGTTGCCCTGCGTCCGCTCGAGCGATCGTTTGATCAACGTCAGCTCGACGCCTTCGATGTACCGCTCCAGGTCGATTCCCTCGTCGGGGAACCACGTCGGACTGCCTTCGGGGCTGGCCGGCAGGTTCTGGATCTCGGCGCCGAGATCCTGCACGTCGATCTGCGTGCGGCCGTGGCTGAAGGCGAGCGCGCGCTCGACCACGTTCTCGAGCTGGCGGACGTTGCCGGGCCAGGCGTAGGCCATCAGCCGGCGCAGCGCGTCCTGCGACACCGTCACGTGCCGGGGCGGGACCTGCTCGGCGCCGAGCTTCTGCAGGAAGTGCTGCACCAGCAGCGGCACGTCCTCGCGGCGCTCGCGCAGCGCCGGCAGCTGGACCGGGATGACGTTCAGGCGGTAGAAGAGATCCTCGCGGAACGTCCCTTCCGCCACCATCTTCGCCAGATCGGAGTGGGTGGCGGCGATGATGCGCACGTCGATCTTGATCGTGTGCGCGTCGCCGACGCGCTCGAACTCGCGTTCCTGGAGGACGCGCAGCAGCTTGGCCTGCAGCGCCGGGCTCATCGTCCCGACCTCGTCGAGGAACAGCGTCCCCTTGTGCGCCTGTTCGAGCCGTCCCTGCCGCGTGCCGATGGCGCCGGTGAATGCCCCGCGCGCGTGGCCGAACAGCTCGGCTTCCAGCAGCGTCTCGGGGATGGCGCTGCAGTTGATCGCGACGAAACGGTTGGCGCGGCGCGGGCTGTTGTGGTGGATCGCGCGCGCGGCCAGCTCCTTGCCGGTGCCGGTCTCGCCGGTAATCAGGACGGTGCTCGAGGTCGCGGCGACGGTCTCGAGCAGCTGGAAGAGGTCGCGCATCACGCGGCTGCGGCCGATCAGGCCGTCGATGCGGTAGCGCGCCTCGAGCTGCGATCGCAGGTAGGCGTTCTCCGAGCGCAGCCGGCGCTGCTCGAGCGCGGAGTTGACGACGTGCAGCAGCGCGTCGAACTGGAACGGCTTGGTGATGAAGTCGGCCGCCCCTTGTTTGATGGCGTTCACCGCGTCCTTCACCGTCCCGAAGCCGGTGATGATGATCGCGATGATCTCGGGATAGCGGTCGAGCGCCGACTGCAGGACCGCGCGGCCGTCGACGCCGGGCAGGCGCAGGTCGGTGATGATGATGTCGTAGGCGAAATCGGCGAGCCGCGCGAGCGCGTCCTCGCCGTTGGAGGCCTGCTCGACCACGAAGCCGTGATCGGCGAGCCGCTCCGCGATGGCCTGCCGCAGCGCCGCCTCGTCGTCTACGAGCAGCAGATGTTTCGCGGTTTCAGCCATTTAGTCGCGCGGCGGTATTTTGACACCCGAAGATCCAGCGGTCAACGAAGATCGCCCTACAGCGCTCCGCCGGCACCTCCGATAACCATCAACGAACCCAGCGCGGGCGGAGAGGTTTCTCGTCGAGCGCGAGCGAGCGCAGCGAGTGAGCCACGCGAACGGAGCGCGCCGGCGAAGCGGCGCGCGAGAGAGCGTGCAGGGGGTCTGCGGGGCGAAGCCCCCAGGCAAAAAATGATGATGGAACGGAAGACCACCTCGATCATGAAGGCGTGTGAACTGGTCGGCGTCAGCCGCCGCACCATCTACAACTGGATCGCCAGCGGGAAGGTCGAGTACATCCGGACGGCTGGCGGATCGGTTCGCATCTTCGTCGACACCCTGTGGCGCGATCCCAGCCGCACAGGAGACCTGACGCGCAAAGAAGCGTCATGATGGCCGTGTCAGACGATCGCGCCCGTCCGGCCGGCGAAGACACGGGCGACCTGGGCCTGCTGTTCCATCGCCTCAACAACCAGCTCGGAATCATCCTGGCCAACGCCGAGCTGCTCGAAGTCAAATCGGGCGACGAGATGGCGCGCGCGCGGGCGGCGCAAGTCGTCGCCAGCGTGCTCGACGCCATGACGACCGCGCGCGAGATTCGCGTTCGCCTCCGCTGATCCCCGGCGGCCCACGCCGCCAGTTCCCCCTTGCAGCTGTCAAACGATTGACGAATCGGCGGTCGACGACCGTCAAATCGTTGACGGCGCGTCCCATCCATTCACGCCAGTGCACACGGCGGCACGGATCTAACTACTTCTACATCAGCAACTTAAGTGCGGCCAGCGGAGTGTTTTCAGATACGCTTTTTCTTCGCTTCTGCTCTGGTACTGCCGTTGCCCCTGTGCTCCCGCGTTCCGCCGTCGCTCGCTAACGCGAGCTTCGGCGAGATGACCGGCTCGCTCGAACGGCGAGCTACGCCGGTCACCCTTACAAAGGAGCCGATTCCGATGCAGCGTCAGCCTCTCGTCGCCAGTCAACGTGCCCGAATCGCCGCCGGTCTTCCATTCGTGGAATCGCTCGCGCGCCGGGTTGCCTCCTCCATGCCGCACTCCATCGAGTTCGGGGATCTGGTGCAGGACGGCATGCTCGGTCTGATCGACGCGGCGTTCCGCTTCGACGAAGACCGGGGCATCAAGTTCGAGACGTTTGCCGAGCGCCGGGTCCGCGGCGCGATGATCGACGCCTTGCGCCGCGACGCGTGGCCGCGCGGCGTCCGCCGCCAGCGCCGCGAGCTCGAGGCCGCGCGCGAGGCGCTGCGCCGTGAGCTCGGCGCCGAGCCGTCGCTCGCCGATCTCGCGGCACGCGTCGGATCCGACGAGGTGCGTCTCAGCCGCACGATCGTCCGCATCAACACGATCGAGTCGACGTCGCCGCTGTCGGCCGGGGACAACCTCGACGGGACGATGCTGCCGACGGCGCTCGTCCCCTCCGAGCCGCCGGCGCCCGATCGCGCCTACGAGGAAGTCGAAGTCCGCGATCGGGTCCGCGCCGCCATCGCCTCGCTCCCGCCGCGCGAGCGCAAGGTGATCGGTCTCTACTACTACCAGGAAGCGACGATGAAGCAGATTGGCGCCGCCATCGGCGTCAACGAGTCGCGCGTCTCGCAGCTGCACGCGCGCGCGATCCAGCGGCTGCGGAAGGCGCTCGGGGCCGACTGCTCGATGGAGGAAGCGGCGAAGGCGCTGCGCCCGGCGATCATCTCGTTCCAGCAGACGATGGCGCGGATGAAGATGGCGCGCGCGGCCGAACGCGAGGCCCGTACGCCCGACACGCCCGCCGTCGTGCTGCCTTACAAGCCGGCGGCGCGGCGGGTGTCGATGCCGAGTGGCGACTGCCGAATCCCGAAGATGTCCAAAACCGCCAAGGTCGGAAGATCGAAAGCCTCCTGAGCCCTCCTCCAACCCCACGTCCGGAACGGACGGCTACGCGAGGATCTCGGTAGCCGTCCGCAGCAGGTCGCGAAGCCTGAACGGCTTCGCCAGCCACCGGCAGCCCGTCTCCTCCAGAAAACGCTCCGCCTCGGTGCCGGCGACATCGCCGGTGACGAACAGGATCCGCCGCGCGGTTTCCGGCTGCTCGCGCTCGAGCGCGCGGTAGAACATCATGCCGTCCACGCGCGGCATCTTGAGATCGCAGACGATCAGGTCGTAGATTCGAACCTTCACGCGCGCCATCGCCTCTTCGCCGTCGCCGGCGCGATCCACCACGAAGCCGGCATCTACCAGCGCTTCGGCGACCGCGGCGCCGAGCGCCGCCTCGTCTTCGACGACGAGGACGACCGCGCCCGCGCCGACGTTGGCGGCGATCGGCTCCCGGGTCAGCACCGGCTTGACCGGGCCGTCGCTGACCGGCAGCGCGACGAAGAACGACGCCCCTTCGCCCGGCTGCGATTGCACGGTGATGCGCCCGCCGTGCTCCTGGATGATCGCGTAGGCGACGGTGAGCCCGAGGCCGGTGCCCTTGCCGACTTCCTTCGTCGTGAAGAAGGGGTCGAAGATGCGCGGCTGCACATCCTCCGGCACTCCCGGGCCGTCGTCATTGACCTCGAGGATCACGGCGTCGCCGTCGAGGTCGTGCCACGAGCGCAGGATCAGCGTGCCGCGGCCGTTCGCGCCGAGCATCGCCTGCTCGGCGTTGATGATCAGGTTGAGCAGCACCTGCTGGAACTGGTGCGGATCGGCGAAGGCGAGCGGCAGCCCGGCGGCGAGCGCCTCGATGATCGTGATGTTGGCCAGCGTCTGCTCGTAGGAGCGGAGCGCCAGCGTCTCGCGGACGATCTGGTTGACGTCCACCATCGCCCGCGTGGTGTGGCGCTTGCGCGCGAAGGTCAGCAGGTTGCGCACGATCTTCGCCGCGCGCTCCGACTCGCTGAGGATTGTCTCGAGACCGCGTTTCGTCTGGTCGTCGAGTTGAGCGGCAGGCCGCTGCGACAGGCGCTCCGCCCAGGTCAGGATCGTGGCGAGCGGGTTGTTCAGCTCGTGCGCGACGCCGGAGATCGTCTGGCCGAGCGCGGCCAGCTTCTCGGCCTGCAGCAGCTGGTGATAGAGATCGCGCGCCTGGTCCTCGAGCCGCTTGCGCTCGCTGACGTCGCGGACCAGCGCCTCGATGCGCACCGACGCCCCTTCGCCGGCCTCCGCGTGCGCGGTGACTTCGACCCAGATGGCGACGCGGTCGGCGCGGCGCAGCCGCAGCAGGTAGTCGGTGACGGCGCCGTCGCGCTGCAGGCGCGCGACGAAGCCGTCCCGCGCCTGGCCGTCCACGAAGCGATCGGGATCGAACGGGCGGACGTCGATCTCGGGGGTGTCGGCGGCGAAGCCGAAGATCAGCTTGAGGTGCGGATTGGCGAACGAGGTCTGTGTCGTGCCGGCATCGATGACGCCGATGTAAACGCCTTCGTGGACCGCTTCGAACAGCCGCGTGAACGCTGCCGCGTTCGCGGGCAGCGCCGCGTTCATTTTCCGCGAACCGGCGGAGTCGGCGTCATCGTCGAGTAGAGCGGGCGGTACTTGGCCTCGATGGCCGAGCGGATCGAGGACAGCGAAGCGCCTGATGCGTGCATCTGCATCGCCTCACGGGCGACATCGAGGCAGACCCCTCAACCCAGGCCGTGCTCTTCCCATTCGGTCGGCACGCCGCGCGCGTCGCGCGACTTCACGAAGCAGTCGTCGTTGCCGCGATGCCCCATGCGCTCGCAGCCGCAGAAGCACGGCACCTTGCTCAGCACGTCCGGGCGGCGCGCGGCGAACTTGAAGACCGCGTTGACGACATCCATCGGACGAGCCGCGGGGAACGAGGTCACCGGCAGCGGTGGAAGCTTCCCGTCCGGGATCTCGATCGGCTTCTTGTCTTCTTGAGCCTCGGGCTCGCTCGCGGCAGCAGGCGGGCGGGGATCCGGCGTGGCCGCTGGCACTGCAGCGGGGGTCGCGGCCGGCGCGGGGGGCGCAGCCTGCGCCGTCGGCGGCGCCTGAGCTGGTGCCTGCTCCGCCGGCTGCTCGCTGCAGCCGGCGAGAACGAGCGCTGCCGTCGCGACAATCACGAGTGGTGGCACAAGTCGCGCGCGCATGCTCGACATCTCGCAATCTTAGCACTGATAATCAGGGGTCATGTTCGAGCAGGGCCTGCTGAACGATCGGGTCGCGGTGATCACCGGCGGCGGCACGGGGATCGGTCTCGCCATCGCGAAACGGCTGGGCGCGCTCGGCGCGCGCATCGCCATCGCCAGCCGCAACTCGCAGCATCTCGAGGCCGGGTGCGCCGCGCTGTGCGCCGCCGGCGTCGACGCGCTCGCCGTGCAGCTCGACGTGCGCAAGCCCGAGCAGGTCGACGAGATGGTCGAGCGCACGGTGAAGCACTTCGGCGGCTTCGACATCCTGATCAACAACGCCGCCGGCAACTTCATCTGCCGCGCCGAGGAGCTGTCGCCGAACGGCTGGAACTCGGTGATCGGGATTGTCCTCAACGGCACGTTCTACTGCTCTCGCGCTGCCGGGCAGTACATGATCGCACGCAAGCGCGGCGGGGCGATCGTCTCGATCCTCGCCAACTACGTGTGGACCGGCAGTCCCGGCACGATCCACTCCGCGGCGGCGAAGGCCGGCGTCATGTCGATGACCCAGACGCTGGCGGTCGAGTGGGCGCCGCACAACATCCGCGTCAATGCGGTCGCGCCGGGGCCGATCGAATCGCCGGGCGCTGCAAAGCAGCTTTGGAGTACCCCGGACGCGGTGAACCGTATTACCAATATGGTGCCCCTGCGGCGCTGGGGAAAACCGGAGGAAGTGGCCGACGCGGTCGCCTTCCTCGTCAGCCCGCAGGCCGGGTTCATCACTGGAGAGATCATGACCATCGACGGCGGCGCCTGGCTCGGCCGCGGCACGTTCGGGTTCACGGAGACATGACGCCTTGACCGCCGCATCGAGCGTCCGCCAGCGGCGGCTCGCGTTGATCGCCTGGATTGCGGTCTGCCTGATCTGGGGCACCACGTATCTCGGCATCCGCATCACGCTCGAGTCGATGCCGCCGTGGCTGATGGGCGGCCTGCGCTGGACGGTCGCCGGCGGACTGCTCGCTCTCTACATGCGCGTTCGCGGCGAGCCCTTCCCGCCGAGGAGCGACTGGCGCGGCATTCTCCTGCTCGGCTTCCTGATGCTCGTCCTCGGGAACGGGGGCGTGGTCTGGGCGGAGTTGTCTGTACCGAGCGGGCTCACCGCGGTCATCGTCGCCTCCTCACCGTTCTGGATGGCCGGCCTCGAAGCGCTGCGCGCCGACGGCGAGCGCCTGACCGCTCGCATCGTGGCGGGGCTGCTCGTCGGGTTCTCGGGGATTCTCGTGCTGATCTGGCCGGATCTGCGTGCCGGGGGGACCGGCGGCCGCGCGTTCCTCGCAGGGGTGCTCGCGCTGCAGATCGCCTGCCTCGGTTGGTCGCTCGGCTCGTCCTACTCGCGACGGCACGCCCGGCAGACCAATATCTTCAGCGCCACCGCCGCGCAGATGCTCGCCGGTGGCCTGATGATGCTGGCGATCGGTACGGCGCAGGGCGAGTGGACGTCGCTGCGGTTCTCGCCGCGGGCGCTGACCGCCTTCGTCTACCTGGCGACGGTCGGCGCCATCGGCGGGTTCGTCGCGTACACGTACGCGCTGCGGCACCTGCCGGTCTCGCTGGTCTCGCTCTACGCCTACATCAACCCGATCATCGCCGTCGCACTCGGCGTCGTCGTGCTCGGCGAGCCGTTCACGTCACGAATGGCCGTGGCCGCCGCACTGGTGTTCGGCGGCGTCGCCATCGTGCGTACCTCCGGTCAGACCCTGCGGCCGCTGATCAATCGCACCAGGAAGAGCACGATCGCGATGACCAGAAGCACATAGATGAAGTTGCCGAGGGTGTAGCCGCTGACCATGCCGAGCAGCCACAGAATGATCAGGATGACCGCAATCGTTTCGAGCATCGTTCGTCTCCTTGGCGCCGGGTTCGGCGCGCTTCGCCGATCCCTGAGCAACCGCTGTGCCACGAGCCCTGCCATTGCCGCCACTTCATCTCTTCCCATTGTCCTGGTGGTGCTTGCCGCGTTTTCCTTCACGGCAGAGGTAGCGCTGGCGCAGGAGCCGCAGGGCAGTGCCTCATCAAGCGCTTCCACAAGTGAGCAGTCCACGACATCCAGCGTGCTCGAGTTCCTCGGCGGCGGCGCGCTGGCGCTCGGCGCGCACGAGAGCGGGCACCTGCTGTTCGACGCCATCTTCGACGCCAACGCCGGCCTCAAGAAGGTGTCGTTCCACGGCATCCCGTTCTTCGCGATTACCCACGACACGGGCCTGCCCCCCACCAAGGAGTTCGTGATCGACTCGGCCGGCTTCTGGGTGCAGGAGGCGACCAACGAATGGCTGCTGACGAAGCGCCCGCGGCTGCGCTACGAGCACGCCCCCCTGCTGAAGGGCATGTTCGCCTTCAACGTCGGCGCCTCGTTCGCGTATGCCGGCGCGGCGTTCGCCCGCACCGGTCCGGAGGAGCGCGACACGCGCGGCATGGCGGAGTCGCTGAGGTGGAAGGAGCCTTACGTAGGGCTGCTGATCCTCGCGCCCGCCATCCTCGACAGCGTGCGCTTCCTCAACCCCGACGCGAAGTGGGCGGCGTGGGGATCGCGGGCGGCGAAGATCTTCGGGGTCGTACTGATCGTCCGGCCGTAACCGTGGCCTCCGCCTTTACTCTGTGGCTTCCGCCTTCAGGCGGAAGGATCTTCCGGCTGAAGCCGGAAGCCACGGGTCAGGCCGAAGCACCATCATTGCGCGGCCCGAGCGCGAACGTCATCGTCCCCTCGACCGCCACCTTGCCGTCGACGCGCGCGATCCCGTGGAGCACGCCCATGCGGCTGCGCAGGCGCCGGACGATCGCCTCGATCACGACGACGTCGCCCGGGTGCACCGGGCGGCGATAGCGCACGCGCTCGATCCCCATGAAATAGATCAGCCGCTCGCGGTTCTCGGGCTTCGACAGGATCATGATCGCGCCGACCTGCGCCACCGCTTCCGTGAGGATCGTCGGCGGCAGCACCGGCGCCTCTCCGTCGCGATGCGCCAGGTGCCGCTCGTTGAGCGTCACGTTCTTGATGCCGACGATGCGCTTGTCGGCTTCGAACTCGGTGATCCGATCGACCAGCAGGAACGGGTAGCGATGCGGCAGGATGCGCTCGATCGCGGCGTAGTCGAGCGGGAGCTTCAGGGCCTCCATGAAGTTGCCAGTATAATCGGAAGACACTCACGCATGTTGCCCGACTCAACCCTGCGCGAGCAGGAGATGCTGACGACGCTGATCGACCTCGGTCGCCAGGTCGCAGCCGTTCTCGACGTCGACGAGCTGGTCTCGCAAATCCCGAAACTGATTGCGCGTCTCATCCAGTTCGACGCCTTCGCCGTGTACCTGCTCGACGAGCGCCGCGGCGATCTCCGTATCGCGTATTCCATCGGCTACCCGGACGAACAGCAGGCACGCCGGCTGACGCCGGACCAGGGGCTGGTCGGCGCCGCCTTCACCAGCCACATGCCGCTGCTCGTCAACGACGTCGCCGCGGATCCGCGCTACGTCGGCGTCGTCCCCGGCATGTCGTCGGAGCTGGTGGTGCCGCTCATGCACAAGAAGCGGCCGATCGGCGCGCTCAACCTGCTGAGCCGGCATCGCGATCAGTTCACGCCGGCCGACGTGGTGCTGCTGCGGCAGTTCGCCGCGCACGTCGCCGTGGCGATCGTCAACGCGCGGCTGTTCGAGCGCAGCCGCCTCGACGCGGCGGCGTTCGAGACGCTGGCGGAGATCGGCCGCGAGGTCGCGTCGGTGCTGGCGCTGGATCAACTCTTCGACCGCATCGCGCAGCTCACGCGCCGCGTCATCGACTACCGCACCTTCGGCATCCTGCTCGTGGACGAGGACCGCGGCGATCTCGAAATGAAGTTCGCCGTCCAGTACGGCGAGAAGGTGGAAGTGCCGCGCGTGCGGCTGGGTGAGGGCCTGGTCGGCTACGCCGCGCTGCACCGCGAGGCGGTCCTCGTCTCCGACGTGTCGCAGGACCCGCGCTACATCAACATCGTCCCCGACGTGCGATCGGAGCTGGCGATCCCGCTGCTGCTGAAGGACCGCTGCATCGGCGTCTTCGACCTGGAGAGCCCGGAGCTCGACGCCTTCTCCAAGCGGGACGTCGAGATCCTGACCTTGCTCGCCAGCCAGGCGGCCGTGGCGATCGAGAACGCGCGCCTCTACGAGACGGTGCGCGCCAACGAGGTGCGGCTCGAGAAGGAGCTGCACTTCGCGCAGCGCGTGCAGGCCGCGCTGCTGCCGATCGGGCTGCCCAAGCGGATGAAAGGGGTCGAGGTCGGGGCGCGATTCGCGCCGGCGCGCGAGCTTGGAGGGGACTTCCACGACTTCCTGTCGCCGGAGTCGAGCATGCTGGCGGTCGCGCTCGGCGACGTCTCGGGCAAAGGCGTCCCGGCGGCGCTCTACAGCGTGTTCGCCGCCGAACTGATCCGCGGCCGCACGTTCCGCCGCCGCTACCTGCCCGATCGCTCGGGCCCGGCGAGCGTGCTCTCGTCGGTGAACACGATCCTCTACCAGCGGCAGCTCGAGGAGTACTACTGCACGCTCTGCTACGCGATCTTCGATCTGAAACGGCGCATCGTCACGCTGGCCAACTCCGGGCTGCCGTATCCGATTCGCGCGTCAGCGGAGGGCGTGATGCAGATCGAGCTGCCAGGCGTGCCGCTGGGATCGTTCCAGGGCTCGACCTACGACGAGCTGACCTACGCGCTGCACACGGGCGACACGTTCGTGTTCTGCAGCGACGGGATTTTCGAGGCGATGAACGTGAACGGCGAGGAGTTCGGCGCGGCGCGGCTCATGGAAGTCGTCGAGACGTTCCGTGAAATCCCGCCGCGCCCGCTGGTCGACGCGATCTTCGCGGCGGTGGAGGGGTTCCGCCACGGCGCGCCGCCGAACGACGACATGACGGCGGTCGCCGTCAAGATCACCGGGTGAGTCGCGGTGCGCGCGCGGGCGCGATTACCGCGACTTGAACGTCAGGTGCTCCTGCCGCAGGTGCAGGCCGAGCGACTGTCCGCCGAAGGTGGCGAACTCGTTCACCTTCCCTTTGACGCTGACGTGCGCGCCCTTCGAAGGCACCCGTCCGTCCTGCGCCACCACCGTCACTTCGCCCGAGCCGTCGTCAACTTTGTAGAGCTTGAACGGCATCATCGGCACGCCCCAGGCGCTCGTCACGACACCGTCCACCGTCACCGAGTGATTCTGGTAACGGCCGGGGTTGTATTTGATGTCGGCGATGCGCGGATGGCCGGAGAGCGCGCAGCCGGCGAGCAATGCGAGTGAAAACGCGAGCGGCGCGAACTTCTTGACCATGAGTTTCTGTCCTCCGGGACCCCTGAATGCAACCGGGATGACCTGAAGTGATCGCGCGGAATCGCCTGACTTACGACGGGATGCGGCGATGCCAGCGCCTGCCTGAGTTAACGCATCCCGTTGACCCCGCGCGACCGCCGACCTCTACATCAAAGGCTGTACCCTCGAAAAAGGCCGAAAATCCTGTCCATCGGCCCTGCGCGCCGTCCGTTGCAGGGGACGAAGTGACCTGCCGCAAGGACGCACCCTTCGACTCGCTTCGCTCGCTCAGGGCAGGCCCTCAACCTTTCCTGAGAGGGGTGCGTCTGACTTTTCGAGTTCATTTCGGGAGGCATCTGATGAAGGTATCCAGGCTGGGCGCGCTGACCGGCGCCCTCGTGCTGACGGCCGCGATCGCGCCTTCGGTCGTTCACGGGCAGAACAGAACGTCGGTCGCGCGCGTGTGGGACGCGTGGGACATGTCGGCGCGTTCGGCGCGGATCGGGATCACGGTCCAGGAGCCTGCGAGCGACGACTCGAAACAGCCGAAGACCGGGGTCGTCGTCGAGGACGTCCGCAGCGGCAGCCCGGCCGACAAGGCCGGCGTGAAAGAAGGGGACGCGATTCTCGAGTTCGACGGCGACCGCGTGCGGAGCGTGCGGCAGTTCACGCGGCTCGTGCAGGAGTCGGCCGTCGGGCGCTCGGTGCCAATGGTGCTCTCCCGCAACGGCAGTCGGACGACCGTGAACGTGACACCCGAAGGGTCGGCATACGATGACGACTTTGCCTTCCGTCTCCTCGACACCCCGCGGATCGCGCGGCCGGTGACGCCGCCGCCGCCCCCGACTCCGCGCGCGGCGCCGCTGCCGCCGGCCTTCGACAACTTCTTCAGGCTCAGCGGCCGCCGGCAGCTCGGCGTCACGCTCGAATCGCTCGACGATCAGCTCGCGGGCTACTTCGGCGTGAAGGAAGGCGCGCTGGTGAAGTCGGTCGAGAAGGATTCCGCGGCCGAGAAGGCCGGCCTCAAGGCCGGAGACGTCATCACGACGGTCAACGGCCGGAAGATCTACGACACCTCGGATGTGACCCGGGCCATCGATCGCTCGGAAGACGGGGCGGAGCTCACGATCGAGGTCATGCGCGACAAGAAGCCGCAGACGCTGAAGGGAAAACTGGAGAGCGTGCGCCCGCGCGGGCGCGGCGTGGCGACGGAGCTCTAGCTCGCGGCTTCGGCCTTCGGCCGCACGACGGGCGGGCCGACCAGCGTCGCAAGCTGCGAGGCAATGATGGTGGCGGCGGCCTGCAGGAGCTCCTGCTGTTCGCCGCCATTTTTCACTTCAGCGGCCATGACCCCGACACATCCGCCAGCCGATACCAGCGGCGCGGCGATGGCGCCGTTCGAGATGGCGTCCCCCTTCATGATCTGGAGGAGGCCGGTGCGGAGCGCCGCGGCGGTGACGTTCTCGGCGTCGCGCGCCAGCGTGCCGAGCCGCGTCGCCAGCTGCGGCGGATACCCGTGCACGAGGATCGGCGACAGCTCCCGTCCGTCAGGGTCGGCGATCCAGACGATGATGCCCGACGCGTCGAGGACGCCGGCCGCCCGGGTCAACAGCTCCGGCAGCGCTTTCATGTCGGCGACTCGCGCCAGCTCGCCGCAGATCGACGCGACGCTTCCGAGATCGACCAGCGGCTTTGGCGGGACGACCTTGCCGACCAGCGGCTTGGGCGGCGGGAACTTGGACGCGGCGGCCGGCCTGGCCTTCGCGTCGACCTCGGCGCCGGACGTCGCCGCGGGCGCGCGCGTCGCGTGACTGACCACGCCGAAATCGTCGAGGTCGTCGAGGCCGAGTGATGGCGGCTCCGCCTGGACGCGCGGGGGGATTGCCGCGGCCACCGGGTCCGGCTTCGATCCCACCGGCAGCAACAGCAGGAGCCCGAGCGTGGAGAGGCCCGCGGCGGCGCCGAAGGCGTAGAGCGCCTTGCGCCGCGCGGCCGCGACCGTTCCGTCTTCGCCGCTCAGTTCCGCGTCGATCGCACGGGCCAGCGCGTCGCCGGCCTTCCGCGTCAGATCCACTCCCTCGGTGTAGACGAGGTTGGATGCGGCGGTGACCTGGCGGCCGCGCGCGTAATCGCGCGCGCGGCGATCCATCTGCTCGAAATCCTGCAGCGCCGCGCTCGCGTCATCGAGCGCCTGCGGCACCGCGGGCTGCGAGGCGATCGACTTCAGGTAGGACAGGTTGTCGCCGAGCTCTTTCGCGATCGCCGTCACGCGGGCGAACCAGAAGTCCTGGCCCTGGCCGACCGCGACGTACGCCTGCTGCGCGGCGCGCAGATCGGCGACGTTGACGGCGGCCGCACGCGCGGCGCTGTCGAACTGCCGGCCGGTCGAAACGATCTGGTGGGATTGCTGCTCGGAGGACCAGGTGAGGTAAGCCGCGTAGCCAAACGCTGCGAGACACACGAGCAGCAGCGTGAGGCGCACCGACAATCTGGTCATGGATCCCTCCGACGGACCATCAAGCGTGACTAATATAACATCACGGATCGCGTGCGCTCCCCGGAGATCGTCGCGATCGTGAATCCATTGTCGGGCGCCGGCGCGTCAACCGACGTCGCCGGACGACGAGTCGCGCTGCTCAACGATCAGTTTGCCGCCGCGAAGATCGACGGCGCAGTGCATTTGACCGAACGGCGTCATCACGCGCGCGAGCTCGCGCAGTCGGCGATCGAGGCAGGCGCCTCGACCGTGATCGCCTGGGGCGGCGACGGCACGATCAACGAGGTCGGCGTGGCGCTCGCCGGCTCCGGCGTCGCGCTCGGGATCATCCCCGCCGGATCGGGCAACGGCTTCGCCCGCGAGCTCGGCATTCCGTGGGCGCCGGAGGCGGCGATCGCGATCGCCATCGGCGGCCACGCCCGGCCGATCGACGCCGGAGAGATCGACGGCCGCCTGTTCTTCAACATCGCCGGCGTCGGCATCGACGCGGTCATTGCCGAGCGATTCAACACCCTGACGCTCGGCCGGCGCGGTATGGGCCCCTACGTGCGCTTTGCCGTGCACGAGCTGATCCGCTACCGCGCCTCGCACTACCGCGTCGTCCTCGACGGAGAGACGATCGTGTCGGATGCGCTGCTGATCGCCTTCGCCAACGGCCGCGAATACGGCAACGGCATCCGCCTGGCCCCGCGCGCGCGCGTGGACGACGGCGTGCTCGAGGCGCTGATCGTGGAGGACCGCAACCCGATCGCCCGGCTGTGGTGCGGCCGCCACCTCGTGCTTGGCACCACGGACCGCGCCCCCCGCGTCTTCTCCCGCTCGATCGGGTCGGCCACGATCGAGTCGGACGGGGAGATGCTCTACCACGTGGACGGCGAAATCGGCCGCGCGAGAAATCGAATCGACGTGCGGATACGGCCGGGGCTGCTCAGGGTGAAGACGCCGTAGCGAGCTTCGCGGTGTCAGGCAGGGGAAATAGGGCCTGGGGATAGGGCCAGGGATAGGGCAGAGGAAATAGGGCTTAGGGATGGGGCACAGGGCAGGGCAGAGGAAATAGGGCTTAGGGATGGGGCACAGGGCAGGC
>Ga0207648_10003829_pt1 | contig 15711 bp, 11 predicted proteins | sample KBSMisM32_FD_184310 | JGI IMG/M metagenome (GOLD analysis project Ga0207648, IMG submission 184310) | Miscanthus rhizosphere microbial communities from Kellogg Biological Station, Michigan, USA - KBS Miscanthus M3-2 (SPAdes) (version 2) | ecosystem: Host-associated > Plants > Roots >...
GCTATCCAGCTCGTTCGTCACATTGGTAGCGAAGGCCTGCAGCTCCCAGTTCGCGAACCGCACGCCGGCTCGCAGGTCGAGGGACCGCGACGTGCCGCTCGTGAGGTCGCCGCCGGGCGGCGGGGTGTTCGGGACGTCGCCGAAGGAGCTTCCGCGCAACGAATAGTCGCCGCGCAGGAAGACATCGACGCTGTCGAAATCGAAGCGGCGCTCCACGGACGCGTTGAACAGGTATTCCGGCGTACTGGGGAGGGTCATCCCATCGATCGGAACGTTGGATGCCGTATCGCTGTCGATCGTTCCGCCGTCGAACTGCGCCTCGAGCAGTGAGCCTCCGAGAACGATGTCCCAGTCCGGCGTCGGCTGGTAATAGACGTCGGCCTCGATCCCGAAGCTGTGCGCGTTTTCGCCATTGACGACGATGAACTGGGTCGTGGTTCCCGGGGGTACGAGCGCGTCGATCGCACGGTCGATCTGGATATCGCTCCAGTCGATGTAGAAAATCGTCGCATTGACCGTGAGTGTGCGATCCAGGAAGCTCGTCTTCACGCCGGCCTCGTAGCTCCAGATTTCGTCAGGATCGAAGGCCTGGATGTAGTCGGGGTCGGTGCCCAGCGACTGGTCGACGTTCGCGCCTCCGGCCCGGAAGCCCTTGGCGATGGAGGCGTAGAGCAGCGTATCCTCGTCGACCTTGAAATCGATCCCGAGCTTGGGAATCTCGCTATCAAAATCGCCGGAGACCGTCGGCAGGCCGTTGATCTGGTCGGTGACGTCGCTGGCCTGGCTTTCGTAGCGGAGGCCCAGGGTCGCGGTGAGGCGCGGGGCAAACTCCCAGTACGCCTGCCCGAAGACCGACCACTGGGTCAGGGCGTCCTCGGCGAACGGGAAGCCGCTGAAGACGATCTTCCGCTCGGCGTCACGGTAATACCCGCCGACGATCCAGTCGAGCTGCCCGTCGTTGTCCGAGGTGAGCCGGATCTCCTCGCTCCAGGACTCGCTGTCGGTGGCCAGCGTGTTCGCGTTGTCCTGATCGACTTCGCCCACCCCGGTGACCGAGGTCAGCCGGCCGAGCGGCGTCTGGAAATTGAGCTCGAGGATGCCCTCGTCAACCGTGGTTTCCCCGCCGATCGCGATCTCGGCCAGGGGCGGGCCGAAGAGCGCCTGGGTGAAATCCGGGCGGAAGCCGGTTCCGCCGACTGTGTTCGCCAGCTCGATGACGTGGGGTGAGGTGGTGCTGATGATGCCGAGCTCCGTCTTCTCGGTCTTGTAGATGGCCGTCGCATCGAATCCTTCGCCCAGGTTGAGGGTCGCGAGGATCCGCCCACCCGTGACTTCCTCCGTATTTGCGTCCTCCTCGACGAGCTCGGCGGGCAGGCCGAAAAAGACCGGCGAGACATTGACGGCGTCGATGTAACCGTCGTGGTCGAGCTTGTACCCGACCGCGCGGACGGCGAGAGTCTCCTTGATCAACGGGATGTTGATCATCCCCTGGAGGTCGGTGTTGTCGGAGCTGCCCTCGTCGACGTCGAAGACGCTCCCCGCGAACGAAGCCTGGAAATCCTGGTTGTCCGGTCGCTTCGAGATGATGTTGATCACGCCGCCGAACGAGCCCTCGCCGTAGAGCGTCCCCTGCGGTCCCCGCAGCACCTCGACGCGTTCGACGTCGTAGATCACCGAATCCTGCTCGGCGAACGTCCCGCTCGACTGGATGCGGCTCGCGGAAATGACGCCGTCGTTATAGATGGCCACCGTCCCCACCGACGCGACGTTCGAACCCAGGCCGCGAATCTGCACCTGGTTGCCGCCGCGGGAAATATTCGTCATCGTCAGGCTGGGGACGAGCCGGGTGAGGTCTTCCAGTCCGTCGGCGTTGATGGTCTCAAGTGTCTTGTCGTCGATCGCCTTGATGCTGATGGGCACGTCCTGGATCCGCTGATCGACCTTCTGCGCAGTGACGATGATCTCCTCGAAGTCAACGCGACGTTCCTGGCCGTGCGCGGACATCGACGCGCAGCCGGCGAATGCGAATGCCCATGCATGTCGGCCGATTCCCGGCCGCTGCCGTCTCTGCGTTGTCATTAAGAGTCCCCCGTCTGAGTGGCAAGGTATCGACGAACTTCTAGGCTAGGAGCCGCCGCACAAAGACGCTGCACATCCCTCGGCGGCCAACCGCACATTCTTTCGTGCAAGGATCGACTTCATGAAGAATCAACCGGTGGCCGGCTCGACCCATGCCGCTGGGCGGTCGCTTCAGGATGGGCACGATACTCCGTCTCCAGCAGCGACATCAGAATGAGCGAACGGTACTGCTCGCCGCGGCGAAATGCTTCGCGCAAGAGCCCCTCGCGCTTGAAGCCGAGCGACGCATAGAGCCGGGCCGCGCGCTCGTTCGTCTCGATGACATCGAGCGACAGCCGGTGTGCGCCGAGCGTGTAGAAAACGTAGCGCAGCACCTGCTCGCAGGCCCGGCGGCCGCGACCTGCGCCGGGCTCCTTCATCACGATACGCGTCAGTTCGATCGCCCGGTGGGGCGACTGCAGCCCGCTCAGGATCACGAAACCGTCAGGCTCGCCCTGATCACTCTCGATGATCCAGTACTCGAGGTTCGGATGCCGGAGATTGCTCGCGTGCGTCGCGTGGTCCCAGCTGCCGACGAGGAGCGCGAAATCAGGTCGCGATTCCTGCGCCACGATGAAGTCCAGGTCGTCCGGCTCGGCGCGACGCAGGTGCACGTCAGGCCACCGAGGGGAGCGGGATTGGAGGGGTCGGAATCGGCTGCAACGACTCGAACGCACGCGCGGCGCTCAGGACCAGGGTGTCCTGGTGCACGGCAGCGACGATCTGCATCGCCACCGGCAACCCGCGGCGCGTCAGCCCGCACGGCATCGTCGCAGCCGGCTGATGCGTGAGGTTGAAGGGATAGGTGAACGGCGTCCAGTCGATCCAGTTGGCCTGTCGGGCCGCGTCGGGTACCTGGGCTGTCGCGCTGAACGGGACGATCGGCATCGCAGGTGTGATCAGCAGGTCGTAGTGTTCGTGAAACAGATTCATCCGCAGGCCGAGCTGCCCGCGCGCGGCGACCGCGTGCATGTAGTCCATGTGGTCGAGGCGCTCGCCGGCCTCGACGATCTCGACCAGGCCAGGATCCATGTGCGCGCGCTTCGACAGCGGGATGCTGGACACGGCGAGCGCGGCGCCCGCGTACCAGTGCTTGCGGAAGATCTCGACGGGGTCGTCGATGACGCGCTCCACGAGCTCGACGTGCGCGCCGAGTTCCTCGAACCGTCGAACCGCCCCGTGTACGAGCGAGGCCATCTCGGAGTCCACCTTCGCGTAACCGAGCGTCGGGCTGTAGGCGACGCGCAGGCCAGCGACGCCGTCGTGCAGCCCAGTGCGGTAATCGAACTCATCCCGGGGCAGGGCGAGCCAGTCGCGCGCGTCTCGACCCGACAGTACCGTGAGCATGAGCGCAGCGTCCTCCACGGTGCGCGTCATCGGGCCGACGTGGGATGTCGTGCCGAAGGCGCTCGGTGGATAGACCGGGACACGACCGAAGGAAGGCTTGAGTCCGAAGATGCCGGTGAACGCCGCCGGAATCCGGATCGATCCGCCGCCGTCGGTGCCGAGGTGCAGGGCGCCCATCCCGAGCGCCGCCGCCACCGCCGCCCCTCCGCTGCTGCCTCCTGGCGTTCGCGACAGGTCCCAGGGGTTACGCGTGATGCCCAATAGCGGCGAGTCCGTAACGCCCTTCCAGCCGAACTCCGGTGAACAGGTCTTCCCCAGCAGCACGGCGCCGTGCGCGCGAAGAAGCGCGACGCTCGGGGCGTCCTCCGTCCAGGCCTGCTCGCGTTCGACGGCGCGCGAACAGCGAAGCGTCGGCCAGCCCCGTGCGAGCAGCAGCTCCTTGACCGTCGCGGGCACACCATCGCACAGCCCAATGGGTTTTCCGGCTTTCCAGCGCGCCTCGGACTCCGACGCCGCCCGCAATGCCGCTGCCTCGTCGACGAGGCAGAAGGCGTTGACCTTGTCGTTGTCCGCGGCGATGCGGGCCAGTACGGCGCGCGTCACCTCGACGGGGGACAGTTCCCTGCGCGCGTAGCCCGCGAGCAGCTCGCAGGCGGACATCTTCGTCGGATCTGCGGCTGCGGTGCGCATGCAGGCAATCGAGGATGGCGTGGCTCGGGCGACGGACACCGATCGTCGGAAATATCTACCGACGCACATAGGGTGCTGGAAGTCGCGAGCGGAATGTTTCGTTGGGTGCGACGATCTATGAAGAAGCTTTGGCGCCGCGCCGCCTGAGCTGCAATAGCTTTCGACGCGTGTCGATCTGAAGCGGCTCCACTCGACGCGCTACAATGGCGTGCGCGCCGAAGGCGAGAGCTCGATCGGGTCAACCTGCCGCCGCCCGATCGGCGGACATCAACGCGGGATGACGCACATGAAGCAAACGGTTCGGCTCGACCGCAACGATCTGCGCATCCTCGACGTGCTGCACAAGAGTGGTCGCCTGTCGAACGCGCAGCTCGCGCGCGAAGTCGGCTTGTCGGAAAGCGCATGTTTCCAGCGCATGAAGCGGCTCGAACAGCGACAGGTCATCAGCGGCTACCAGGTGATGGTCAATACACGGTTGCTGGGGCCGTCGATCACCGTGATCACGATGGTCGACCTGGATACGGCCAAGCAGACGGACTATCGCAAGTTCGACACCCTAATCGAGGGCATACCGGAGATAGTCGAGTGCAACCTGCTGACTGGGCAGTATGACTATGCGCTCAAGGTGGTCACGCGCGATCTCGAGTCCTATACGGCGCTCATCGAGAGCCTGCTCGAGGCGCACGGGCGAGTGAAGCAATACTATTCCTACATCGTGATGCGCCAGGTCAAAAACGCGCCCATTCCCGCATCACGCCTTGTCTGGCCGGGCATCGACGTCGAGGAGGAAGCTGCGGGCGCCGCGGCAAAGAAGTGACCGGCGGGGCTGCGCGCGCATGAAGGAATACTCCGCGCTCTCGCTGCTTCGCCGGGCGATCGCGCCGCGCATGCCCCAGCGCCCGGTCTGGCGCTCTCCGGACCCCAGCCGACGGTACGATGTTGTCATCGTCGGTGGCGGTGGGCACGGTCTCGCGACCGCCTACTACCTTGCTCGCAACCACGGTATCACGCGGGTCGCCGTTCTCGAGAAAGGCTGGATCGGCAGCGGCAATTCGGGTCGCAACACGACGGTCGTCCGCTCCAATTACCTCTTCCCGGAGAGCGCGGGCATCTACGAGTTTTCGCTGCGACTCTACGAAAAGCTGAGCCGCGATCTGAACTTCAACATCATGCTCAGCCAGCGCGGCCTCGTGAGCCTGGCGCACAGCCGTCATGAACTCGAGAACTTCCGCAACTGGGTCAACTGTGTGCAGCTCAACGGAGTCGACGCGGAGTTGCTCACGGTCGGGGAGATCAGAGACCTCATTCCGATTCTCAATGTATCTGCCGACAGTTGCCTGCCCATTCTCGGCGGCATGCAGCAGCGGCGCGCCGGAGTCGCGCGCCACGACGCCGTCGTATGGGCCTATGCCCGCGCCGCGGACCGGCTCGGCGTCGACATCGTGCAGAACTGCGAGGTGACGGGCTTCGTGCGTGATGACGCGGGCATCTGCGGAGTGCACACGACACGCGGAACGATCCGCGCGGGGCGGGTCGGCCTCGCGGTCGCCGGGCATTCATCCGTGCTCGCGGAGATGGCTGGGTTTCGCCTGCCCATCCGCAGTTACGCACTGCAGGCGTTCGTTTCCGAGCCGGTCAAGCCCGTGCTCGACAAGGTCGTGCTGTCGGGTACGCTCGGCGTGTACGTCAGCCAGTCCGACAAGGGAGAACTCGTCGTCGGCGGCGGCCTCGATCACTACCAGTCGTACGCGCAACGCGGCAGCATCGGGACCGTCGAGGACACGGTCGCGAGCCTGCTGGAGCTGTTCCCGTGCTTCAGCCGCCTGCGGCTGCTGCGCCAATGGGCCGGGACGGTCGACGTCGTGCGCGACTCGAGCCCGATCATCGGCACATCGCCGGTTGCGGGCCTATACCTGAACTGCGGCTGGGGCACCGGCGGATTCAAGGCGATTCCCGGGGGCGGCTGGGTCTTCGCGCACACGCTTGCGACCGGCGAACCGCATCCGCTCGCCGCTCCCTTTGCGCTTGCACGTTTCGAGCGTGGCGCACTGATCGACGAAGCCGCGGCAGCCGGCATCGCGCACTGAGGGAGGCGCCGGTGCTGCTGATCCATTGCCCTTACTGCGGCCCCCGCGACGAAACGGAGTTCACCTGTGCTGGTGAATCACACGTACTGCGTCCGCAACCGCCGGAGGAGGTCACCGACGCCCGGTGGGCGCAGTATCTTTTCTTTCACCGCAATCCCAGGGGCGTGGTCTGCGAGCGATGGTGCCATGTGCTCGGTTGCGGCCAGTGGTTCAACGTGGCGCGCGATACCGTGACGCACGAGATCCGGAAGGTCTACGCGATGGGCGAGCCCCGGCCGGAGGTGTAGCGCGTGCGCCAGCGATATCGGTTGTCGCACGGTGGCCGGATCGATCGCGATCGCAGCCTGCGATTTACGTTCGACGGACGGACCTACGAGGGCTTCCAGGGGGACACGCTGGCCTCGGCGCTGCTCGCGAACGGCGTGCGCATCGTGGGCCGCGGTTTCAGGCTGCATCGCCCCCGTGGTCTGCTTGCGGCCGGTCTCGAGGAGCCGAACGCCATCGTGACCGTGGGTCGCGATGCGACGGCGGAGACCAATCTCAAGGCGACCGAAGTAGAGCTGTGCGACGGTCTGGTCGCGCGGAGCGTAAACACCTGGCCGAGCGCACGGTTCGACGTCGGTGCCCTGTTGTCGATGCCCGGGTCCCTGCTCGGGCCCGGGTTCTACTACAAGACGTTCATGTGGCCGGGATGGGCGGTCTACGAACCGCTCGTGCGCCGCTTGGCCGGGCTGGGCCGCGCGACGTCGGCCGAGGATCCGGACAGCTACGACACGCACCACGCGACGTGCGACGTGCTGGTCGTGGGCGGCGGACCGGCGGGGTTGTCGGCGGCGCTCGCCGCGGGCGCCCGGGGCGAGCATGTTGTGCTGGTCGATGCCGACCGCGAGTTCGGCGGGCAGCTTCTGGGCGCCGACGCTGCCGCGACCATCGACGGGATGCCGGCGCAGACCTGGCTCACCCGAACGCTCGGCCGCCTGCGGGAGTGTCCCAACGTCCGTCTGCTCGCACGCACGCTCGCGACCGGCTACTACGACCACAACCTGGTCACGCTCGTCGAGCAATCCGAAATACGTGCCGACGAGGCGCGTGGTCGCGGCGCGCCGTGGTTGCGACTCTGGAAGCTGCGCTGCTCCCGGGTGATCATCGCCGCCGGCGCAATCGAGCGGCCGCTCGTATTCCCCGACAACGACCGGCCCGGAGTGATGCTGGCTTCGGCCCTCGCGAGCTATCTGAACCGCTATGCCGTGTTGCCGGGCCAGGCCGCGGTCGTAGTAACCAACAACGACGGCGCGTACGACGTCGCGGAAGCCCTGGTGGCTCACGGCGGGCACCCGGTCACGATCGTCGACACGCGCGCGGAGGTGCGAGCCGAGTTGCGCTCGCGGCTCGCGAGCGCCGGTGTCCGCGTGCTCTCGGGGTACTGCGTGCTGGCGGTGCACGGCCGGCGCCGCGTGCGCAGTGTGACCGCGGCACCCTGCGATGGCGCGGGCGTCGTCGATCGGTTGCGCGCGGTGAAGTGTCCCGCCGAAGTGATCGGCATGTCTGGGGGTTGGAGCCCCACGGTGCACCTGTTCTCGCAGTCGGGCGGACGTCTCGCCTACGACCCGGTCCTCGCAGTGTTTAGACCGGAACACGCCCGACAGGCGGTCACGGTCGTCGGTGCAGCAGCTGCCCAATTCGATCTCGAGGCGTGCCTCGCCGGCGGCGCGGCCGCCGGGGGCGGGTCGGCCCCGCGCTCGGTCGGCGCCGCTCCGACGACACCGGCCGCGGCTCCGGCCGGCCAGGCAATATGGCGCGTGAAATCGTCGCAGCGACTCGCAGGGCAGTGGGTCGACTTCCATAACGACGTGACCGCCGATGACATCCGCATAGCGGCCGCAGAGGGCTACGCGTCGGCCGAGCACCTCAAGCGCTACACGACGACGGGAATGGCGATCGACCAGGGCAAGACCGGCAATGTGAATGCGCTCGGCGTCCTTGCGGACTGCACGAACCGATCCGTTGGCGACATCGGGGTAACGACATTCCGGCCCCCCTACAGCCCGGTCCGCTTCGGCGTCCTCGCAGGGCGCCGCCGCCAGCAGTTGTTCGTTCCGCTGCGACGTCTGCCGGCGCACGAATGCCACGTGCGGCAGGGCGCCCGATTCGCAAACTACGGCAGCTGGTTGCGTCCCGAGTGCTACGCGCAGCCGGGCGAGAGCCTCCAGTCTGCGATGCGCCGGGAAGCACTGGCGGCACGCAACTCGGTGGTGCTCTTCGATGCCTCACCGCTCGGCAAGATCGAAGTCAAAGGGCCCGACGCCGCCACGTTCCTCAGCCGGATCTACATCAACAACGTCTCGACTCTCAGTCCCGGCGCCGTTCGCTACGGCCTCATGCTCGCCGAAAACGGCGGGATCATCGATGACGGCGTCGTCGCGTGTCTCGCCCACGATCACTATCAGGTCTGCACCACTTCGGCCGGGGCGCAGCGGATTACGGCGTGGCTCGAGGAGTGGCGGCAGTGCGAGTGGCCTGGCCTGGACGTCGTCACGTTGCCGGTGACGACGCAGCTTGGGACCCTGACGGTCGCAGGGCCTCTCGCCCGCACGGTACTCGGCCGTCTTGGCACCGACATCGACCTGTCGCCGCGGGCGTTTCCGCACTTGAGCGTGAGAACGGGTGTGATCGCCGGCATCGAGGCGCGGATCTTCCGCGTCAGTTACACGGGCGAGTTGAGCTACGAGTTGAATGTTCCGGCAGGGCATATCGCAGGACTCTGGGAGCAACTGCTCGCGGTCGGCGGCGACTGCGGCATCGTTCCGATGGGCATCGAAGCGCTGATGCTGCTGCGCGCCGAGAAGGGCTACGTTCATGTCGGGTCGGACACGGACGCGAACACGGTTCCCGACGACATCGGGCTGGGTCACATCGCCGCCAGCAGACGCGGGGATTTCATCGGCCGCCGCTCCCTGTCGACCCCGGAAGCCACGCGGCCTGACCGCTGGCAACTGGTCGGGCTTGAAAGCCTGGATCCCCGTCGCCCCCTTCCGACCGGCGCACAGTGCCTGCCCGCACGCGATGCGCGACCGCCGGTGCGTCCCTGCGGGCGGGTGACGTCGAGCTACGTGAGCCCGACACTGCAACGCCCGATTGCGCTCGCACTGCTGGAGTGCGGACGGCGGCGGATGGGAGAGGAAGTTCACCTCTACGACCTCGGCACTCGCCATGTGGCACGCGTCAGGTCGCCGGTGTTCTACGATCCGGAAGGGACGCGCCTCCGTGGCTAGTCGCACCGGACAGCCGGCCACGTGGCCGGGCGAATCGAGCAACACCTTGCTCGAGGGCGCGAAGCTTCGGTTGCGCGAGTTGCCGTCTCTGGGCCGGACGATCGTGCGACTCGGAACGTCCGCAGAGCGATATCGTGTCGAACTCGCGAGCGTGGCAGGCGTCCCGCTGCCAGATTCGCCGGGGAAGGTTCCGGAACACCTGCCGGTCGCGTTGTGGCGCTCGCCGCTCGACTGGCTCATCCTGACGGAGCCGGGTCAGCGCCCCGACTTGGCCGCTCGCCTCAGGGAGGTCCTGGGCAATGCGACAGGGCTGGTGGCCGATGTCGGCGACACGGTGTCGGGAATCGAGCTGTCGGGCGAGGCCGCTTCGGCGCTGCTCGCGAAGGGCTGTGCGCTGGACACTTCCGGATGGCCCGAGCACGGAGGTTTCTGCGTGCCCGCCGCCTGCGCGCGCGTTCCCGTGCTCGTGCATCGCCTTGGCCCCGGGCGCTTCTGGCTGCATGTGGACCGCAGCCTCGCGCATTACCTTCAGGCGTGGCTCGGCAACGCCGCGACCGAATTCTACGATTCATCATCCCGATAAGATTCCGAGGCCGATATGAGCGGCGATCTCGAGAGCCCCGCACTCCTCCGCGCAAGCGACGGGACCGGCTGGACCGACGAAGCCGACTTGGTGATCGTCGGGTTGGGCGCGGCGGGCGCCAGCGCCGCGATCGAGGCGCGACGCGGCGGCGCCGACGTGCTGGTGCTCGAACGCGCAAGCGGTGGCGGCGGTGCCTCGGCAATCGCCGGTGGTCACCTGTACCTGGGCGGCGGAACGCCGGTGCAGAAAGCGTGCGGCTTCAATGACAGCGCGGAAGAGATGTACCGGTACCTCATGGCGCTTACGCCGGACCCGGATGCCGCCAAGATCCGGGCTTACTGCGACGACAGCGTCGGACACTTCGAGTGGCTCGAAGAGCTCGGTGTGCCATTCGAGCGCAGCTACTTTCCGGACAAGGCGCCCATCCAGGAAACGACGCAATGCCTGATCTGGACCGGCAACGAGAAGGTCTGGCCCTATCGCGAGCGCGCAAGGCCGGCGCCGCGGGGTCACAAGGTCGCGATGGCGGGCATCGAGGCTGGGTCGCTGCTGATGAAGGTGCTGATCGGTGCCGGGGCGGAACTCGGCGCCCGCGTCCGCTGCGACATGCGGGCCGTCGCGCTGATCGCGGATGACGCCGGCCGCGTGGTCGGCGTGCGTTACCGCCACTTCGGCGAGCACGGCGACGTGCGGGCCCGCCGCGGCGTGGTGCTGGCCGCCGGCGGTTACATCATGAATGACCGGATGTTCGAGCGGGAGCTCGCCTGGATGCCGCGCGACCTCATAAAGCACGGCACCAACAACGACGACGGATCGGGGATCCTGCTCGGCGTCTCGGCGGGGGGCGAGGCGGTCGGTCTCGACCGCGCATTTCTCACCTCGCCTTTCTATCCGCCCGCCGACATGCTGAAAGGGATCCTGGTCAACGCGCAGGGACGCCGCTTCGTGGCGGAGGATTCCTATCACGGGCGGACCGCCGGATTTCTCGTCGAGCAGCCGGAGGGCATTGGCTACCTGATTCTCGACTCGGAGATCTTCGGATATCCGCCATACAAGTTCTTCGAGCAGTCGCTGGTAGACGGCTTCGACACCATCGCGGAGATGGAGCCTCGGCTGAGGCTCCCCGCGGGTTCCCTCGTGGCCACCGTGGACGAGTACAACCGGCACGCGCGCCGCGGCGAGGACCCCGAGTTCCACAAGTATCGTGATTGGCTCAAGCCGCTCGACAAGCCGCCCTACGCAGCCTTCGATCTGTCGGTCGGCCGCGCCAAGTTCGCAGGGTTCTCGCTCGGTGGTCTGCGGACGTCGGTGGACGCGCAAGTGCAGGACCGCGACGGTCGCAGCATTCCCGGGCTCTATGCTGCCGGGGCCTGTGCCTGGAACATCGCGCAGGACACCCGCAGCTATTCGAGCGGGACCTGCCTGGGCGAGTCGACCTACTTCGGGCGACGCGCGGGTCGGCACGCCGCGCGGAACCCGATGGCGCCCGGCTGAGCGTCGCGCGCGCGACCGAAAGTTCGCTCAGCGGAAGAGATAAGCGAGCGCGATACCTGCGAACACGGCCATGCCGAAATAGTTGTTGTTGAGGAACGCGCGGAAGCACGCGGACGGCTCGCGATCGCGGATGAGCCGCTGCTGCCAAAGGGCAAGAGCGGCCGCCACCGCGAGCCCGAGCCAGAACCAGCGCCCGAGTGCGCTCAGGTGCCCGACTACCGCGAGCAGCGCGAGGCTGCCGAGCTGCATGAGCGCGACGACGACCCGATCCGCGCGCCCGAACAGGATGGCCGCAGAACGCACCCCGATCGCGAGATCGTCCTCGCGGTCAACCATGGCGTACATCGTGTCGTAGACCACCGTCCAGAGCACCGCCGCCGCGAACAGGAGCCACCCGGAGACGGGAACGCGGCCGGTCTGCTCCGCAAACGCCATCGGCACCGACCACGAGAACGCGGCGCCGAGCCAGGCCTGCGGGAGCGGGAAAAAGCGCTTGAGGAACGGGTAGATCACCGCCAGCGCGCCGCCAGCGAGGGCGAACAACCGGGTGAGCGGTGCGAGCGGCACGATCAGCAGCAACGCAGCACAGGCAAGCACCAGGAACAGCCCGAGCGCTTCGGCCGGCGACACCGCACCGCGTGCGAGCGGCCGCGTCGCGGTACGACGGACGTGCGGATCGATCCGGCGATCCGCGTAGTCGTTGATGACGCAGCCCGCGGCACGCATCAGGAATGTGCCAGCCACGAAGATCGCGAACACGCGCTCGCCGGGCTGTCCGTCGGCCGAGATCCACAGTGCCCACAGAGCAGGCCAGAGCAGCAGCCACAGCCCGATCGGGCGATCGAGCCGCATGAGGCGCGCGTATTCGAGCAGACGTGTCATCGGGAGTCAGACCTTGCCGAAACGCGTGCCTTCGCCGATCCACCTGCGCTGGAGCGCCGCAACGCGCTCAGTCGGGGCGTCGAGCATGGTCTCCGCGGCTGCCTGTACACCGGGCAACAGATCGGAATCGCGGACCAGGTCCGCGACCTTGAGCTGCATGAGTCCGGTCTGGCGCGTCCCGAGCAACTCCCCGGGCCCGCGCAGCTCGAGATCGCGGCGCGCGACTTCGAAGCCGTCGGTAGTGTCGCGCAGGACCCCGAGGCGCTCGCGTGCGAGCGGTGTGAGCGGCGGCCGATAGAGAAGGACGCAGGTGCTCTCGACCGGCCCGCGCCCGACGCGTCCGCGGAGCTGGTGCAGCTGTGCGAGTCCCATACGCTCGGCGTTCTCGATGACCATCAGGCTCGCGTTCGGCACGTCGACCCCGACTTCGATGACGGTGGTCGCGACCAGCAGGCCGAGGCGCCCCTTCTTGAACGCGGTCATGACCGTATCCTTGCGCTTCGAGGGCATCCGGCCGTGCACCAGACCGATGGCGAGATCCGGCAGAGCGGCGGCGAGCGCCGCGGCGGTCTCGATCGCGGCCTGGTGACGCAGCAGCTCCGATTCCTCGATCAGCGGGCAGACCCAGTACGCCTGCCGGCCCGCGCTGCACGCGCTGCGGATACGCTCGATGACCTCGTCGCGGCGCGTCTCCGGCAGCGCGACCGTGCGAACGGGGGTGCGGCCGGGTGGCAGCTCGTCGATCACCGACACGTCGAGATCGGCGTAGGCGGTCATCGCGAGCGTGCGTGGAATGGGGGTGGCGGTCATCACGAGCTGGTGCGGGTAACGCCCGATGGCCAGACCCTTCTCCCGGAGCTGCAGCCGTTGATGCACGCCAAAGCGATGCTGTTCGTCGACGATCGCGAGTGCGAGGCGATGGAACCCGACGCCCTCCTGGAAGAGCGCGTGCGTGCCGACGGCGACCTGCGCGTCGCCCGAGGCCAGCGACTGTGTGAGCGCGTCGCGGGCACGGCCCGTGTGCCGTCCGGTGAGCAGCACGACGCTGATACCGAGCGGCTCGAGCCACGCCGAGAAGTTGCGCGCGTGCTGCTCGGCAAGCAGCTCCGTCGGCGCCATCACCGCGGTCTGGCAGCCGTGTTCGGCAGCGCGCACGGCTGCCAGCGCGGCGATCACGGTCTTGCCTGAGCCGACGTCGCCCTGCACCAGCCGCATCATCGGGTGTGAACGGGCAAGATCCGACGCGATCTCGCTCCAAACCCGGTGCTGGGCGCGCGTCAGCGAAAATGGCAACGTGGACACGAACCGCTCGACCAGACCGCCACCCGGCGCGAATGGCCACGACGGATCGCGATCGACGGCGCGCCGAAGGCCACGAAGTGAGAGCTGGTGCGCGAGCAATTCCTCGAAGGCGAGCGTCCGCTGCGCCTGATGGCACCCCGCGTTGAGCGATTCGAGATCCGCGTCCGGCGGCGGACGATGTACGTTGCGCAGCGCCGCCTCGAGCGACAGCAGCGACCAACGGCGGCGCACCGCGGGATCGATGCAATCGACGAGCCCGCCGGGCAGGTGCGCGAGGGCGAGCGCGGTGAGTTGCCGCAGCCGACCCTGTTGTACGCCCTCGGTGGTCGGATAGATCGGCGTCAGTCCCTCGGCTGCGGTCGACGGTGCGTCCAGCTGTGTGCGCCGGTATTCGGGATGCACCATCTCGAGGCCCGAAGGGCCCGCGCGCACCTCGCCGAAGCAACGCAGCCGCGTGCCGCGCGCAAGCGCGGCCTGCTGCGACGCCGAGAAATGGAAGAAGCGCAGGGTCAGGAAGCCGGAGCCGTCCGCGATCCGCGACAGCAGGACGCGTCGGCCCCTGAAAGCGATCTCCGTGAGCTGTATCTCGCCTTCGACGACCGCGCGCGCTCCGGCGTGCAGGCTGCCGATCGGGCTCACGCGCGTTCGGTCCTCGTAACGCTGGGGGAGGTGAAACAGCACGTCCTGAACGGTGTACAGGCCCAGGCGCGCGAGATTGTCGGCGAGCGTCGGGCCGACGCCGCGCAGGCTCGTCACCGGGCGTGCGGCGAGTAGTGGCGCAGTCGTCGGGCCGAGCCCGCGATGTAGATCGGCGTTGGGCACCCCGCGCGCCCGGACTTCTAGAGTTCGAGGACGCAGTCGATCTCGACCACGGCGCCGCGCGGCAGTGCCGCCACCCCCACTGCGGCGCGCGCCGGGTACGGCTGGGGGACGTATTCCGCCATGACCCGGTTCACGAGCTGAAAGTGACCGAGATCGGTGAGGTAGACGTTGAGCTTTGCAATTGAGCCCAGGTCGCTGCCGGCCGCGGCGGCAATCGCCTTCAGGTTGTCGAACACCCGGCGTACCTGAGTCTCCGTGTCGCCGCCCACCAGCTCGCCGGTGACCGGATCGAGCGGGATCTGTCCGGATACGTACACCGTACTGCCGACCCTGATCGCCTGGGAGTACGTCCCGATGGCCTTTGGTGCCGCATCGGTCGATATGACTTCACGCGTCAACGCGGTCTCCTCGTTTTCCGAACGGGGAAGGAAGGATAGCCGCGAAATCACGCGAAAACACGAATGGCGGCGGCCCGGCCGGCGTCAGGCGAGCGTGCGCAGCACGCGCAGTACCTCGGGCATGCCGCGGATGGCACGGATGACGCGCGCGAGATGCCTGCGGTCGTGCACGAGCAGCTCGAAGATCAGCGTCGAGCTGTCGCTGTCCCGCTCGACGACCGAGACGCGATCGATGTTGCTCTGCGTCGCGGAGATCGCAGCCGCGACCTGCGCGAGAACGCCCATCCGGTTCGTGACCTCGACCTTGATCTCGACATGAAACAGCCGGTCGGCGGACGCCTGCCAGGTGACTGGTACCCATTTCTCCGGCTGCTTGCGGAAAGACGCGAGGTTCCCGCAGGCCTCGCGATGGATCACGACCCCACGCCCGCTCGAGAGGTTGGCGAGCACCGGATCGTTCGGTATCGGGAAGCAGCAGCGCGCGTAGGTCACGACCAGACCCTCCGTGCCGGCGATCGCGAGCGCCCCGCCGCCCCCCGCGATGCCGTCACCCGCATCGGCCGGCATCAGCCTGCGCGCGACGAACGGGGCGATTCGCTCCCCGAGGCCGATCTTCTCGAAGAGCTCCTCGGGGCTCCGCAGCCCGAACTCCTTCACCACCAACTCGACAGCGCCCGCCGGGAGCTTGCGCAAGCTGAGCGAGAACTCCTCGAGCG
>Ga0207648_10003831_pt1 | contig 15710 bp, 14 predicted proteins | sample KBSMisM32_FD_184310 | JGI IMG/M metagenome (GOLD analysis project Ga0207648, IMG submission 184310) | Miscanthus rhizosphere microbial communities from Kellogg Biological Station, Michigan, USA - KBS Miscanthus M3-2 (SPAdes) (version 2) | ecosystem: Host-associated > Plants > Roots >...
CCAGGCCATCTTTTAACGGTCCGGGATTTACACTTAAACATGGTAGTTCCTCATTCCCTTCCGGTCACACAACCGCGATATTTGCAGCCGCAACAGTTTATGCGCAGGAATACAAAAACCTGAAATGGGCACCTTACCTTGCCTATGGCGCCGCAACACTTGTTGGAGTTAGTAGAATCACCGAGAATAAACATTGGATCAGTGATGTATTTGCCGGAGCAGCGCTGGGTTATGTAACCGGCTTACAGGTAGTACGTAACTATCACCGCTATGCTTACCTTCAAAATCATAAACCCAAACAAGGCAATATTTCCTTTAACCTTCATCTTAATTATGATCACCTGGAACCTGGGGTTACCTATGCTTTTAAATAGCCAGACATTCTGAAATGCAAGCCTTCCTGATCATGCGTTTAGGATATTACGCAATCAGCCACTGTGATTGTCGCATTACCACCGTAATTATCACCGCATTACCGGCGAGATTTGTATCCTAAACAAAAAAATAAAAAAATGAGAAAGATAATCGTCTTATCAATGATCTCACTGGATGGCGTAATGCAGGGGCCTGGTGGACCTAAAGAAGATAAATCAGGTGGTTTTAAATATGGTGGATGGGTTTCCAATTATTTTGATGACGTTTTTATGAATGTTCTGAAAAAACAAATGGAGCCTGCAGATCTACTTTTGGGAAGAAAGACATTTGATATTTGGGAACCTTACTGGCCAAAACATACCGATTTCTGGCCCAGTATCAATGATGTAACTAAATACGTAGTATCAAGGACCCGGAAAAAATCCGATTGGCAAAACACAGTATTTCTCAAAACTGTGGCAGATATTAAAAAATTGAAAAGATCAAAGGGCGGTGATATCCAGGTGCACGGTAGTGGTAAACTCATACAGACACTATTTAAGAATGACCTGGTGGATGAATTGTGGCTTAAGATTTACCCGTTGACATTAGGAAAAGGAAAGAACCTGTTTGAAAATGGAGTGATCCCTGCAGCATTTGAATTAATTGAGAGTACGGTTACACCCAGCGGTGTGATCATGGCTAACTACAAACGCGCAGGTAAGGTGAAAACGGGTAATGTGGCAGTATAGTTTATTATAATATAGCAGTAAAATATAAATTAGAACAAATCAACGCATCTAAATGAAAGGCCCCGTCATGGCGGGGCCTTCCTGATTAATAATCGGTATATCCTTACACTTAATATCCCGGATTTTGCATAGCTGTTTTTTGGGCAGGCGTTAATGCGTTGCCACCCGTCTGGATTCCATCCAGGAATGTTTGTGGAATCGGACGTAAATTATGTTTATCTGCAACAGCGCCTGCTGCATCAATATTAAATGCCTTGGCTCTTGCTACCAGGGTTTTTGTTCTTGACAGATCTTCCCAACGCTTGTATTCTCCGCATAATTCACGGGAACGTTCATTGAGAACCAGGGCTAACATCCTGTCATAGGCACTTGACAAACCTAAAACACCAATGATATATTCATCCTGTGCAGGTAATGTAGCAGGGTTAGTTATTGGTGCAATTATGGAAGCAGTGGTAGTTACAGGAATATTATTTGATTCATAATAGGAGTTGCCCGCGTAGAAGGAATTAGTAACGCCGGGTGTCTGAAGGGCTGCAGATATTAAAGTATTGCCGCCATCATAATAAGCTGCCCTGTTTTCGCCATTAGCGTACTGTGCACGTGTACGAACTGCATTGATATAAGGCAATGCATCTGTGTAAGCACCGGTACCATTCTTGGCCAACCTGATCTTTGCTTCAGCGGCCATCAGGTAAGTTTCTGCAGAACGGGCTAATATAAAATCCCTGTTTCCAATAACCTCATTCAGAGAAGTCCGTGAGCCATCCATATGCTTGCTGCAGGAAGGGAAACTTTGACCGGTTGTTGTAAGATCGGTATTCAATGCGCCATCCGTAGTTCTGCCATTTGGATAAGCTACATACGTAGTAGGTATGGCTCTACCCGTGCCATTTGCATCGTTTACAAGAGCTGCTCCTGCAGTGCTCTTACATATTTTGGATAATGCAAACCGGGCATCACCGGGCTGATTGATCACAAACATAATACCCAGGTCACCTTTAACATTGGGAGCAACCGGTGCTGCACCGTTAATAGAGCTTTTGGTGCGGAAGGATTTCCAGAACCTGGAATCATTCACCAGGTCATAAATCCTGTACATATAATAGGTAGTAGCTAAGCGGCTAAACGGTCTGTCTCCGGTAAGATCACGAGCCATCTGGTCCTGCACATCATATCTTGAAACCCAGTACAAATGTTGTGTGTTACCAGTACTGCGATTAGTATTCAGGTCGTTAGTAAATTGTGCAGACAGTATAACTTCAGGATTAGATTCATTGGCAGAATTGGGGCCTGTATAGTTCCATAAAGTTGCAAAATTGGCAGCCAGAGGATGGCTTGCAATTACCCCGTCGCATAAAGTAACAACCTGTGCAAGATCTGCAGCAACTGTTGAACTGTTCCAGCTACTGTTTATTTCACTTGCTCTTGCCAATAATGCTTTTGCCAGGTAATGCGATGCCGCATCTTTTGTAATATGAGAGGGACCGCCAGTGGTTGGAAGCAGGTCTTTGGCCTTGGTAAAGTCTGAAATGATCTGGGCATATACATCTTTTGGTTCCGCTCTTGTGAACTCCAGCTTTACCGTTGAAACAGGTTCAAGTTGTAAAGGAACTGCACCATATTGGGATACTAATCTTAAGTACTCATAAGCACGCATAAAATATCCTTCTCCCAAAGCTGTATTCTTTATTGCAGTGGAGGTTGAAGTGCTGGCGGTGGCATTTGCAATTAACAAATTGGCATCACCAACACCTACATAAAGTGCATCCCATTGAAAATTGGCACTCGCCGTATTACCATTAACAGCCGTAACCACAGAGTTAAAGGTTTGATCATAATTATTCCAGGGTGAGTTAGAAGGGTCACCACCAATACGGAATTCATCCGTTCCATAATTGGCAGCACAATAATACCATTCACCGTTTTCGGGAACAGCAAAAACCTGGTAATAGGCGCCTGTTGCCAGTTGCAGTATGCCTGCATCTGTTTTGAAAAAATCGTTACCCCTGGATGTTCTCAACTCTTCATCCAGGTATTTCTTTTTGCAGGACGGAGCACCAAAGAGTACAGCCGTAATAATGATAAGTTTAATATATAGTGTTTGCTTACGCATAAAATTCTGGTTTATTAATGTTAAAATGCTGCATTGATTCCAAGTGTAAAACCCCTGTTCCAGGTTGGGCTCACAACATCCATATCACGGAATTTGATCTTGGAGTACAACATCCCTGGGTTTGCTACCTGCGCATAAACTCTCAAATTATTAAGCACTTTTGCGCCCAATAATTTTTTGCTGAAATTATATCCTAAGGATATGTTCCTGATCTTGATAAAGGAAGCCTTCATATATCCCAGGGAAGCATAATAAGGATCACCTGCTGCGCCTCCGGCATTAAATATTGGTTTTTGGAATTCGGCGTCTTGATTGAGTTCAGTATAATAATCAATTTTTCTATTAACACTCCGCGCTGCTTCTACTTCACCACCGTAAGCATACCAGTAATTCAACCGGCCATATAAAAGAATAGAAAAATCGAAATTCTTATAATTGACACTATTGGTCATACCAACAATCCAACGGGGCCTTGTGCCTCCAATGACCTGGCGGTCATTGTTAGGGTCAATTTTGTGGTCGCCATTAACATCTTCAATCCGTATACTACCAGCAGTAAACGCATTACCATTGGCATTGAATTTCGCCATTTCACCCGCATCCTTGGTTTGCCATAACCCCAATGCCTTATAACCATAAATTACAGTTATTGGCTGATCAATAAACCAGGTATTTGCGATATCACTTTGCTTTCCGTTGGATAATTCCACAATATGTTCTTTTTGCCACGAAGCATTAAATGTGGTGTTCCATGTCAGGTCTCTTTTTTGGATATTAACGGTTGTCAGCAAAACATCAATACCTCTGTTAGCTGTTTTACCAACGTTATATATAGTGCTGGTGTATCCGGTTACAGGTGGAAGACCTCGTGACAGTATCAGATCATCGGTGGTTGAAGTATATACATCAACAGTTCCCCCAAGTCTTCCTTTAAACAACTGGAAGTCCACCCCCAGGTTATATTGCGTTGTTTTTTCCCATCCCAATCCAAGGTTGGCCATAACTAAACTGGGTATTGCACCGGGAGAGTTAGTAGCCCCAAAAGGATAAAACAGAGAATTTGTTGCCCCCCGTGTATCATACGGCTTAATTGCGGAGTTTCCGGTAACGCCCACACCTGCTCTTAACTTCAGATCGTTTACCCATGAGACATTCATGAAGTTCTCTTTAGTAATTCTCCATGCCAGGGCAGCTGAAGGGAATACTGAATATTTATGACCTTCTGCCAATTGGGATGCCCCATCCTGGCGCGCTGAAACAGTCAATAAATAACGGTCCTTAAAACTATAGTTGATCCTTGCCATGAAGGACTGAAGCTTTTGTTCTATGAGGGCGGTTTTTGTAGTTAGCGCACCAGTTACAGTACCACTGGACAGGGCATTCCATAATTGGGAAGAAAAAGGAACACCATTACCCGCTATACTATCTGTTTCTATCCTGTAATAAGTCCGGCTTTGTAACAGCGTTACACCAAAAGTGTGGTCGCCAATGCTTCTATCATAATAAAGCAGGTTATCCAGTGTGTAGGAAAGGGCTTTATTATTGGTTTTTGAAGCAAAGCTTGTACTGCCACCATTAGCTACCGAGTTTGCATCAACATAGATGCCAGCGCGGAAATCTGAAAAGTCCGGCCCAAAATTCAATCTGTACTTTAAGCCTTTCAGTGCAGGAATAATAGCACCAGCGTTTAATTGTGTATATAAGCTTCCAAAAGCCCTCAGTGTTACTCTTTCGTCTATATTATACTTCTCTTCGTCAACAATGTTTTTAACAGCATTGTCACCACCGGGGAATAGTACCCTGTTTCCATTGGCATCAAAAGGTACTGCATAGGGGAAAATTGATCTTGCAGATTCGTACAACCCTCCCGCAGGGCTACCAATTGTTGCTATACCTGCACCGGATTGTCCATAGTTCTGTTTGCTGAAATTGACGTTTATATTGCTTCCAAAGGAAAGCCAGTCAGTTGCATTTAAATCCACGTTTGCCCTTGCTGTATATCTTTCAAATTCCTGGCCTTTGATGGTTCCTTCATTATTCAGATACCCGAAAGATCCATACGCTTTTATCTTATCTGTACCTCCGCTTACACTAACAAGATTATTGCTGGTAAGACCCTGTCTTTTCACCATGCCGGTCCAGTCAGTAGTTTCCACTTTTGAACCGTCCCAGGTTCCTGAAGCCCATCCTTTGGCAATGTTAGCCCATGCTGCCGGATCGGTTGTAGCAGCAAAATAGGTCTTGTCCCTATTCTGATCAGGCTGATCTCCCCTTGGAAATGTACTAATTCCCGTGTTTGGATTCAGGCCCGAATAGTAATAAGCCCACCGGCGAAAGGTGATAAAATCACTGGCATTGAACATCTCCTGGTTATCCACCAGGTTCTCTAATGTTATTGAATGGTTCAGGTTTAACTGTATTTTTCCAGCTTTTCCCTGTTTGGTGGTTACGATGATAACTCCATTTGCGCCACGGGATCCATAAATGGCCGTTGCAGAAGCATCTTTTAGTACATCGATTGATTCTATATCTCCGGGATTAAGATTATCAATACCGCCAGTGATCAATGGAATTCCATCCACAACAAATAAAGGGTCGCTTGAAGCCTGTATGGATCGTCTGCCACGGATAAAAATTGTTGGAACAGTGCCCGGGCGTTCATTAGATGAAATGTCCATACCTGCTATTTTTCCCTGCATGGCCTGGACCACATTATCAACCGGTCTCGACATAATATCTTTTTGGTTGATGCTGGCAACGGCGCCTGTTACATCACGCTTTTTTACAGCTGCATAACCAATTACTACCACATCTTCCAGTGAACTGAGATTGGTAGTAATGGCAATGGTAACTGTTGACTGGCCCTTAAGGTCATAATCAATTGAACTGAAATTAACGTGACTGATAACAAGTGTTGAGTTAGCTGATGGGGCCGTAATTTCAAAACTACCATCAGTTTTGGTTACAGTAGCTGTATTGGTTCCTTTAATAGTCACCGTAGCAGCTTCAACCGGTTTGCCCGATTCATCATTTACTGTACCTGTTACCTTAAAATTGTTTTGGGAAAAAGAGAATAAAGAAAGCAACAGCAGAAATATGGTAATCCCCATACTTCTGCTACACGCAGTAGCATACTTCATATAGCAGACTTTAACTTTGGTTTAAAATGAATATCAATAATATAAGTCTTCTCTAAATTTATCGTCCTGCACTATCCTGAAAATCATCAACCTTTCAGGAGGTCAGCCCGGAAACCTTCACAATTCTTATAAATTTGGTGTCTATTGCGCAGCAGGAAGTGGTTAGCACGCTAAAAAAGAGAGGTCAGCTTATGTTATTGATAGAGCAATATATTATATAAACAAGTCATTCCCAAGCAGACAGATTTATTTTGACCAGGATGTTCATAATTTCCTACAGCTATGGCGGCATTTTAGGAAATGGATACGGAGAATTTCATCCGGTACACAGGAATACGGTTAATGCAAGACAAAACTGGTTTTTAAATTGCTGCTTTGTGTCTGTCCAAATAATGAATCCCCTGTCCCCCAATTATTTCTATCTCAAAGCCCCGGCTTTTTTATTTTTATGACAATTTGTTTTGAAACCGGGGTATTGCTTTTTTCAGCTACAGAATTAATAGGCACCAGCACATTTGTTTCGGGATAATAGGTGGCCGTACAGGACTTCGGAATAGGGTAGGGCACCACTATAAACTTTCTTGCCACTCTTTCAACACCATTGTCATAATTATAAATATCAACTACTTCCTTCTTTTGCAGATCTCGTTCATCCATATCCTGCTGGTTCATTAAAATAACCCTTCGCTCATTATAAATACCCCTGTACCGGTCGTCAAGACCGTAAATGGTGGTATTAAACTGGTCATGACTTCTTATAGTCATCATCATCAATTCACCTGCAGCCAGGTTGGAAGGCCTGAACAGGGCAATATTGAAACTTGCTTTTTTGGAGCTCGTATCAAAATTTCCCTCCCGGTTGCAATTCGGTAAATAAAACCCACCTGGTTTACGTACCTGGTTATTATAATCTTTAAATCCGGGAATACATTTTTCTATGTCAATTCGAATATTGTCATAATGCTGCAGGTACTTATCCCAATCAATTTTTGTTTTGTTTCCCAGAACAGCTTTTGCAAGTCTGCAAACTATCACAGGTTCACTTAGCAAGTCTTCAGATATTGGGGTAAGATTGCCTTTTGATTGCTGCACAACTCCCATGGAGTTCTCACAACTGATGATTTGTTGTTCTCCATTCAGGATATCTTTATCAGTTCTTCCCAGGCAGGGAAGTATCAATGCTTCTTTACCGTGGACCAGGTGACTACGATTAAGTTTTGTGGAAACATGAACGGTAAGACTGCAATTCCGCAATGCTTTAGCTGTATATAAGGTATCAGGGCTCGCAGAAAGAAAATTGCCTCCCATTGCAAAAAATACAGTCGCTTTTCCTTCATGCATGGCTTTTATACTTTCTACAACATCATAGCCATGTTTGGCCGGTGGTTCAAAATTAAAATTCGATTGCAGGGAAGAAAGAAAAGCGGCGGAAGGCCTCTCAAAAATTCCCATTGTCCGGTCGCCCTGCACATTACTGTGACCACGTACCGGACAGGTACCGGCTCCTTTTTTGCCGATACTGCCTTTTAATAAAAGCAGGTTTACAATTTCCTTAATGCTGTCTACGGCATTTTTATGCTGGGTCAAACCCATAGCCCAGCAGGCGATGATCTTCTTCTTATTCTTTAATACATTAACTGATTCATCTATCAATTTTCTGTCAACTCCTGATTGTTCAATCAGCTGATCAATATTCTGTGACTTAAGATGGCTTTTTAGTGTGTCATAGCCTTCGGTACGTGTAGCAATGAATTCATTATCCAGGACAGTACCCGGATTTTTGTCTTCCTCCTGTAATAGCAATATTTCTATTGCCTGGAGCAAAGGCATATCGCCATTGATTTTCACTTGCAAAAAGATATCTGTCAATCCGGAGTCTATTCCAAGTATACCCTTTAACTTTTGTGGATTGTTAAAACCCATGAGGCCGGTTTCCGGCAATGGGTTTACGGATATGATAGTGCTACCTTTTGCTTTGGCCTTTTGCAGAGCGGTGAGCATTCTTGGGTGATTGGTGCCGGGATTTTGTCCAAGGATAATAATGACTTCAGCTTCATAAAGATCTTCAAGGGTTACCGATCCTTTGCCAATACCCAGTGATTCGCCCAATGCCACACCGCTGCTCTCATGACACATATTGCTGCAATCGGGCAGGTTATTGGTACCATATTCTCTGACAAAGAGCTGGTATAAAAAAGCCGCTTCGTTGCTGGTTCTGCCCGATGTATAAAAAATGGCTTCATCTGGTGAGGAGAGTGAATTTAGTTTGCGGCCTATTATTTTAAAAGCGTCATCCCATGAAACAGGTAGATAATGTGTGCCGGATTCAGGGAGATAAACCGGAAGGGCAACTCTCCCCAGTTTGCCAATTTCATAATCCGATAACTGTGCTAATTGCTGTACAGGGTTACTGGCGAAAAAGCTGGCGTCCAGTTTTTTTGAGGTTGCTTCCTCGGCCACAGCCTTGGCTCCATTTTCACAATACTCGGCTATGCCGCTTCTTTCGTCATCCGGGTCAGGCCATGCGCAACTCGGGCAATCGAACCCTTCCTTCTGGTTTAATTTATTGAGTGCTTTTAATCCTCTTACCAGGCCAGCCTCTTCAATAATATGCTTAAAGCTTGATATTACAGCAGGTATCCCGGCAGCAGCTTTTTTAATTGGGCCTAATGTGAGCCCGGTAAATGCTTCAGGATTTTCAGCGCCCGGGTCAATATTTTTATTTTCATCCATTGTTAACAGGTTTGTTTGTCATTTGGTACTGCATTAGTTTGATAACTTGTCACCATTCTATCTCTGAAATGACCGTCCTTTCCTCCGATGTGAGCATGATTTCATTTACTACGGTAATTAAGGATTAATCCTGAAGTGCATCGTGTGTTATAAATTGCTGCGTTTTGATCCTGGAAAAACCAGAATACAAATTGAATCGGTTATTATTTAAGAAACCAGCCAGGGTAATACCAGCTTCATTGGCCAGTTCTACCGCAAGACTGGAGGGTGCGCCAACTGCTGCCACTATTCTAATACCTGCCATTGCAGACTTTTGAATGAGTTCAAAGCTGGCTCTTCCACTTAATAATAATATATGATTATGTAAGGGGAGTTGGTTATTCATTAGTGCCTGCCCAATCAATTTGTCGAGAGCATTGTGTCTTCCCACATCTTCTTTCAGGCAAATAAATTCGCCATCCAGGTTAAAAAGCGCACTGGCATGAAGTCCGCCGGTGCTTTGAAACATTTTTTGCCTGTCATGCAATGCAGCTGGTAATTGAGTTAAAGTGGTTGCCGCAATCTGAAGCGAATCATTTTGATTATTAAAATTGATATTCACTTTTACCGCTTCAATACTTGCTTTTCCACAAACACCACAACTTGAGGTAGTGTAGAAATTCCTGGTTGAATGTTTTAAGTCAGGGATCACGTTTTCATGTAGCCTTACAATTACAATATTGTTATCAGCGATGGAATGATAGATCGATTTGATTTGGTTTGACGATATAATGATCCCTTCCGTAAAAAGAAATCCTACAGCCAGATTTTCATCATCGCCCGGTGTGCGCATGGTTACGGCAATACTTTTTTTTAACCTTCCGGTGGAAGAACTGTATTCCAGTTGTATTTCCAGTGGTTCTTCAACTGCAACCTGGTCTTCAAGGCCGAAACTGCCAGTTGAATTGATTTTTTGTATGTAGATGGTATTTACGGATACTTCGTTCATAATAAAGGGATTATTGTATCCTAAATCTAAGCAAAATAGGGAAGCTTATTAGCCGGAGTAGTTGGGAATATTTTCGCCTTTGGGAGTGTTGTGGTCATCCCAGCCTTTTTACTAAGCTGTCTTTATAGGTTTGTCCAATACTTAACTCAAGTTCATTCAGTTTAACAAAATTTCCCTCTATATATTTAATGTGATGAGTGTTTACGATGGTGGATCGATGGATACGAATAAATTTAGAAGCCGGTAGTAGTGATTCGAGTTTTGTCATGGTCATATAGGTAACATACGTACGTGCAGAAGTATGTACTTTCAGGTAATCGCCAAATCCTTCAACATACAGGATATCTGACAAAGGCAGCCTCACCAGCCTTCGGTCAACCTTTAGAAAGATATCCGTAATGTCTACAGTAGTAAGACCAGGCGGATCATTCCTATTGGGTGCCAATCTTTGAACGGCTTTCATAAACCGGTCAAATGTTACAGGCTTTACCAGGTAATCGACGGCTTCAGTGTCAAACGCATCCACAGCGTATTGGGTATAAGCGGTGATGAAAATCACTTTGGGTGGGTTCTTCAGTGAACGGATAAAAGTTAGTCCGCTGATACCTGGCATTTCAATATCGAGGAATATGAGATCGATAGTTTGATCGTGTAAAGCAGCAAAAGCTTCAATAGCGGTAGAATAGCTTCCTGATAATTTAATATCAGAAATCTGATCAACATAGGATTCGATCAGTTGCCTGGCAAGTGGCTCATCTTCTACTATGATGCAGTTGATCATTAATTGAGATGTATGATTAAAGTTACAGTAAAATTACCATCTTCCTCATGGATAACTAGTTCGTGTTGCCTGGGATATAAAAGTTGAAGTCGTTTCTGGACATTCGTCAGGCCAATGCCTGTGTATACTTCATCTTTGGTCGATGAAAGCAATGGTTTTGGGTTTGTGGTCTGAAAGATCAATTCGTCATTATCTACAGATAAGATAAGTTTTACAGATTTTTCGGGAATATTGTTATGGAGGGCATGCTTGAAAGTGTTTTCAATAAGAGGTAAAAAGAGTAGAGGTTCTATTATGGTAGATTCAATATTTCCCTGAATGCTGAAATCAATGACCGATTGATCATGCCGGAGGTTCTCCAGGTTGATATAGCTTTTTATAAAATTTACTTCCTGCCGGAGGGATACTTTATCGTGCCTTGTTTCATAAAGAACATAGCGCATGATCTGTGAAAGATCGGTGATCATTTTAGGGGCTAAAGGAGAGGTTTGGATACTGAGTGAATAAAGATTGTTCAGTGTATTGAAAAAGAAATGTGGTTGAACCTGCGATTTCAAAAGATTAAGTTCAAGTTTTAATTTTTCGGTTTCAAGAGTAATTACCCTGTGTTGGTTTTTAAAAAAGAGCCGGGCTATATATAAGCAGGTTGCGGCAAGCAACACAAGACTTGTATAACCAATCGTTTGATGAAAGTAGCCGGTTGAAAAATCTTCCGGATGCCCTGCTTCCAGGTTGTTTTTGTATTCCTGTGGAATAAAGGGAAGATGAATGAGAGCCAGACTTTGAAGTCGAAGGCTTATTTCATACACCATAATATAAACCGGGAAAAGAAGGAAGGCAAGTAAATTTCTTTTTTTCCCCACTGTAACGGGCAAATAGATCCGATAAAATAAAACAATAACCGGGACGCTTAAAACATTTAAAAGTACCAGGCTTAGCGTGAATGGAATTTTATTTAAAGTAAAAACCTGCAGGCCAACAGCCATCGGACTTAATATACATATAAAGATTAGAAAGGCGATTTCAGTAACAAGACTTTGCTGCTTAAGCGATAATGTTGAAAATGAAAAGGGCATGTGTCAATTTAAAGTAAATCTCCGGGACACGAGACGAAATTCGACGAACCTGTGATTTTGCACGGTGAATTTTGATCTTTGAAATTGGTCTAAAAGAGTTTCCGGGCAGATGGATTTAAACGAGTATTGGAAAAATTATCCTCAATGTATCGTCTCTTTTTAGGTTTCCTGCTCATAAGTATAAAGTCATTTGGGCAGCCTGACCAACTAAAATGTTCCTGTTCTCAGCTGCTGCACGAATCAATTGAGAAAGTAACTACCGTATATGCCGGATTTGAAGACAAGCTAACAGCAAATGTTACTCATGATTATGGTCAATTGGTAACCAAATTAGAGAAGAGTGCCGCTAAAATAACCGCCAGGAGGAAATGCTATGAGATCATTAAAGAATATATTGGCTGGTTCAGGAATGGCCATCTGGGAATATCCTATGCCACACAATCTTCTTCTGTTTTACAAAGAAGGGTCAATCTGACCGGAAAGACCATCGCGAACAAAAAACAAAATAGTATTGAAGGGGTCTGGGCTACTGCAGGCGGGAAAGAACAATATGCAATTATAAAAGATCCGTCCAGGGAGAATAAATTTATTGCAGTTACCATTGCCAGTAGTGATCCTGGTTGGGAGCCTGGTATGGTGAAAGTGGAATTTGAGGCTTTTGATCGGCATTTGGGCAGGTATCCCTGTATGTTCTATCAACGGGATTTCCGTGGCGTCCAGGAAAGTTTTCTCTTAACTGGCAGCCGACTTGAACATTATATGGGATCTGCCTGGTATCGCAATGGAATTGTTAATTCTGATGAGAATAGTACTGATACAAACCCAATGAGAGTTGAGTTCAAAAAGATCAATTCTGATTTTATTTATCTAAAGCTGGGAAGTTTTATGCAATGGAGGGTGAACATTTTGGATAGTTTAATAAAGGCAAATGATTCGGTCATCCGGCAAACAAAATACCTGATCATTGATTTGCGGGGGAATAGTGGGGGAGATGGTTCTACTTCCAATCGGATGCTTCAACTAATTTATACGGACTCTTTAGTTTATCCTTCGTCACAGATCAGATCTTCTCCGGAAATAATTCGATCAGTTCAGCAGGATATAACCTGGATGGAAAGAAATGATCCGGCAGGCTCCTACCTGGCATCACGCAGGCTTTTGCTTGAAAAATTAAAAGAACATCCAGGTGAACTGGTAAGTACAGGCGATAGTACCATCCGTAAGTTGAACTCCGTTTATCGTTTTCCTGAAAAGGTGGCTATTTTAATGGACAAAGGTTCGGCAAGCGCTTCGGAGTATTTCATATTTGAGAGTATGCAAAGTAAAAAGGTTACCCGCTTTGGCACCAATACCGCAGGTGCAATGGATTATGGTAATGTTCACGAAATCCAGTTATCCTGCGATGAATTTAAAGTGAGGGCAGCAACGAGCCGGAATGGGTGGATTGATCGTTTTGGTTTGCGTATAGATAATGTAGGCTTTAAGCCCAATGTGTATATACCGGCAGCGGCGGACTGGGTTGAGTTTGTGGTGAGGTATTGGAGTAATAGGAATAATAAATGAAAAGTTGATTCAAGCCTGGCGAGATCTTCTCTGGATGCAAGGTTTTTTGTTTTACTTTCCAATTCAGAACTTATTTTACTTCTTTCTTCCACAAATTTATTTCCCGATTTCTAATTAGTCGTTTTTTACACGGCTAAGTTTGAAATACACATAGATTGTCCAATCCCCAACCGGGGATCTTTCTTCCTTTCACAAGGATCTCAATCCGCGCCGCAATTCCGGTAAAAAAGCACCCTTCCTTCCCGGGCAGGGGTAAAAGAAAGAGCCATCTTAAAGATGACCCTTTCTTTCCGCCTTTTGATCACGTTTATGAACATACATGAGTAATGCTACTACTAATACTATGAAGCCTATTATGGCCAGAGCTAAAATAATTGATGACATAATAATTTAGTTTAGTTAACAACTTCCAGTATGGTAAATGTGGTATTACCTCCGGGTACCTGCCATTTGACCTTTTTTCCCTGCCGGAATCCGATTAGAGCTGTGCCTATCGGCGCCATGATTGAGACCTGATTATTTTTTATATCCGCCTTATCCGGCGTTACAAGGGTTAGCTCCATTATTTTATCCGGGCTTTCTGTCTTTATTTTGACCTTTGAATTTATCCTTACTACATCTCCTGGAAGATCATCGGCACTGACAAGCTTTGCTTTTTTTAATTCAGCCTTAAGACCTTCTACATTTTTTCGGTCGAAACTTGTTTTTTGCCCCCTGCCACTTAAATAGGAAGTCAGCAGTGTATAATCGTCCTTTGTAAGGATTAGTTGTTCTTTTAATTGTTTCATATAACATTAATTTATGTTTGTCAGAATTATTATTTCTGCCGGGTATTAAGAATAGCCAAAACCAGCGCAGGAATAGTGACTACCAGGGCCCAATACCAATTTTGACCCGTAGTGTACCCGGCTTCTATAATAAGAATATTAATTCCCGTAAGAAACGACAGCATTATTCCCTGCGATGGAATTCTTTTTTCCCTATTTATCATAGCTTTTAATACTCCCTTTTTTTGGTGCGATCATTTTTGAGAGGATCATTTGCCAGTTACGGGCATTTCTTTCCAGCACTGGCAGGTTATTCAAATCATTCTTCCCTAATTCATAAAAGGGCAATGAGAATATTGTTCTTCCGTCTTTGTATTCGAGCCGCAAAAAGACTGATTCAACAAACTTTTCAAGGCTCTCTTCTTTTAATTCTCCTGGTTTAATGCTATTATAATTTTTCTTAAGCCAAATGGTTTTCACCTCATCCAGGTCAATTATGCAATAGGCATCTGTTTCGTCACTATTATCCATTACCAGTAATTTTTTCCTGATACCATCCACGGCAATCGTTTTATCGCCCAAAGAAAGTATGCTGGAAAATGACAAATTAAGGAGCGAGCCTAACTCGCTTATCCTTGAATACCTGGTTCTGGTTGCTGTATTGATTATATTATTCATGTCAAATAATTTAGATTCTGATAATTTTTACTGACGTTGAGTTATCGCAATTCCGCGATTCGCCAGGCGCATTATTTTCTGATTTTCAGTTTGTTCACCAATTCATCTGTTATGGACTCGCTATAGATGCCATAGGCATTTACCAATACCCCTTTTAATTGCTTACTTTCAGAAGATATCGCATACAGGATTGATGAATCAGAAGGGTTACTATCCCCTTCAAATCGAAAAACCTTATCTACCTTAAAATCATCTGGAAAGACTTTAATCCCATCATTTCCAGGGTAATGCTGATGCAGGTTAAAATCTTCAACATATCCTTCTTTGCGTAGTTCATTCAGCAATCCGGTTAATGTTACGTATGGCATGGTTAAACATTTTTATGGTGAACGTACCCGTATTGTACCAATAGCAGGTAACTAATGGATGCTTCATTCATCATTTTAAATGACGAATACTTTGTGCACCTGTTTATGTTCTTAATGAAATCAGGTCAGGCTATGAGGCAGCCTGAGTATTGGAATTGAAATCCTTGAAGGAGGAGAAATAATAAAGATCCAGGCAAAATGGAAGAAATTCGGTGAATGAACAGATATAAGAATTATCTGTATCAAGCACAATATGCTCTTCAGAATTTCTTAATACTTTATATTGTATGATATCCGCCATTATCCCAAATTTACGAATAAACTTCCGGATAAAATCATAAAGTGGATGTTATAACATATCCTTAACTTCTTCTACACCAACAACCGCGCAATC